>ERZ773204.1865-NODE-1865-length-15571-cov-11.854731_pt1 | contig 15571 bp, 10 predicted proteins | sample MGYA00581007_ERZ773204 | MGnify/ENA primary metagenome ERZ773204 (study PRJEB29015, sample SAMEA2737757) | human gut metagenome | biome: human gut; feature: human-associated habitat; material: faeces | place: China | collected 2012 ... | reverse complement strand
TGGTTGCCGCAGACTTCCCGGGTCGATGGCGAGCATCGACCCCTACGGCGTAGGGGCGGATTCCATATCCGCCCGGGGTGTCTGCCCTGGCCGCAAACGGGCACGGGCAAGCAGCCGACACATCCGCAAAAGGGCGGACAAGACCTACTATATCGTCTTATTATACAACAAAGCGGATGATTTAGCAATAAAAAAGGGATGCCGCTTTGTGAAAACGGCATCCGTTCCGGGATAAAATTATTCGGCGGTCTCCCGCGGGGCGCGGGTGGCGCATTCGGGGCCGCAGCTGCACTCGTCAATGCTGACGTGGTCGGCGCAGCAGCAGCGCCCCTCAAGGTGGCGGCAGCCCCTGTCGTCGCAGTGGATCTCGGTCTCGGGCGAGGCCGGCTGGTTGTCGGTAGCGACGTTGCCGCAGCCCTCGCTGTTGCGGTAGCTGCCGCAGACAGCGTCCCCGGGGCCGGTATGGCGGACGTTGATGCTGTCCAGGCAGCAGCAGCCCGCCTTGTTATGGCAGCAGTCATACTGGGCACAATCAAGATAGCTCATAAAAACACCTCCGTGCGCACAGTATGTGCAGGCGCGGAGGGGGTTATACACGGGTCGTGTTTGCGGGTATGGCAAGCGGGCACGGGCGGATATGGAATCCGCCCCTACGGCGTAGGGGGTCGATGCTCGCCATCGACCCGGACCCTCTGCCCCTGCCGCGCTTATTCCGCAGTCAGCCACCCCTTGACATCGTCGAGGCTTTTCAACATGGCCGCCGTCATTTGTTGATAACTTTCCGCGGGCATTTTCATATCGGGCACGCAGAGGACGTCGATGCCCGCGGCGTGGGCGGCCTGGATGCCGGCCTCGCTGTCCTCCAGAACCAGACAGTCCGCCGGGGCGGCGTGGGCTTTTTCGGCAGCCTTCAGGAAAATATCCGGCCAGGGCTTGCCGCGCTCGATCTCGGTGCCAAAGACCATGTCGTCAAAATACTGCACGACGCCCAGCCGGGTCAGCACCTCGACGGCGCGCTCCCGCACGCTGGAGGTTGCCAGCACCACGGCCACGCCCTCGGTTTTCAGCCAGGACAGCAGGGCCGCCGCGCCGGGCTTGAGCTGCACATCCTGCAGCAGCTCCTTTTCCCGGGCAACCTCCCAGGTCAGGCCCTCCTCCACCGTGATGGGCAGATTGTACCGGGCAATGACGTTCGTCATGTTGGCCACGCCCGTTTTGCCGCTGTAATCCCGGGCGTACTCAGCCACGGTCACGCTCTTACCGTACCGGTGCAGCAGTTCGTCATACAGTCGATGGGAGATGACCTCACTGTCGATCAGCAGACCATCCAAATCAAAAATCACAGCTTTTTTCATGTTAGCAGTCTCCTTATTGTGCCTTGACCTCATGGCATGGTCCCCGGCAGATTTATACAAACCGTGCAATCGTGCGCAGCATGACATCCTTGAACAGCGGCTTGCTGATGTGGGCGTTCATGCCGGAATCCAGGCATTTCTTCACGTCCTCGGCGTAGGCGTTGGCGCTCATGGCGATGATGGGCACAGTCCCGGCACGGGTCTGCCCGCTGGCGCGGATGGCCCTGGCCGCGGCGCAGCCGTCCATGACCGGCATCATCAGGTCCATCAAAATCGCATCGTAGCCCGCCGGGTCGGCGGCAAAGGCGCGCACGGCGCTCTCGCCGTCAAACGCCTTGACGACCTCGGCCCCGGCGCTTTTCAGCATGAACTCGACGATTTCCATGTTCAGCTCGTTATCCTCGACAACCAGCAGGCGCTTGCCGTGCAGGTCGGCGGAGGCTTCCTTCTCCGGCCCGGCGGCGGGCGGGTCGTGGTCTATGGCAAACGGCAGCGTGACGGTAAAGCTGCTGCCCTCCCCCACCGTGCTCTCGACGGTGATCGTGCCGTTCATCTTCTGCACCAGCTGGTTCACGATGGACATACCCAGCCCGGTGCCGCCGTACTGGGAGCGCGCGGCGTTGTCCTCCTGGCTGAACGCCTCAAACAGGTGGTTGTCAATAAAGTCCTGCGTCATGCCGATGCCGGTATCCCGGATCGTGAACGCATAGGCCGCGGTGTCGGCGGTGCGGCTCACCTCCCGCAGGCGGGTGGTGATGCTCCCGCCGGGCTTGTTGTACTTGATGGCGTTGCTGTACAGGTTCACAAGGATCTTTTTCAGGTAGAGCGCACTGCCCAGCAGGTCGGCGTCGTGCACATCGTCGTGGTCCGTGTACAGCCGCAGCCCGCTCTGCTCCGCCTGAATGCGGACGATGTCATCGACCTCAGCAAGGGTCTGGCCGAGGTTGAAGGGCTTTGCGTCCACCACAAAGCTGTTGCTCTCGATCTTGCTCATGTCCAGCACGTCGTTGACGAGGGAGAGCAGGTGCTTAGCCGAAATATCGATCTTGCCCAGGCAGTCATCGACCCGCGCCTCGTCGCTGCGGCAGTCGCGGATGACCTCCAGCATGCCCAGAATGCCGTTGATGGGCGTGCGGATGTCGTGGGACATATTGGCCAAAAAGCGCGTCTTGGTGCGGTTGGCGCCGGCCTCGCTCTCCAGCGCATTTTGCAGCCGCTGGCCGATGCGCAGGTAGCGGCCCACATCCCGGACATGGACCTCCTCCTTGCGGGCCAGCACCAGCGCGTAGTAGGTCTCCTTCTTTTCCAGCGCGGCCAGCATCAGGGCGGTGTTGCCGTTGGCTTTGGCGTATTCATAGCGGCAGGTCTCGGCCCGCAGACCGACCTGGGCCTCCTTGGGGTCGCGGCGCAGGTAGTCGTCCATGGCGTCCAGCACCCACTCGACCTGCGCATTGTCCCCGGCATCCATGCCGCAGTCGAACAGCACCTTGCAGGAGGCCAGGAACTCCTGCGCGTGCAGCTGGGGCAGGTGCTCCCGAAGCTCGGCGCAGCAGCGTTTGTACCCGGCGGTGTCGCCCGACTTATAGGTCAGCAGCGTGCTCACGATCCGCACTTCCTCGGGCAGGATCTCCCGGCCCCGGTAGGCCAGGCATTTGGCAAGGGCATCCTTTGCCTCGTCCAGCCGGTCCAGATGGCAGCAGATCTCCGCCAGATTGCGGTAGATGTAGGCGTGCATCACCTCATCGGACACGGGCAGGTTTTTCTCTGCCTCGCGGATGGCCTCAAGCGCCTTCCCGTAGTCCTGCTGGGCCAGATAGGTCACGGCAAGGTTGTTGTACTCATAGGCGTAGCGGCTGACCTCGCTGTGTTCCCGCGCAATTTTAAGGCCCTCATGAATGTAGAAGCGGGACAGTGCGTACTCCTGCACAAAGTAGGCCACCACGCCGACGAGGTTGAAGCAGGCGATGATCTCCGGGCGGTACCGGTAGCTTTTGTAGTCGATGATGAACGGTTCCAGAATTTCCCGCGCGGTGCGGAAGTCGCCCTCGCGGTAAAAGAGCAGCGCATAGCGGAAGTACGCCATCATCCGCACATCGGTCTTTTCGGTCTCCCCGGCCAGTACATCGGCAAAGAAGGTCTTGCGCTCCGGCAGCGGGGCGTTTTCCAGTTCGTCGCAGCGCTTATCAAATTCTTCGTAGGTCATCATCGCACACCACCTTTGGCAGCTATATGTTAATTTATCATAGCATAAATGTCTAAAGAAAAAAAGGTGTTTTTTGCTTTAAAGCCCCCCTCGCAGAGGGGGCGGGGGGTGTCGAAAAAACCTAACGGGATGATCGCGAGCCTTCGGCGGGTTTGTAGGGAACGGTCTTGACCGTTCCGTGCTGCCCTGCCAAAAGCACGACGCGGCGGGAAAACCGCGCGCCATTCGGCGCGATTTTATGCGCTGCGCGCGGCCAGATGTGCGGATGGGTCAAGACCCATCCCTACAAACATCCCGGAAACAGACTTTCCCGCATACGCCCGTCTGCCATACACCGCCGGGCCGGGCATGCCCGGCCCCTACCGCACATTTCTGCTGCCGTCCCCTCGCCGGGGCGGCTTTTTTCATTTTTACGTCAATTTTACACGCTCCCCTCTTGCCAGGCGCATAAATATTTTGTATAATTAAATTTGTCTGTACTATTGTTTCAACGTATAAGCGAGGTTTTCAAATGCTGACAAAATACCTGAGTGTGTTCTTTATTTCGATGGTCCCCCTGATCGAGCTGCGCGGCGCGATCCCCGTGGGCGTGGCCATGGGCCTGCCGCTGTGGCAGGTGTACATCATCTCCATCATCGGCAACATGCTCCCGGTGCCGTTCATCTTCTTTCTGGCCCGCAGGGTGCTGGAGTGGGGCGCGGATAAGCCGGTCATCGGCAAGTTCTTCACCTTCTGCCTCGAAAAAGGCCACAAGGGCGGCGCGAAGCTGAAGGCCACGGCGGGCCGCGGCCTGCCGTGGGCGCTGCTGCTGTTCGTCGGCATTCCGCTGCCCGGCACGGGTGCGTGGACCGGCACGCTGGCCGCCAGCCTTTTGGACATGGACTTTAAGTCCAGCGTCCGCGCCTGCATGGGCGGCGTGCTGCTGGCAGGCTGCATCATGGGCGCGCTGAGCGTGCTGGGCGTCTCCGCCTTCGGCGCTGTCGCAGCGTGATGCCCCAAAATTATCGTCCCGGCCTGGATGTGGTGCGGCTGGCCGCGCTGCTGCCCGTGCTGTGCTACCACTATTGCATCGAGGCCGCGCGTCTGGGCTTTGCCGTGCCGACGGCGCTGATTGGCCGCGGCATGGCCGACTGGGTCGAGGTCGGGCTGGCGTGGTTTTTCCTGCTGTCCGGTGCGGCGCTCTGTCTGCAATGGCAGGGACGGTTTGACGCCCGGCGCTACTTTGTAGGCCGTGCCGCCGCGACCTACCCGGCGTTCTGGCTGGGGTTTGGCGCGCTGTTCCTGTACGGCGAGGTCCTGCACGGCAACAACGCGGATATTCCGCGCTGGCGCGTGATTTTTTCAGTTCTGGGGCTGGATGGGTATTTAGCGCCCGTGACGGTCACTTTCTACAAAATCGGTGAGTGGTTTTTGGGCGTTATCCTGATTTTGTATCTCGTGTTCCCGCTGCTGCTCCGGTGCATGGAGACCGCAGCGCACCGCCGGGTGCTGGCGCTCTGCATGGCGGTGCTGGCCGTTGTCTGGCCGCTCGTCTGCCCCGCTCCGTGGGAGGCCGGGCATACGGTGCTGGGCCGCCTGCCCGCGTTTGCGCTGGGGGTGTGGTTCGGCACGCTGCTGAAAAAGAACGTTTTTCCGTCCTATCGGCTGTATATCGGGCTGGCGGTCTGCCCGCTTTTGTGGGTGGACGAAGTGCCGCGTCTGGCCGTGCTGTTGGTGCTGGCGTCGGTGCTGTTCTGGGCAGTCTATGCCGCCGGGCAGCACGTACCCGCACCGCTTTGCCCCGCCCTGCGGCGGCTGGCGGGCTGGTGCTACGGCGTGTACTTGGTGCATCATGTCCTGCTGACGCTGGTATTCCTGCCGTTTGTGCAGGGGCACGGCCTGCCGCTGGCCTGGATGTTCCCGGTGTATCTCGCCGCCAGCTTTGTGCCGGCAGCGGTGCTGACGGCAATGAGCAGCCCGGTGAGCAAGGCAGTCAAAAAATTGGCATAAAAAACAGGCGCACAGCTTTTCACGGCTGTGCGTCTGTTTTTGTATTCATAAGGGCAGATTCTGTATCCGCCCCCGCCTGTCTGCCAATGGCGCGGCTTCGCGGGCTTTTCCCTCTTACTGCCGCGCCTGCAAAGCTGCCAGCAGCGGCGGGATGAGCTGCTTCTTGCGGCTGACGACACCGGGCAGTTTGGCTATGTTCCCCTCCGGCTCGACGTGGAACGCATCGCGGATGATCTCCTCGGCGTTGTGGCCGTAGAACATCAGGTCGGTGCTCTGGGTCTTCATGTCGGTGAACATGTAGAAGATCAGCGGCAGACCCTCGCGGCGGCTCGCCTCGGGCAGGAACGGCTGCACAAGCGCCTCGGCGGCGGCGCGGGATTTGTCGGTCATGTAGGTGGACTGGCCGACGCCGAACTTGACGTCGCCGCGGCTGAACGCCTTGAAGTCCGAGCTGAACACATCCTCCGCTGTGCGGCCCGTCAGGTCGGCACCTGCCTCAAACATCTGCTCGGCGTAGGACTGGATGTCCTCGCCCGCCAGCGCGGCCAGCGCCTTGGCGGCGGCTTCGTCCTGCGGGGTGGACGTCGGAGAGCGGAACACCAGCGTATCGGACAGAATGGCCGACAGCAGCAGACCCGCGATCTCGCGGCTGGGCGTCAGGCCCTGCTCGCTGTACATCTGGTACAAAATCGTGGCCGTGCAGCCCACCGGAACATTGCGGAAATAGACCGGGCCGCTGGTCTCCAGACTGCCGATGCGGTGATGGTCGATGATCTCCAGAATGTCCGCCTGCTCCAGACCGTCCACGGCCTGGGTGCGCTCATTGTGGTCAACGAGAATGACCTGCTTGCGGTGCAGGTTCAACAGGTTACGGCGGCTGACGACGCCGCAGTACTTGCCGTTCTCATCCAGAATCGGGAAATAGCGGTGACGCACGCTGGCCATAACCTTTTTGGCGTCCTCAATCGGCGTATTTACGCTGAATTTCAGCAATTCCTTCGTGCGCATAAAGTGGCGCACCGGCGCGGCGGTGGAGATGAGCCGCGCGGCTGCGTAGGTATCATAGGGGGTCGCCAGCACGGCGCAGCCCTTTTCCTGCGCACGTGCCACGATGGTGCGCGGCACCGCGGAGCCGCAGCAGACAATGATGGCCTGTGCGCCGCAGTCGATGGCGCACATCTGGGTCTCGTACCGGTTGGAGACCAGCACAAGGTCGCCGGGCTTGACCAGCTCCTCCATGATTTCCGGGCTGGTGCCGATGCAGATATTGCCGCTGTCAATGTGGGCGTCGGCGCTGCCGACCACCAGCTCAGCCTCCAGCGTTTCCAGCAGGTTCGTGCAGCGGGTGTCGGCCGCGGCCAGCACTGCCGTGTCGAACAGGTCCATGTTCGCGTCGGCAATGTCCTTGATGGTGATAAGCCCCTGCAGCTCGTTGTCGCCGTCCACGATGCAGAGCGTGTCGATCTCGACGTCGCGCATCAGGTTCCAGGCCGCGCGCAGGCTCATCTCGCCGTCGATGCCCGCCTGCTTGCGGATGTCGATGTCCTTGATCTGCGGGCTGACGTCGGTGCAAAGCCGCGGCGGCTCCACGCCGAAGTGCTGCAGAACGAACCGCGTTTCCCGGTTCACATGTCCGGCGCGGCGGGCCTCATACAGGCCGGTCAGGCTGCCGCGGTTTTTCAGCCAGGCATACGCCAGCGCGGAGCAGATCGAGTCCGTGTCCGGGTTCTGGTGGCCGATGATGTTGATGTGGCGTACCGTGTTGTTTGCCATAGTGGTTCTCCCCTCTATCTCCTTGGCCCCCTCTGCGAGGGGGCTGCCGCCGCAGCGGCTGGGGGAGAGAGCTTCGCCATCGTCTGTAGCTTGGGGCAATGGCAGGGTTCTCTCCCTCCTGCCCTCCGGGCCACCTCTCCCCCTCTGGCGCAAGCGCCACCTCCCCCGTATCGGGGGAGTCTGTCTCGCAGAGGGAGGCAAGCCTGGCGGTCTGTTTAATTAGTGTAAAATATCACTATAATAATCCATATTATAGCACACATTTTTGCGTTTTGCGATTCTTGACAAATACCACATTATAGCGTATTATAAAATAGTATGTGGATATTGGGGCTTTGCCCCTGCAAATATCAGCCCATCGGCATTTTCAATTTGAGAGGGAACGTATATGATTCAGGAAAATCTCCGCAACGTCGCGATCATCGCGCACGTTGACCACGGCAAAACCACCCTGGTCGACCAGATGCTGAAGCAGTCCGGTGCTTTCCGTGCCAACCAGCAGGTGGCCGAGCGCGTCATGGACTCCGGCGACATCGAGCGTGAGCGCGGCATCACGATTCTGGCCAAGAACTGCTCCTGCGAGTACAACGGCGTCAAGATCAACATCGTCGACACCCCGGGCCACGCCGACTTCGGCGGCGAGGTCGAGCGCGTGCTGAAGATGGTCAACGGCGTTCTGCTGCTGGTCGATGCAGCCGAGGGCTGCATGCCCCAGACCCGTTTTGTTCTGCAGAAGGCTCTGCAGCAGAACCTGTCTCTGGTCATCGCCGTCAACAAGATCGACCGTCCCGATGCCCGCATTGCCGAGGTCATCGACGAGATTTTGGAACTGCTGATGGACCTGGGCGCTACCGATGAGCAGCTGGACAGCCCGATGGTGTTCTGCTCCGGGCGCAACGGCACGGCCAGCTACGACTGGACCGATCCTGCCTCCGGCACGGACCTGAAGCCCCTGTTTGACACTATCCTGAAATATGTGCAGCCGCCGGAGGGCGAGCCCGACGAGCCGCTGCAGATGCTGGTCTCCAGCGTTGACTACAACGACTTCGTGGGCCGCATGGGCGTTGGCCGCGTGCAGAACGGCGTCATCAAGGTCGGCAGCCCGATCCAGGTCTGCGACTGGCATAACCCCGACGTACACATGAGCGGCCGCATCACCAAGCTGTTCGACTTCAAGGCCAATGGCCGTGAGCCGATCGAGAGCGCCCAGGCCGGCGACATCGTCGCATTTGCGGGTCTGCCCGATATTTCCATCGGCAACACGATCTGCGACCCCAGCAAGGTGCAGCCCCTGCCCTTTGTCAAGATCAACGATCCCACGGTGGAAATGACCTTCTCGGTCAACGATTCCCCGTTTGCCGGCAAGGAGGGCAAGTACGTCACCTCCCGCCAGATCCGTGACCGCCTGATGCGTGAGCTGCTGAAGGACGTCGCCCTGAAGGTCGAGGATTCCGCCACGAACGATTCCTTCCGCGTCATGGGCCGCGGCGAGATGCACCTGTCCATCCTGATCGAGACCATGCGCCGCGAAGGTTATGAGCTGCAGGTCTCTCCCCCGCACGTTCTGACCAAGGTCATCGACGGCAAGACCTACGAGCCTATGGAGCACGTCGTCATCGACGTCCCCACTCAGTATCAGGGTGCTGTCATGACCGGTCTGGGCCAGCGCAAGGCCATCCTGCAGCAGATGGAGTCTCTGGGTTCCGACCGTGTGCGTCTGGAGTTCCGTATGCCCAGCCGCGGCCTGTTCGGCTACCGCAACCAGTTCCTGACCGATACCCACGGCGAGGGCATCATCAACCAGATCTTCGACGGCTATGACGTCTGGGCTGGCATGATCGCCAACCGCTCCACCGGTTCTCTGGTCAGCTTTGAGACCGGTGAGGCCGTCACCTACGGCCTGTTCAACGCGCAGCAGCGCGGCACTCTGCTGGTGGGCGCCGGCGAGAAGGTCTACGAGGGCATGGTCATCGGCTACACCGCTTCCGGCGAGGACGTCGATGTCAACGTCTGCAAGACCAAGCACCTGACCAATACCCGTGCTTCCGGCTCTGACGACGCTCTGCGCCTCATCCCCATCAGCAAGCTGAGCCTCGAGGGCTGCCTCGAATTCCTTGCTCAGGACGAGCTGCTGGAGGTCACTCCCGAGAACCTGCGCATCCGCAAGCAGATTCTCAACCACGAGCAGCGCATGAAGGCCAAGAGCAAGATGAAGTAAGCCTTCCTCATAAAATGCAAAATGTCCCGTCCTCTGCACTCTATGTACAAAGGGCGGGATTTTTGTTTGTCTTTATTCCTCTTCTCCGGTCATTTTCTGCCGGGCCAGCGCCTGCAGTTCTTCCAGTGAGCTCACCTTCACCTTGTTCGTCTTGTGCTTTTGGAAATGCTTTGCCCCCTTTGCGTCCCGGTGATGGCCGTGTCCCCGATGGGTCGGCTTCAGCGGTTTTGCGGCAGGGACACTCCCCGTCTCCGGGAGCGGACTGTTTTTCCGGTAAAGGTCGTGCTGGACGATGTATTCCAAATACTCCATGATGGTCTTCTTGTGAATGGCCTGACTGTGATAGCCGGGGATGTCCTCACTCTCAGTCAGATGGCTCCTATGGGTGTTCTTGTGATAGAGCCAGATCTTATCTTTTCCCTTCCAGACGAGCCGCCACCCGCCGATGGACGTCGTGACGTCGATCTCGCCATCCCGCAGCACACACTGCATCCCTCTCTGGCTGCAGAAGGACTCTATCTGCGTCCGAGCCTGCCCATACCGGATGCCCAGCGGTGAACACCGGTCGCAGGCCGTCAGGCCGAGGGCTGCCGCATCGGCTCTCCCGAAAAGCGGCTTCCACTGCAGATAGTCCGGCCCCTCCCGGAACGGTTTGCAGCAGGGGCAGGCACGGTCATGGTAAAGCTTTTGCGGGTCGCCCTCCCGGTAGAACAGCTTCGGTGCCGGCGGATAATCCTGCGGCGTCCCCAGAGCACCTGCGTGAGGCTGGAACTTCACTGCGTGCAGCCGCTCCATCTCCCAGAGATAAAGCGCCTTCTTCTTTTGGCAGTCTCTGCAGAGAGCAGCCCCTTCCAGAAGCACCTGCGGCGTACAGGGCTGTCCGCCCGTCAGGCCGAGATGACTGCATCCCGGCAGGTGGACGGTGTTTGTCCTGGGGTTAAGGCAGAGTTCTGTCTGCGTCCACTCCTCGCTCTGCGCCGCAAGCTTGCTCACCCTGTCCCACAGCTCAAGCAGAAAGCCCGCCCGGTATTTCGGCTGGTAAAACGTCTCCCAGGTCGTCTGGACATGAAACGCCCTCAGCACCTGCTGAAAAGGCACCCGGCCTCTCTTTCCGGGGTGGACGACTGCTCCCAGCAGTTCTTTCAGCAGAACGACTTTCGCCGTACAGAGGCGATGTCCGCAGTCATGCATCGCCTGCCGGAACAGCTCATATTCTTTCCGGCTCCACAGGACCAGAACGTCATAGGCCGGGAAGGTCTCCGCTACCGTATTCAAAATCTCTTTTCGCGGCTTTGCTGTTTCCAGTACCGTGATGTTGTGGTAAACAGCATCTTTTGTCCACTGCGTCAGGGCGCTCATGTCGTCCAGATGGGTGTAGCGTCTGTACCGCGTCATTCCATTCGGGCTGTAAGACTGACAGCAGACCGCAAAAATATCGCCCGGCACGGGCATTTCGGCCCGGGCATTCCACATGAGCGTCACAAACAGGCACTTCATTTTTACCGTCCTTTCCTCTGGCCGTGCTCTCTTCTGCCTCCTATTTTACAAATCATCTGTCCGATAAAACTCTCTTTTGAGATTTTTTGCAGCAAAAATGCCCTGGATCCTGCGATCCAGAGCATTTGCCGTTGTATTTTTGAAATTTCAGCCTGCGTAGGCACTGCCGGGTGTCCATGCATTATCGGCAGAATACTTGGCGTGGTTGCGCAGGTAAGTGACCCACGCGCCGTAGCCGTTGCCCGCCGAGAAGTGGACGCCGTCCGGCGCAGCCAGCACCTCTTTCAGGTTCCCCTCGCCGTCGGCCAGCGTCTCCCACAAATCGAGGTAGACACAGCCCTTATCTGCGGCCAGCAGGGCCAGCTGCTCATTCACCGAGCGGATGATGTCCGAGGCAAGGCCCGGCTTTTCCGCTGCGGCCTCGGGGCGGACGGGCGGGATGGACTCAACATAGATGACGCAGTCCTCCCCCAACGTCTGGCGCAGCACATCCAGCATCTGGCCGTAGTAAGCGAGGAAGCGGTCTGCCGCACCCACGGTGGTCAGGGTGTTGGTACCCAGCAGGATATACAGTTTTTTGGGCTGAGCAGCGGCCAGCACGTCCAGCGCGACTTCCTCGCCCCGCACACTGCTCTTGACGGCGCTGCGGTTGACGATGGCATCCGGACCAACGCCGGTGTAGCCGCAGATGAGCGCACCGCCGAGGTTGATCTTATAGTCGGAGAAACCCACCGTCAGGCTGTCACCGAGGAAGGCGGCATCGGAGAAGTAGCTCAAATCGACCTGGCCGCTGGCAGGCTGGCGGATGACGCTGCTGTCGTAGGCTTTGACGCTGTAGGCTCCCGCCGTCTGACGGGCCGGGCCGAACTGCTCGAGGGTCACGGCGGGCGTGCCGTCTGCCGCTGCGTTCTCCCCGCCGCTGACGGCGCTGTCGGTGGTGCTGTCCGCCGCGCCCTGCATGGGCAGCGGAGCCAGAATGTTCTGCGCCGTGCCGTTGGCCGTCACGGTGGGCAGCTCTTCGGGCTGTGCCTGTCCATGCTCGAGGATGGCCGTAATGGCGAAGCTCACCAGCAGGATGCCGGCCACGGCCCCCGCAAACCGGATGGCTCCGCCGGGACCGCCTCTGCGGCTCCTGCCCGTGCTATGATAGTCGTGTGAAATGCCCATAAAGGTGTTCCCGCTTTCGTTTGGTTCTGCTCTTAGTCTGCCCGGGTGTCGGCGGGTTATCCCCGCTTTCTGGCCCGGCAGAGCTGTGCAGCACCTATTTTATCATAATTTTTTTGCCTCTGCAACCAATTAGGGCTTGCATACAACAGGTAAAACGGTTACAATAGAAGAAGAGCAGATTTTTGCACACATTTCTCGAAGTGCTTGCACGACCTGCCAGAACTTTTGTGCGAGTTGCAGTCACCGATTGTTGGCTGTTCCCCCGTCTGTACACTGTGCAGGGTGTACGGACCGCGAAACGGGGACAGCGCGGAGCGGTGCTGAGGCGCACAGGAAGTCCAATTTATCGGTAAATGGTACAAGGAGGTTCTCATGGCCAAAAATGTCATCATCGGCCAGAGCGGCGGCCCTACCGCCGTCATCAATTCCAGCCTCGCAGGCGTCTATAAAGCCGCCTGCAGTCTGGGCGCAGACAAGGTCTACGGCATGAAGTACGGCATCGAGGGACTGCTGAAAGAGGAACTCGTGGATCTGAACGTCCTGCTGGACGACCGGCTCAGCATCGAGCTGCTCAAGCGCACGCCGTCCAGCTATCTGGGCAGCTGCCGCTACAAGCTCCCCGAGCCGGAGGCGGACTCCACGCCCTACGTCAAGCTGTTCACCCTGTTTGACAAGTACGACATCTGCGCGGTGTTCTACATCGGCGGCAACGACTCGATGGACACCATCGCCAAGCTCAGCCGCTACGGCGCACAGGTAGGCAGTGCGGTGCGTTTTATCGGTGTACCCAAGACCATCGATAATGACCTCTGCCTTACCGACCACACCCCCGGCTACGGCTCTGCGGCCAAGTACATCGCCACCATCCTCAAGGAAGTCATCCGTGACTCCTCCGTCTACGACATCCGCAGCGTGACCGTGGCCGAGATCATGGGCCGTCACGCCGGGTGGCTGGCCGGTGCGGCCTGCCTCGCAGGCGGCGACGACAGCGACGGCCCCGACCTCATCCTTCTGCCGGAAGTCCCCTTTGAGCAGGACAAGTTCCTCGCCAGAGTGGATGAGCTGCAGCGGGTGAAGTCCAACGTCATCATCGCGGCCAGCGAGGGCGTCAAGACCGCCGACGGCACCTATCTGTGCGACCTCGTGTCCACGGCAGGCCAGCTGGACGCCTTCGGCCACAAAGCCATCCTCAGCGGCACCAGCCGCTATCTGTCCGATCTCATCCACGACAAGCTGAACTGCAAGAGCCGCGCCATCGAGTTTTCGACACTGCAGCGCTGCGCCAGCCATCTGGCCAGCCGCACCGATGTCAACGAGGCCTACGCCGTGGGCGGCGCAGCGGCAGCCGCAGCCTTTGCCGGTGAGACGGGCAAAATGATCGCGCTCAAGCGCGTTTCCGAGTATCCTTACCAGTGCATCGCCGAGGCGGTGGATGTCCAGCAGGTGGCAAACCTCGAAAAGAAGGTGCCGCTGGACTGGATCACCCCCGACGGGATGCAGGTGACGGCGGCGTTCGAGGAATACGCCCGCCCGCTCATCCTCGACGAGGTCACCCCTGTCTACGTCAACGGTACGCCCCGCCACATCTGCCTGTAAGGAAACTCGCTTCTCCCCTTCCCCGCGTCTGTTTTCGTGCTCCTGCACGATTTTATAAAGCCGAAACAGAAAAACAAAAAAGGAGAAATCATCATGGGTAAAAATGCAATCGTTGGCCAATCCGGCGGCCCCACCTCTGTCATCAACGCAAGTCTGGCTGGTGTGTTCGAGAGCTGCAAGAGCCGCGGCGCGGACATCGTCTACGGCATGTGCAACGGCGTCGCCGGTCTGCTGGAGGAGCGGGTCGTGGACCTGTCCACCCTGCTGACCGATGACCTCGACATCGAGCTGCTCAAGCGCACCCCCTCCAGCTTCCTCGGCAGCTGCCGCTATAAGCTGCCCGACTGGCACACCGACGAGGCCGTGTACAAGAAGCTCTTCGCCATCCTCGAAAAGCTGGACATCGGCTACTTCTTCTACATCGGCGGCAACGACTCGATGGACACCATCGGCAAGCTGGCTGAGTACGGCGAGTGCATCCAGAGCGACATCCGCTTCATGGGCGTGCCTAAGACCATCGACAACGATTTGATGGTCACCGACCACACCCCCGGCTACGGCTCTGCGGCCAAGTACATCGGCGTGGTGATGAAGGAGATCATCCGCGACGCCACCGTCTACGGCACCAAGTATGTCACCGTCGTCGAGATCATGGGCCGCAACGCCGGCTGGCTGACCGCCGCCGCCGCACTGGCCAAGAGCGACGACTGCGAGGGCGTGGACATGATCTGCCTGCCCGAAGTCCCCTTCAACGTGGAGCACTTCATTGAGAAGGTCCGCGCCATGCAGGAAAAGAAGCCCAGCATCGTGATCGCTGTTTCCGAGGGTGTCAAGCTCGAGGACGGCCGTTACGTCTGTGAGCTGGCCGATGATGTGCACGCAGTGGACGCTTTCGGCCACAAGGCACTGACTGGTACCGCACGCTATCTGGCGAATGTGGTCGCCCGCAATCTGGATACCAAGACCCGCTGCATCGAGCTGTCCACCCTGCAGCGCTGCGCTGGTCACCTGACCAGCCGCACCGACATCACCGAAGCTTATCAGGTGGGCGGCGCTGCTGCCAAGGCTGCCTTTGAGGGTGTCACCGGTCAGATGGTCGCCCTGAAGCGCATCTCCAACAGCCCCTATCAGTACATCACCGAGCTGCACCCCATCAGTGAAGTTGCAAACCTCGAGAAGAAGGTTCCCCTGAGCTGGATGAACGAGAATCACACCCAGATGACCGAGGAATTCCTCGAGTATGCCCGCCCGCTGATCCAGGCTGAACTGACTCCGCTGTACATTGCAGGTCTGCCCCACCACATCTACATGAAAAAGTAATTTCTCCTTTGAATCCTTCTAAGGCATAGCAAAACTCCCGCCCGGAGCCGGGCGGGAGTTTTGTTGCTGCATGGCTTATGAATTACTGTTTGCCCAGCTGCCAGAACGCCACGGCGCTGGCGGCAGCAACGTTCAGGGAATCGACCCCGTGGGACATGGGGATCTTGACTGTGTAATCGCAGGAAGCGATGGTGGTATGGGAAAGGCCGTCTCCCTCCGTGCCCAGCACAATGGCAAGCTTCGGCTCCCGGGCAAGGGCTTCGTCATCAATGCTGACCGAACGGTCACTCAAGGCCATGGCAGCCGTCTTGAAGCCCAGGGCATTCAGCTGAGCAAGCCCCTTTTCGGGCCAATCAGCAGGCGTTTCACCGATCTGCGCCCAGGGCACCTGAAATACCGTACCCATACTCACGCGCACGGCCCGGCGGCAGAGCGGGTCACAGCAGGAGGGGT
>ERZ773204.1854-NODE-1854-length-15648-cov-3.094594_pt1 | contig 15648 bp, 10 predicted proteins | sample MGYA00581007_ERZ773204 | MGnify/ENA primary metagenome ERZ773204 (study PRJEB29015, sample SAMEA2737757) | human gut metagenome | biome: human gut; feature: human-associated habitat; material: faeces | place: China | collected 2012 ... | reverse complement strand
CAGCGCTGTATGCAGAGGATTTAAGCAGGTGCATACTTTCATGCGCTCTACTTTTTCTACTGTCTCTCTAGAGGTGAACATAACACCTGCATTCTCTAATGCCGGGCGGCCGTTTGGAAATGCATTTTCAATTACAAGGTACTGAGCCTCTTCTGCGTTTACGAAAGGTGCTACGTAGGTATTCTTGCTTGTTACAATGCTTTCTGTATCAGTAAAGCCAGCATCCTCTAACATCTTCTTTACGCTTGCGTCAGGACGTGGGGTGATCTTATCGATCATGCTCCAAGGGAAGGAAACCTTTGCAGGGTTCTCAATGTACTCTAAGAAGCCCTTCTCTGCTTTTCCGTTCTCAGTCCATGCTTTTGCATAAGCATCTACTGCTGCGAACAGCTTATCTCCGTTGTGGGAGCAGTTGTCCATACTTACCAGTGCCAGTGGAGCTGCGCCCTGGGTATATCTCCAGTAGCATAATGCTGCCAGCTTACCGATGTAGCTGTCTGCATTTTCAGGACCTGCCTCAAAATCAGCCTTTACATCTGCGCGGAATGCACCGTCAGGAGAAGTGATACTGTAGCCCTTTTCAGTAATGGTAAAGCTTACCATCTGAAGGGTATTGCTTGCGAAGATCTCTTTTAAACGGTTCCAGTCTGCTGCGTCATGACGGTCTACAGTCAGTGACTCTGCAAGGCTTCCGATCACGGTCTTTTCAATGGTTCCGTTTGCCTTTAAGGTAACTAAAAGGCTTAAATCATCCTGTGGACGGTATGCTTTCTTGATGATCTCATAATCATAACCCTCTGCTACGATGATACCTGTTTTTTCAATTCCTTCATTTAACAGTTTCTGCTGTAATGCAGCTGGGAATGCGCGGAAAATATTACCTGCGCCAAAGTGTACCCACTGTGGGTTCTTCTTTGTCTCTTCCTTCATAGCCTGACGGTCAAACTGTGGAAGACTGATCTCAGCCTTCTCCCACTGTTCTTTGTTTTTCAGTTCGCTGTCCAGTAAATGCATAATGATACCCTCCTGTTTTGGTTTTATATTACTGTTATACTAATATATTACTTCTTAACTCTGTCTCTATTCTACCACATATTTTTTTATTTTCCATATGAATTTTTGTCAATATCATTGCAAAAGTTGCGTTTTCTATGTAAACTGTGAAAAATCCCGATCTCAGCCTGCTGCAACAAACTTCCTCATGGCGGAAATGCCCATTGTCGGCGTAAAAAGGATGTGCCTTGGCAGTACAAAAAAAGAGCCGCACACTGCGACTCTGTACCCGGACTCATGTCCCTCTTATTTTACTGTGATCGTCTGAACGGTCTGACCGTCCTCTGCGGCTTTATCCTGCGCATTGGCTGCCGCTGCATTTACAAGGATCAGCGCAGCTGCCAGGGCCACCCAGGCAAAACTACCTAAAACTCTTCTTAATTTCATGGTACTCTTCCTCCGAACCCCATTATACATAAGTTTTACAAAAATGCAAGATTTTTTCATTTTTTTACAGAAGGACGGGGATTTTTTACATTCTCTTACGTTTATTATTTATAGGTAAAAATACAGCAACAATGTCAAACATACAAAAATAAAATAAACTACTATAACAATAACAGAAAGGACCTTTATGATAAACTATCAGCCCTTCTGGGAAACACTGAAAGCCAGCGGAGAATCTACTTATTCGCTGATCCATGATTATTCCATCTCCAGTGCTACCATTGACCGTTTGAGGAAAAACCGACCATTAAGTACCAGCACCATCAATGATCTTTGTATCATTTTAGGCTGCAGCCCGGAAAACATCCTTGCTTTTACGCCTCCTTCCCCTGAGACTAAAGAAAACGATATCTTCCTAAAACACAGATCTCTGCCCCGTACAAGGGAATAATTCTCAATCCCCCTATGGCATTGTGTCCCCTGCTGTGCTATACTTGATACGCAGTGCTTTCCTGTTCCAGTCTATAGAGATCTAAATTTGCAGGAAGCCAGGTAAAGGAGAATATCATGCAGAAAATAGGAAGAAATGATCCCTGCTGGTGCGGCAGCGGACATAAATATAAAAATTGCCATATGGATTTTGACGTAAAACTGTCAGAATACCGTCACAAAGGTTCCAAGGTACCAAGTCATGCCATGATCAAAAATCCGGAGCAGATCGCAGCAATCCGCGAAAGCGCAAAGATCAATGTGTCTGTTTTGGATTATGTTGCAGAACATATCTGTGCCGGCATCTCAACCGAGCAGATCGATCTGTGGGTTTACGAACAGACTACTCACAGAGGCGGAATTCCGGCTCCCTTAAACTATGAAGGATTTCCAAAGAGCGTCTGCACCTCTGTAAACGATCAGGTATGCCATGGTATCCCTTCTGCTGATGTGATCTTAAAAGATGGTGATATCATTAATGTAGACGTTTCTACTATTTATAAAGGATACTACTCCGACTCTTCCAGAATGTTCTGTATCGGTGAAGTCTCCCCTGAAAAGAAGCGTCTGGTAGAGGTAACCAAACAGGCGATCGAAGAAGGTTTAAAACAGGTACGGCCATGGGGACACTTAGGTGATATGGGTCAGGCCATCAACGACTATGCTACTGCAAACGGTTATACCGTTGTCCGGGAGATCGGCGGTCACGGCGTAGGCCTGGAATTCCACGAAGATCCATGGGTAAGTTTTGTTTCTAAAAAAGGAACAGAGATGCTTATGGTTCCGGGTATGATCTTTACCATTGAACCTATGATCAATATGGGGAAAGCAGATATCTTCGTTGACGCGGAAAATGACTGGACCATCTATACAGATGACGGTATGCCTTCCGCCCAGTGGGAGATCCAGGTTCTGATCACAGAGGATGGATACGAGATCCTTTCCTGGTAACAGGATCCGGCAGCCAGATCTGTCTCTTACAGGTCTGGCTGCCGTTCTGTAAACGATATATCCGAAACATTCAAAAACTTATTTTCTATATTTAATTCCAGCCGTCTGGCAGATATTTTCTGGTGTTTTCGATCATATCATGTACCAGGCTGCGCACCTGTGCCTCCTGAGGCTGCTTTCCCTTTACAACAGGGTCATGCAGGAAAGCCTGTACTACCAGTTCTTCATCACAGGTAAGTGCTGCCTTTAAGGTCCTCTCATGGTTTTCAATGTGAGGCATCAGCAGGGCTTTTACATTTTCAGGTACTTTCCCTGCAGCCACCGGATGGATACTGTCTCTGTCAAACAGGGCGTTTGTCTCTACCAGGGCATTTTCCGGAAGATTTGGGATCTGACCGGCTGTATTTGGGATATTTACATTGCTGACTACACGTCCCAGTCCACACAGTGCCTTGATCAGAAGAATTCCCTCTTCTCCTGTTGGCGTCAGATCGATCTCCTCTTCTCCTGCTGCCAGTCTGTGACTTCTCTCCAGACGTTTCTTCAGATCTTCTTTTCTCCAGTCTACTGTTGTCAGACCGAACTTCCAGGAAGCAACTGTTTCCGGATCATTCAGATACTCATTTCCAGGCATAAATTCCGCCAGATGACGGTCTCCTGCTGCTGCGATCAGCCCATACCTGCAAAAAAGATCCATTTTTACACGATTGGCGCATTTAAAAGAAGAATTCATCCAGTTTTCACCTTCCAGCTGATAACCTTCTTCAAAATGATGATCTATATAATTCTTGTATACAGGGAATAAGTCAACTCCTTTATAACTTGCCTCCGTAAACCAGGTGAAATGGTTGATCCCCACTACATTTACATGAATATCATGCCAGTCTGCAATCTTGTCTCCTGTTTCTTCTTCGTAGATCCCCCTTAAAACCTTCTGGGTACCAAATACCTCATGGCAGCAGCCAAATGCCTTGATCTGCGGAAATACATGATACAGTGTTTTCACACACAGGGACATAGGATTGGTATAATTGATCACCCAGCAATCAGGAGCATATTTTTTGATCGCCTCTGCGATCTCTACAAACATAGGGATCGTGCGCAGCCCTCTTATGATCCCGCCTGGGCCTGCTGTATCACCTACTGACTGATAAATACCAAGGCGCTCCGGCAGATGTACATCGGAAGCCATCTCATCAAAAGTTCCCGGTAAAATAGAGATCACTGCAAAATCACAGCCTGTAAGAACTTCTTTCAAACTGTCCTTTACCTCAAACTTCCAGTCTCCCTTTGCCTCCGGTCGGTTCATCAGGTGATTGCCGATCACTTCATTGGTCTGTGCTGCTTTCCTGTCAATGTCATATAAACGGATGGTTCCGCTGATCTCGTCTTCCAGTGCCAGATCCGTCATAAATGTCCACGCCCATCCTCTGGAACCTCCTCCAATGTATGCAATCTGAATATCAGAAACTTTTCCTTTACTGTACTTCATATACGCTGCCTCCTGTTACAATATGTGTCCTTTATGTAGGTCCTTTTATGTGTCTCATTTTAGAATAAAATATGTAAAATCGCTAACAAAATCAGATATATTTTTGTAGTTTTTATCTTATCGGCTACTTTTAAATGCAACTCTATGCTATAATAGGCGCAGCAGGAACAGGAGCACTTATCATTATGGAACAGGACACACTTTATCTTTCTTTCAGTGAAATACCTGACGCATCTGAAATTTTATTTAAAGGGGAAATTCCCGGCATTTTCGTTGAAGAAGCCATCCGCAGCCACAGTTTTTCCATGGTCACGCGCCATTTTCATGAAAGCCTGGAATTATATTTTCTCATAGAAGGGGAACGTTTTTATTTCGTAGAACAGGATACCTATCATTTGCAGGAACATATGGCTATCCTGGTAGACCAGAACCAGATCCATAAAACCTGCCCTGCAGGTACAGGAAAAAAGCACCACCGTTTTCTGATGCAGTTAGAAGGACCTGTATTAGACCAGCTTCTCCGCCTGTGTGGATCTGTAAGTCTGGAAGAATTTGGAAATGCCTATCGTGGTATTACAAGATTTTCTGTGGATCAATGGGCTCAGATTCTTTCCCTTCTGACACAGATCAAGGAACAATTTACACTTATCTCATCCCGGACAACTCCTGGCAATAAACAGGACACAATGACTGCCAACGGTTTGATCCGTCTGTATACCGTTCAGCTTCTCCTTCTCCTGATCCAGATCAGAAGGACGCAGGAAGAGGGCGGCTGGAAGGAAAACCTTCAAAACAATCTGGTCCACACAGGTATGTATCAGCAGGTACATGATATTGCTATTTATCTCCAAAATCACTGCAGTGAGAAAAACAGCCTGGATCAGATCGCTACCCATTTTTTCATCAGCCGTTCCTACTTGACCCGGATCTTTCGCAAAGTTACCGGTTTTACCATTACAGAATACCAGAACATCTGCCGCATCAAAAAAGCCCAGCTTCTCCTGCGAGAAACTGAGCTTTCCATGACGGATATTGCCCTTGAAGCGGGCTTTATAAATCTCCCCTATTTTGAACGAGTATTTCGCAAAACTACTTCTCTTACACCCCTTCAATACCGCCGTCAGATGCGGCCATATTCATAACCTGACATTTCATATACCTGGATTCGGGCATCACACTGCCCTTTAAGTCCTGCTTTTCCCTGTTTACCATACACACGGGTAGTAAATACCTGGCTTCCCTTATTAATAAACAGTTCCAAAGAAGTTGTGTCCGCAAACAAAGTAAGGTCTGTCAGTTCTTCGATCCATACCTTGCGGATCGTCCTGCCGCTTCCACAGTTACCCAGGTCCAGCGTCAGAACATGATCCATATAGGTCAGTTTTACTCCATCGCTGATGGAAAATTCCATATTTTTGCAATCCTTAAAGTCGATCTGCACTTTGGCACATTTGGGTAGTTCCAAATTTTGGAATTCTTCTTTGGAAAATGTTCTGCCATTCCGGCAAAGTTTCTCCAATTCCTTTACCGGCTCCTGATACAGCTTTCCATCCCTTATATGGAGCTGTCTCGGGATCGTTAAGGCATGCTGCCAGCCTTTTTTTACAGTAGGATTTGTATAATCTGCATCCGGTATTCCCATCCATCCGATCAGGATCCGTCTTCCCTGCTGATCCTCAAAGGTCTGCGGAGCATAAAAATCAAATCCCCGGTCTACCATCTGAAAATTATCTGTAGTCTTAATTACCCAGGTTCCCGGTGTAAAATCATAATCTAACGGAATACATACACACTGATGGACATTCCAGTAATCATATCCCTTCTTTTCTACACCCTGAGGGCAACAGATCAGACACAGCTGTCCATCCAGTTCAAAAAGATCCGGGCATTCCCACATATAGCCAAAGGCATTTTCTGTGGTGATCCGTCCATGATATTTCCAGTTTGTCAGGTCATCGGAACGGTATACCAGTACCAGGCCCTTGCTCTCTTTGTCCCTTGCTCCTAAGACCATGTAATAGCCATCTTCCCTCTTAATGATCTTTGGATCCCTTACATGGGCACTGATATCTGCCGGATAATCACTGTTGGTCATCAGGCATTTCTTCGGTGAAAAATGCATTCCGTCTTCGCTGGTGACATACATGGTATTGCTGACTCTTCCACTGTTGATGTAATCATAATCCGGGCGGTCAAACAATTTTACATTTCCTGTATAAAAGAAGTTGATCTTCCCATTTTCACAGAAAGCAGAGCCGGAATATACGCCATGAGCATCCTCATCGCTGTCCGGGAATAAGACCGGCTGGCACTGTTCATAGGTAACAAGATCCTTTGTTTTATAATGACCCCACAGTTTTAATTCTCCGGTTGGCTCAAAGGGGGTATACTGATAATAAATGTGGTATTCTCCTTTAAACTGACAGAGACCATTGGGATCATTCATCCAGCCAGTTTCCGGCATCAGGTGAAATGCAAGCCGGTCCGGGTCTTCTGCCACCTGTTTTCTGTATGCCTCATTTTCCCCATACCATGTTTCATAATCTTTCTGAAATACTTTCTCATATTTTTTCAAGGGATGCCTCCTGCTATTGCCAGCTGTATTATTTGTAGTCTTACTTTCTGGTTACTTTTACTGCCGCGGTATTCTCGTCTGCATTTTCACTGGAAAGTGGGGTAATATCCAGGTTCATTGCTTCCGGGAAGATCATCATAGTCTGTGGATTTAAACCTTTTTCCCGGATAAAGTCCAGGTCTGCTTTTAAAAGCTTATCGCCCTTCTTTACTGTATCGCCCTGGGTAACAAACGCTTCAAACCCTTCGCCGTCTAACTGTACCGTGTTGATACCTACGTGAATGAGCAGTTCCACGCCATCGGCAGATTTGATACCAACTGCATGTTTGGTAGGGAATAATAAAGATACAGTACCATCACATGGAGCATAAACGGTTCCGTCTGCTGCTTCTACTGCAATACCATCACCTAACATTTTGGATGCGAACATTTCATCTGCAGACTCTGTTACAGGAAGGACTTTTCCTTTCATGGGGGATGTAAAGGTAAGTTCCTGGTTTTCCTGTGCTGTTTCTGCAGTCTCTTCTGGTTCTGTTACAACTGCTTCCGGTTTGATCTCATCTGTTGTTGCTTTCACATCAGAATTCACTTCTGCTTCTTTATCTGCATCTGTAGTTTTAGCTTCTACTTCTGCTGTTTCTTTCTCAATTCCCATTTTTTTCCAGAATACAACAGTCAGTCCAAAGGATACTGCCATAGAAAGGATCAGACCGATGGCAAAGTGACCATAATCTTCCGGCTTCATGGAGATAAATCCAGGGAGTCCGGCTGCGCCTAAAGCCTGTGCCAGTGTTTTAGTCCATGCAAGATAAGCACTTCCTACACCGGAACCAATAATTGCTGCATAAAATGGATATTTCAGTTTTAAGGTCACACCAAACATAGCCGGCTCTGTGATACCTAAAAGAGCGGATACACCAGATGCGGAACAAATAGATTTTAATTTTTCGTTTTTGGTAAGCAGCAGCACTGCAAGAACAGCTGCTCCCTGTGCCACGTTATTCATACTAGCTGTAGAGAAGATAAAGCTTCCGCCTGTATGAACACTGTCTGCTAAAAGCTGAGTCTCAATGGCAATGAAGCTGTGATGCATACCAGTCATAGTGATCGGTGCATAAGTAAGACCGAAGATCGCGCCGCCTACAAAACCAAGAGAATTATAAAGCCATGTAATACCTGCTGCCAGAAGATTTCCTGCCTCTCTTAATACAGGTCCTACAAAAATGAAGGTAAGGAAGGAAGTAATCAGAATAGACAGCAGCGGAGTTGTCAGATTATCCAGCCAGGAAGGTGTTACCTTACGCAGGCGTTTTTCAATATTTGCAATGATCCATGAAACAGCCAGTACCGGAAGAACGGTTCCCTGATAACCAATAGCTGCCACATTCAGCCCCAGGATATTCCATACAGGCGGATCTGCAATACCAATCTGGTATGCATTTAGAAGATCCGGATGTACCATGATCATACCCATAGCTGCGCCTAAGAAGGCATTTCCGCCAAATTTCTTCGTAGCACTAAATCCGATGAGCACCGGCAAAAATGTAAATGGCGCGCTTGCAAAAGTATTTACTGCTGTTGCCAGGCCTGCCCACTGTGGATAAAGCTCAATGACACTGCTTCCATTTATTAAAGGGGATGTCAGCACATTGTTAAGGCCCATTAAAAGACCGCCTGCAACGATTGCCGGGATAATAGGAACGAAAATGTCACTGAGCATTTTGATAAAGCGCTGGATGGCGTTGCCGCTCTTCTCTTCTTTTTCATTAGATGCCTGCTCTTCTAATGTGCCTAACTGCTTCTGCACTTCTGCACACACCAGATTTACAGTGCCTGAACCAAAAATGATCTGAAACTGGGACTGTGTAAGAAATACTCCCTTTACACCCTCTAAATCACTTAAAGCTTCTTCGTTTCTCAGTGAATTATCACGAAGCTGAAAACGAAGTCTGGTAGCACAATGAGCTACTGATTTGATGTTTTTCTTACCGCCCACATACTGAATTACCTGTTCTGCAATTTTTGCGTAATCCATTTTTTACCTTCCCTTTCTTTTTAATGTTCTCTCGGATTTTTTGTTCCGGAGACATTTCACACAACTATTATTTATAGTGATATATGACCACACTTTGTGGTATATCCGGTACCAATCTTTGTTTTTCTGTCTCTATTGTAACTATCTCCCCTGTTTGTGATTGGTACCGGTTCCATATTTGTATCATATACCTTTTTGTGTCTAATGTCAATGTTATTTATGGTACCGGTTCCATTGTTGAGTGTAAAAAAATAAAGGTCATTTTTATGCAACTTGCACAAACACGACCTTTTTATTACTTTTCTTTGCTTTTGGACCCTTTTGGGCCCGGTTCTGCCCTGTCTATTTCCCGTTTATTTTACTGTATTTTCATTTCTCACACTTTTTCCAAGTATCATTTCAAAGCCTACGATCTGTTTTTTTGGTACCGGTTCCTCTCTTATCATCTTAAGAAGAGTCTCCGCTCCCAGATAGCCCAGTCCATAGGAGTCAAAACGCAGGGTGGTAAGCTGTGGAGACAACAATTCGCTTTCATCATAGCCGCCAAAACCGGCTACTGATACCTGCTCCGGAATTAAAATGCCATGCTTTTGCAATATACGGTATGCTCCAAAAGCCAGACGGTCTGTAGCGCAGATCACACCGTCAGGAATTCCTTTCTCAAGGACTTTTTCCATCATTTCCTGGCCGCTTACGTAGCTATAATCTCCTGTTTCTACGGTCATCACCTGGGATCCGCTCTCTTTGATCCCCTCTAAGACTCCCTGGCGGCGGAAAATTCCCACTGCCTCGTCTTCTTCCTCTACGCCTAAATAAGCGATCTTTCCACGGACCCTGCTTCCCATAAAACTTCCCATGGTCTTTCCTGCTGTGTAATCGTCCATAGTTACAGTAATTCCCTCTTCAAAGTTCTGGGCAAGAACTACTACCGGCACCGGCGAATTCATAAGAAGCTGCTTATGTTCCTCGGTAAGAGAAATGGCACTGAATAAAATACCGTCTACTTTCTGGGTAAAAAGGCGGTTGATATTTTCCAGTTCCAGCTTTGGGCTGTGATCTGAGTCCTTAATCAGAGCCTCATATCCCTGACTTCTCAGATAACGGCCAACGCTTGTGACCACACGGCTGGTCACTTTTGAGTTCAAAGTAGGGACGATCACACCAACTGTATTGCTTTCTTTGGCTTTCAGCCTTGCAAAACTGTTCGGGATATAGTTATTCTCTTTCACCACATTCTGGATCTTTTTTCTCGTCTCTTCTTTGATGCTTCCCCCATTAAAATACCGGGATACTGTACTTTTGGTAACTCCCGCCAGCTCTGCAATATCAGCCATTGTCAGCTTTTCAGCCATGATGCATTTCCCTTTCTTTTTAAAAACCCCGGAGAGTTTTTACGCCCTCCGGGGTTGATTTAACCTAATCTATTCTAACTCACTTTGCAGGATGAATTAGTCATTTCCATAAAGTGCAACCAGCTTAGACAGATGCTCGTAACGCTCTTTTGCTTCTTTCTCGTTACGTGCGAACAGAGTAGCTGCTCTGTCTGGGTTCTTCATGGTTAAGGACAGGTAACGAACCTCGCCCTTTAAGAAGTCCTGATATCCTTCCATCTTAGGAGCCTTAGAATCTAAGGTGAACTTCTTCTCAGCAGCTGGGTTGTAACGGAAGTTGTTCCAGTATCCGCACTCAAGAGCCAGCTTCTCTTCGGTCATAGCCTTGTCCATACCCTTCTTGATACCATGGTTGATACATGGAGCGTAAGCGATGATCAGGGATGGTCCTGGATATGCTTCTGCTTCAGCCAGAGCCTTAACAGTCTGAGCCATATCGCCACCCATACAGATCTGAGCAACGTATACATAACCATAGCTCATTGCAATACCAGCAAGGTCTTTCTTCTTGGTCTCTTTACCGCCTGCAGCGAACTGAGCTACAGCACCGGTCTTAGTAGACTTGGAAGCCTGACCACCTGTATTGGAGTAAACCTCGGTATCGTAAACCATGATGTTGATATCTTTTCCGGAAGCCAGAACGTGGTCTACACCGCCGAAGCCGATATCGTAAGCCCATCCGTCACCACCGAAGATCCACTGGGATTTCTTAGCTAAGAAGTCCTTGTTAGCTACGATCTCTTTGCAGGTTGGGCAGTCAATGCCGTCTAATGCAGCAACTAACTTGTCAGTTGCAGTTCCGTTTAATGCGCCTACAGCGTAGGTATCTAACCATTCCTTGCAAGCAGCCTTAACTTCTTCAGAAGCGTTCTCGTTAGCCATTACAGACTCAACCTTGGACTTTAAGCCATCTCTGATAGCGTTCTGAGCCAGTAACATACCGTAACCAAACTCAGCGTTGTCCTCGAACAGGGAGTTATCCCATGCAGGACCCTGGCCCTTAGCGTTCATGGTGTAAGGTGTAGATGGTGAAGAGTTACCCCAAATAGAAGAGCATCCGGTTGCGTTTGCGATGTACATTCTGTCACCGAACAGCTGGGTGATCAGCTTAGCGTATGGAGTTTCACCACAGCCTGCGCATGCGCCGGAGAACTCAAGGAGAGGTTTCTTGAACTGGCTACCCTTAACAGTGTTCTCTTTGAACTTAGCGATAACTTCTTCCTTAACTGGCAGAGTCTCAGCGAAGTCGTAGTTAGCCTGCTCAGACAGACTAGCCTCTAATGGCTTCATTTCCAGAGCCTTGTTACCCTTCATACCTGGGCAAACGTTAGCACAGGAACCGCATCCGGTACAATCCAGAGCAGAGATAGCCATGGAGAACTTGTATCCTGGCATACCAGTCATATCCTTCATCTTCATATCTGCAGGAGCCTTAGCAGCTTCCTCAGCAGTCATAGCTACCGGACGGATAACAGCGTGTGGGCAGACATAAGAACAGAAGTTACACTGGATACAGTTATCAACGTTCCATACAGGAACCTTAACAGCGATACCACGCTTCTCGTATGCAGAAGAACCGGATGGTGTAGAACCATCAACGTAATCCTTGAATGCAGATACAGGCAGTGTGTTACCTTCCTGAGCGCTTACCTTGGTCTGGATGTTGTTTACGAAGTCTACAACTTCCTTTCTTCCCTCGGTAACTACCTTGTAGTCAAGTCCTTCATCTTCGCAGTTAGCCCAGCTTGCTGGAACTTCTACTTTGTGAACGCCCTTGGCACCAGCATCGATAGCTGCCCAGTTCTTCATAACAACGTCTTCACCCTTACGTCCGTAAGTTGCCTTTGCAGCAGCCTTCATCAGCTCGTTAGCCTTTTCAGCTGGGATGATTCCGGTCAGCTCGAAGAATGCGGACTGTAAGATTGTGTTGATACGTGTTGGTCCCATACCGGTCTCGATACCGATCTTAACACCGTCGATGGTGTAGAAGTTGATCTTGTGATCAGCGATGAACTTCTTAACCTGGCCTGGTAAGTGCTTCTCAAGGCCTTCCATATCCCATGCGCAGTTTAACAGGAAGGTACCGCCGTCAACCAGCTCCTGTACCATGTTGTACTTACGTACATAGGATGGATTATGACATGCTACGAAGTTAGCCTTGTGGATTAAGTAGGTAGACTTAATTGGGCTGTGTCCGAAACGCAGGTGAGACATTGTAACACCGCCGGACTTCTTAGAGTCATAATCAAAGTATGCCTGAGCATACATATCTGTATTATCACCAATGATCTTGATGGAGTTCTTGTTAGCACCTACGGTACCGTCTGCACCAAGACCCCAGAACTTACAGTTGGTGGTTCCTTCCGGAGTGGTAACAAGCGGAGCGCCTACCGGCAGGGACAGGTTGGTAACATCATCTACGATACCGGTGGTAAATCTCTTGATGGTGCTGTTCTCATAGATAGCAACGATCTGAGACGGGGTGGTATCTTTGGAACCAAGACCATAACGGCCGGAGAAGATCTCAGCCTGGTCGAACTTGCTGCCCTTTAATGCTGCAACAACATCCAGGTATAACGGCTCGCCTAAGGAACCCGGCTCTTTGGTTCTGTCAAGAACAGTGATCTTCTTAACGGTATCCGGGATAGTATCGATCAGAGCCTCTGCGCAGAACGGTCTGTACAGACGAACTTTTACAACACCAACTTTAGCGCCGGTGGTCTTTCTCATGTAGTCGATGGTCTCCTCGATGGTATCGTTAACGGAACCCATAGCGATGATAACCTGCTCAGCATCCTCAGCACCGTAGTAGTTAAACAGTTTGTAGTCGGTACCGATCTTAGCATTAACTTTGTCCATGTACATCTGTACAACGCTCGGAAGAGCATCGTAGTAAGAGTTACATGCCTCACGAGCCTGGAAGAAGATATCCGGGTTCTGTGCAGAACCTTTCTGGGACGGGTTGTTCGGGTTTAATGCTTTTGCACGATACTCTGCAATTGCATCCCAGTCAGCCATCTCAGCCAGATCATCGTAATCCCACTCCTCGATCTTCTGGATCTCGTGAGATGTACGGAATCCATCGAAGAAGTTGATGAACGGAACTTTACCCTTGATTGCAGACAGATGAGCAACCGGAGTTAAGTCCATAACTTCCTGTACGCTGGACTCACACAGCATAGCGCAGCCGGTCTGACGGCATGCATAAACGTCGGAATGATCACCGAAGATGTTCAGAGCGTGAGAAGATACTGCACGTGCAGATACATCGATAACGCCCGGTAACTGCTCACCAGCGATTTTGTACAGATCCGGGATCATCAGAAGAAGACCCTGGGAAGCGGTATAGGTAGTGGTCAGAGCGCCTGCTACCAGAGAACCGTGAACAGCACCTGCTGCACCAGCCTCGGACTGCATCTCGGTTACCTGTACGGTATGTCCGAAGATGTTGGTTCTTCCCTGAGTTGCCCATTCATCAGTAGCTTCTGCCATAACAGATGACGGGGTGATCGGATAGATAGCAGCTACGTCAGAGTATGCATAAGATACATGAGCAGCAGCATGGTTTCCATCCATGGTTTTCATTTTTCTTGCCATTTGATTATCCTCCTACAAATGTGAATATGCTTTTAACCTGGCAAAAAGCCAGGAAGTTTCCAGGCAAAAATTGCGCCGGAAAGTGAAGTCTCCCCGCATAAGGAGACTGACCTGTGTATATTATAGCAACTTTTTATCGTTTTGCAAACACGAAAACAGAAAATCTGCGTATTATTTTGCATACAATCCGCACAAAATGTAAGTTAGCAAGCGCTTATTTGTGCTGCTTTTGTCAGAAAAAGAAACAGGAGCGCCTGCGAAAAGCACTCCTGTTTTGTGAAATAATTTACATTTTCTCAATAAACCTGATTTCGATTTCAGGCACCCGGATTTGGCGCGATGGTAGGCGCGTTTCCGCTGTTTTCAGCAGTCGATGCATTGCCTGCGCTGTTGCCGGAATCTGCAGCGGTCGGATGGGAAACAGGCTGCTGGGAAGCTGTTGTAGCTGCCGCTGCAGTCGTCTCTGCCGCTGTGGTCTTGTCTGCTGCCGTGGTCTTATCAGCTGCCGCGCCATGAGAAGCTGCCGTAGTCGCAGACTCACTTGTCTTGTGGTTCTCAGCTACCGTAGTTTCTCCTGTCAGTTCTGCGGAGGATGCAGCAGAACTATCTCCTTCCATGGTAGTTCCTGCCGCAGTGGTTCCGGTACTGTTTCTTAAGATAACAGGGGTATGTCCCTTATAAGTAACGCTGTGATCCACATCCTGGCTTACCACCTCACCATTCTTGGCAACGATCAGGCGGGTTTCCCACTTGCTGCCCTTGCTTCCGTTGCTCTTTACCTTCTCAGTACCAGGTGCCAGAGTCGGATCCTCCTCATAGGTCGGTGCCGGCGGGTCCGTCTCGCTGAGCTTTGTGGATTTTAAGGAATGAGTCACGCCTTCATCCAGAAGCGGAATTCCGTAAATGGATACGGTACAGGTCTGGTTGTAATAGCTTGCGCGGATACCAATGGCCGCACTGGAATTGTTCACAAATTTGTAGTCCGGACCGCCCCAGCTTACCGTCGCGTCGGTTCCCGGTGTTACATAAGACGGTTCAAAGGTATGGGAGCGGCGCATAGTGGTCTTTAAGCCTGCCTTGACTACCGCATTATACATAGTAGAAGAAACCTGGCCGACTCCAGCCGCTACGTGTTTCAGAAACCTGGCAGACACCGCCGCCGATCTCCTGCACGACTTCACCGTTGTTATACGCTGCAGCGCCCTGATACCCCTTCGCCTCCGTACGCTCTCCCACCCGGTTGTTAAAGGAAAATTCCTCACCCGGCTGAAGCACAATGCCATTGATGGCCTGAGTAGCCAGCTTGATGTTGGTATTACGCTTCTGATTGGAAGTGGTATTGGTAGTAAAGGTTCCGATGGTCTTGTATTTTTCTCTTGCGACTGCCTCGGAGAACTCCGGCTCTACTTCATTTACAGTAGCCGCAATCGTAGCAGTGAAGTCCTTGCAGCTCAGGGCTGCGAGAATATCAGCCTTTAACTGGTCCTGATCTACAGCCAGTCCGTTTTCTGCTCCCTTGAATAAGAACTTGTCAGAAGAAGCATCGTACTCGGAAATAGAACCATTCTTTGCCTTCTTGTTCCAGAGGCCTGCCACAGTTTCCGCTTCCTTAGCGGCTGCGTCTTCCAGGCCGGTAGTATCCAGGGTGTAGCTTTCCTTTGGCTCGCCGGTGTAAATT
>ERZ773204.1831-NODE-1831-length-15785-cov-3.969485_pt1 | contig 15785 bp, 13 predicted proteins | sample MGYA00581007_ERZ773204 | MGnify/ENA primary metagenome ERZ773204 (study PRJEB29015, sample SAMEA2737757) | human gut metagenome | biome: human gut; feature: human-associated habitat; material: faeces | place: China | collected 2012 ... | reverse complement strand
GCTGCCTCTATTTTGCGTAAAAAAATGCAAGTGACAATAGGCGCATAGCAAAATCGATAGGGTAAAATCCGTCTCTACACAACTTCGCTAAATCAGAGTTTAGCGAAGGATAGGGGGAAGGCTCCATACTTTTCCGCAATTTTGCGAGTTTTTATTATACCTCTTTCGGCTAAATATCTTTACACCTTCAGCATCCTGTATCCAATGCCGATATGCGTCTGGATATACTGCGGCGAATCCGGCTCGGATTCCAGCTTTTTGCGCAGCGTAGCCATAAAAACACGCAGCGAGGCCACGTCATTGTCCCAGGAACTGCCCCAGACTTCGTGGGTGATATAAGTATGGGTCAGCACTTTGCCGCAATTCTTGGCCATGACGCAGAGCAACCTGTACTCGATGGGCGTCAGGTGCAGTTCCTGCCCTTTCAAGGTGGCACAGCCAGCCGCAAAATCAATTTGCAGATCACCGTTGGTAAAAACCGAACAACCGGCGGCGTTTTGCAGCATCGAGATGCGGCGGAACGTTACCCGCAGCCGCGCCAGCAGCTCCTCTACCGAGAACGGTTTCGTCAGGTAGTCGTCGGCACCGCTGTCCAAGGCTTCGATTTTATCGCTGTCCTCGCTGCGGGCACTGATAACGATGATGGGCATCGCAGACCAACTGCGAATACGGCGAATCACCTCGATACCGTCCAGATCAGGCAGACCAAGATCCAACAGCATCACATCCGGTGCATGGATCGTTGCCTGTTGGAGTGCTTCGGACGCAGTAGCCGCCGCAATGTACTTGTAATCCTGCGTTTTCAGTGTCGTGGTAATCAGGTTGCGGATAGGCGCATCGTCCTCCACAACCAGAATCAAGGGTTTATTCATGCAAAGAAACCTCCCCAAGGGGCAGTGTAAAAGTAAAGATGCAGCCGTGCGGCGTATTGTCGGACAGTGTAATGGTGCCGCCGTGGGCTGCGATGATCGTGCGGCATAAGGCCAGTCCCAGCCCAAGGCTGCGGCGGCTGTCCGAAATGCGTTTTTCCCCGGTGGAGAACATTTCAAAGACCTTTTCTTTTGCTTCGTCGGGAATACCGGGGCCGTCATCACTTACCCGAATTACGGCGCTTTCCCCCTGCGCCGCAGCGGAAAGGACAATGTGCGACCCGGCAGGTGTGTATTTGATGGCATTATCCACCAGATTGATCAGGACCTGCACAACCAGCTTGGCATCCATGTGCGCCAGCAGCAGATCATCGTCCATCTGTACAGTAATCGTGTGCTGCGCACTGTGCCGGTTGGTATGGCGCAGGGCTTCTTCAAACACTTCACTTACTAACTCTGTAGAGATGGACAGATTCATCCGCCCATCCTCAATGCGGGAGATGGAAAGAATGTTCTCCACCAGATTGATGAGCCACATAGAGTCGTCGTAGATGTCCAGAAACGTTTGCTTGCGGGCGGGGGCGTCCATCTTCTCATAGTTGCTGATGAGGTTGGAGGCATTGCCGGAAATGGATGTCAGCGGGGTACGCAGGTCGTGGGAAATCGTGCGCAGCAAATCGGCGCGCAGCTGTTCATTCTTGGCACGGACGGCAGCGCGCTCTTTCTCCTCGGCATTGCGGATATTCTGGATCGCCAATGTGACCGTAATGATGGAAACGATCAGCATAATGGCAAAGGTGACAGGGTAGCCGCGCTCGTATGCGTGCAGCGTCAGGCGGGGCTCTGTAAAGCAAAAATTGAAAAGAAGCACGCTGGAAAACGAGCTTAAAAAGCCGCAGAAATAGCTTTTGGTAAAAAGCGAGGTCAGCAATGTCCCCAGAATATACACCGATATGATATTTCTGGTAAAAGAGAAATACCAGAAAATATTGCCGATGCCGGTTGCAGCGGTCAGAATCAGCACCGTGATCAAAAGATCCTTTGCCTGTCGGACGGCCTGTTCTTTCATTGTATCGGGAGAAGGCTTTTTAATATTCACAGCAAATCCTCCCTTCTGAAGGGTATCATACCATATTTCGGGCGGCATTACCAGCGCCGGAAGCCTTCACGCCGCTCAAATTGTGCGCGGCGAACGCTGCGCCAGAACGCATCACACCGGACACCGATAAAAACAAGAAAAAGTCCTGCGGCCAGAAACAGCAAAATCAGCAGTGCCGTTCTCAAATGAACCACTTCCCTTGCAAACGATCAGATATGAAAGCACCGACTCAGGGCCTTGCCCTCGCCCAGCACCAGCAATGTGCCGTCACCGGGCAGAACCGTGTCCGAGTCAATGTTGACGTCGGCAATCCCGTTGCGCTTGATGCCCAGAATGTTGATGCTGTATTTCTTGCGGATATTGATGTCGCCAACGGTCTTTCCGATCCACGCGGACGGCACAGATACTTCCAGAATGGCGTGGTCGTGGTCCAACTCGATATAATCCAGCACATGGTCGGACCCGTAGCGGATGGCCGCCCACTTGGCCAGCTGCTTTTCCGGGTAAAGCACCTCATCCGCACCGTTGCGCAGCAGGAATTTAGCCTGCACATCCCGTTCCGCACGGGAGACGACCATTTTTGCGCCCAGCTCCTTCAGCAGGGAAGTGGTTTCGAGCGAGCTCTGAAAGTTTCCGCTGATCGCCACAATACAGACATCAAAATTGCGGACGCCCAACGCCTCCAAGAATTCCGCGTTGGTGCTGTCGCCGATTTGGGCGTTGGTCACAATGCTCAGAACGGCGTTGACGCGGTCCTCGTTTTCGTCCACCGCCATGACCTCATGGCCGAGCTTGTTCAGCTCCTCTGCGATGTGGCGGCCAAATCGACCCAACCCGATCAGTAAAATAGATTTCATGGTATGTACCTTTCTTTATCCTACGGTGATGCGTTCCTGCGGCAGCCGTGCCGCGCTGCTTTTGCTGCCGGAGAGCGCTGCATAAATCATAGTCAGTCCGCCGACGCGCCCAATGAACATCAAGAAAATTAAAATCCCCTGTGAGACGATTCCAAGATGCGGTGTCAACCCCAGAGACAGCCCTACGGTAGCAATGGCCGAGGTCGTTTCAAACAGACATTCGGACAGCGGCAGCGTCTCCACCGTGCTGATGACAAACGCTCCCGTCAGCGAAAGGACGAGATACAGTGTAAAAATAGCTGCGGCATCATGGACCGCTTTTTCTTCCATCCGCCGCCCGAACATTTCGGGGCTTTTCTGCCTGCGGAATACAGCAAACGCATTGGCGACAAGCACTGCCGCCGTTGTTGTCTTGATGCCGCCCGCCGTAGAACCCGGTGAACCGCCGATGAACATCAGCAGAATGGTAAGGCCGCGCCCGCTGCTGGACAGTGACGTATAGTCTGCCGTATTGAATCCCGCTGTTCGGGGCGTTACGGACTGGAACAGCGAGAGCAGCAGCCGCTCCCGCAGGGTGCTGCCTTTGAATTCAAAGCAGAAAAAGTATAGCGTTGGCAGCAAAATTAAGAGCGCTGTCGACGTCAGAATAACTTTGCTCTGCAGCCGATAGCGATGAAAGCAAAGCCGATTGGTCCGCACGTCATCCCATGTCAGAAAGCCGATGCCGCCCACAACGATCAGGGCGGAAATCGTCAGGCTGATAACCGGGTCTGCGCGATATGCGGTCAGCGAGACAAAAGGCATGTCGGGGGTACCCATTAAATCAAAGCCCGCATTGCAGAAAGCGGAGACGGAATGAAAAACGGCTTTCCATATCCCGGAAACGCCGAAATCCCGGCAGAAAACCGGGAGCATACAAAGCGCACCGATTCCTTCTATCATCAAAGAGGTACGGATCACAAAGCCTGTCAGCCGCACAATGCCGCCCACTTTGGGGGCGGACATAGCTTCCTGCATCCGCCCGCGCTGGGACAGGGAAATGCGCCGACCTGATAAAAGCGAGAAAGACGCGCCGACTGTGATCACACCCAAGCCGCCGATTTGGATCAGCACCATCAACACGGCCTGACCGAACGCTGACCAGTGAGAAGCCGTATCCCGCACAACCAGCCCTGTGACACAGACGGCGGAGGTTGCTGTGAATAATGCCTCGTGGAAAGGGGTGACAGTGCGCTCCTGCGCAGAAATCGGCAGCATCAGAAGGGCCGCCCCGATAAGGATAACCGCTGCAAACATCAGAATTATGGACTGAAAGTAATTGAGCTTACAGGCTAAACGCCGATGAAATGGCAAAAGGAATCACACTCCAGCAGAATTTTCGTACAATACAGTATAGCGCCGCCCGTTTAAAGATGGTGTTAAGCTTTTCTGCCGGAATATTAAGATTGCGTTAAGATTGCATTGCACCCGATGCTTCGGAGATGACCGTGCATTGGCTGTTTCGTCTTTGCACGAAAAATTCGCCGTTTCCACAAGGAAACGGCGAACGATAAACGAATACTGTTTTTCTGTCTGCTTGACGGTGTGAACCTCAAAGCATTTTATGGCTTTATTTCGGTCTTTTTGGGAGGAATGTGCAGCAGCCTCTCAAGACCCACTTATTTTCCAAGCACAACGGACAGCTTGATTTCCTTTTCCGTCTCGCTCAGGTCGAAATCGCCGCCGTCGGCGACGGTCACGCGCAGCTCATAGAGCACGCCGTCCGTCAGCTCCGTTACAGCCGCGCCGGTCTCATCGGTGATCGACCACAGCTCGGGGGCAACCTTTACCAGCTTGCCGTCTGGGCCATAGGCGTAGAGTGTCAAATCGGAGGCGCTGCCGGACAGGTTGTTCATGCGGAAGGCCACCGTGGTGTTGGGGTGCACATTGCGGATGGTTGCGGTATTGCGCCAGCTTGCGACTGTACCTTCGCCGCCGTCCTGTGCAAACTGATCCTGCGCAAGCACATTTCTTGCCGCCTGATCGAGATCGACCTCGCGGTACGGAAGCTCGGGCAGGTAGACAAAGCGGTCCTGCAGGCGGAGCAGCTCCAGATAGCCGGTGGGGCAGTAGAGTGCATTTCCGCTATTGCCGGTGTACATGCCAATGGCCATATTATTGTAGCCGTACTTGTTGGATACATCCATCGTAAAGACGGTCTCGCCGGTTGCAAAGTCGAGAATGATGTACTGCCACATACCCGTGGTCAGATCCTGCACATAGCCGTAGATATAGCCCGTTGCGGTGGAGAGCTTCATGATCGCGGTGTCGCTCAGATCGTTTCGGGTCCAGATACTTTTCATCTCGTAGCCGCTGTCGGTTTTCACGGTGTCCACGCGTTCGACGCCGGGGGCGATCATGGCATTGCCCTTCATCAGCCAGTTCTGGTCATAAATGTTGGCGTAGCTCTGGATCGAAGAATCGTTGTTGGGGTCGGCAAGGCCTGCGTTGCCTGCGCCGAACCAGTTGCAGACGATCGTGCTGACCGTGCCCGCGCCGTCATCGTAGACGATTGCAGAGTTCTCGATTGCCACCTGATAGCCATCGGGCAGATCATCGAGCACCGGCGTTTTTGCCACGACCTCACCGGTTTTCATGTCGAGCGCAAGAAGATTCACGGGGTCTGCATTGTCGGTGAACATCACAAGGTTCGGCGTCAGCGTCGGCGAGCAGCCGCCGCCCCACGCAAGACCGCCGCCGGTGGTCTTGTCGCCTTCACCGCTGACCTTCGCGCCGACGCTCTCATACGGCGTACACCAGACAGCCTCGACACCGTTGTTGGCGCGCAGCAGATAGCAATTCTTATTGGTCAGAATGACCGCGCCGTCCTTGGAGGCGGCAATGCCGTTCTCCGCGCCCTCGCCGGGCGTCAGCTCGTAGACGAAAACCGCCTTCGACAGGTCGGTCTGCTCACCGTTGAGGATCGCTTCGATTGCCGAGTGGGCGATATAGCCGAGAACGCCCTGCTGCTGGCGCTCGGGATAGATGCGGAAGCCGCCGGTGGCGAACCAGAGGTTCCCGTCGTAGTCAAATACCACGGAAAGAAGATTCTGCGTCAGCTCCTTGCCGAGCGCGGCCTCTGCCGCCGCCTTGATGTCGATGTCAAGCACCTTTTCAAACTCGGGAAGGACATTGCCCGCCTCATCCGTTGTGCGGAGCATCAGTACATGGTTGTTGCTGGTCGGGCAGACGATGCGGTTTTCAGCGTCCAGGAAGGTGTAGGAGCTTTGGATCAGGTAGCTGCCGCCGTCATGCTGCTTCGGGGAAAAATAACCGAGCGTCTTTGTCTCCTCCGCATTTAGATCGCGGATGGCGATGCCGCCGAGCAGCGGAACGACTGCATGGCCGTAGCTGTCAAAGTAAATGGCGGGAGACGCATTCGCGTTTGTCGTCTCATAGGAGACATGGATCTCCGGATAGATGCCGAGCGGCAGGATCTCGTCGGTTGAATCGGTGTTATAGCCGTCGTGATGGATGTTCGCATCACTCTTTGCCATGTAGGGGTTTTCCTCGACCTGCTTGGGCTGCAAGGCCTTCACGGGGAGTGCGTCGGATTCCGGCGCGGAAGGGGTCGTTTCCTCGGCAGGCGCGGCTGTGGCAGCCGGTGTTGCTGTGGCGGAAGGCGTCTGCGTGGCCTCCTCCGGTGCCTGTGCTCCGCTGCAGGCTGCCATCGACAGGGTCAATGCTCCTGCCAGCAGGAAGCTGCCTGCAGTATAAATCGGGTTTCTCTTTTTCATCGGTGATCCTCCTTGCTGTGTTGGTTGTGATCCGCTCGGGGCGAAGCAGACGGTTGTTTTTCCTCTACCCATGCATAAAGCCCATGCCGGAATGCTTCTTCCGTTATCGGCTCCAGCAGAAAGTAGTCTACGCGCAGCCGGAACGCATGCAGGGAAAAATCCAGCTCGCTGCACCAGATGATGCGCGTTTCCGGGAAAAGCGCCCGCAGGTGCTCCACTGCATTCAGCCCATCCACGCCCGGAAGGGAAATTACAGCGTTGGTCGGCGCATTTTTGCGCGCGACCTCAAAGAATACCTCCTGCCCGCGGTAGCAGTCCACCCTGGGAAACAGACCGCGCTCTGCGCAGAACCGTGAAAGTTGTTCTCTGTAAAAGGTCTCCTGCGTTTCGCTCTTTGTCAGCACGGCAATGTGGTACATAGCGCTCCGCCCCCTTTCTGCCGTCGTTGACTGTTTCTGCTTTCAGTATACGGAACGGTGCAGGCTTTTCAAGCCTTTTGGCACGAAAGCCCCAATTCCGGCACGAAATCGGGTTTTTCCGCCGTGCCGGAGTCGGAAAGTTGTGCTATAATGTGCTATAATCTAAATAAAAACTTTCCGGAAGGAGCCAGTCCGGCATGAGAATAGCAATTGTGGATGATCTTGAGACCGAGCGCGCGCAGCTGAAAACGCGCCTTGCACGGCAGCTGCGCCTGTGCGGCGCCGAGGCGGATCTATTGGAATTTGAAAGCGGCGAGAGCTTTCTCGCCGCAGAAAAAGAGCAGCGCTTTACCGCCGCGTTTCTGGATATTTACATGCACGGGATGAGCGGCATGGACGCTGCAAAGGAGCTGCGCAAAACGGACGCAGACTGCCTTCTGGTTTTTACCACGACCTCAACCGACCACGCGCTGGAGGGCTTTCAGGTCCGTGCGCTCCACTATCTCGTGAAGCCCTTTTCCGAGGAGGAGCTTTCCGCCCTGCTTGCCGAGATGCTTGCAAGACTCCCCCGCCCCGAGCCGGTCCTGACGGTGAAGGTCAGCGGCAGCGATGTCCGTCTTTGCTACCGGGACATTATCTCGGCAGAGCATTTTGCACATCTGATCAACATCCGCACGACTGCCCTGAAAACGCTGGTCACCCGCCAGAGCTTTAAGGTGTTCACCGAGCCTCTGAAAAAAGATCCCCGCTTTTTCGTCTGCGGCAGAGGCATGATCGTCAATTTAGAGCACGCCGCAGATTTTCGGGACGGTGCCTTCTGCATGACAGACGGCAGCAGCGTCTATGTCAGTCAGGAGCTTTTGAAGCCTGCCCGGCAGGCGTTTATGGAATTTCTGCTGCAAAGGGAGCGTATGAAATGAAGGATATTCTGCGTCCGATTTTGGAGCTTCTCGTCGTACTCCCCGGTCTTTTGCTTGGATATTTCCCTGTAAAAACCTATCTGAAGCAGTCCCCCGGAAGGCTGGCCGCCTGGCTTTTTCCCTTGATGGCGTGCCTGTGCATCGGCAGCGGGCTTGCCTGCTATCGGCTTGGGGCTTCTACGTCCCTTGCCCTTGCGGGGGTCGCGCTGGCTGCGATCTGCCTGTATACCAGAACGCTTACCATCTCCCTCTGGAAATCCGGCACGATTGCGCTGTCCGTCTGCGCGGTGTTTGCGTGCGTGAACAGCCTGTCCCGTGCCGTCAGCGCCGCGATCATCCGGAATCTGCAGCTGCCGCCGGACGGACCGTGGCTCTGCCTGGGCGCCTGCGTGTTCTATAACGCCGTTTGCTGGGTCATCGTGCTGGCCGCGTATTATCCTGCGACACATACGGTGCGTGCGATGGTCGAGGACGACAATTTTGCGCAGACCTGGTATGTGTTCTGGGTCCTGCCGCTGGCGTTCATCCTTTTGAATCTTTTCATGATCCCGCGCTATCAGTCAACGCTCCAGACAGGCCGCGTACTGCAGGGCTATATTGTGCTGAGCAGTGCGCTTCTGGTCTTTATGTTCTGCTTCAATGCGGTTTTCCTGCTGATGGCAACCAGTCTCAACCGCAATGCGAAACTGCAGCAGGAAAACCAGTTTCTTTCCATGCAGCAGCAGCGCTATGAAAACCTCAGGACCGCCATCGAGGAAGCGCGGCAGGCACGGCACGATATGCGCCACCAATTAAATCAAATTTCTGCGCTGGCCGAGGCAGGTGACCTGGAGAACCTGAAAAGCTACCTTGCAAAAACTGTCTCCCGCATCCCGAATCTTGATATGTGCTTCTGTGAAAACCGTGCGGCTGACAGTGTTGTCGGCTATTACTGCGCCATGGCAAAGCGCGATGAGATCCCCTTCCGCGCCAGACTCGACCTGCCGGAAACACTGCCGGTTGACGAGATCGATATGTGTCTCGTGCTTTCCAACCTGCTGGAAAATGCGCTGGAGGCAAGCCTTCGCACCGCACCGGGCAGGCGGCAGATCGAAATAACCGCTTGTGTTCACGCCGACCGGATCCTTCTGATCGAGGTTGAAAATGCGTTTGACGGTGAGGTCAACGAAAAGAACGGCGTTTTCCGCTCCTCCAAGCGGAGGGAAAACGGGATCGGTATCCAGTCCGTCACCCGTATTGCGGAGAAAACCGGCGGCACCAGTACCTTTACCCATCAGAACGGCACCTTCACCGCCAAAGTCATGCTCTGCGGATAAGAGAATATTCAGAGCATATCCTGACAACGTCCGGTGCGACAAACCGCAGGGAGTGCGGGCGGCTGTCCCCTGCTTTTACGAAAGGAAAGGAGCAACACAATGGAGCAGCGCTTGCGCCAACGCGCAGAATCGATTTGGACAGCGGCCATCCGGTCCGTTTTGCCGGATGAGGCGGTGCGCCGCGCTTTGGAGCATTTTCACCCGCAGGGGCGTGTGTTTCTCGTGGCGGCGGGCAAGGCCGCGTGGCAGATGGCCCACGCGGCGCTGGCCGTGCTGGGCCGTGTGGACGGCGGGATCGTCATTACCAAATACGGCCACGTCAGGGGGCCGCTGCCCGGCGTGACCTGCTGCGAGGCCGGGCATCCGGTGCCGGACGACAACAGCTTTGCGGCCACCCAGCGGGCGCTGGCGCTTGTCAGCGGTCTGCGGGCGGACGACACCGTGCTGTTTCTGCTCTCCGGCGGCGGCAGCGCGCTGTTTGAAAAACCGCTGCTGCCCGCTGAGGAGCTGCAGGCCATCACACAGGCGCTTTTGGCCTGCGGTGCCGATATTGTTGAGATCAACACGATCCGCAAGCGGCTGTCTGCCGTCAAGGGCGGGCGGTTCGCGCTGGCCTGTGCGCCCGCCGCGGTGTACAGCGTGGTGCTCAGCGACATTCTCGGCGACCCGCTCGATATGATCGCCAGCGGCCCGGCCTGCCCGGACAGCTCGACCTGCGCGCAGGCTGCTGCCATTGCGGAAAAATACCGGCTGGCGCTCTCCCCTGCTGCTGCGGCCCTGCTGCGGCAGGAAACGCCCAAAACGCTGCCAAACGTGACCACAAAAATCACCGGCAGCGTGCGGGAGCTGTGCCGTGCCGCTGCGGACGCCTGCCGCACCGAAGGGTACGAGCCGATTTTGCTGACAGACTGCCTTTGCTGTGAGGCCCGGGAGGCCGGCAGCCTTCTGGGAAGCATTGCCCGCACCCACGCAGGGCAGGGCCGCAAGCGGGCCTTTATCGCGGGCGGCGAGACCGTTGTGCATCTGACCGGCCATGGGCTTGGCGGGCGCAATCAGGAGCTTGCCTTAGCCGCAGCCCCGGCACTGGCCGGGCTGCGCGGGTGCTGTGTTTTCTCGGTGGGCAGCGACGGCACCGACGGTCCCACCGATGCCGCGGGCGGCTACGCGGACGGCGAAGCCTTAGCCGCCCTCACGGCGGCGGGCCTGGACGTGCCCCGTGCGCTGGCCGACAACGACGCCTACCACGCCTTACAGGCCGTTGGCGGTCTGATCATGACCGGCCCCACCGGCACAAACGTCAACGACGTGGCAGTTGTACTGGCGGAATGACAAAAAGCAGACCGCTTAAAAACGTCATCTTCTGTTTGCTTCTATAATTCTCTTTTGGACGGGAAAGCCCCGCCGCTCTCATGGCGAGGGAGCGGCGGGGCCTTTTCCGTATGTATCAGTATTCAACGCCCTCACGCGCGGCGATGCCCCGGGTGTAGGGGTGCTTGACGGCGCGCAGCTCGGTGGAGTAGTCGGCGGCGTCCTGCATCCAGGCGGCGGGCTCACGCCCGGTCAGGACGACCTCTGCCCCCTGTTCGGCGCGGGCGGCGGCCTCCCGCAGCAGAGCTTCCTCCACAAGGTCATTTTTGCAGGCGGCACAGGCTTCGTCCAGCACCAGCAGGTCAAAGCTGCCCTGTAAAATCGTCTGTAACGTCCGGGTGTTCGTCCGGCGTGCCTCGGCGCGCTCTGCATCGGTCATAAGCCAGGTGAATTTCGCGTTGGGGCAGGCGTAGACGACTGCCCCGCAGCGGCGCAGCATTTCAATTTCGCCGCTGGAGCCGTCTTTTAAAAATTGCAGGATGACCACCCTGCGGCCATGGCCCAGCGCCCGCAGCGCCAGCCCCATGGCGGCGGTAGTCTTTCCCTTGCCGTCGCCCCAGTACAGATGCAGCATGGCTGTTCTCCCCTTGCAGTAAATTTCCATCTTATTATAGCACACCCTCCGCGCCGCTTGCAAATACCGGCAAAAGAAAGAAACGGGATGCCCGCAAAAGTGACATCCCGTTTCTTTCTTTTATTGCTCAGTAGGGGCCGGGCATGCCCGGCCCGGCTGTGTAAGGAAAACAAGCGCCTTTCGGTAAGCTGCGGGCCGCACGTGTGCGGCCCCTACCGCTCTGCTTCCCGTTTATTCCTCGTCCTCGGTCTTGATCGTAATGTTCCGGTCCGTCTTGGCCTCGATGCTGTTGGCGCGGACAATGTCGCGCATGTCGATGCCGGTGGCCTCCTTCATGGCCTCCATCGTCTGGGCCATCAGCACCGGCACATTGCCGGAGACACCCGACACGCCGGACGCATCGCCGCCAATGATGGACACCTTGTCGATGCTGGACAGGGGCTGCGCGACACTTCTGGCAATTTCAGGCAGGACCTTGATCATCATTTCGGCCACAGCGGCGTCGTTGTACTGCTTGTAGGCTTCGGCCTTCTGCTTCATCGCCTCGGCCTCTGCCAGGCCCTTCTGGCGGATGGCCTCCGCCTCGGCCTTGCCGACCAGCGCGATGCCCTCGGCCTCCTGCTGCTTGGCAAACTTCGCGGCCTCGGCGGCACGCTCGGCCTCATACTTCTGGGCCTCGGCCTCCTTCTGGCGGCGGTACAGCTCGGCGTCGGCCTGCTTGCGGACCTCGGCATCCAGCTTGCGCTGTTGGACCTCGGCCTCCTGGGCGGCCAGGTCGACCATCTTCTTCTGGCGGGCGATCTCGGCGTCGGCCTCGGACTCCTTGACCTCCTTGGCGCGCAGGTTCGTCTGGATCATACCGGCGGCGTTCGCGTCGGCGGCGGCCTTGTCAGCCTCGGCCTTCAGCTTGGACTTTGCCAGCTCCAGCTCGTTGTTGCGCTGGGCAATGGCGGTCTGGGCTTCGATTTCCTTCTCGTTCGCGGCCATGGCAGCGGCAGCCTTCGCGCAGGAGACGTCGCGCTCGGCCTCGGCCTTGGCGATGGAGGCACGCTTTTTCACAAGCTCCTCCTGCTCGACGCCGATGGCTTCAATAACGCCGTGGTTGTGGCCCATGGCGTCCACGGCGTCCTTGACGTCCTGCACGTTGAAGGTCACGACCTCCAAGCCCATCTTGGCCAGGTCGGGGCGTGCATTCTCCACGACGCTGACGGCCATCTGCTTGCGGTTTGTCAGGATCTGGTCCACGGTCATCTCGGACACGATCTCACGCAGGTTGCCCTGCAGCACATCGTTGATTTTTTCATTGATGTGCGCCTCGTCCATGCCGAGGAAGTTCGAGATCGCGGCCTGCTGGCGGGAATTGATGTACTTGCGGATGTCGTCATATCCGGCGTTGCGGACCTCCTCGTCCGAGACGGTGGAGTTCTCGCTGTAGACCTGGACGGTGACGACGCTGTCGAGCCAGAGGGAGACGCCCTCCTTGGTTTTAACGCCCGTTTCCGGCGTTTTCACGTCGATTTTCAACAGGCGCATGTTCAGGCGGTCTGCACGCTGCACAATGGGCAGCACAAAGACGCCGCGCCCGCAGACGACCTTCGGGCGGGAGAGGCCGAAGCCTGTCACGACGATGGCCTGGGTCGGCGGGGCCTTCTTGTAGCAGAGAAAGCAGAAGGCAATGACGGCCGCGGCAACAGCGGCAGCAATAATGAATCCCATACTCTTGTTCCTCCTTCAGAACACATTGGGCCGCAAAAAAAGCGGCAGCGATAAGGGTCGTCATCAGCGGGTTTTCTTGCTGATGATGCTACCATTATAGCTGCCGCCCGTGTTCCAAAACAGGACAGGTTTCGCAAAATACAGGGTGCTATTTTGCTGTTTACGGCGCGTCCTTCGCGCTTTTACATTTGCTTGGTAGGTTTTGCTTTTTCGGCCAGCAGGCACAGCACTACGGTCAGCACCATGTCGGGCAGCGTGTAGCCCACCGGCGTGTCAACGCCCATCAGCAGGCGGTAGGCGATAAAGCCCACGAGCCAGATAACAAGGTTGCGCGCGTCGGCAGCCACGGCAAAGCGGTCCCGGTGCAAAATAAAGTGGTCTGCGATCTGCACGGCGATCATCGGCGCAAACACCGAGCCGATCAGGTACAGAAAGCCCGTGATGTCGTCCATCGGGAAGAGGATGGCCGCCGCCGTGCCGATGACCGTCACGGCAATGGCGGTCTTTTTGCCGTTGAGCTTTGCGGACAGGCTCTCGGCAGAGATGCCCGCGCTCCACGCATCGAGGAAGGTCGTCGTGACCGTGGAGAAAACCAGAATGATCAGCGCGGCAATGCCGAGCCCGGCCTTGACCATGATGACGGCAATGTCATACTCGCCGGTAAAGATGGCCGCGCCCATGCCGATGACGTACATCCAGCAGGATACCGCGCCGTAGACCAGCACGCTGACCCAGGTCGCCTGGGTCGGCTTCTCGGCGTCGCGGGTGTAGTCGCTGATGAGCGGCAGCCAGGACAGCGGCATCGCCACGGCCAGCTCCACCGCCGCACCGAAGGTCAGGCTCTCGCCGTCAATGCCGACCATGGCGTTGCCGGAGAAGAAGATGACCTTGCACAACACCAGCGTCAGAATAAACAAAGCAGCCATCGTAATTTTGTTGATCCAGCCCAAATCGGTCACGCCGACGGCGATCCACACGATAATCAGCGCACCGATGACAAGGCACCAGACCCAGCGGCCAATCGCAAAAATGCCGCCGACGGCCAGTGCACCGTCATAGATCATGATGGCCGTCCAGCCGACGAGCTGCAAAACGTTCAGGAACGCAAACAGCAGGCCGCCCTTCTGGCCAAAGCTCATCTTGACGGTCTCCATGGCGCTGCGGCCGGTACGCCCGCCGATAAGGCCCGCCAGCAGCATCATGGCGCAGCCGATGATATGCCCGAGCAGAATGGCCGCAAAGCCCTTTGCCATACCCAGCGGCGCAAAGGCGGTGCCGGTCAGGATTTCTGCCAGCGAGACGCCCGCGCCGAACCAGATCAGGCCGTTCTGAAAGGTAGAGGTCTTTTTCATTCGACAAAATCCCCCTTCAGTGCGAACATGTGGTTCATCGGGCCGGAGCCGTGGCCGAGGTCAAGCATAGCGGCCAGCGCGCCGGAAATGTACGCCTTTGCGCGCTCCACCGACGCGTCAAGGTCATAGCCCTTCGCGAGATTCGACGCAATGGCGCTGGACAGCGTGCAGCCGGTGCCGTGGGTGTTGGGGTTGTCGATGCGGCGTCCCTTGAACCACTTACCCGCGCCGTCGCGCCAAAGCAGGTCGTCGGCGTCGTTGATCTGGTGCCCGCCCTTGCAGAGCACCGCACAGCCGTACTTTTCGCTGATGGTCTGTGCGGCCCGCTCCATATCGGCGGCGTTTTGAATGGTCATGCCGGAGAGGATCTCCGCCTCGGGGATGTTCGGCGTCAGGACCTCGGCCAGCGGCAGGAGCTTTTCGCACAGCGCGGTCACGGCGTCGTCGCGCAACAGCTTTGCGCCGGATGTTGCGACCATGACGGGGTCCACGACGATGTGCTTTGCGCCGTATTCCTTCAATTTTGCCGCAATCGTTTCGATCAGCTCTGCCGAGGATACCATGCCGATCTTGACGGCATCGGGGAAGATGTCGGTAAACACTGCGTCGAGCTGCTCCGCCAGAAAATGCGGGGTCGAGTCAAAAATGTCGGTCACGCCGGTGGTGTTCTGGGCGGTCAGGGCCGTGACTGCGCACAGGGCAAAAACGCCGTTGGCGGTCATGGTCTTGATGTCTGCCTGGATACCGGCGCCTCCGCTGGAATCACTTCCGGCAATGGTCAATGCTGTTCTCATGGTGATAACTTCCTTTCCTTTTTGTATACAGCAAGGTTTTATAAAGCGGCACAAGGTGGTGCCCCCGGTGTACCGCTGTGGGATGCTTTTTTGCAGCAGCAGGGGTCGGCGTCCTCGACGACCTGCGGAGGGGTCAAGACCCCTCCCTACGATGCAATTTTTCAAGGGGCTTTGTAGGGAGCGGTCTTGACCGCTCCGTGCCGTGCGGCGGCAGTGGGACGCCGCCCCCTACAGGAGTGCTGCTTTCGCTTCGTGCAAATCTCTCACATACAGATCCGCTGCCCTTTGCAGCCCGGCCTGGTCGGTCTCGCCGTCGGCATCGTCCAGCTGGAAGTTGCGCTCGCTCTGCTGGTAACCCAGCTGGCTTTTTGCCACAGCGGTCAGGTCGTCGGCCCACGCACCGGTGAGCACAACATTCGTCTTTGCGCTCCATGTCTCCTCGTCCTCCACATCCGCCAGCGGGTCGGACAGGCAGTTCACGGTGTGGTGGTGCTCCGGCAGGCCGCAGACCAGCACTTCCTCATAGCAGGCGTCGGTGTGGTGGTGCACCGAGGTGTCCAGACTGCTGTCATCCACAACGGGCTGAAGGGCCACGGCATCGTCAAACACCGCAAAGGCTTCCTCATCCACCGGCACATAGTCCGGGTTGGGCTCCTCCACAAGCTCGCCCTCTTCCAGACCGCACACCAGCTCATATTCAGTGGTATAGCAGCTGTCGTCGTGGG
>ERZ773204.1793-NODE-1793-length-16009-cov-10.528770_pt1 | contig 16009 bp, 11 predicted proteins | sample MGYA00581007_ERZ773204 | MGnify/ENA primary metagenome ERZ773204 (study PRJEB29015, sample SAMEA2737757) | human gut metagenome | biome: human gut; feature: human-associated habitat; material: faeces | place: China | collected 2012 ... | reverse complement strand
GAAGGACTCGTGGCCTGCCAGGAAAGCGAAGCAGGTGGTGTCCTCGCTCAGCAGACGAGCGCCCAGGTTGCCGTGGCCCAGACCGACCTGACGCTGCTCAGCGACAGAACCGGGGATGGTGAAAGCTTCCAGACCTTCGCCGATGGCGGCTGCGCACTCGGCAGCATCGGTCAGGCCGCGCTTGACGGCGATAGCGGTACCCAGGGTGTAAGCCCAGACAGCGTTATCAAAGCAGATGGGCTGCACGCCGCGGACGATCTTGTCGCAGTCGATGCCCTTAGCGAGGAGCATCTCGTTGCAGGCGTCCAGAGACTCGAGGCCGTTGGCCTTCAGGCATGCCTCGATCTTCGGCATGCGGCGATCCATAGATTCAAAAGTTGCCATGAGTTGTTCCTCCTCTCTTATTCCTCACGCGGGTCGATGTACTTGACAGCGCCTGCTTCCTTGCTGAAGCGGCCGTAAGTACCCACGTTCTTCTCGTAAGCCTCGTTGGGGGTCTTGCCGTGACGGATGTCTTCCATCATCTTGCCCAGCTTGACGAACTGATAGCCGATGACCTCGCCGTTGGCATCCACAGCCAGCTTGTTGATGTAGCCCTCGGTCAGCTCCAGATAACGGACGCCCTTCTCCTTGGTGGAGAAGATGGTGCCGGTCATGGAGCGCAGGCCCTTGCCCAGGTCATCCAGACCTGCGCCGATGGGCAGACCGTCCTCAGAGAAAGCGGTCTGGCTGCGGCCGTAGACGATCTGCAGGAACAGCTCGCGCATAGCCACGTTGATGGCGTCGCACACCAGGTCGGTGTTCAGAGCTTCCAGAATGGTCTTGCCGGGCAGGATCTCGCCTGCCATAGCAGCAGAGTGGGTCATGCCGGAGCAGCCGATGGTCTCCACCAGAGCCTCCTCGATGACGCCGTTCTTGATGTTCAGAGACAGCTTGCAGGTGCCCTGCTGAGGTGCACACCAGCCCACACCATGGGTGTAGCCGCTGATGTCCTTGATCTCATAGGCCTTGACCCATGCGCCCTCTTCGGGGATGGGAGCCGGACCATGCTTAGGACCTTTGGTGATCGGGCACATATTCTGTACTTGCTGCGAATAGGTCATAATCATACTCTCCTTTTGACAAATGTCGCTTGGCAGGAACACGGCTGCGCCCTGCCGGCACAGCTCGTCTTCCCGTTTTGCATCGGCTGCGCGGGCCGCTCTCTCTTTCGGCCGCACAGCACTACCACGCATGATTTTATTATAGAGAATGCGCGCGCATTTTGCAAGACATTTCCGCCAAAAATCCGCAATTCTCTTTCTGGTCATTTCCATCTAACCGTCAATTCGTCCGCTTTCTGCCGGGCATTTGTCATTTTTCTGTCAATTCTGTCAGCAGGTCCGGTCCATGCCCCGCTGTCCGCGCCCAGCAGACGGTTTCACCGGCCGCAAGGCCCGGATGCAGGCAAAGCCGGCCCCGGCGGCTGCCACAGCCATCCAGTGTCGACCGGCTTCCAGCCCGAAGAAATTGGCTGCAAACGGAAAGGCAAGGCTGCCCACGCTCTGCCCCAGAGCCAGAAAGCCATAGTTGACCCCCGCATGGGGGAAGCCGAACAGGTCGGTGGAAAGGGCCGGCAGAACCGCCGCCAGCGCCGAGTAGCAGAAGGTGAGGCCCGCATAACAGGCCACCACGCCCCAGCCCTGTGCAAAGGCAAACCCCGCCGACAGCCCGGCAGACACTGCAAACAGCAGCATGTCGGTGGGGCGGCGGCCGATTCGGTCACTGAGCAGGGGCATCAGCAGGCGGCCTGCCGCACTGCCCACACTGCCCAGTACCACGCTCCATAGTGCCGCCTGCTCCTCCAACCCGCGCTCCATGCCCAGCTTTAAAATAATGGGGCTGAACAACAGCACTGCGGGGGTAGAAAAGCACACCGCTCCGGCGCACAGCCAGTACTGCTTTGTGCGCAGCATCTGCCGCGGGGCAAGGTCAATGGTGTTTTTGCCGTTCTCCTGCGGTTTTTGGGGCTGCCCGGTCTGCGGCGGGTCCTGTAAAAGCAGACTGCCCACAAGGCATACCGGCAGGGTGACCGCACCCAGTGCCCAGAAGGCCCCCCGGATGCCCTGCACGACCCAAAATCCCCGCACTGCCGTGCGCACGAATACGGTGAGGAAGGCACCGCTCAGGCCCACCGCCCCGCCGATGACGCCGGTGGCCAGCCCCTTGCGGTCGGCGTACCACTTTTGGGCGCAGGACTGGATGGACGGATACAAAAACGCCGTGCCCAGCCCCGCCGGGATGCTGAACGCCAGAAAGAACGCCTCTGCGCTGCCCGGCGGCAGCAGGCCCGCCGCAAAAAAGCCGCCGCAGAGCAGGGCGGTGCCCCACAGGCCCGCGCAGCGGGGGCCGTGCCTATCCTGCAGGAAGCCGCCCAGCACGCACCCCACACCGAAGGCCGCAATGAGGATGCCAAACGCATACCCCGCCCCCTGCTCCGACAGGCCGTATTCCTCCATGACCGGCTGCTGGAACACGCCCCACGCCGCCGGAAGCCCCGTGAGCACCTGAATGGCGGCCCCGGCGGCAAGGATCGTCCACGGGTGTTTTGCTGCAAACTGCTGTTTCATCGTTTCACCTCAAAATCCGTGCAATTTGCGATAGTGTGCCCATTCGGATTGACAATCCGGCAGTTTCCTTTATAATATGATGTACTGGAAACAATTCAATTGACATATAGAGAGGTATTGCAACCATGAAAACACAGGCATTGAAGGGCATGCGCGACCTGCTGCCCGCCGAGCAGACCCTGCGCGACTACATCCAGGGCAAGATCCTGGAGACCTACCGTGCGTCCGGCTTTGAGCGCATCTCCACCCCTATGCTGGAGGACATGGAAAATCTGGACAAGTCCGACGGCGGCGACAACCTGAACCTGATCTTCAAGGTGCTCAAGCGTGGCGACAAGCTCACCGCCGCCTTGAACACCGGCGACCCCAAGCAGCTCTCCGACATGGGCCTGCGCTACGACCTCACCCTGCCCCTGAGCCGCTACTATGCCGCCAACAAGGACAAGCTGCCAAGCCCCTTCAAGGTGATCCAGACCGACCGCGTGTTCCGTGCCGAGCGCCCCCAGAAGGGCCGTCTGCGCGAGTTCGTGCAGTGCGATATTGACATTCTGGGTGACAGCTCCCCCAACGCCGAGGTGGAGCTGATCGACGTGACCACCCGCGCTTTGCTGAACATCGGCTTCACCGGCTTCACGGTGAACATCAACGACCGCCGCATCCTGCGCGGCATGCTGGAGAGCATGGGCTTTGCCGCCGATACGCTGGATTCCGTCTGCATCACCTTTGACAAAATGGACAAGATTGGTGCTGACGGCGTGAAGGCCGAGCTGACCGAAAAGCAGCTGCCGGAAGCCGCCATCAACGCACTGGCCGATTTCATCGCCGCCGGTGAGGTGACGCTGGACGCCGTGGCTGCCCGCTGCGCCGACCCCGCCATCGCCGATGACCTGAAGTACGTTCTGGCCACCGCCAATGCGCTGGCTGCCGGCCGCTATCAGGTGGCCTACTGCCCCAGCCTGGTGCGCGGTCAGGGCTACTACACCGGCATGGTGTTCGAGATCACCTGCCCGCAGTTCAGCGGTGCCGTGGCCGGCGGCGGCCGCTACGACAACATGGTGGGCAAGTTCCTGGGCACCCAGGTGCCTGCCGTGGGCTTCTCCATCGGTTTCGAGCGCGTGTGCGGCATCCTGCTGGAACAGGGGTATCAGATCCCCGGTGCCAAGCAGAAGATCGCCCTGCTGTACGGCAAGGACGCCGACTTCCCCGCCGTGCTGAGCAAGGCCGCCGCCCTGCGTGACACCTACAACGTCACCGTGCTGCAGCAGGCCAAGAAGCTGGGCAAGCAGCTGGGCCAGCTGGAGGCCGCCGGGTTTGCCGGTGCCGCCTTCATGGACAAGGACGAAGTCAAAATTTTTGCACAGCAGTAACCACAAAACGCAGACAGGCCCCCGCACAAAACCGTGCGGGGGCCTGTTTTTTACTTCGTCATCAAATGGTGAACTGCACCACGCAGAAAGCAGCGTAGATGCACAGCAGCGCAATGCCCTGCGGGCGGCTGAGCTTGCCCTTGAGCAGGGCGGGCACCGTCAGCAGCAGCATGACCGCAAACATCACCGGAATATCCATCACCAGCGAGGCGTTCATGCCAGCAATGGTGGAGTTCTGCGGGATGGTAAAGGGGGCCAGCGTCACGCTGACGCCGCTCACCAGAACCAGATTGAACACGTTGGCACCGATGACGTTGCCCAGCGACAGCGCCCCGTGGCCCTTGACCAGCGAGGTGATGGCCGTGACCAGCTCCGGCAGCGAGGTACCCAGTGCCACAAAGGTCAGAGCAATGACCGACTCCGGCACGCCCAGTGCCTGTGCAATGAGGGTGCCGTTGTCCACCAGCAGGTCCGCGCCCACCGCGATGAGCACCGCGCCCACCGCCAGCAGACCCAGTTCCTTGGCAAAGGAAGCGTTTTCTTCCGGCTCTTCCTCTTCTTCCGGGGCGGGGGCATTCTTCATAGCCATCACGTTGCAGACGATGTAGGCCACGAACATGGCCAGCAGGATGATGCCCACCGGCCGGGTGAAGGAGCCGGTGGTGTAGGCCACACCGGCGTAGAAGGCTGCCGCCACAAAGAAGAACAGCACCGGGGTGCGCAGGCTCTTGGGGTCCACCTTGCCCGGCTTGGCCACAATGGGAATGGCCGCAATGAGGGCGGAATTGCAGATGACCGAACCAATGGCGTTGCCGTAGGCGATCTCGCCGTGACCGGTGAGAGCCGAGGTGGTAGACACCATCACCTCCGGCAGGGTGGTGCCGATGGACACCACCGTAGCACCGATGAGCAGCTCCGGCACATGGAAGCGGCGGGCAATGCCGGTGGCACCGTCCACAAACCAGTCACCGCCCTTGATCAGGCACAACAGGCCCACGATGAACAGCAAAACAGGTATAAGCATGTTTTTTCTCCTTTTTGATCGTTCCTTGGCCCGGCTCCGGGAACGGGAGTCTCTCAGCCGGGCAAAAAAGAAAAGACTCCTATTACAGGGTACGCATACTACGTCCTTGTAATAAAAGTCTCAAGCATCCGGTACTGCATCGGGCATTTCTGCCGGGTTGTCGCTGCAGCACAGCGTATCATCTCTTGCGGGATATACGCCCTTTACTCCCTTTTATCTTTGCATATTATACCTGTTTCAACGGCAAAGCGCAAGGGGAAACCTGCAAATTTCACCCTGCCTTTTCCACTTTTTTCGCGTTGGGATAGATGCGTTCCATGCGGGCATTGTCGAAATGGGCGTCCAGATAGGTCTCCACGGCATTGGCAGCTGGCACCCCGCTGGTGCGGGCGTCGTAACGGGCCAGCGCCAGCGAGCTGGTGACCATGTTCACCGCCATGAACACCGCCAGCAGCACGGTCATCCACGGCCGCACCCGGCTGCGCAGACGGGTCATGCACTTCATGACCACCGGGTAGCCGTAGCGCATCCACACCACGGCCGCCATGCCCCAGAAGAAGCAGTACAGCAGGTTGATGCGCCCGCCCAGATTGAATTTGAATTTGCTGTAATCCCAGAACACCGTGCCGAACAACAGCTCGGTCACGGCGCTGCATACATACTCGTACACGCCGCCCATCACCGTGCCGAACACAAACAGGTAGCGGTCGCTCTTGTCCTGATTCTGGCGCAGCAGCACGGTGGTCAGGGCCAGAGCCAGGCCCCACACCACGCTGAACGGCCCCCACACCAGACTGGAACGGCTCATCCAGACGCCTGCCGTCAGGCGGCAGAACACTGTTTCCACCAGGTCCCCCAGAAACGCGCCCACCACGAACAGCCACAGCAGGTCGGCGGCGCTCAGGGGCGTTTCGCCGTTCTGGGCAATGGTCGGTTCCTGCCGGGCCGCCGCCGGGTAGGCCCGCTGGATGCGCTTTTCCACATACAGGGCAATGCGGCGGCGCAGGCCGTCGGAGCTTTCACCCAGCCGCTGGTTCAGCTGTTCCAGCACCGGGTGTTTGGCCGCATAGCGCCCCACCAGCACGGCCGAACCGATCTGGTCCAGCGCTGCCACGATGACCGCCGCCCACACCAGCGGGTGCAGCAGCCAGCTCGGGATGACCTGGCACAGCCGCAGCAGCAGGCCATTGAGCCACAGCACGCTGGCAGTGCCCAGCACGCCCCACAGCAGCGAATACTGCAGGCAGACATAGCCGTTCAGGTTGAAGCGCTTACCGGAGTAGTCCCACCATTTGCGGCGGTGCAGCCGTTCCAGCAGCTTAGCCGTCAGCCACTCCATGACCGTGGAGGCCAGCGTACAGGCAAAGAAGAGGTACACCGGGTCGCTGCGCAGGTCCGTGAAGCCCACGGCCAGCAGTACCGCCGTGGAGCCGTACACAAAGCAGAAGGGCCCGGCTGCTGCGCCGCGGTTGGCAAAATGCTTGCCCCGCACCGTAGCTACTACCGTCTCCCCTACCCAGCCCGCAAACGAGTAGACCAGGTAAAGGACGCCCAGCGTATAAAAATCGTATTCCATAGCAGTCCTTTCTTCCAAAAGCGTTGGTTTTCCAGCAGTTGTATTGTACCCTTTTTGCCTGCAGAACGCAAGCATGGCAAAGGGGCCGCCCGCAGCGGGTGGCCCCTTTTAGATTTCGTTGTACGATCAGAATTTGCGCCAGGTGTCGGGCAGGAACAGCACCAGCATGGGGAAGATCTCCAGACGGCCTGCCAGCATATCAAAGATCAGCACCAGCTTGGCCGAGTCTGCAAAACCGCCAAAGTTCCGCATGGGGCCCACCAGCTCCAGGCCCGGGCCGATGTTGTTCATGGTAGCCGCCACAGCGGTAAAGTTTGTCACCATGTCAAAGCCGTTGAGACTGATGAGCAGGAAGGACCCCACAAAGATGAAGCTGTAGGCCGCCATGAACACGTTGGTGGTACGGATGGTCTCATGGTTCAGCAGCTTGCCGTCCATACGCGCCGGAGCCACCACCTGCGGGTGCAGAGCGGTCTTTAGCTCCTTGCCCAGCGTCTTGCCCAAAATGAGGATGCGGCTCACCTTGATGCCGCCGCCGGTGCTTCCGGCACAGGCACCAATGAACATCAGCACCACCAGCACTTCCTTGGACAGGGTGGGCCACAGGTCAAAATCGCAGCTGGAAAAGCCCGTGGTGGTGATGATGGAACCCACCTGGAACGCCGCTTGACGCAGCGCCTCGCCAAAGCTGTTGTAGAGGCTGTAGATGTTGGCCGTGATGATGGCAATGGCGGCTGCAATGACCACAAAGTAGCCGCGCACCTCTTCGCTGGCTGCAGCACGGCGGAACCGGCGCATCAACAGCAGGAAGTAGGCGTTGAAGTTGACGCCGAACAGGATCATGAACACGGTCACGACCCACTGGATGTAGGGCGAAAAGCTGCCAAAGCTGTCATTGCGGAAGCCGAAGCCGCCGGTGCCTGCGGTACCAAAGGAGGTAAGCAGGGCCTCGAACAGGGGCATCCCACCTGCCAGCAGGAACACCAGTTCCAGCAGGGTCAAGGCCAGGTAGATGCCATACAGGATCTTGGCAGTGGACTGCACCTTGGGCACCAGTTTGTCCACCTGGGGGCCGGGGCTCTCGGCCTTCATCAGGTTCACATGGGAGCCGCCGGTCAGCGGCAGCAGGGACAGCAGGAACACCAGAACGCCCATGCCGCCGATCCAGTGGGTGAAGCTGCGCCAGAACAAAATACCCTTGGGCAGGCTCTCCACGGCGGGCAGGATGCTGGCACCGGTGGTGGTAAAACCGGATACCGTCTCAAACAGCGCATCCACCGGGTTGGGGATGCAGCCGGTGAGCACGAAAGGCGCGGCACCCACCACCGAGATGACGATCCAGCTCAGTGCGGTGGCAGTAAAGCCCTCCCGCATATAGAATACCTTGCTGCGGGGCTTGATGGCCCGCAGCGCAAAGCCGATGCCTGCGCTCACGGCAGCCGTGAACAGGAACACTGCCAGTACCATCCACTCGCCGTAGATCAGGCTGGCAGCGGCGGGCAGAAGCAGCAGGGCGCCCTCGATCATCAGGATATAGCCCAGCAGACGGAAAACGATCGCATAATTCATAGCCCGCCTCCGTCAGCTCTCCACGATGTCCCGCAGGTCATGCAGGCCATGCTCCAGCGTGACCACGATCACGTTGTCGCCTACCTGGATCTGGTCGCCGCCGCGGGGGATCAGGATCTGATTGCCCCGGGTGATGCAGCACAGCAGCAGGTTCTTTTTCAGATGCAGCTGGCTCAGGGGCACACCGGTGGCCCGGCTCTCCTCATGGACCGTAAACTCCAGGGCCTCCACACGGTCGTCCAGGATGCGGTACAGGGTCTTGATGTTGCTGCCTGCCTCATTCTGCAGGGCACGCACATACTGCACAATGTAATCGCAGGTCATGTACTTGGGGTACACCACGCTGCCCAGGTCCAGCCCGGCCAGAATGTCGTCGAACTCCAGACGGTTCACCTTGGTCACCAGCTTGCCGTGGGAATGCTTTTTGGCAAACAGGGTCAGCAGCACGTTTTCTTCGTCGATGTTGGTCAGGGCCACAAAGGACTCTGCGGACTCCAGGCCCTCCGACAGCAGGAAGTCCCGGTTGGAGCCGTCCTCATTGAGGATCTGAGCACCGGGCAGCTGCTCGGCCAGCTCCTGGGCGCGGGCGGCATCCCGCTCCACGATGCGCACCCGCACATGGTTGTCCAGCAGCTCCTGGCTCAGGTAGAACGCGATGGCGCCGCCGCCCACGATCAGGGCGTTGCGCACCGGCCGCACCGGCATGTGGATCTGCCGGAAGAAGGCATGCGCGTTTTCCTGGGTGGCCAGGAAGGTGACCTGATCGCCGTTCTGCAGCACAAAGTTGCCGTTGGGGATGATCACCCCGCCGTCACGCTCCACGGCACACACCAGAATGTCGCTCTTGAGCCGACTGGGGATCTCGCGGATGGCTACGCCGTCCAGCCCCTGTGCCTCGGTGAGCGCAAACTTGATCAGCCGCACGCGGCCGCCCGCAAAGGTGTCGATCTTGCTGGCCCCCGGGAACCGCAGCAGATGGGAGATCTCCTTGGCTGCCGCCATTTCCGGGTTGATGATGGCCGAAATGCCGATCTGTTTTTTGATAAAGTCCAGCTCGTGGCTGTAGGACGGGTTGCGCACGCGGGCAATGGCGTGGCAGTGGCCCGCCTTTTTGGCAAACATACAGCACAGCAGGTTCAGCTCGTCCGAACCGGTCACGGCAATGAACACGTCCGCATCCTCAATGCCGGCTTCGGACAGGGTGGTGATGGAGGAGCCGTTGCCCACGATGCCCAGCACGTCGTACGTCTCGATCAGGTGTTCCACCCGCGCCTTGTTCGTGTCCACAACGGTCACGTTGTGGCCCTCCTCGCTGAGCTGCCGCGCAAGGGCGGTACCGACCTTGCCGCTGCCCACCAGAATGATCTTCATAGCAAGTCCTTTCTCCTTTGGCAGCCCCTTTCCCGGGGCATACAAATATAGTTTAATATATCATATCCAGCCGCAAAGTTCCACTGTTTGCCCCACAAATACATCGAATTGCTTAAAAAGCGACGGTTCTTTTGTGCAGGATTACCTGTTTTCAGCGTGAAAGCGCAAAAAAGTGGCTGCCGCACAGCTTTTGTGCAGCAGCCTCCTTGGGTCAAAATGATTCAGAATGCCCTCCGCGTGCGCTTTGGGCGTCATCAGCGGAAAAGTATCGTTATAAGAGCAAGGTCTCCCCTGCTGTCAGGTCTCAGTACCGCTCTACGCCGTCCTTGGTGACAAGAGCGTATACCAGCGGGGCTTCCTCCGGCTTTTCCGCGCCGTACACAAGGCCGCTGCGGTACTCGGCGGCAGCGGCTTCAAACTTGTCCGCTGCACCGTAAAAGGTTGCCAGGCTCTCGCCCTTGTGGACGTAGTCGCCGCGCTTTTTGTGCAGGGTGATGCCAGCGGCAAAGTCCAGCGGGTCGCCCTTTTTCTGGCGGCCGGCACCCAGCAGCACACTGGCCGAGCCGATCTTTTCGGCATCATTGGCCACGATGTACCCATCCTGCTCGGCCAGCAGCTCATAGCGGGCAGCAGGCTGCTCAAACAAGCTGTAGTCATCCAGCACGCGGGTATCACCGCCCTGGGCGGCAAACATCTCCTTGCACTTGGCAAAGGCAGAGCCGTCCGCGATCACCGCCTGTGCCATGGCGCGGCATTCGGCGGGGGCGCCCTTCCCTGCCAGCACCAGCATATTGGCGGCCAGCTGCAGGCACACCTCGGTCAGGTCGGCGGGGCCGTGGCCCTTGAGCACATCCATGCTCTCCATGACCTCCAGGCTGTTGCCGATGTTGTGGCCCAGAGGGGTGTCCATATCCGTGATCATGGCAGCCATCCGGCGGCCATGGTGGGTGCCGATGGACACCATGAGCTTTGCCAGCTCGATGCTCTGGTCCACGGTTTTCATAAAGGCACCGGTGCCGGTGGTCACATCCAGCAGAATGGCGTCGGAGCCGGAAGCCAGCTTCTTGGACATGATGCTGGACGCGATGAGCGGGATGCAGCTCACGGTGGCGGTCACATCCCGCAGGGCGTACATCTTCTTGTCGGCGACGGCGATCTTGCCGCTTTGGCCGATGACCGAAATGCCGATCTCGTTGACCTGCCTGAAAAATTCTTCCTGCGTCAGGCTCGTGCGGGTGCCGGGGACAGCCTCCATCTTGTCAATCGTGCCGCCCGTGTGGCCGAGGCCGCGCCCGCTCATCTTGGCGATCTTGACACCGCAGGCCGCCACGATGGGCGCAATGACCAGCGTCGTCTTGTCACCGACGCCGCCGGTGGAGTGCTTGTCGGCCTTGATGCCTGCGATGGCAGACAGATCGACCATGTCGCCGGAGTGGGCCATGACGTCGGTCAGCATGGCGGTTTCCTCGTCAGTCATGCCGCGCAGGTAGATGGCCATGAGAAGCGCCGACATCTGGTAGTCGGGCACATCACCTGCCACATAGCCGTTGACGGCGAAAGACAGTTCTTCATGGTCCAGCGTACCGCCGTCGCGCTTCTTGGCGATAATATCGTACATTCGCATAGTTTTTTCTCCTTGTAAAAGGCAGGCCGCCCGGCTGGGATACCGGGCGGCCTGCTGTGATTTGTGATTAACGGCTGCCCTTGTCGTAGGGAATGCCCTCGGCCTTCGGGGCCTGGGAGTTCTTGGAGGTGAAGATCAGCACGATCATCGTGACGATATACGGCAGCATCTGGTAGAAGTTCGAAATTTCCTTGACGCCCTCAAACTTCGGCAGGAAGGTCAGCGTGGCGTTCAGCGCAGCAATGACCTTGAACAGCGCGAAGAACAGCGACGCGCCGAGGATCGGCAGCGGCTTCCAGTTGCCGAAGATCATAACGGCCAGCGCCAGGAAGCCGTAGCCGCCAACGTCGGAGTTGAAGCCGGAGCCGGCTGCCAGCGTGTAGGCCAGGCCGCCGACGCCGCCCAGGAAGCCGGAGATCAACACACCGGCGTAGCGCATCTTGTAGACGTTGATGCCGACAGAGTCCGCCGCCTGGGGATGCTCACCGCAGGCGCGCAGCCGCAGACCGAAGCGGGTCTTGTACATCACGATGTAGGCCGCGATGAACAGGACGATGGCAACGGGGGTCGTCAGGTAGAAATACTTGAAAATCAGGTTGTCCCAGAAGCTGGGGCCGTCCACCGGGGCGAGGCCGAAGGTATCGCGGGTGATGCGCACCCAGTTGGGAATGAAGATCGTGGTCAAGCCCTGGCCCTGGATGGCCCAGGTCATGACGACGGCGAAGGCGGGCGCAAACTGGTTCAGCGCCGTGCCGCCGATGGTCTGGTCGGCCTTCAAGTTGATGGCCGCAAAGCCCAGCAGCAGCGAAAAAATCATGCCGGTGACGCCCGCCACCAGAATGGCAATGAACATCGACAGCTGCGGATGTGCGGGACCGAAGCCGCTCTGGTCCAGGCCCTGCAGCGTAAAGCAGGCGAACAGCGCGCCAATGATCATCATGCCCTCAAGTGCGATGTTGATGACGCCGGAATGCTCACTGAACATGCCGCCCATGGCGACGAGCAGCAGCGGCACTGCGAACAAAATGGTCATACTGATAATGTTGGCAGCGATCATCATTTTGCAGCACCTTCCTTTCCCTTATGGCCGGAGACCGCCTTGGTAATGATGCCGCGCATCAGCAGGGCAAAGGCCGCCAGATAGATGATGACGGCAATGACGATGTCAATGGTCTCGGACGAGTAGGCGGGCTGCATGGCGGCACCGCCGACCTGGATATAGCTGATAAAGAGCGACGCAAAAATCGTGCCGATGGGGTTGGAGCTGGCCAGCAGGGCGACAGGGATGCCGTTGAAGCCCATGCCCAGGATGGATTTTTCGATAACGTACTGACCCGTGCCGGCCAAGTAGTAGATGCCGCCGCCGATGCCGGACAGCGCGCCGGAGATGACCATGGACAGCACGATGTTGCGCTTGGAGTTGATGCCCGCGTACTGGGCAGCGTCGCGGCTCAGGCCGCAGGCCTTCAGCTCATAGCCGAAGGTCGTCTTTTGCAGGATGACCCAGACGAGGATGGCAAAAATAATCGTGATGATGATGGAAATATTGATCCAGCTCGAGTTGCCGAACAGTGCCGCAAACGGCCCCCTGGGCAGGATCGCACCGGGGTTTGCAACGTTCAGCGCGGCGGTGCGATCCGAGTTAGACGCGCCCCAGCCGGAGGCCAGCATATTGGGCATGTTAGCCAGCAGCAGATTGACGAGGTACATGCCGATCCAGTTGAACATGATGGCGGTGATGACCTCATTGACGTTGAAATACGCCTTGAACAGGCCCGGGAAAATGCCCCAGATCGCACCGCCGACAGCGCCCGCCAGCAGGCAGACGTACCACGGCAGCTGGAATTGAATGGCGCACAGCAGTGAGAAGAAAGCGCCCATCGTGTACTGGCCGGACGCACCAATGTTGAACAGGCCCGTCTTGAACGCAAAGCCGACGGACAGGCCGCACATCATCAGGGGTGCCGCCTGGTACAGCACCTTGCCGAGTTTGTCCATGCTGGAAAAGCCGGTGGCCAGCATAGCTCTCATGCCGCCCACGGCGGCGCCGGGATTCAGCAGGACCAGCAGTACAAAGCCCAGCACCAAACCGACGACGATGGACAAAAGGCTGGCCAGGACCCCTACAACGGCAGGACGCTGCAGAAGCGGCTGTTTATTCTGTTTGCTCATGCTTTCGCCTCCCCTTGCTTTTTGGCACCGGCCATATACAGGCCCAGTTCCTCGACGGTGGTCTTTTTCGGGTCGAATTCGCCGACGATCTCCCCCTCGTAAATCACGAGGATGCGGTCAGACAGGTTCATGACCTCGTCCAGCTCAAGGCTGACGAGCAGGACCGCACGGCCCTTGTCGCGCTCGGCCACGATCTGCTTGTGGATATACTCGATTGCGCCGACGTCAAGGCCGCGGGTGGGCTGCACGGCAACGAGCAGCTGCGGGTCCTTATCGACCTCGCGGGCGATGATGGCCTTCTGCTGGTTGCCGCCGGACATGCTGCGGGCAATCGTCGCAGGGCCCTGGCCGCTGCGGACATCGTACTGCTCGATCAGGCGCTCGGCATATTCGCGCACGGCTTTTGATTTGATAAAGCCGAAGGATTCAAATTCCGGCTGCCAGTAACGCTGCAGCACCATGTTCTGCTCGATGGAGTAATCCAGCACGAGGCCGTGTTTATGGCGGTCCTCCGGGATGTGGCTCATGCCCATCTTGGAGCGGTCGCGGATGGAAGCTTTCGTGATGTCCTGTCCGTTGAACAGAATTTTACCGCCGGATACTTTTTCCAGTCCCGTGAGGCCCTGAACGAACTCGGACTGGCCGTTTCCATCGATACCTGCGATGCAGACAATCTCGCCTTTTCTTACATTAAAGGAAACATCTTTGACGGCGTTGTTTCCGTGCACCTTGCTCGGTACGGTCATGTGCTCTACTTTCAGAACGGTGTCGCCCGGTTTTGACGGCTTTTTGTTGACGGAGAAGCTGACGTTTCTTCCGACCATCATGCGGGAGAGTTCTTCTTTGGAAGTTTCGCTGATGTTGACGGTTCCGATGTATTTTCCTTTGCGGAGAATCGTACAGCGGTCGGCAACTTCCATGATCTCGTTGAGTTTATGGGTGATGAAGAGGATGGATTTTCCTTCTTTTGCGAGGTTCTTCATGATCTTCATCAGCTCGTCGATTTCCTGCGGCGTCAGAACCGCGGTCGGCTCGTCGAAGATCAGGACTTCGTTGTCACGGTAGAGCATTTTCAGAATTTCGGTACGCTGCTGCATGCCGACGGTGATATCCGAGATCAGAGCGTCCGGATCGACCATCAGACCGTATTTCTCGCTCAGTTCCATGACTTTTGCACGGGCATTCTTTTTCTCGAGGAAAAGGCCTTTGGTCGGCTCTACGCCGAGGATGATGTTGTCGAGAACCGAGAAACATTCGACCAGCTTAAAGTGCTGGTGAACCATACCGATGTTGAGATCGTTGGCGTCGTTCGGCGTGTTGATATGGACTTCCTGCCCATTCTTCTTGATGATTCCGGAGGTAGGCTGATACAGACCAAAAAGAATACTCATCAGGGTTGATTTTCCTGCACCGTTTTCTCCAAGCAGAGCATGGATTTCTCCTTTTTTGAGCTGTAATGTAATGTTGTCGTTCGCCTTGATACCCGGGAATTCTTTGGTGATGTTTAACATCTCAATAATGTACTCATTTTCCATATACATATTCCCTTTCAAGCGTGGTTTTGCAGGACTGCCGAAGGCATGGAAAACAGGGCAGAACTGCGGGCTTTCATTATGTCTAGTATAGCATTTTGTGTGACAGAAAAAAAGGGGAAGAGAAATAATATTCTCTTCCCCAAAAGGCATATTGTTACAGAAACAGTATGCACATTAGCTGATGTAATCAACGGTTACGTGAGAACCTACTTCCGGCTGATTTTCTGTATCGCTGGAGATTTCGATGGAACCATCGCGGATACCAGCCAGTACAGTTTCATACTGATCCTGTGTGAAGGTTGTGAATCCCCAGGATTCGGAATCGGTAGGAAGGCCGATGTAATCTCCGTCTTTCAGTCCAAGCTGCTGAGCAGTTCCGCCAAGTTCAGAGAAGTTTCCGCTGAAGTAGGAATCCAGAGCGTTGTTGATGGCGCTTGGAAGACCTTTCATAGCGGAAGTCAGGCAGCGCTCGCCGATTTTGGAACGCTGGTCAACGTCTACACCAATAACTTTTCCGTCGTGTGTCTCAGCTGCATCCAGAGCAGATGTCCAGATACCGCCGCCGCAGGCGAATACAACCTGTGTTCCGTCTGCATACCAGCCCTCCATACGGGCGGTGATGGAGTCATCGCCGTAGAACTGGCCGCCATAGTAATATTTTACGTTTACATCTACGCTGTCTTCTTCAGCAGCAGCGTTGATACCCTGTACATAACCGTAACCGAAACGGATAACGGCCGGAACAGCGATACCGCCGAGGAAACCAAGGCTTGTGTAGCCGTCTTTTACTGCAGCGTATCCAGCCAGGTAGCCGGCCTGCTCTTCTTCGAAGGAGCAGATGTACACGTTCTTTCCGAGATCAACAGCTTTGCCGTTTTTTACAATATCACCTTCGGTAACATCGACTGCGATGAAGGTTACATCCGGATAGGTGTCCTGCTCTTCAGCGATGGCAGGTCCGAACAGGTAACCTGGCATTACAACAACGGTAGCACCCTCGGAAACAGCAAGATCGATGGAGTTGATACGCTCTTCATCGGTATCCTCTGCCGGTTTGTAGTACTCGTACTCTACGCCGTTTGCATCGCCGTAGGCGCATACAGTTTCCCAGGTGATCTGGTTGAAGGATTCGTCGGTGATATCTCCGGAGTCTGTGATCATG
>ERZ773204.1787-NODE-1787-length-16068-cov-4.173047_pt1 | contig 16068 bp, 11 predicted proteins | sample MGYA00581007_ERZ773204 | MGnify/ENA primary metagenome ERZ773204 (study PRJEB29015, sample SAMEA2737757) | human gut metagenome | biome: human gut; feature: human-associated habitat; material: faeces | place: China | collected 2012 ... | reverse complement strand
CAAGAGGGGACAGGAAACCTTGGTGTCCTGTCCCCTTTTGCCCCCTGCCGCCGGGTGGCGGCAAAAAGACGCTCGCCCTCCGAGGGCGAAAATCCCCCGACCACGGGAATGGTGTCAACCTCGCCTCCTGCGTCTGCGCCGCAGTATCGGCGGAAGATTTCGCGCTCTCCCTCGGAGGGAGAAAAGGCACGTGCCCTCCGAGGGCACATTTTTTCCGCCCCGGAGGGCAAACCGCCGGTTAAAGGAGCGCCAGCACCTTTGCAATCTCCCCACGGGTGATTTTGCCGAGCGGCAGGAGCGTTCCGTCCGTGTAGCCGCCGATCACACCGGCGGAAACACAGGTGCGGACATGCTCCGTTGCCCACGAGGGAATGGCGGACGCATCCTTGTAGTTCAGCGACGCCGCCGCGTAGCCGCGCGGAAGCAGTCGGCCGATGACCGTCATGACCTCGGCGCGGGTGATGTCCGCGTCCGGATTAAAGTACATCACGCCGTTCCGCGACTCGCCGTTCATCAGACCGGCCTTCGCAACCGCGTTCACCGCACCGGCCGCCCACGAGGGGATGCTGCCGCTGTCGGCGAAAGCCGAAACGTCGGTAGAGGAGGTGTCCAATCCCAGACTGCGTGCCATCGTGACCGCAAATTCCTTGCGCGTCAGGTTGCGGTTGGGGTAGAAATACATCTGTCCGCCGGCGCTTTCGCCCTTCATGATGCCGCGTGCGTTCAGCAGGGAGGCGTAGCCGCCCGACCAGTGCGACGCAGTGTCCGCGAAGGCGCTCGCGCCGCTTCCGGCGGTCACGGTCGCGCAGACGCGCGTGCGGTTGCCTGCATCGTCCGAAACGTCGATCGTTACCGCGTGCGTTCCGGTGGCGAGTGCGCCGGTCGTGACGGACAGGTTCGAGCCGCTCATCACCGCAGCGTTCGGCGCTTCCGTGCCGTCAACCTTGACCGTGATATTCGCCGCGCGGACCGGATACTTGCCGTTTTCCATGGTCGCGGTGCCCGAAATCACAGCCTTTTCTCCGGCGTTTACGGTAAGAGAAGCGCTGTTCAGGTGAACCGCCGGGCAGTCGGTGTTCGTCGTCGCATGGTCGGCGGTCAGAACGATATTATCGAGCAGGAGGGCGGAATGAGAAAGACCCGAGCCGGTTTTCTCGAAGCGCAGACCGGTCAGCTGTGCCGCGCCCTCGGGAACGGCGGCGGTCAACTGCTTCCAGCCGTTCGCTGTCGCGGCAGAGAGGGGAGCGGTCAGCTCGTTGCCCTCGCTGTCGGCAAAGACGGCGGTCAGAGTACCGTGGGTGTTTTCCGTGCGTGCCCACAGGGTCAGGTGCTTCCTATCGGAAACGTCGGCGGACGGCACCGCAAGGGTCAAGCCGTCCATGCTTTCGCCGTCCCACAGCGCTTCAAGCGAACCGGCGCCGCGTGCAACCGAGGTGTAATCCGTGACGCGCGACAGCGAAACGCCCTCGGGCGCGGTCACGCCGTCAAGGCTCTTTTCGAAGGTCGCAACCGTCTGCGCGTCCTGCGGGTCGCCCATGCCGACGTTCACCGGAATGGATACGCGCGTGTTGCCGTAGGAGCAGGTGAGCGTGCCGCTCGCCATCGAGCTTCCGGCGGTAAATACGCCCTTTTCATCGACCGTGCCGACACCACCCGAAACCGTCCATGTAAACGCGGTATCGGTGGAGGCCATCTTCTGGCCGAGGTGGTAGCCGAAGGCATCGAGGTCGATCGACTGGCCGGGCTTTACGCTGACCGAGGAAACTGCCTTGCTTGCGGACTGGAGCACGATTGACTGCACATCGCCCGTGATGCACACGTTCATCGAGCCGGAAAGTACGCCGTTCGAGGCGGTGATGGTCGCGGAGCCGCTCTTTTCGCCGGCGGTGAACGTCTGGCCGCTCACCGTGCCAAGCTCGCCCGAAACCTCGTAGGCAAGGTCTGTCGGGGCGTCTGCCGGACCGTAGGAGGCGTCCGCGCCCTTGACCGAGAACCAGGTGGACGCGCCGGGGAGAATATAGCGGTAGCTCGGTGTGAGCACAGCGTGCGCCGTCACGCCGTCCGGGGCGGTGTTATCCACGAAGAAGATGTAGTTCGCACAGGCGCGCTGAGAGCCGTCGGACGGGCTGGAAATGAGAGCGGCCTCGCTCGTGCCCGGCTGACGGAGCGCCATCGCGGACGAGCCGCCGCCGTCCAGACAGAGCGCACGGACGCAGCCGAGCTCTTTCAGCTCCTCGCCGAGTTCGGCAGCGGTCAGACCTGTGCTGACCGAGGACTGGTTGCCGTCGATTTCGTAAAGGACGACCGTGCCGTCGCTCTTGACGCCGACAGCGCTGCGTGCGCGGCGCGAGGACGCGGCATCAATGCCCGAGGTCGTGACTGTGCTGTTGTCGATGAGCAGCTTGCCGCCGACCGCGTACTCGACCTCGCTCCACGCCGAATCTGCGGCGGTGATGGAGAGCGTGACCTCCTCGCCGACCGGGAAATCCACCCACGAGGGGACGTTTGCGCCGTCCGACTTGGTGAGCACCATCTGGTTTGCGCCGATGGCGAAGGACGAGCTGCCGGTGCCCTTGCTCACGACCTTCATCTTGACCGAGCCGCCCGCCTTGACCGGCGTCGCGTCCTCGCGTTCGAGGACGATATAGCTGCCGTTCGCGGAGAAGTGGGTCGCGTCGTCGTAGTTGTGGTCGAGCAGGTAAGCGCCCGCCGTGGTGCGGGTCTTGTTGAAGTAGGAAACCGAGCACGAGCCGCTCGCGCCCGTGACGCGGATGCCCATGGTCGGGCGGCCAATGACCGCCGTGCCGTCTTTTTTGAAGCCGACCGCGTACTGCCATGCGTCCGAGGACACGAGCGTGCCCTTGTCGATGACAAGGCCGATAGGGACGCCGCTCGACATCACGAAAAAGTCGGCATTCGTGCCGCCGATAACGGTTTTGCCCTGGTTTTGCAGATATTTTACTGCGTTCATGATGGTCGCCTTGCTGCCGTAGACCGTGTCGCCGGCGTAGACCATGACCGGGGAAACGCCGGTGTTCGGCGCGTAGGTCAGGACGTTGGCGCGCTGCACGCCGGCGGAGTTTTTGCCCTCGGTGTGCGTGTAGGTCAGGCCCTCACCGACCGGATACGACCAGCTGAAGCCGTTCGTGAACGCGGCGGATGCGGCGGCGGTGAAAATCTGCGTCATGGCAAGCGTTGCTGCCGCCAGACGGAAAGGGGTTCTGCGTGATATTTTCATTGTTTACCTCGAGTTTCTTCCGGAAAATAAAAAGGGAACATACCATTGCGGTATGCCCCTTATTGTATACGCTTATATTGTATTTGTCCAGTTACAAAAGCATGGTGGTTGTTCCGCGCGTCAGCGCGTGTTTAATAGAAATTACATCGTAATTTCATAAAAACCGGGAGCATGTATCTCGGTTTTTATTCCCTGAGAGGGAGAAAGTTTCTGAATAGGAACTTTCGTACGTCCATGTCCGGCGAAGTCCGGACATAACTTGTCGGCGGAACCGTGGTTCCGCGACAGTTTTTTATATACTTTTCACAACCTTATCCAGCACCTCACCCAGCTTGGGACTGCGCACGGACACATCGGAAACGCGGTGGTAGATGGCTTTGCGTGCGTTATAGAGGCGGCGTGTTTCCGCCTGCTTGTCCGGCCTATCGAGCAGAGGACGGTTGTTTGAGTAGGAAAGATTTTTGAGGATGCGGTAAAACGGCGTATCCAGATGGATGAGCAGGCCGGTCTGCTTGACGGCCGAAACGTTCTCCGGGCGGAGGACCGCACCGCCGCCGAGCGACAGCACGATGCCGTCCCGCTGGGACAGCTCCCTGATGTACGCGGTTTCGCGGTCGCGGAAGTAGGCTTCGCCCTTTTCCGCGAAAATCTCCGAGATTTTCTTGCCCTCTTTTTCCTCAAGGTACTGGTCTGCGTCCACGAAGTCCAGACCGGTCACGCGGGCGAGCTTGCGGCCGATGGTGGTCTTACCGCTGCCCATGAAGCCGCAGAGCACGATATTCCTGCGGCTATGCTTCTCGTGCAGACGCTTGACCGCCATTTTGCCGTAGGTGCGGCGCAGAATGGTCTCGCACGCCTGCGGCTCGAAGGTCACGCCCGACCAGATGGTCTGTGCGTGCGCCGCCTGCATGACGAGCATATACAGACCGTCGCGCGTTTTGGTCTTGCGGGGGTTCGCGAGACGCATAGTCGCCGTCACCGGCGGATTGTAGATGGCGTCAAAGACGTACTCGGTCTTGTGCGGCAGGTAGTGGAGCGGTGCGAGCTGCTCCTTCGGGAACATACCAACCGGCGTGGAGTTCAGGACAATCTGAATATCGCGCGGAATATGGCGGCGGCTGAACACCGAAACGTGCGCGTGCGGCACGGAATCGGTGATCTGCTGCTGAAGCACGGACGCCTTTTCGAGGTTGCGGCCGGTGATGGTGAGGTGTGCGCCCTCGCGTGCGCAGTGGTACGCCATGACGGACGCCGCGCCGCCGTAGCCGAGCAGCAGCACCTTTTTGCCTTTGAGGGACACCTCGTCGCGCGTCAGCGACTCCGCAAAGCCGAGGATGTCGGTGTTGTAGCCGATGGCCTTTCCGCCGCGGAAGGCGACCGTGTTGACCGAATGCAGGTCGCGCGCGGCGGTATCCACCCCGTCGAGCAGCTCGATGACCGCCTTTTTATGCGGAATGGTGCAGTTGATGCCGGCGAGCTTTTCTTTTGCGAGGTCGAACGCCTCGGCGAGGTCGTCGGGCGGCACGGCAACACCGATGTACTCCGCGTCCTGACCCGAGGCCTCGAACAGCTGCGCGTGCAGCTCGGGGCTCATCGTGTGGCCGAGCGGCCAGCCGAACAGGGCATAGGTCGTCTTTTTCGGCTGAAACGCGCGGAATTCCTCCATGGAAAGCAGCATTTTTCCTCAGCCTCCCAGTTTCTCAATCGTACCGAAGAAGTCGGGGTAGGAAATCGCGACGACCTCCGGCTCGTCGATGCGGCTTGCGCCCTCGGCGGCAAGGCCCAGAATGGCAAGGCTCATGGCGATGCGGTGGTCCTTGTAGGTTTCGAAGGACGCGCCGTGCGGTTTTGCGCCGCCGCGCACGATCATGCCGTCGTCGGTCTCCTCAACGTCTACACCGGCCTTGGAAAGCTCCGCGACCATGGAGGCGATGCGGTTGGACTCCTTGACCTTAAGCTCCTGCGCGTCGCGGATGACGGTTTCGCCCTCAGCGAACGCCGCCGCGACTGCGATGACCGGCAGCTCGTCGATGAGGCGCGGAATGATCGCGCCGCCGATCTCGGTGCCGTGCAGACGGCTGTAACGAACGGTCAGGTCGCAGACCGGCTCGGCCTCCTCGCGGAAGTTGGACTCGGTGATGTCCGCGCCCATGTCGCGCAGCACATCAATGATGCCCGTGCGGGTCGGGTTGACGCCGACGTTCTTGATGGTCAGCTCGCTGCCCGGCACGATAGCGCCCGCAACGAGGAAGTACGCCGCAGAAGAGATGTCGGACGGAACGGCGATGTCGACCGCGTGCAGGTCCTCGGGCGGATTGAGGGTGATAACATTACCGTTTGTTTCGATTTCAACGCCCAGTGCGCGGAACATACGCTCGGTGTGGTCGCGGGAGGGAGCCGGCTCGATGACGGTCGTCTGGCCCTCGGCGTACAGACCGGCGAGCAGGATTGCGCTCTTGAGCTGCGCGGACGCCACCGGCAGACGGTACTCGATGCCATGCAGCTCGCTCGGGTGCATGGTCAGCGGGCAGAAGTTGTCGTCCTTGCCCTCGATGGAGGCGCCCATTTCGCGCAGCGGCTTCATCACGCGGCCCATCGGTCGGCGCTGGATGGTAGCGTCGCCGTTCATCGTCGAGGTGAACGACTGGCCGGCGAGAATGCCGCTCAGCAGCCGGGTCGTCGTGCCCGAGTTGCCGGTATACAGCTCGCACTCCGGCGCGGTCAGACCATGCAGACCGACGCCCTCGACAACGACTTCCTTGTCGGAAACGTCGATGGAAACGCCCATTTTGCGGAAGCAGTCGATGGTGGACAGGCAGTCCTCGCCCATCAGAAAGCCGGTGATGTGGGTGGTGCCGTTTGCCAGTGCGCCCAGCATGACGGCGCGGTGCGAGATGGATTTGTCGCCCGGTACGGTGATCTCACCGTGCAGCGGACCGCAGGGTTGGATTTGCATGGAAGTATACTCCTTCTTGTCGGATAGAGGTGAAAAACAGTGGATTTACGGCTTAATCGACCTTGTAGCTGCCGATGACCTTGATGTAGGGCAGCTCCTCATGCAGCTGATAGAGCAGGCTGCGCACGGCGTGGTCGTTGATGTTGCCGGTGAAATCGACGTAGAACACATAGCACCACGGGCTGTCCTTGAGCGGACGGGAGTGGATTTCAGTCATGTCTACGCCGTAGTGCGCGATGATGTCGAGCACGGTGATAAGCGAACCTGCGACATTCGGGATGCGGAAGGCGATCTCGATGCGGTTGTCCTCGGGCAGGCAGGTCGGCGTGCGGCTGACCGCGATGAAGCGCGTTTCGTTGTGCTTCATGTCGTTGATGCCCTCGGCGAGAACGGTAAGGCCGTACCGCTCTGCGGCCTCGCGCGAGCAGATGGCAGCAAGACTCGGGTCGCCCTTGTCGCGCACGCTCTGCGCCGCGATGGCGGTGTTCGCCATTTCGATGGCGGTGAAGCCGTGCTCGGAGATAAAGGCGGAGCACTGCGGCAGCGCGTGGGGGTGCGAGCAGACGCTCTTGATGTCGCTCATGGCCGCGCCGGGAACAGCGGCGAGGCAGTGCGAGATTTTCTTGATGTACGAGCGGTTGACGGACAGGTCGTAGTCGAGCAGCAGGTCATAGACCGCGCTGACCGTACCGGCGGTGGTGTTCTCGACCGGCACAACGCCGACGTCCGCCTTGCCGTCGCGCACCGACTGGAACACTTCCTCCCAGGTCGGAACGTTGACCGGCTCGCACTCGGGGAAGAGCGCCCGCGCGGCAAGCTCCTGATACGCGCCCGGAACGCCCTGATAGAACACGGTTTTCGGACGGAGCATCTCGGAGGCGGGGTGGAACGGAAACTTTTCGGGATTCAGACGGAGAATTTCGCTGTACTGATACTCGCGGGAGGCGCGGATCATGCTCTGGAGCAGGGAAACGTACTTGAGGCGTACCTCGTCCTCCATGCCGGCCGAGCGCTTTTCGATGATCTCGGCCTCGCGGTCGGGCTTGTAGATTTTATCATCCGACTGCGCCTTAGTCTGGGCAACCTCGAGCGCGAGCGACATTCGCAGCAGAAACAGCTCACGGATGGCGGCGTCTACCGAGTTGATGTCCTTGCGGATAGCGGGGAGTTCACGCATAGCCGTTCGCCTCCCTCAGAAGATCCGCCAGCGCGACCGCGCACGCGGCCTCGATGACCGGGGCGGCGCGGGTGACGATGCAGGGGTCGTGGCGGCCGTGGATGGAAAGCGGCTCGACCTTGCCGGTGCGGAGGTTGAGCGTGTCCTGCGCCATGCCGATGGACGGGGTAGGCTTGATGCACGCGCGGACGATGAGCGGCATGCCGCTCGTGATGCCGCCGAGAATGCCGCCGTTGTTGTTGGTCTCGGTCTTGACCACGCCGTTTTCCTCATAGAACGGGTCGTTTGCGTGCGAGCCGCGCAGCGCCGCGAAGGCGAAGCCTGCGCCGAACTCCACGCCCTTGACCGCCGGAACGCCGAACAGGATGGAGGCCAGACGGCTCTCCACGCTGTCGAGCATTGGGCTGCCGATGCCGGCCGGAAGGCCGACCGCCGCGCATTCAATGACGCCGCCGACCGAATCCTGCTCCTCGCGTGCGTCCTCGATCGCGGCCAGCATGGCCTCAAGCGCACGGGGATTGTTGACCGGGTACTCGGCGTTCCGCAGCGTTTCGAGCTGCTCGGCCGTTACCTCAACGTCGTCGAACGGCATATCCTGAATCTGTGCGATGGACTGGATGTGCGAGCCGACCGTGATACCCTGCTCACGCAGCCACAGCTTGCACAGTGCGCCCGCGAACACGAGGGGAGCGGTCAGCCGGCCGGAGAAATGTCCGCCGCCGCGCGGGTCGTTGCAGGACTTGTAGCGCAGCATGCCGGTGTAGTCCGCGTGACCGGGGCGCGGCTGCGCCGCCAGCTCGGCGTAATCGCTCGAATGCTGGTTGGTGTTGCGGATGACGGCGCAGATGGGGGTGCCGGTCGTTTTTCCGTTGTAGATGCCGGACTGAATTTCCGGCCTGTCCGGCTCCTTGCGCGCGGTGGACTGCTTGTTGCGGCCCGGTGCGCGGCGCTCCATTTCGCGCAGCACGAACGCTTCATCGTAATTTACGCCGGACGGGAAGCCGTCGATGACCACGCCGATGCCGGTGCCGTGCGACTCGCCGAAAATCGAGATTTTGATTGCGTTGCCCCAGGTGGAACCCATTTTGCGCCCTCCTTACAGTTTCAGAACGTATTCGTGCAGCTTTTCCGCGTCGATCGGGGTGATCTCGGCGCGTCCCGGCTCACGGACGAGGATAAAGTTGACCGTCGCGCCGAACTTCTTCTTGTCCGAGAGCAGCGAGCGGTAGATGTCCTCGCGGTCATATTTCAGCTCGGTCGGCAGACCGATGTGCTTCAGAATGTCGATAAGGCGGCCTGTCAGGTCCTCGTTGCCGAGAAAAGCCGAAAGACGCATCGCCGCGACCATGCCGACCGCGACCGCCTGACCGTGGGTCAAATCAACGTAGTTTCCGAGCTTTTCCGCCGCGTGGCCGATGGTGTGACCGAAATTCAGGATCATGCGCAGACCGGTGTCGTGCTCGTCGATGGTCACGACGTCGCGCTTGATCTTGACGCATTCGCAGATGATGCTTTCGATGTTCTGCTTGTAGTCCGGGGCGGAAACCATGTCGAGAATGTCGCGGTTCGAGATGTAGCCGTATTTGACGACCTCGGCCATGCCGTCCGCGAAGGTCTGCTCGGGCAGCGTCGTGAGCACGGACGGGTCGATGAGAACCAGACGCGGCTGATAGAACGCGCCGACGAGGTTTTTGCCTTCGGGCATATCCACGCCGGTCTTGCCGCCGACCGAGGAATCCACCTGCGCGAGCAGGGTGGTCGGGATCTGGCAGAGCGACACGCCGCGCAGGAAGGTCGCGGCCGCGAAGCCGGTGATGTCGCCGACAACGCCGCCGCCGAGCGCCACGATAAGGTCCTTGCGGGTCATGCCGTTTGCGAGCAGGTCGTGGTAGATACCCTCAACGGTCGAGAGACGCTTGTGCTCCTCGCCGGCCGGGATGACGGTGTGCGTCACGGGCAGCGTGAACTGCTGCTCGAGCTGTTCGAGGTAGAGCGGCGCGACGGTCGAGTCCGAGACGATGTGGATGCGGCTCGGAGAAAAGGTCTCGCCGATAACGGACGCCGCGCGGGCGAGCAGTCCGCTTTCGATATGGATTTCGGACACGCCGTTCGTGCCCTTGAGAGTCAGCAGTTCAGACATGGTGACAGCTCCTTAGAAAGATTTTTAAGAGGGGGCCGGGATACCCATGGTTTCCTGGCCCCTTTCTTGCCGGTTAGATTTCGCGGTCTACCGCAGCAGCAACGGCACGCAGCGCGTTCATGGTGTGGTGGAACGAATCGTAGGTCAGCGACTGAGCGCCGTCGGAGAGGGCGTGCGCCGGGTCGTTGTGTACCTCGATCATCAGGCCGTCCGCGCCTGCGGCGACAGCAGCCTTTGCCAGCGGCTCAACCATCCAGTAGATGCCGCCTGCGTGGGACGGGTCAACGATGACCGGCAGATGGCTCATGCGCTTGAGCACCGGAACCGCGGAAATATCGAGGGTGTTTCGGGTGTACTTCTCGAAGGTGCGGATGCCGCGCTCGCAGAGGATAACGTTCTCGTTGCCGCCGGCCATGATGTACTCGGCGCTCATCAGGAACTCCTCCATGGTGTTGGCGAAGCCGCGCTTGAGCAGGATGGGCTTGCGCGTCTGGCCGAGCTCCTTGAGCAGCTCGAAATTCTGCATGTTGCGTGCGCCGACCTGGAAGCAGTCGCACTTGTCCATGAAAATGTCGATATGGGCAGGGTTCGTGATCTCGGTGACAACCGGCAGACCGGTAGCCTCGTGCGCCTTGTGCAGCAGTTCCAGACCCTCAGCCTTCAGACCCTGGAAGGAGTACGGGGAAGAGCGCGGCTTCCATGCGCCGCCGCGGAGAACGGTCGCGCCGTCCGCCTGTACGTGCTTGGCGACGTCGATAATCTGCTCCTCGCTCTCGACCGAGCAGGGACCTGCCATGACGACCAGCTTCTTGCCGCCGACGGCAACGCCCGGGGCGATCTCGATGACAGAGTTGTCCGGATGGAACTTGCGGTTTGCGAGCTTGAACGGCTCCTGCACCTTGATGATGTTCTCAACCTGCGGGTCGAGCATGAGGGCGTCCTTGTCTACCGCGCCGGTATCACCGACCAGACCGATAACGATCTGATCCTCGCCGTAGATCGGGTTTGCCTTGACGTTCCAGCGCTCGATGTGGCGGGAAAGCTCCTCAACGTGCTCGTGGGTCGAACCCTGCTTCATAATGATAATCATGCTGCTTTATCTCCTTTTGCTTGAGGTGGTAGAAAAAATGCTGTTTGTCCGGCGGAAAAGGCATAAAAAAAGCCCTTCATCCACAAAGAGGGACGAAAGACAAACGGTTCCGCGGTACCACCCACATTCGGCGCACAATGCTGCGCCGCACTTTTTCAGATACAGAAAATATCCTATCCCTGTAACGGAGGAAACCCGTCTGCGCCTACTCGAAGCCTTTCAGCGCGGCAGCTCAAGAGGGAACTTCATCGTGCCGGCGTCTGCATCCGTTTCCAGTCATGACGGACGCTCCCTGAAAGCCGCACTTGGAACGATTACTTTCCTCTGTCATCGCTTTGTGCAATATTTGAGTACATTATAATACGATTGATTTTAGTTGTCAATGCCTTACCTGAAAAATAATCGGAGATTTTTCTCCCTCCGAGAGCAGAAACCCCTTCTCCCTCGGAGGACGAAAAAAGTCCGCCTTACGGCGGACCCTTCGATTTTTCGAACTTTTTTACTTGTTCTTATTCTTGATGTACTCGTCCATCGCGGCAGCAGCACGCTTGCCTGCGCCCATGGCGAGGATAACGGTAGCCGCGCCGGTAACAGCATCGCCGCCGGCGAAAACGCCGTCCTTGGAGGTGATGCCGTGCTCGTCGTCCGCTACGATGCAGCCCTTGCGGTTGGTTTCCAGACCCGGGGTGGTGTGGCGGATGAGCGGGTTCGGGCTGGTGCCGATCGCCGCGATAACGCAGTCGAGGTCGATGACGAACTCGCTGCCCTCGACCGGAATCGGGCGGCGGCGGCCGGATGCGTCAGGCTCGCCCAGCTCCATCTGCTGGCACTTGAGGCCGGTGACGTTGAAGTTCTCGTCGGAGAGAACCTCAAGCGGCGCGGTCAGGAACTTGAACACAACGCCCTCTTCCTTGGCGTGGTGAATTTCCTCAAGACGAGCCGGAAGCTCCTTCTCGGAACGGCGGTATACAATATATACCTCGTCCGCACCCATGCGCTTTGCGCAGCGGGCAGCGTCCATGGCTACGTTGCCGCCGCCGACAACAGCGACTTTCTTCGCGTGGTAGATCGGGGTGTCGGAATTTTCCTTGTACGCCTTCATCAGATTGATGCGGGTCAGGTACTCGTTTGCGGAGTAAACGCCGTTCGCGTTCTCGCCCGGTACGCCGATAAAGGTCGGCAGACCGGCGCCGGAGCCGACGAAAATCGCTTCAAAACCGTCACCGAACAGCTCGTCAATGGTCTCGGAGCGGCCGACAACGAAGTTCAGAACAAACTCAACGCCCAGATCCTTCAGCGTGTCGATTTCCTTCTGTACGATAGCCTTCGGCAGACGGAACTCCGGAATACCGTACATCAGAACGCCGCCTGCGGTGTGCAGCGCCTCAAATACAGTTACTTCGTAACCCATACGAGCCAGATCGCCTGCACAGGTCAGACCGGCAGGGCCTGCACCAACGATGGCAACCTTGTGGCCGTTCGGCTCGGGCTTTACTGCCTTTTCGGTGCTGTTTTCGCGCGCGTAGTCGGCTACAAAGCGCTCCAGACGGCCGATAGCGACAGCCTCGCCCTTGATGCCGCGGACACAGTGGCACTCGCACTGGCTCTCCTGCGGGCAGACACGGCCGCAGACAGCCGGAAGCGCGGAGGTTTCCTTAATCTTGGCTGCGGCTTCGAGGAACTTGCCCTCAGCGACCAGCGCGATGAACTCCGGGATCTTGACCTGTACCGGACAGCCGGTCATGCAGGGCTTGTTCTTGCAGTTCAGGCAGCGCTGCGCTTCTTCGATCGCCATTTCGGCGGTGTAGCCCAGTGTTACCTCTTCGAAATTTTTATTGCGGACGTCCGGCGCCTGCTCGGGCATCGGACACTTCTTCGGATTCATGTTCGGCATGATTACTGGACCTCCTTCTTGAACAGATTGCAATGCCCCTCGCGGCGTTCTACCGCTGCGCGCTCCTGTGCCTTGTACATGGCGCCGCGGCGCATTGCGCTGTCGAAATCAACGAGGTGGCCGTCGAAATCCGGGCCGTCAACGCAGGCGAACTTGGTTTCGCCGCCGACCGTCAGGCGGCAGCCGCCGCACATGCCCGTGCCGTCAACCATGATGGTGTTCATGGAAACGATGGTCTTGATGCCGTACGGACGGGTGGTCTCGCAGACAAACTTCATCATGATCATCGGGCCGATGGCGATGACGGCATCGTACTGGTTGCCCGCGTCGATGAGTTCCTTCAGAACCTGGGTAACGAGCGCCTTGCGGCCGTTCGAGCCGTCGTCGGTCACGATATGCAGATTGGTGCAGGCGTTCTTCATCTCGTCCTCGAGGATGATGATGTCCTTGCTGCGGAAACCGGCGATGAGGTCAACCTCTGCGCCCATTTCGTGCAGCTTCTTGGCCTGCGGATATGCGATAGCGCAGCCCAGACCGCCGCCGACAACAGCGACCTTTTTCAGACCCTCAAGCTCGCTGGCCTTGCCGAGCGGGCCGACAAAATCATGCAGACATTCGCCCTCGTTCAGGCTGCCGAGCGCCTGCGTGGTCGCGCCGACCTCCTGAAAGATGATGGTGACAGAACCCTTTTCGCGGTCAAAGTCCGCGATGGTGAGCGGAATGCGCTCGCCCTCTGCGCTGACACGCAGGATGATGAACTGACCCGGCTCTGCCTTGCGGGCAACGTGCGGGGCGTCAATCACCATGAGCTTGGTGTTTGCGTTCAGCGTTTGCTTTTTCAAAATCTGATACACTCTTAATGAACCTCCTTGCGATACGTCGCATCGAACGCTTCTATTATACTGTATAAAGCCTGCATAAAGCAAGTGAAAATGCACGGTTCCCGCGGAAAAGTAAGGAAAGCGGCGCATTTTTGCGCAGGTTGAAGAAAATGGTGCGCCGTGCGGGGCGTGCTTTGTCTATTCTGCGAGAAAGAGCGGCGGCGCGGGGAAAGGGGAGAGCGCCGTGCGCGGCGGCTTTTTCCGGGAGAAACGGCGGCGGGAGCACGGGATGCGCCGGACTTACCGCTTTAATCTACAAAAAAACAGGGCGGGAAGGCGGTTTTTTCGCTGAAATTGTGGTTGCATTATTAAACGCACGGCTGTATAATAAAACTTGTTTGAAAGAACGGCTGCACGAAAAATAAATGAGCCGTAATATTAGGAGGAAAGACCAATGAAGAAGTTTACTGCTGCAATGCTGACTATGGCACTGGCAGGTACGATGCTGACCGGCTGCGGCAGCACCGCATCTAACACCACCACCGATGACAACGCCGCTAAGGACAACACCGCTGCAACCGATACCGCTGCTGATTTCAAGCTGGCGACCGACGGCAAGCTGACCATGGCGACCAACGCTTACTTTGAGCCGTGGGAGTACTACGACGGCGAGAACATCGTCGGCATCGACCCGGAGGTTGCGCAGGCAATCGCGGACAAGCTCGGCCTTGAGCTTGAGATCATGGATATGGATTTCGACTCCATCATCACCGCTGTATCCGCTGGCAAGGCTGACATGGGCATGGCCGGCATGACCGTTACCGAGGAGCGTCAGAAGAACGTTGACTTCTCGCAGACCTACGCAAGCGCGGTTCAGGCCATCATCGTTCCGGACGGCTCCGACATCAAGACCGCGGACGACATGGAAGGCAAGAAGATTGGCGTTATGCAGGGCTTTACCGGCGACCTCTCCTGCACCGAGCAGTTCGGCGAGGACGCAGTTGTCCGCTTCAATAAGAGCGCTGAGGCAGTCATGGCTCTGACCCAGGGCAAGATCGACTGCATCGTTATCGACAACGAGCCGGCTAAGAAGATCATCGAGGCGAACAGCGGCCTGACTATCCTGGACAGCAAGTACTCTCAGGAGGACTACGCTATCGCTTTCGCAAAGGGCAACGACGGCCTGCGCGACGCGGTTGACGCTGCACTCGGCGAGCTGATCAGCGACGGCACCGTTGAGCAGATCATGAACAAGTACATTGTTGCAGACTGATTTCCGATAGAAAATCATCTGCCGGCGGGGACGGTCTGAACGGCCGCCCCCTCTGCGTATTTTTACAAGGATAAGGGAAAAGGAGGAAGGCTGACATTGGAATTCCTGACATGGCTCCAGGAGCAGTGCTACCAGACTTTCATCGAAGATGACCGCTGGAGAATTTATTTCCTCAAGGGTCTGGGCACAACCTTCAAAATCACGATCGGCGCACTGATCCTCGGCGTAATCATCGGTATCATTATCGCGGTCGTGCGTTCGGCATATGACTCGCAGCGCCGCCACTGGCACGGTGTGGGCGGCATCCTGCTCGGTCTGGGCAATCTGCTGTGCAAGCTGTATCTGACGGTTATCCGCGGTACGCCGAGCACCGTACAGCTTCTGATCATGTACTTCATCATCTTCGGCTCTTCGCAGAACATGATGGCGGCGGCGATCATCTCGTTCGGCGTCAACTCGGGCGCGTACGTGGCCGAAATCGTGCGTTCGGGCATCATGTCCATTACGAAGGGACAGATGGAGGCGGGCCGCTCGCTCGGTCTGAACTACGCGACCACGATGCGCTGCATCATCATTCCGCAGGCGATCAAGAACATCCTGCCGGCGCTCGGCAACGAGCTTATCACCCTGTTGAAGGAGACCTCGATTTGTACGGTCATCGGCCTGATGGACCTGACCAAGGGCGCTATGATCGTTCAGAGCCGTACCTACGCGCCGTGGGTACCGTACCTGTCGATTGCGATTATCTATCTGGTAATCGTGCTCATTCTGACCAAGCTGCTTGGTATTTTCGAGAGGAGGCTGCGCGAAAGTGATCGACGTTAAAAATCTGCACAAGGCGTTCGGCGACCATGAGGTTCTCAAGGGCGTCAACGAGCACATCGAAAAAGGCGAAAAGGTCGTCGTCATCGGCCCGTCCGGCTCGGGCAAGTCCACTTTCCTGCGCTGCCTGAACCTGCTCGAAGAGCCGACGAGCGGCGAAATCATCTTCGAGGGACAGAACATCACCGCGAAGGAGACCGACATCAATCTGGTGCGCCGCCGCATGGGCATGGTGTTCCAGCAGTTCAACCTGTTTCCGCATCTGACGGTCAAGGAGAACATCAAGCTCGCGCCGGTAAAGCTCAAGGTCATGACCGACGCGGAGGCGGACAAGCGTGCGCTGGAGCTTCTGGCGCGTGTCGGTCTGCCGGACAAGGCGGACAGCTACCCGGCACAGCTCTCCGGCGGCCAGCAGCAGCGTATCGCGATTGCGCGAGCGCTTGCGATGAACCCGGACGTGATGCTGTTCGACGAGCCGACCTCGGCGCTCGACCCGGAAATGGTCGGCGAGGTACTCGAAATCATGAAGGAACTGGCGAACGACGGCATGACGATGGTCGTTGTCACCCACGAGATGGGCTTTGCACGCGAGGTTGCGACGCGCGTCCTGTTCATGGACGGCGGCAATATTGTCGAGCAGAACGAGCCGCACCAGTT
>ERZ773204.1782-NODE-1782-length-16128-cov-3.265165_pt1 | contig 16128 bp, 10 predicted proteins | sample MGYA00581007_ERZ773204 | MGnify/ENA primary metagenome ERZ773204 (study PRJEB29015, sample SAMEA2737757) | human gut metagenome | biome: human gut; feature: human-associated habitat; material: faeces | place: China | collected 2012 ... | reverse complement strand
GGGTCCGAGAAACCGGCAACGTGGCCGGTGGTGATCCAGGTCTGAGGGTTCATGACGATGCCGCCCGAGGTGCCGACACGGATAAACGTGTCCGCACCGCACTCGACGAGCTCCTCCATGGCGATCGCCGCAGAGGGGCCGCCGATGCCGGTCGAGCAGACCGCAACCGGAACGCCGCCGAGTTTGCCGGTCCAGAGCGTGTACTCGCGGTTGTGCGCGAGCTGCTGCGGCTCGTCAAAATAACGCGCGATTTTCTCGCACCGCGCCGGGTCACCCGGAAGAATAACATACCGTCCGATGTCGCCCTTTTTGATTTGAATGTGCATCTGTTTGCCGTCGATCAACATATCGTTTTTCCCTCCCGTTCGATACTGCGTATGTTTTTTTCGGCTTTGCCGCGCGGAAGCATGACCTCATGCCCACAGCCAGTACAGCTGAGTTTGAAATCCATGCCGGTGCGCAGGACCTTCCATTGCTTGGAGCCGCACGGATGCGGCTTCTTCATCGTCAGAATATCGCCGACCTGAACGTCCATCGGTATCACTCCCCTGCTTATGGCAACACCGCACAATTTACTCGCAAATCGCTCTTGTCCAATTATGCGGTATTGCCTTATGTTTCTCTGTATGAACATTATACCATAGCGGCAGACTGTTTTCCATAAGATTTGCACGTTCTGTATCGTTTCGAAAAAGCGGCTGTATTTTCCGGCGGGATGCCGTGCGCTCCGGCATATTGCCGTCGGGTCGTTTCATATATTGAAAGGACTTGGAACACCGAAGGAGGCACGGCTCATTATGATGAAAAACGACGATTTCCTGCCCGAGGGCAGCTATGGAGCACTTCCCTCTGTCCGTCAGGCGCTGCGGTCGCTTGAGGGACTGCGGCGGGCGCAGGACGAGGGACGCATACTGGAAAGCTGCGCGGTCCGCTGTACCGCACTGCACGACCTGCTGTTCGATTTCGACTTTGCGCGGGGTGTGATGCCGCGGGCGTGCTGCGCACTGGGACTGGCCGAGGGGCAGGTGCGCGAAATCGCGGTTCTCTCGCGCGTGGGCAAGCCGACCTGCTTCGTTGTGACCGATATTGACGAGCAGACCGACCCACCGACCGTCTGGCTGAGCCGCACAGTGGCGCAGCGGCGGGCGCAGGAGGAGCTGCTGACCTCCCTCGTGCCCGGCGACATCATTCCGGCGACCGTCACCCATCTGGAGCCGTTCGGCGCATTCGTCGATATTGGCTGCGGCCTGCCCTCGCTCATCGGCATCGAAAATCTGTCGGTGTCACGCATCTACCACCCCTCCGACCGCCTGTCTGTGGGACAGCGTATCCGTGCTGTTGTCCAGTCGGTCGATACGGTGAGCGGGCGCATTTTCCTCACCCACCGGGAGCTGCTCGGCACGTGGGAGGAGAATGCCGCGCTCTTTTCCGCCGGCGAAACCGTGCGCGGCATCGTTCGCTCGGTCGAGCCGTACGGGATGTTCATCGAGCTTGCGCCCAATCTGTCCGGTCTGGCGGAAAACCGCGAGGGACTGACGCCGGGCACGCCGGTATCCGTTTACATCAAGTCCATTCTGCCGCAGCGCATGAAAATCAAGCTCAGCATCATTGACGTACTGCCGCGCGAAACAAAACCAGCCCCGCCGCGGTATTTCGTCAGCGGCCGGCATATCGACCGATGGGTATACACCCCGCCGTGCTGCGACCGCAAGTATATCGCAACGGAGTTCACGGTGTGAGCCGACAGCGACAAGAAAAATAATTTCGTCAACAAAAATAGAACAATTGTTCCATATTCCGCATTTCTGTGGTATACTGTTAGGGCAGACCGTTTCCGAACGCACACCGGAACGGTACATGAACGATATATCTTCAGAATGAAACGAGGACATATATGGAACCAACCAAATTTGATATGCAGTATGCGGCCATTCGACGGGCAATCATCGAAGAACGCTTTGGAAAACTGAACGATAAGCAGCGCGAGGCAGTCTTTCAGACGGACGGCCCGCTGCTCATTCTGGCGGGTGCAGGCAGCGGCAAGACCACTGTGCTGATCAACCGCATCATCAACCTCCTGCGCTTCGGTCAGGGACGGCTCGATGAATACGCGCCCGAGTGGGCGACCGAGGACGATCTGGTATTTCTGGCGGAGTACCTTAACGACCCGAAGCCGGAAAACCGCGCCCGTGCCGAGCATCTCTGCGCTGTCCGCCCGGCAAAGCCGTGGGAGGTCATCGCCATCACCTTCACCAACAAGGCGGCGCGTGAACTGCGCGAGCGACTGGAGCTGGCGCTCGGCGACGAGGAGGCCGCAAGCGCGGTCTGGGCGTACACTTTCCATACTGCGTGCCTGCGCATTCTGCGCCGCCATGCCGACCTTCTGGGCTTCGAAAGTGCGTTCACCATCTACGACGAGGACGATAAAAAGCGCATTATCACGAATGTGATGAAAAAGCTGTCACTCGACCCCAAGAACTTTGACCCGCGCACGGTAATCGGCATGATCTCCCGCGCGAAGGATAAGCTCATGACGCCGAAGCAGTTCGCGGCGGACGCGGCAGGCGATTATTTCCGCGAAAAGGTATCGGATATTTACCGCCTGTACGAAAAAGAGATGAAAAAAGCGTGCGCACTGGACTTTGATGACATCATCATGAAAACCGTGCTGCTGCTTCAGAACAACCCCGAGGTACTTGAATACTATCAGCACAAGTTCCGCTACGTGCTCGTAGACGAGTATCAGGACACCAACTACGCGCAGTACGTCCTGACGAGTCTGCTCGCCGGTTTCTACGAGAATATCTGCGTTGTCGGCGATGACGACCAGAGTATCTACAAGTTCCGTGGCGCGAATATCACCAATATTCTGGAGTTTGAAAAGCAGTTCAAGGACGCAAAGACCATCCGTCTGGAACAGAATTACCGCTCGACCGGCAACATTCTGAACGCCGCGAACGAGGTCATCCGCAACAATGTCGGGCGCAAGGGCAAGGAGCTATGGACCGACCACGGCGATGGCGCGAAAATCAAGCTGCACCGTTCGGACTCGCAGGAGGGTGAGGCCGCCTATATTGCGGATACCATCCGCGAGGGCGTCGAGCAGGGCCGCCGCTGGGGCGATTTCGCCGTGCTCTACCGCAACAATGTCCTGTCGGACAACATCGCCGCCGCGTTCATTCGAGCGGGCGTGCCCTACCGTGTCTACAAGGGACGCGATTTCTTCTCCCGCGCCGAGGTCAAGGATATGTTTGCCTACCTGTGGGTTATTGAGAACCCGGCGGACGAACTGCGCCTGCGCCGCATCATCAATGTCCCGGCGCGTAAAATCGGCGACAAATCGGTGGAAACCGCGATGCAGCTCGCAGTGGAAAACGGCGTGACGCTCTATGACGTTGTATGCCACGCCTCCGAATACCCCGCCCTGTCGCGCGGCGCGGCGGCGATGGAAAAGTTCGGCGAAATGATGGAAAATCTGCGCCGGCTGCGCGAGTTTGTTTCGCTTTCCGAGCTGTACGATGAGCTGCTCGACAAGAGCGGCTACATCCGTGCGCTTCAGCTCAAGGGCGGCTCCGAGGAGGAAGGCCGCATCGAGCACATCGAAGAACTGAAATCCTACATCGTTGATTACGAGGAAAAGAACGAAAACCCGACGCTCGGCGATTTTCTGGAGAACATGGCGCTTTACACGGACGCCGACCAGTCGGCTGAGGACGAGGACGCCGTTGTCATGATGACCATGCACGCGGCAAAGGGACTTGAGTTCCCGGTCGTATTCCTCGCAGGCATGGAGGACGGCCTGTTCCCCGGCTTCCGCGCAATGGAAAACACCGAGGATATGGAGGAAGAACGCCGTCTGTGCTACGTGGCAGTTACCCGCGCCAAGGAGCAGCTGTATCTGACCTGCGCGGAGCGCCGTCTGCTGTACGGCCGCACGCAGTACGCGCATCCATCGCGGTTCATTGACGAGATGCCGGAGGAGCTTCTTGACAGCAATATCGTCGAGAGCCGCCGCTTCTCGTCCGCGACCGCGCCCGACCCGACGCTCGACCGTCCGCAGGTCACGAGGGCACGCTATGCGTCTGCCGCGGCAAAGCAGAGCGCGGCGGTCTCCCCTGCCGCGAAAGCGTCCGTTCCCCTGCCGAATTACGCCGCCGGCGACCGTGTGCGCCATCGTGCATTCGGCGACGGCATGATCGTATCTGTCAAACCGATGGGCGGCGACGCGCTGCTCGAAATCGCGTTCGACAAGAAAGGCACCAAGCGCCTGATGGCCAAGAGCGCCAGCCTGTTCATGCAGGTCATATCTTAAGGCAACACCGCACAATGAAAGCGCTCTTGTCCAATTGTGCGGTATTGCCTTAACAAAAAACCGCCCGGAGGCTGCATTTTCACAGCGCTTCGGGCGGTTTCGCTATTCTGTCATTTTCTGCCGCAGCATGGCTATCGCGTGCTTTTCAATGCGGCTCACCTGCACTTGCGACACGCCGATGATGCGGCTGACCTGCTGTTGCGTCATGTCGCGGGCGTATCGGAGCGCAATGACCTGCCGTTCGCGTTCGGGGAGCGTTTCCAGCGCTTCTTCAAGCGAAAGATACAGGCAGGTACGCTCCTCCATTCCCTCGTCACCGATGAGGTCGCCGAGTCTGCCGCCGCCCGAAAGCTCACGTTCCAGCGAGTCCACCGAAACCTCGGCCTGCTCGCAGGCGGCGACTTCTTCGGGGGTCAGTCCAGCCGCCGCCGCCAGTTCGCTGACGCCCGGCGAGCGTCCGAGGCGGCTTTCCAGCTCGCTCTGAATTCGCCGCACACGCATGGCGCGTTCCTTGACCGCGCGGCTGACCTTGACGGCGCCGTCGTCCCGCAGAAAACGGCGTATCTCCCCCGCGATTTTGGGCACGGCATAGGTCGAAAATTCGTTGCCGAGCGCCGGGTCAAAGCCGCGCACTGCCTTGATAAAGCCGACGCAGGCCAGCTGATACAGATCCTCCGGCTCCAGACCGCGCCCGTAATATCGCCGCGCGATGGTATGGATAAGGCCGCTGTTTTCCTCAACGAGGGCGCTTTCGGCGGTTCGGTCGCCGTCTGACGCCCGGCGCAGCAGCGCTGTCATGCGCTCGGTCAAGTTTCACGCTCCCGCAGGACCTTGGTCATGGTGACGACCGTGCCGCGCCCCGGCGTCGAACGCACGCGCAGCCGGTCGGTGAAGCTCTCCATGATGGTGAAGCCCATGCCGCTGCGCGAGTCGTCTCCGGTCGTGAACATCGGCTTGCGCGCCGCGGCCACGTCCTCGATGCCGCGTCCGGAGTCCTTGATTTTGATTTCGAGCGCGCGCCCCTCGAACAGACGCACGGCTACCGTGATAAAGCCGCATTTTCCGGCATATCCATGTACAATGGCGTTCGTGACCGCCTCGGAGACCACTGTTTTGATGTCCCCAAGCTCCTCCATGGTCGGGTCGAGCTGCGAGGCAAACGCCGCGACCGCCTGACGGGCGAAGGCTTCGTTGACCGAGCGGCTTTCGAACTTGATGCTCATTTTATTGACTGTTTCGCGCAACGTCATTCCCCCCTTTCAAACACAATGACCTGCGGCAGACCGGCGGCGTCGAAAACGCGCATCGGCTGTGGCGGCGTGCCGCGCACACGGAAATCGCAGCCGATACGGGCGCAGGTGCGGTGCAGATGCAGCACGACCGCAAGCCCTGAGCTGTCCATGAAGGTCAGCCCGGATAAATCGAGCACAAGGCTGTCGCATGGGTAGAGTACCATCATATCCTCGCTCCGCTCGATTGTCTGCCGCGCGGCGTGCTGGTCGAGCTCACCGGTGTAGCGCAGCGTCAGCGTGCCTTCGGCTTCGGTTTGGGTAATATCCAGCATAGTTTTCACCTCAATAGAAAAAAGCCTGTACATTACTTAGTACAGGCTTATTTTAGCAGTTTATTCAGGTTTATTCTGTCGTTTTCCGTCAGCCGCGCAGTATCTTCTCGGCCTCGCCGATCAGGAACAGCGAACCGCAGACCAGAATACAGTCCTTCGGCGCGGCGTGCTTCAGCGCAAGCGACAGCGCTTCCTCCGTGCTGCGGCAGTCGTATACCTCGGCGCACTCCTGTTCGGCGAGCGCGGCGACTGTCTGCTCGGCAAGCGAGCGGTCGGCGGCATCCGGCGTACAGGCATAGAACGCATCGGCGTGACGCGCCATGCGGCGAACACAGTATTCGTATTCCTTGTCGCGCACCATGCCCATGACAACGTGCAGGCGGCGCATTTTGAGCAGGTCGTGTACCGAGCGGCACAGCGCATCGATACCGGCGGCGTTGTGGGCGCCGTCAAGCAGGACGAGCGGCGTATCGACAACGCGCTCCAGACGGCCTGCGATACGCGCACGCGCCAGACCGCGCACAGCGGCCTCGACCGGAATGTTCCAGCCGCGCAGACGCAGGGCATCAATCGCGCGGAGCGCCGTGGAGGCGTTCTGAATCTGATGGCGTCCGGGCATGGCGATGGTGTATCCTTGCCCGTTGCAGACAAAGGCCGAACCGTTCAGGCTGCACCGCAGCACACGCAGCGTGTCGGTGCTCTCGTGCCAGACCGCACCCTCGGCGGCCGTCACATGACGGAAAACCGCAAGTGCGTCCTCCTCCTGCCCGTCGGCACAGACAACTTCCGCGCCCGGCTTGATGATACCGGCCTTCTCGCCGGCGATTTCCGCGACGGTATCGCCCAGAACGGCCATGTGGTCGAGAGACACCGGCGTAATGACGCAGACCTCGGGCGCACGGATGACATTTGTTGCGTCGCAGCGTCCGCCGAGACCGGTTTCGAGCACGACAATATCGCAACCATGCTCGGCAAAGTACAGAAACGCAACAGCGGTCGTAAATTCGAACTCGCCGATACTCTCCCCGTCCGGCAGCGTCAGGCTCTCGCAGGCCACGGCGACGCGCTCGGAATAATGCGTCAGGTCGTCGTTCGAGATCATCGTCCCGTCAATGCGGATGCGCTCGTAGAACTGCACGAGATACGGCGAGGTGTAAAGACCGGTGCGCAGACCGGCCGCCTGCAAGATGGAGGCAATCATGGTCGCGGTCGAGCCTTTGCCGTTCGTTCCGGCGAGATGCACGAAGCGCAGCCTGTCCTGCGGATTTCCGAGCGCCGCGCACAGGGCGCGGATACGGTGCAGACCGGGCTTGCCGGAAAAGCGGCCGAGCGAGTGGATATATTCGATAGCTGTTTTCGGGAATTCTGTATCCATGGCGAAAACGTTCCTTTGTCGTAGTAATAGGTGTATTATACCACAGTTGATGCAAAAAAGAAAGCGGAAGCATCAAGCCTCCGCTCTCGATTTAACTTTTAGAAAATCAGCCCAGTGCGGCGATAGACTCCTCGAGCTTTGCGAGGTGCTCGCGCAGCTTATCGGCCTTTTCACGCTCGGCTGCAACAACGTTCTCCGGAGCCTTGTCAACAAACTTCGGGTTGTTCAGCTTCTTCATAACGAACGCAATGTCGTCCTCGACCTTCTTCTTCTCCTTGCCCAGGCGCGCGCGCTCAGCCTCGAAGTCGATGAGGTCGCCCATCGGCATGTAAAGCTGTGCGTCGCCGGTGACTACGGATGCCATCTTGGCGGCGTCAGCCGGAACGGCGTCGATGAGTTCGATCTCGGAAGCGTATGCCAGCTTCGGGAAGAAGCCTGCGCCGGCGGAGAAGGTGTCCTTCTTCTCGGTCAGGATGAGTACCTTGGCCTTCTTGGAGGGCGGTACGTTCATCTCGGCGCGGCGGTTGCGGATGGCGCGGACAGCGTCCATCAGGCTCTCCATCTGCGCTTCTTCAATGGCAAAGTTCAGCTTCTCGTCGTACTCCGGCCAGCTGGATACCATGATGGACGGGCCTTCATGCGGCAGCGCCTGCCAGATGGTCTCGGTGATGAACGGCATGAACGGGTGCAGCAGCTGCATTGCGCCCGACAGGACGTAACACAGCACCTTCTGTACGTTCTCGTCGCCGGTCTGGAGACGGGTCTTTGCGATCTCGATATACCAGTCGCAGAAGTTCTCCCAGATGAAGTCGTTCAGCTTGGAAGCCGCAAGACCCAGCTCGTATTGGTCGATGTTGCGGGTAACGTCTGCTACCAGCGTGTTGAACTTGGAAAGGATCCACTTGTCCTCAAGCGCCAGCTCTGCGGGCAGCTCTACGGCCTTGTCCTTGTCGATGGTCAGGTTCATCTGGATGAAACGCGATGCGTTCCAGATCTTATTGCAGAAGTTACGGGACGCCTGAACACGCTCGTCCGAGAAACGCATATCGTTTCCGGGGCTGTTGCCGGTTGCGAGGGTGAAGCGCAGCGCGTCCGCGCCGTACTGGTCGATAACTTCCAGCGGATCGATGCCGTTGCCGAGCGACTTGGACATCTTGCGGCCCTGTGCGTCGCGCACCAGACCGTGGATGTAAACCGTCTTGAACGGGGTCTCGCCCATGTGCTCCACGCCGGAGAAGATCATGCGGGCAACCCAGAAGAAGATGATGTCGTAGCCGGTAACGAGGGTCGAAGTCGGGTAGAAATACTCCAGCTCCTTGGTCTTGTCCGGCCAGCCGAGCGTGGAGAACGGCCAGAGTGCGGAGGAGAACCAGGTATCGAGCACGTCCTCTTCCTGACGGACGTTCTTGCTGCCGCACTTCGGGCAGGTGCAGATATCGGTCTTGGAGACGGTCATCTCGCCGCAGTCGTCGCAGTAGAACGCCGGGATGCGGTGACCCCACCACAGCTGACGGGAGATACACCAGTCGTGTACGTTCTCCATCCAGCGCAGGTAGGTCTTGGAGAAGCGGTCGGGCACGAACTTGGTCTTGCCCTCGGTAACAACGTCCATCGCAGGCTTTGCGAGCGGCGCCATCTTGACGAACCACTGTGCCGAGGTCATCGGCTCAACGGTCGTGCCGCAGCGGTAGCAGGTGCCTACGTTGTGCTCGTGGTCTTCGATCTTGACGAGATAGCCGCCCTTTTCGAGATCCTTGATAACCGCCGTGCGGCACTCGTAGCGGTCCATGCCCTCGTACTTGCCGCCGTTTGCGTTGACGGTCGCGTCCTCGTTGAACACGAGAATCTGCTCGAGGTTGTGGCGCTGACCCATCTCGAAGTCGTTCGGGTCGTGGCACGGCGTAACCTTGACGCAGCCGGTGCCGAATTCCATATCAACGTACTCGTCACCGAAGATCGGGATTTCGCGGTTCATAATCGGCAGAATGCAGGTCTTGCCGATGAGGTGCTTGTAGCGCTCATCGTTCGGATTGACGGCAACGCCGGTATCGCCCATGAAAGTCTCCGGACGGGTGGTCGCAACAACGAGGTCGCCCGAGCCGTCTGCGAGCGGATAGCGGATGTGCCACAGCTTGCCCGGCTGGGTTTCGTACTCAACCTCGGCGTCGGACAGCGCAGTTGCGCAGTGCGGACACCAGTTGATGATGCGGTGGCCCTTGTAGATGAGGCCCTTGTTGTACAGGTTTACGAATACCTCACGGACGGCCTTGGAGCAGCCTTCGTCCATGGTGAAGCGCTCGCGGTCCCAGTCGCAGGAGGTGCCGAGCTTTTTCAGCTGGCTGATGATGCGGTTGCCGAACTTGTCCTTCCACGCCCAGACTCGCTTCAGAAATTCCTCGCGGCCAAGGTCGTAACGGGTCAGACCCTCTTCCTTGCGGAGGTTTTCCTCGACCTTGATCTGGGTCGCGATGCCGGCGTGGTCGGTGCCCGGCATCCACAGCGCTTCGTAGCCCTGCATGCGCTTGGTGCGGATGAGGATATCCTGAAGCGTTTCGTCAAACGCATGGCCCATATGCAGCTGGCCGGTTACGTTCGGAGGCGGGATAACGATGGTATAGGGTTTCTTGTCTGGATTGACCTCGGCATGGAAAAAGCCGGAGTCCACCCAGAACTTGTACAGCTTGTCCTCGACCGCTTTCGGGTCGTAGGTCTTAGGCAGTTCGCTCATAGATCTATCTCCTTCAATTTATTTACAAAAACAAAAAACAGCACGCCGTCCATACAGGACGAAGCGTGCTCCGTGGTACCACCTGAATTCGCAGAAAAACTGCGCACTCTTTCGGTCCGTAACGTGGACAAAACGTAACAGCTTGAAAACTTCGGCTGTTCTGCTCCAAAGCGACTTTCTCCCTCCCTGCCGAAGTGCTTGCACCGACCGCACTCTCTCTTGACGCGCACAGAAGAAATACTCCTCTTTTTCACCGCATTTCTGATATTACCTTGCTATTATAGCGGGAAAAACAGTATTTGTCAAGCGGGACGGCGAAAATCGAAAGCGGTTCCGTAATGTAACTTGTGCTCTCATCCTGACATGGTATAATAATTATATCATATAAGGTAAGGAGGGACTTCTCATGAAACGGAAACAGTATCGGATTTTTACGGTCTTTCTTCTGTGCATAGCGCTTCTGACGGTTTCAGCCGGTGCGGACATGGGGCCGAAGCCGCACATTGGCATACAGGTGCAGAATGCCCCGCGCGAAGCCTATTATCTTGACCTGCTTGTTCCGGACGAGAAAACAGGCCACTTGTCCGACAACCTTTCGTGGAACCGCCTGGAACGCAGTTCTCTGGACGCGGACATCGTGGACATCCTCGAAAAAGCCGCGCAGGGCGAGGACTACGGCATGAAGTGGCATCTGGCGATGCTGGACGGCACAAACGCTCCGATGACCGGCTCGCTGCAAGGCGAGGACGATTACTTTTCGTTCGACTATCACGGCGTGCCGGATACCTTCCGCATCGTAATCGCGACTGCGGACGGCGCACGCCTTTCCCCGATGCTGCACCGCAGACTGCTTCAACAGTCGTACATCTATGATTACAGCGCCAATGCAGTTCAGGAACAAAATGTGTGGTACAGCTATTGCGGGCAGTTTCTCTCCTCCCTGCTGCCGACGCTGTTTTTAGAGGGCGTGCTGCTGTTTTTCTTTGGTTTCTGGAACCGACGCAGCATTCTGGTCTTTCTCGGCGTGAATTTCGCAACGCAGCTCGGCTTAACGCTCGTTACGGTCTTGTGTGCCGGAGTCGGCGTGCCGTTTTACCGCTATCTCGTTTTCCTGCCGCTTGAGCTTGTTATTACGGTCGTTGAAGCGCTGATCTACCGCAAAACGCTGCGGTGCAGCCGGCCGAAATCGCATCCGGTTCTCTATGCGGTTCTGGCGAATGCCCTGAGTGCGCTCACGACCTTTGTCAGCGTGCAGCGGTTCTTCCCGTGGCTCGTCCCGTGGTAAATTTCCACCCGGAAACAGAAAACAGGTTAAATCTTGCAATCAGCTCTTGCAATTTACCTGAAAGTGTGGTTTAATAGTCCTGTTATAAATATTCTAATGCGATGAACAGGAAAGTAACATTCCCATGTTTCTCGTTCCAGAGAGCGCGGCCGCAGGCTGAAAACCGTGCCTTGAAACGGGATGCGAAGTTCCCCTGCGAGCATCTGCGCTGAACCCGCTTTCAGTAGGCGCAGACGATGCAACGCCCCGTTACCGGCGTTTAATGAGTGTCCGATTTGCGTCGGAAATCAGGGTGGTACCACGGAAGAATTATGCCTTTCGTCCCTATATCTGCAAAAAATGCAGAGGGACGGAAGGCTTTTTTGTTTCCGTCCCGGCATGAACATCACGTTCCAAAGGAGAATTGATATGAAAGAAAAGCTGCAAGGTATTTTGCAGTCCGCGAAGGAACAGCTTGCTGCGGCAGCGGACGCTCGTGCACTCGACGATGCGCGTGTCAAGTTCCTCGGCAAGAAGGGCGAGCTGACCGCTCTGCTCAAGGGCATGAAGGACGTCGCCGCAGAGGAGCGCCCGGTTGTCGGCCAGCTCATCAACGACGTTCGCGCTGAGATCGAGACCATCATCGACAAGCAGAAAAAGCTCATCGAGCAGGCGGCGCTGGAGAAGAAGCTCGAAGCCGAAACCATCGACGTTACCCTCCCCGGCGAGGACGTTGTCATCGGCAAGAAGCATCCGCTGAACATCGTGCTCGATGAGTTCAAGGAGATTTTCCTCGGCCTCGGCTTCTCTATCGCGGAAGGCCCGGAGGTCGAGCTTGACCACTATAACTTTGAGGCGCTGAACATTCCGAAAGACCATCCGGCACGAGACACGCAGGATACCTTTTATATTTCCGACAACGTTGTTCTGCGCACGCAGACCTCCCCGATGCAGGTCCGCACGATGGAAAAGCGCAAGCCGCCGATCCGCATCATCGCACCGGGCCGCGTTTACCGTTCGGACGCAGTGGACGCTACCCACTCCCCGCTGTTCCATCAGATCGAGGGTCTGGTCGTTGACAAGGGCATCCGCATGAGCGACCTCAAGGGCATCCTTGAGCTGTTCGCAAAGAAGCTGTACGGCGAGGACACGGTCGTTCGTTTCCGCCCGCATCACTTCCCGTTCACCGAGCCGTCCGCCGAGATGGATATTCAGTGCTACCGCTGCCACGGCGCAGGCTGCCCGCTCTGCAAGGGCGAGGGATGGATCGAGATCCTCGGCTGCGGCATGGTACACCCCAAGGTGCTCGAAATGAGCGGCATCGACCCGAATGAATACTCCGGCTATGCCTTCGGTATCGGTCTGGAGCGTATGGTCATGGGCCGCTTCAAGATCGACGACATTCGTCTGTTCTATGAAAATGATGTGCGCTTCCTGCACCAGTTCTAAATAGAGTGAAGAGTGAAGATGCGGTGTTGCGCCCGGCGCAATATTATAATCCGGCGGAGCCGGATACCTTATCTCCACTCTGCAATCTCCACTCTTAGCCAAAACAATAACACCTAAAAGGAGTGTTCCTGTAAATGAAACTGCCGCTTTCCTGGCTTTCGGATTATACCGATATGACCGGCATCACCCCGAAGGAGTATGATGCCAAGCTGACCATGTCCGGCTCCAAGGTCGAGGAGGTCTACTACCTCGGCGCGGAGATTGAAAACGTTGTGACCGGCAAAATCCTTTCCGTTGTTGACCATCCGGACTCCGACCACCTGAAAATCTGCCAGCTCGACCTCGGCGAGGGCGAACCGGTTCAGATTGTTACCGGCGCACCGAACGTAACGCCCGACTCCGTCGGCGAGATCTGCCCGGTCGCAAAGCACAAGTCTACCCTGCCCGGCGGCGTGAAGATCACCAAGGGCAAGCTGCGCGGCGTCCCGTCCAACGGTATGATGTGCTCTTTCCAGGAGCTGGGCCTCTCCCATGGCTGCGTTCCGTATGCGTGCGAGAACGGTATCCTGTTCCTGCCGGCCGGCACCCCGGTTGGCGAGGACATCAAGAAGGTGCTCGGTCTGGACGACTGGGTTTCCGACTTCGAGATTACCTCGAACCGCCCGGACTGCCTGAGCGTTATCGGTCTGGCGCGTGAGACCGCCGCAACCTTCGACCGTCCGTTCAGCGTCAAGACCCCCGCGGTCAAGGGCGTCGGCAACGACATCAACAAGTATATGTCGGTCGAGGTCAAGGACACCGACCTGTGCCCGCGCTACACCGCCCGCATTGTCAAGAACATCAAGATCGAGCCGTCCCCGGCTTGGATGCGCGAGCGTCTGCACGCCTGCGGCGTCCGCCCGATCAACAATATCGTTGATATCACCAACTACGTCATGCTCGAGTACGGTCAGCCGATGCACGCATTCGACTACAAGTGCCTGTCCGACGGCCGCATCGTTGTCCGCCGCGCCCGTAACGGCGAGTCCATCCAGACCCTTGACGGCGTAGACCACGACCTGAACGACAAGATGCTCGCCATCTGCGACAACGACAAGCCGGTTGCTGTTGCAGGCGTTATGGGCGGCGCAAACTCCGAGATTATGGACGACACCAAGACCGTCGTTTTCGAGTCTGCAAACTTCCATGGCGCGACCGTCCGCATCACCGCAAAGGCGCTCGGTATGCGCACCGAGGCTTCCGGTCGCTTCGAGAAGGGTCTTGACCCGCGCATGACCCTCGACGCCGTCAACCGTGCCTGCGAGCTGGTAGAGCAGCTTGGCGCAGGCGAAGTTATCGACGGCATTATCGACGTTGACAACTCCGACCCGAACCACAAGCGTCTGCCGTTTGAGCCGGACAAGATGAACGCACTGCTCGGTCTTGACCTTTCCGCTGAGGAGCAGCAGAAGCTGCTCGAAAAGCTCGAGTTCAAGGTAGAAAACGGCGAAGTCATCGTTCCGTTCTTCCGCACCGACATCAACCGCATGTGCGACGTTGCCGAGGAAGTTGCCCGTATGTACGGCTACGACAAGATCCCGACCACGCTGTACGCCGGCGAGATGGTACAGGGCGAGTTCACTCCCAAGCAGCAGGCGGAGCGCGCTGCCGCTCTGGTATGCCGCGAGGCAGGCTTTGACGAGTCCATGAGCCACTCGTTCATCTCCCCCAAGTTCTACGACATGATCGGCTGGGCCGAGAACGACCCGCGCCGCATTTCTACCACCATCCTCAACCCGCTGGGCGAGGACTTCAGCGTCATGCGCACCACCGTGCTGCCGTCCATGCTGGACAATCTGGCGCACAACCATGCGCACCGCAACCCGACCGCTTCGCTGTACGAGCTGGGCACCATTTATACCCCGACCGTCAAGGACGGCAAGGCTGACCCGGACGTACTGCCGCACGAGGAGAAGATTCTGACCCTCGGCTCCTACGGCCGTCTGTCGTTCTTCCAGTTCAAGGGCGCGATCGAAGCGCTGCTGCGTGAGCTGAATATCAAGGGCGCGTCCTTTGCTCCCGAAAAGGCCAATCCGTCCTATCATCCGGGCCGCTGTGCCAAGGTGCTGATCGACGGCAAGGAGATCGGCGTATTCGGCACCATTCATCCGACCGTTGCTGCACGCTACGGTCTGTCCGGCGAGGTGCTCGCTGCCGAGCTGCAGATGGATGCGCTGCTGGCTGCCATCGACCCGGAGAAGCTGTATCATCCGCTGCCCAAGTTCCCGGCATCCACCCGTGATATTGCGGTTCTGGTCGATGATGCTGTTCCGGCAGCTTCTATGCAGGCCGCTGTTGAGAAGGCGGCAGGCAAGCTGCTCGAGAGCGTCAAGCTGTTTGACGTTTACAAGGGCAAGGGCATCCCGGAGGGCAAGAAGTCCGTGGCTTATTCGCTGTCCCTGCGCGCACCCGACCGTACCCTCACCGACGAGGAGTGCGACAAGGCAATGCGTGCCGCTATCTCGGCACTTGAGACCGAGTTCGGCGCTCAGCTGCGCGGTTAAGTTCCTGAATTGGATAGAAAAAGAGCAGATGCTTGGCATCTGCTCTTTTTTGTGTTTATAGGAATGTCGAAAGAAAATCAGACATATCGGTGATTTCGTTACCGTCCTCATCATAATAGGTGCTTTCCGTATCCCACAAAATGATTTTGCTGCCCTTGGGCGGAGTAGCGGCCGGTGCGGTATCTGTCGGAGACGCGGTAAGTGTGCTTCTGCGCACCAGCTTGCTCTTGTTTTTGACCTGTTCGGTGCGCGTAAAGCTGAGACTGCGCAGCTTGCCGGAGAATTCAATTGTCGTAATAGACTGCGTATACCAGTTGGTATAGCTGCTCGATGTAGAACCGGAGATCGAACCGTTCGACGTATCCAGCGTATACTTTATTGTGCTGGTTGAAGTATCAGGATCGCTGCCGAGCATATCCTGCAGATCAATATTGGCGGTATAACGCGAACCGCTGCGCGTGAACAGACTGTCGCCTGCAAGTGCTTCCCAGTTGCGGCATTCCTCGTAGGCATCGGCAAAGAGTTTAGACCATTCGTACCCATAGGTGTTTTTTTCGCTGTTGATGACGATGGATTCACCGACTGTATTCACCTTGCCCTGTGCCAGTTCGGACCAGCGTTCGGCAAAATCGGTTGCGCCGAATACGGTGTCCATCGTTGCAACATTGACCCATGCACCGTTTTTCATGGCGGTGCGTTCTTCTGGACGGTCCTTTTCCGTGCCGCGGTACATCTCCGACAGGGCAGGACTGCGCATGTAAAAGCAGCCGGCACCGGAGTCACTGCCGCACAAATCAACTTGCAGATTTTTGAGCGTGCTCTTGTCAGAACTGCGCAGTGTGCGGAAGATGGACCACTCAAACGAATCATCCGTAACAAAGGGGATAGAGGAA
>ERZ773204.1775-NODE-1775-length-16192-cov-4.252339_pt1 | contig 16192 bp, 12 predicted proteins | sample MGYA00581007_ERZ773204 | MGnify/ENA primary metagenome ERZ773204 (study PRJEB29015, sample SAMEA2737757) | human gut metagenome | biome: human gut; feature: human-associated habitat; material: faeces | place: China | collected 2012 ... | reverse complement strand
GCACACGACGAACGCGCCGCCGCCGTACTGACCGACCATCCACGGAAATTTCCAGACGTTTCCCACGCCGATGGCGCAGCCTGCGCTGAGCAGAATAAAGCCCAGTCGCGAACCGAGTCTTTCTCTTTGCATTTGTTTGTTCCCCTTATATTACTTACTTCTCTTATTTTGCCTTTTACGGCTGTATTTCAGAGTGCAGCGCCGCCTCCCCTGACACGGTCTGAGGGTCGTCCCCGGCGTCCGAGGCGAATTTCTGCGCTTTTCTGATGAGTTTGCGCTGCTTTCGCAGCTCCCGGAAGAATGTGCGCAGCTCTTCGGCGCATTCTTCCTCCATGAGGCCGGAAACCAGCTCCGGCTGATGATTGTACGGCAGCGAAAACAGGTTGATCATCGAGCCGCACGAGCCTGCCTTCGGGTCGAACGCGCCGAAGTAGACGGTTTTGATGCGTGCGTTGATGATGGCGCCGGCGCACATCGGGCACGGCTCGAGCGTTACATACAGGTCGCAGCGGTGCAGCCGCCAGCCGCCGAGCTTGCGGCACGCCTTTTCGATTGCCTCGATTTCGGCGTGATGCAGGGCATTTTTCTTGGTTTCACGGCGGTTCCGGCCTCGTCCGACGATTTTTCCGTCGCAGACCACGACCGCGCCGACCGGGACCTCGCCCTCCTCGGCCGCCTTGTGTGCGAGCTTCAGCGCCGCCTTCATGTACTTTTCCTGTTCGGTCATAAGCTCCTCAAATTTTCCCGAGCAGGCGGACTTTCGCCTGCTCAAATTCCTCACACGTGACAAAGCCGCGTTCGCACAGCCCCGCCAGTAAGTCGAGCTGTTCAACAGGAGTCGGTTCGCGGCCGCTGACCGCCAGCTCGTCGAACTCCTTTTCGGGAATCAAGGCGTCAAACGCCGCAAGGCTGTCCGGTGAAAATTGCAGGTCCGCGCGGCGGTTTTCCCACTGCACGCGCAGCTGCACGTAGCGTTCGTCGTGCTGCACCTCTTCGGTGCGGATTGGCTCGGACTGCACGGCGGCCTCGATGGCGCGGCCATGCGGGTTGAGCGTAAACGGATGTGCCCAGCCGGACCAGTACGCCGCCGCGCGGTCAACCGCGACGCCGCCGCCGGTCACGCGCGTTTCCGTGCGCATTCCGCCGCCCATGCGGTAAAAGCGGACCGCCTTGACCGGCACACGCCCGATGGCGATGCTGTCGCCGCTCGCCCGGTAAGCGCCCTGTCTCCGGCTCGTAAAAACCAGCTCCCCGCCCTCGCGGAATACCTGCACGCGGCTGTATTCCTTCGAAATGAGCGTGTCGCCCGCAAGACAGCGGAACGCAAAAACCGGTCCGGTGCAGTCCGCGATGTCATACACCGCGAGGAACTGCGCAAGCCCGTTTTTCGCCAGATATTCCGCTGTTCTGTCAGCATTTATGCCGGTAAAGCGCATTTCTCCCTCTCCGGGAACATTCATCACAAAGCGCACCTTCGGCTTGCGGTAAACGGTGAAAAGGCCCTCGACGCCGATTTTTTCGATTTCCGGCTCGCATTTGCGCAGAGCGGCCTGCTCGCGCGGAAGCGAAATCTCCTTTGCGCCGTTCAGCTCGCTCTCCGGCAGGTCAAGGTGCGGGAGCACCGGAAACAGCCACAGCGCGTTTTCCTCCGCCGCAAACAGCCATTCACGGCCGTCCTCGGACCGGAGGCGGATGCTGTTCCTGCTTTCCGCCTCATGCAGCCGGCCGCAGTAAGCGTCCTTTGCCGTCCGAAGTGCAGAAAGTGCGGTAATTTCTTCGTTTTTTTGTCCGAACAGAGCCATACGATGCCTCCTCAGCGGTTGCCCTTCAGCTGACGCTGGCGGGACAGGTTGATCGTGCCGTCCTGCATGCGGGAGAGGTTTTCCAGACAGTTGCCTGTGCCGTAGGCCACGCAGGAGACTGCCTCGTCCGCCACGCGGGTCGGGATGCCGGTCTTGGACGCCACGAGCTTGTCAAAGCCGCAGATGAGCGAGCCGCCGCCGGTCATGACGATGCCGTTCGACGAAATGTCGCCGGTAAGCTCGGGGGGCGTGCGCTCAAGTACGCTGTGGATGGCCTCAACGATGGCGGAGGAAACCTCCTCGAGCGCCTCGAGCACCTCGGTCGAGCTGACCGTGAAGGTGCGCGGCAGGCCGGTCATCAGGCAGCGGCCCTTGACCTCCATGATTTCCTCCTCGCTGCGCGGATAGACGCAGCCGATGTTCTTTTTGATCTGCTCGGCGGTGCGCTCGCCGATAAGGGCGTTGTGCTTGCGGCGGATGTACTTGATGATCGCCTCGTCAAACTTGTCGCCCGCGATTTTGATGGAGGTGGACTCCACGACGCCGCCGAGCGAAATGACCGCGATGTCGGTCGTGCCGCCGCCGACGTCCACGACAAGGTTGCCGTTCGGTTTCGTGATGTCGATGCCCGCGCCGATGGCCGCCGCGACCGGCTCCTCGATGAGGAACACGCGCTTCGCGCCCGCCTGCGTGCCGGCGTCAATGACCGCACGCTCCTCGACCTCTGTGATGATCGAGGGCACGCAGATGACAACGTTCGGCTTGAACAGGCGGAAGCCCTGCACCTTGCGGATAAACTCCTTGATCATGCACTCGGTCATCTCGTAGTCCGAAATGACGCCCTCGCGCAGCGGACGAATGGCGACAATATTGCCCGGCGTGCGGCCGAGAGTCTCCTGCGCCTCCGAGCCGACCGCTATGAGCTTGCCCGTCACCCGGTCTACCGCCACGACGGACGGCTCGTTGAGCACGATGCCCTTGCCCTTGAGGTAGACGAGAACGGTTGCCGTGCCGAGGTCAATGCCGATGTCGCTCGAAAAAAGAGAGAAGTTTCTCTTAAAAATATCAAGAAAAGAAGCCATGTTGCGTTTTCATCCTTTTCATTATAAGCAGTACCTTTATTATACTCTATCCGGAACGTTTCTGGCAAGTCCTGGCGGTAAATTGTAGCCGTTTCGACTTTTTTCGTGCTCAGAGCAGCGCGATCTCCGGGGCGTCGGCCGCGCGTTCGCCGCGCAGTCTTGCCTTGAGAGCGCTGTACCGTCTGCCCTTCTGGTTGTTATTTACCATATACGCTACCACATCCTGGCTGCCGACAATAACGAGCAGGCGCTTCGCGCGTGTGATCGCGGTGTAGAGAATGTTGCGCGTAAGCAGCTTGCGCGGCAGACCGTCCGACAGTGCGAGCACCACAGCGTCAAACTCGCTGCCCTGCGATTTATGTACCGTGACGGCGTAGGCAAGCTCCAGCTCATTCAGCATATCGAACGTGTAGGTCGCAAGACGGTCGTCGAAGCGCACGACAAGGCATTCCTGCTGCGGATAGATGCGCTCCAGTTCGCCCACGTCGCCGTTAAAGACGCCCGTTCCGGTTTCGTCGTCGCTGCCCTCGCGCTCCCAGACGATGTCGTAGTTGTTGCGCACCTGCATGACGCGGTCGCCCTCGCGGAAAATAACGTCGCCGAAGCGCTTTTCGCGCTTTTTCTCGCTCGGCGGGTTAAGCGCCTCCTGCAATCGGCGGTTGAGCGCGCCCGTGCCGCTTCCCTGCCGCTTGGCAGGGGAAAGCACCTGAATCTGGGACGGCGAAAAGCCATAGTGCGCCGGAAGCCGCTGCGAGCACAGCTGCGCGACCGTTTCGATGACGGACGCCGCGTCCCCGCGCTTCATGAAGAAAAAGTCGCCGTCCGCGCCGGACGGGTGGGGCATCTGTCCCTCGTTGACCGCGTGGGCGTTCATGACGATGTCGGATTTCTGCGCCTGACGGAAAATCTCGGTCAGCTGGATGGTCGGGACGCGCTGTGAAGTGATGAGGTCGCGCAGGAAGTTGCCCGGGCCGACCGGCGGCAGCTGGTCCGCGTCGCCGACAAGCACGAGCCGCGCTCCGTGCGGCAGCGCCTCAATGAGCGCCTGCATCAGCCGGATGTCCACCATCGACACCTCGTCCAGAATGACCGCGTCGCACTCGAGCGGATTGGTGACGCTGCGTGCGTAGACCGTGCGGCCGCCGGGCGCGAACCCGGCTTCGAGCAGGCGGTGGATGGTCTTAGCCTCCATGCCGGTCAGGTCGGACAGACGCTTGGCGGCGCGGCCGGTCGGCGCGGCGAGCAGGGTGTTCAGGCTGAGCGCCTCGAACACGCGCAAAATGCCGCTGACCGTGGTGGTCTTGCCCGTGCCGGGGCCGCCCGTCAGAATGACGAGTCCGTTCCGCGCCGCCGCCGCAATGGCCTGCTTCTGCTTCTCGGAATACGGGAACTCGCTGTTGTCAAACAGGCCGTGCAGCAGGTCGTCCACATCGAAATTATACTCGTAATTGCGCTCGGACATATCGTTCAGCATATGCGCAAGATAGGCCTCGGCGTCGTGCATATCGCGCAGATAGACCGCATCGCGTCCCGCGATTTCCTCCCTGACGAGGATTCCCTTGTCCGCAAGGCGGAGAATGCCCGCGAGAATACGGTCCTCGTCGAACTCCACATCGTCCTCGCTCAGCAGGCGGATGGTCGCGGCCGTCAGCTTGTCGAGCGGAATGAAGGTGTGGCCGTTGCCGAGGTTGAAGGTCAGCGTATAAACGATGCCGGCGTCCGTGCGGTCGTCCGAGAGCAGCGACAGGCCAAGCTCCATCGCAAGTCCGTCCGCGAGGCGGAAATCCACGTCGTAGTACGGGTCGCACAGCAGATACGGGTTGTCGCACATCATTTCGATTGCGCTGTCGTGAAAACGCTTGTACAGGAGCGCGGTCAGCTCGATGGGCAGGTTGTGCACGCTCAGGAAGTCCATCAGCTCGCGCATTGAGCTCTGCTCGACGAACTGGCGGCCGATTTCCTTGGCGCGGCGGGCCGTGATGCCCTTGATTTCGGTCAGGCGTTCGGGTTCGTTCGCCATGACCTCGAAGGTGTCCTCACCGAACTTTTCTGCGATGCGTGCGCCGAGACGCGGGCCGATGCCGCGAATAAGGCCGGAGGCGAGGTAGTCCGCGATGCCGCGAACGGTTGTCGGGAGGCGGCGCTCAAAGCGCTCCGCGCTGAACTGTTCGCCGTAGGACGGGTGCACGACCCAGAAGCCGACCATGGTCAGCTCCTCGCCCAGACCGATGCCGGGAAACGTGCCGGTCGCGGTGATTTCCGCGCCCTCCTGCGACAAAAGGCGCAGCACAGCGTAACCGTTTTCCTCGTTGCTGAAAACGATCTGCTCGACTGTGCCGCGCAGCTCTACATATTCTTTTTCGTCCACAAAGCACCGTCCTTCCCTGTTTTCGCTATTCCAGATACATGATGTCCTGCCGCGCGGCGAGAAACTTCGCGATATTCTGCCCCTGACCGCTGCCAAGCTCGATGAACGTAATCGACGCGCCGGGCAGGTACTGCCGCCGCACGCGCACCGCCGCTCGGATGAGCTGCTCGCTCGCCGGGTCGCAGCCGTCGCCGTACAGCGTCAGCTCCGCCGAGCCGTGCTGGCGCAGCAGATGGGCGCAGATCCGCTCGTACACCACATGGAGCACCGTATAAAATCCGACCGCCGCGAACACGGCAAGCACACTCTGCCAGAAAACCGACATGCTATCCCCTCCTGCTCTCAGCTTATGCCGGGGAAAGCACCGCCGTGCGAACGGCCATAAATCCATAGTATATAGTGTAGCACAAAACAGGCGTAATGTAAAACTATTTGCACGAAAACGCGGCCGAAAACGAAAAGAAACCGCAGACTGCGAAAAATCTGCGGCTCTTTTGGGGTTCAGGTTTCGTGCTCCTTGCACCATGTCTCGAGGCTTTCGCTGTCTGTGCCGCGCGGCGGATGCGCCCGGCCGCAGTTCTGCTCGTGCGGCGGATAGGCGGCGCCGTCCGGCGTTCCGTCCCCTCGCTCCTCCGGCAGCGCGACCTCGCCCCGCGCCGAAACCGACGGCTTGCTGCGCTCCATCCATTGAAACGCCTTGCGTGCGGCCTCAAAGCGGTTTTCGTTTTCGTCATACGGCATCATGCTGACCACTCCTTTTCGCAGTCAGTCTGCCCAGAAAAGCACGTTTTCATGCAGGAAATCTTTTTCCGCCTTCCGGACGGCACCGGCTGTCCGTTTTTGCAGGGGCAAAAAGGCTCCCATGCCGAAGCATGGGAGCCTTGTCAGCAGTAAAGTAATGCTAAAGCTTAAATTAAGCGTTGATAGCAGTTACGACGCCGGAACCTACGGTGCGGCCACCCTCACGGATAGCGAAACGCAGGCCTTCCTCGATAGCGATCGGGGTGATCAGCTCAACGTCCATCTCAACGTTGTCGCCCGGCATGCACATCTCAGTGCCTTCCGGCAGAGTGATAACGCCAGTAACGTCGGTGGTACGGAAGTAGAACTGCGGACGGTAGTTGTTGAAGAACGGAGTATGACGGCCGCCCTCTTCCTTCTTCAGAACGTAAACCTGACCGTGGAACTTGGTGTGCGGGTGGATAGAGCCCGGCTTAGCCAGAACCTGGCCACGCTCAACCTCGTTCTTCTGGATGCCGCGGAGCAGAGCGCCGATGTTGTCGCCAGCCTCAGCGTAGTCCAGCAGCTTGCGGAACATCTCGATGCCGGTAACGACGGTCTTGCGCGGAGCGTCCATCAGACCAACGATCTCAACTTCCTCGCCCATCTTCAGCTGGCCACGCTCTACACGGCCGGTAGCAACGGTACCTCGACCGGTGATGGAGAATACGTCCTCGACCGGCATGATGAACGGCTTGTCAGCTGCACGATCCGGGGTCGGGATATAGGTGTCAACAGCGTCCATCAGCTCGCGGATGCAAGCGTACTCCGGTGCGTTCGGATCGGTGGAATCAGAGGTCAGAACGTTCAGAGCGGAACCACGGATAACCGGTACGTCGTCGCCCGGGAAGTCGTAAGAGCTCAGCAGCTCACGGATCTCCATCTCAACGAGATCGAGCAGCTCCGGATCGTCAACCTGGTCAGCCTTGTTCATGAATACAACGATATACGGTACGCCTACCTGACGGGACAGCAGGATGTGCTCGCGGGTCTGCGGCATCGGGCCGTCAGCTGCGGATACAACCAGGATAGCGCCGTCCATCTGAGCAGCACCGGTGATCATGTTCTTGACGTAGTCAGCATGGCCCGGGCAGTCAACGTGAGCGTAGTGACGCTTAGCGGTGTGGTACTCAACGTGAGCGGTGTTGATGGTAATGCCGCGCTCCTTCTCCTCCGGTGCCTTGTCGATGGAGTCGTATGCCTGATACTCAGCATCGCCCTCGAGAGCCAGAACCTTGGTGATTGCAGCGGTCAGAGTGGTCTTGCCGTGGTCAACGTGGCCGATAGTGCCGATGTTAACGTGCGGCAGAGAACGGTCAAATTTTTCCTTTGCCATTGTGGATTTCCTCCTCGTAAAATGAAATCTAAGTCACGATAAACTTATTCTACTTCAAATTGCAATAAAATGCAATAGGCAGAGCAGATATTTTAGTCGTTGTTTTTGGTGCGCGAGTCGATGATCTTCTCCTGAATGCTCTTCGGAACTTCAGTGTAGTGGCTCGGCTGCATGGTGTACTGGCCACGGCCCTGCGTACGGGAACGCAGAGTGGTCGCGTAGCCGAACATCTCGCTCAGCGGTACAGCAGCTGCGATAGCCTGTACGCCGCCGCGCGGCTCCATGCCCTGGATCTGGCCGCGGCGGGAGTTCAGGTCGCCGATAACGTCGCCCATGTACTCTTCCGGTACCAGAACGTCTACCTGCATGATCGGCTCCATCAGAACCGGGTCAGCCTTCTTCATCGCTTCCTTGAACGCCATAGAGCCGGCGATCTTGAATGCCATTTCGGAAGAGTCAACTTCGTGGTAAGAACCATCATACAGAGTAACCTTAACATCAACTACCGGGTAGCCTGCGAGGATACCAGCCTGCATAGCGCCCTGGATACCCTGGTTAACCGGCTCGATGTATTCCTTCGGGATAGCACCGCCAACGATCTTGTTGATGAACTCGTAGCCCTTGCCGGACTCGTTCGGCTCAACGATGATCTTAACGTGACCGTACTGGCCCTTACCACCGGACTGACGAGCGTACTTCTGATCGACGTCAGCGGAACGGCGGATGGTTTCCTTATAAGCAACCTGAGGAGCACCTACGTTAGCCTCTACCTTGAACTCGCGCAGCAGACGGTCAACGATGATCTCCAGATGAAGCTCGCCCATACCAGCGATGATGGTCTGGCCGGTCTCTTCATCGGTGTAGGTCTTGAAGGTCGGGTCCTCTTCAGCCAGCTTGGCGAGAGCGATACCCATCTTTTCCTGACCAGCCTTGGTCTTCGGCTCGATCGCGACACGGATAACCGGGTCCGGGAACTCCATAGACTCGAGGATGATCGGGTGCTTCTCATCACAGAGCGTGTCGCCCGTGGTGGTGTTCTTGAAGCCGATGCCCGCAGCGATATCGCCGGAGTATACGCAGTCGATATCCTGACGATGGTTAGCGTGCATCTGAAGAATACGGCCAAGACGCTCACGGGTGTCCTTGGTCGCATTGAGGACGGAGGAACCAGCAGTTACGGTACCGGAGTATACACGGAAGAACGTCAGACGGCCAACGAACGGGTCGGTAGCGATCTTGAACGCCAGTGCAGAGAACGGTGCCTCGTCGGAAGACGGACGGGAGTCCTCTTCGTCGGTCTGCGGGTTAACGCCCTTGATGTCCGGGATGTCGGTCGGAGCCGGCATGTACTCGATGACAGCATCGAGAAGCGGCTGAACGCCCTTGTTGCGGTAAGCGGTACCGCAGAGGACCGGAACGATCTCGTTTGCGATACAACCCTTACGGATTGCAGCCTTGACTTCCTTGATGGTCAGCTCTTCGCCCTCGAGGTACTTCATCATGAGGTCCTCGTCGAGCTCAGCAACGTGCTCCCACAGCTCATCATGATACTGCTGAGCCTTCTCCATCATGTCAGCCGGGATATCCTCGTCGCGGATATCCTTGCCCAGGTCATCATAGTAAACCTCAGCACGCATGGTGATAAGGTCAACGATGCCCTTGAAGGTGTCCTCGGAGCCGATCGGCAGCTGTACCGGAACGGCGTTGCACTTCAGACGATCCTTCATCATGCCAACTACGTTGTAGAAGTCCGCACCCATGATGTCCATCTTGTTGACGAACGCCATACGCGGAACCTTGTACTTGTCAGCCTGATGCCAAACGGTCTCAGACTGCGGCTCAACGCCGCCCTTTGCGCAGAATACGGTTACAGAACCGTCCAGAACGCGCAGGGAGCGCTCTACCTCTACGGTAAAGTCAACGTGGCCCGGGGTGTCGATGATGTTGATACGATGCTCCGGGAACTGATGAGTAGAGCCGGACCAGTGGCAGGTGGTAGCTGCGGAGGTGATGGTGATACCACGCTCCTGCTCCTGCTCCATCCAGTCCATGGTAGCGGTACCGTCGTGGGTATCGCCGATCTTATGGTTTACACCGGTGTAATAAAGAATACGCTCGGTGGTAGTGGTCTTACCGGCGTCGATATGCGCCATGATGCCGATATTTCTGGTTCTTTCCAGGGAATATTCTCTAGGCATATTGCTCTCCTTTCAAAGCGTTATGCGGAAACCGACAGATTAGTAACGGTAGTGAGCGAAAGCCTTGTTCGCCTCTGCCATCTTGTGGGTATCCTCGCGCTTCTTAACAGCACCGCCCAGGTTGTTGCAGGCATCCATGATCTCGCCAGCCAGACGCTCACGCATGGTCTTCTCAGAACGAGCGCGAGAATACTTGGTGATCCAGCGAAGGCCCAGGGTCTGACGACGCTCCGGACGAACTTCCATCGGGACCTGATAGGTGGCGCCGCCTACACGGCGAGCCTTAACTTCGAGCGACGGCATGATGTTCTCCATCGCCTCGGTGAATACTTCCAGCGGTTCACGTCCGGTCTTCTCACGGACAATATCGAAAGCACCGTAAACAACCTTCTGCGAAACGCCCTTCTTGCCGTCGAGCATGATAGAGTTTACCAGCTTGGTGACGAGCTTGGAATTATAAAGCGGATCGGGCAGAACGTCTCTCTTGGGGACATTACCTCTTCTTGGCACTTTACTTCCCTCCTTCAAAAATATTTGATTTCATAGGTACTTCGACAGGCGTATCCTGTCGTAGCAATGCCTGTCCGAGGTAATTACCCGACTATATAATCGGATATAAAACGCCTCAGACAAAGCAAGAAATGTGCTTTGCTCTGAAATAACTTTCTCGCAAAACCTTTGTGGGTTTGTAGCTCCGTTCGCAGCATCCAAAAAGGAAGCTGCACAGGAGTAATCAAGCATGGTGGTGTGAGACAAGGCGCGACCGCACGCCGCGTACAAAAGTACGCAAGTGTGGGCGCAACGCAGTATCACGCCATCAGGCGCAGATTACTTGCCTGCCTTCGGGCGCTTCGCGCCGTACTTGGAACGAGCCTGACGGCGGTTGGCAACGCCCTGGGTATCCAGAGTGCCGCGGATGATGTGGTAACGGACACCAGGAAGGTCCTTTACACGGCCGCCGCGAACCATAACTACAGAGTGCTCCTGCAGGTTGTGGCCTTCACCGGGGATGTAAGCGGAAACTTCCATCTGGTTGGTCAGCTTGACACGAGCTACCTTACGAAGAGCAGAGTTCGGCTTCTTCGGAGTCATGGTCTTAACCGTAGTGCAGACACCGCGCTTCTGCGGAGCGGACTGGTCGGTAGCCTTCTTCTTCTGAGAGTTGTAGCCTACCTGAAGTGCCGGCGCCGTAGACTTGGTGACGACTGCCTCACGACCCTTACGGACGAGTTGGTTAAAAGTTGGCATTTTATTTCCTCCTTCTTTCAAAAGTATATATGAAAAAGCGTTTTGCGCTTTCTCAGCAGTTTTATTCGGCGAGCACGGAAACGACGGACGCACCGACATCAATGCCGACGGCATCGCCCAGCTCAGCCATGGTCGTGATTTCGACCATCTGAATGTGATTCTCGGTGCACAGCTCGTAAATCGGACCCGTGACGCGTTTTTCCGCGTCGAGCGCAACATAGACCATGGCGGCTCTGCCGTCCTTGATGGCCTTTTTCGTCTGCTTGACACCGATGACCTTGTGCGCCGAATGAAGTTCAGAAAGCATTTTTTTCCCTCCTATACGGCATACTCCAATAGTATACTGTCCTCTCCTCTTAAAGTCAAGCATTTTTCCAAACTTTTTTCCGAGGTTTACGACTTTTTCGCATTGCGTGCATTTCTCCCGATTTTCCCCGGCAAAACAGGACAAAATAGACAAAAACAGGAGAACACCGTTCAGTGTTCCCCTGTTCGCTTATCGTTATACGTTTTCGCGCATTTCTCTGTATCAGTCGAGATTTACGTTCTGCTCGTAGTGGCCGGTGCAGTAATCGGAAACGCCCGAACCTGCCGGAATGAGCTTGCCGATGATAACGTTCTCCTTGAGGCCCATCAGCGGATCGACCTTGCCCTTGATAGCGGCATCGGTCAGCACGCGGGTGGTCTCCTGGAAGGACGCTGCGGACATCCACGAATCGGTTGCAAGAGAAGCCTTGGTGATACCCATGAGGGTCGGCTCGCAGACAGCCAGACGCAGATCTTCCTCGCCGGCGTCGATGCGCTCCTGCACCTTGTTGTTGTAGTCCTCAAACTCGAGCAGGTCCATAACGGATCCCGGTAGAACCTCGGCATCGCCTGCGTCCTCGACGCGGACCTTGCGCATCATCTGGCGGACGATAACCTCGATATGCTTATCGTTGATATCTACGCCCTGCTGACGGTAAACCTTCTGAACTTCCTTGATCTCGTAGTCGTGAACCGCGCGCGGATCGAGGATGCGGAGGATGTCATGCGGGTTGAGCGAGCCTTCGTTCAGCTGGAAGCCCTTCGGGATCTCCTGACCGTCGGTTACGCGGATGCCGGAGGAAGAAGCGAGCTGGTAAGAACGCATCTCGCCGGTCTTCGGATCGACAACGTTGACCGTCTTGACGGTGGTGCGCTTGGACTCCTCGATGGAAACCATGCCGCCGATCTCTGCGAGGGTCGCTGCCTTCTTCGGGCGGCGTGCCTCGAACAGCTCTTCGACTCGCGGAAGACCCTGCGTAATATCCGAACCTGCGACGCCGCCGGTATGGAAGGTACGCATGGTAAGCTGGGTGCCCGGCTCGCCGATGGACTGCGCTGCGATGATACCGACAGCCTCGCCCTTGCCGACCGGAGTGCCCATTGCAAGGTTGATGCCGTAGCAGTGGCTGCAAACGCCCTTGCGTGCGCGGCACTCGAGTACGGAACGGATCTGTACGCGGGTGATGCCTGCCTCGATGACCTTATCGGCATCGTGCTCGTTCATCATCTTGCTCTTCGGTACGATGACCACGCCGGTCTGCGGATCGCAGATGTCATCGACCGGATAACGGCCGAGCAGACGCTCACGCAGCGGCTCGATGATCTGGTTGCCTTCCTTGATGTCCTCGACCCAGATGCCCTTGGTCGCGCCGCAGTCGTCCTCGCGGATGATAACGTCCTGAGAAACGTCTACCAGACGGCGGGTCAGGTAACCGGAGTCCGCGGTACGAAGTGCGGTATCGGCCATGCCCTTTCGAGCGCCGCGGGCCGCGATGAAGTATTCGAGGGCGGTCAGACCTTCACGGAAGTTGGACTTGATCGGGATTTCGATGGTCTTACCGGAGGCGGAAGCCATCAGGCCTCGCATACCTGCCAGCTGACGGATCTGGTTGATAGAGCCTCGTGCACCGGAATCCGCCATCATATGAATCGGGTTGTAGCGCTGTGCCTTCATGTTGTCCTGGAGCTTTGCAGTAACCTTCTTGGTGGTTTCTTCCCACTCGGCTACGGTCAGACGATAGCGCTCCTGGTCGGTGATAAAGCCGCGCTTGTACTTGCGGTCGATCTGAGCGACCTTCTTCTCGGAAACATGGATCATCTCGTCCTTGCCTTCCGGAACAAGCATATCGGCAACGGCTACGGTCAGAGCGCCCTTGGTGGAATACTTGTAGCCCATCGCCTTGATGGAGTCAAGCACCTCGGCGGTGATGTGGAAGCCGTGAACACGGATGCACTTGTCGATGATCTTGCCGAGTTCCTTCTTGCCGCAGGTGAACATGATCTCGAGGTCGAACTTCTTGGACGGGTCCGAACGGTCTACGAAACCGAGATCCTGCGGAATGCGCTCGTTGAAGATCAGGCGGCCCGGGGTCGCGTCTACGATAGCGGACTCGGTCTTGCCGTTGATCTCCTTGGTCAGACGAACCTTGATCGGCGCATGGATGCCGACAACGCCCTCGTTATAAGCCATAAGAGCCTCATCGACATTGCGGAATACCTTGCCGGTACCCGGCTCGGTGTCGCGGTCGATGGTCAGGTAGTAGGAGCCGAGGACCATATCCTGCGACGGAATGGTAACCGGCTTGCCGTCCTGCGGCTTGAGCAGGTTGTTCGCGGACAGCATCAGCAGGCGGGCCTCAGCCTGTGCCTCTGCGGACAGCGGAACGTGAACTGCCATCTGGTCGCCGTCGAAGTCGGCGTTGAATGCGGTACATACCAGCGGATGCAGACGGATCGCGCGGCCCTCAACGAGAACCGGCTCGAACGCCTGAATGCCCAGACGGTGCAGGGTCGGCGCACGGTTCAGCATGACCGGATGACCCTTGATGATGCCTTCGAGCACGTCCCAAACCTCGGGCTTTGCGCGCTCGACCATCTTCTTAGCGGACTTGATGTTGGAGGCCGTGCCGTCCTCGACCAGCTTCTTCATGACGAAGGGCTTGAACAGTTCGAGCGCCATTTCCTTCGGCAGACCGCACTGGTAGATCTTGAGGTCCGGACCGACGACGATAACCGAACGGCCGGAGTAGTCAACACGCTTGCCGAGCAGGTTCTGACGGAAGCGGCCCTGCTTGCCCTTCAGCATGTCGGACAGCGACTTGAGTGCGCGGTTGTTCGGGCCGGTGACCGGGCGGCCGCGGCGGCCGTTGTCGATAAGCGCGTCAACCGCTTCCTGAAGCATACGCTTCTCGTTGCGCACGATGATGTCCGGTGCGCCCAGCTCAAGCAGGCGCTTGAGACGGTTGTTGCGGTTGATGACGCGGCGGTACAGGTCGTTCAGGTCGCTCGTTGCGAAGCGGCCGCCGTCCAGCTGTACCATCGGACGGATTTCCGGCGGGATGACCGGAACAACGTCCATGATCATCCACTCCGGGCGGTTATGAGACAGGCGGAACGACTCGACGACCTCAAGGCGCTTGATGATGCGCAGACGCTTCTGGCCGGAAGCCTCGCGCAGCTCTGCGGTCAGCTCCTTGGACAGCTCGTCGAGGTCGAGCTCTGCGAGCAGCTCCTTGATGGACTCCGCGCCCATGCCGGCACGGAAATCGTCCTCGTACTTTTCGCGCATATCGCGGTACTCGGCCTCGGTGAGGATCTGCTTCTTCATGAGCGGCGTGTCGCCCGGATCAATGACAATATAGTTGGCGAAGTACAGGACCTTCTCCAGAATGCGCGGGCTGATGTCGAGGATCAGACCCATGCGGGACGGAATGCCCTTGAAGTACCAGATGTGCGATACCGGCGCTGCCAGCTCGATGTGGCCCATGCGCTCGCGGCGAACCTTGGCCTTGGTGACCTCAACGCCGCACTTGTCGCAGATCTTGCCCTTGAAGCGGACCTTCTTGTACTTGCCGCAGTGGCACTCCCAGTCCTTGGTTGGGCCAAAGATACGCTCGCAGAACAGGCCGTCGCGTTCCGGCTTGAGCGTGCGGTAGTTGATGGTTTCGGGCTTTTTAACTTCACCGTAGGACCATTCGCGGATCAGGTCGGGGGACGCCAGACCGATCTTGATGGCGTTAAACGTATGATATCCCATATATTATTAAGATGCTCCTTCCCTATTCACGAGATGATTATTTCGGTCAGACCGGCTTATTCGCCCAGATCGTCGAAATCATCTCCGGCATCGTCTCCGTCTTCGACGGGGTTATCCAGTGCAAAGAGATCGGTATCGCCTTCCTCGGCGTCGTTGATGCCGAAGCCGGCTGCGGTGAACTCATCATCCGCGCCCGAAACAGCCTGCTCCATCGGGCGGACGTACTCGGTTTCGTCATCGTCGTCCTCGCTGAGCTCGATGACCTCCATATTCTCGTCGAGTACCTGAATATCCAGACACAGCGCCTGAAGCTCCTTAACGAGTACCTTGAAGGACTCCGGAACGCCCGGCTGCGGTACGTTGTGACCCTTGACGATCGCCTCGTAGGTCTTGACACGGCCGGTGATATCGTCCGACTTGACGGTCAGGATCTCCTGAAGCGTGTAGGCTGCGCCGTATGCCTCGAGAGCCCAGACTTCCATCTCGCCGAAGCGCTGGCCGCCGAACTGGGCCTTGCCGCCGAGCGGCTGCTGAGTAACGAGCGAGTACGGACCGGTGGAACGGGCGTGGATCTTATCGTCTACCAGATGATGCAGCTTGAGGTAGTACATATAACCGACGGTTACGCGGTTGTCAAACTTCTCGCCGGTGCGGCCGTCATAAACGACGCTCTTGCCGTCTTCATCGACGCCGGCAGCGACCAGAGTTTCCTTGATGTCGTCGAGCGTTGCGCCGTCGAATACCGGAGTCTCGACCTTCCAGCCGAGCTTCTTCGCGGCGAAGCCCAGATGAACCTCGAGCACCTGACCGATGTTCATTCGGGAAGGTACGCCCAGCGGGTTCAGAACGATGTCGAGCGGACGGCCGTCCTCGAGGAACGGCATGTCCTCCTGCGGCAGAATGCGCGAAACGACACCCTTGTTACCATGACGGCCGGCCATCTTATCACCGACAGAAATCTTGCGCTTCTGTGCGATGTAGACGCGAACGACCATGTTTACGCCGGGAGACAGCTCGTCGCCGTTCTCACGGGTGAATACCTTGACGTCAACGACGATGCCTGCCTCGCCGTGCGGTGCACGCAGGGAGGTGTCGCGGACCTCGCGCGCCTTCTCGCCGAAGATCGCGCGGAGCAGACGCTCCTCTGCGGTCAGCTCGGTCTCGCCCTTCGGGGTTACCTTGCCGACCAGGATGTCACCGGCACGCACCTCAGCGCCTACGCGGATAATGCCGCGCTCGTCGAGGTTGCGCAGTGCGTCCTCGCCGACGTTCGGGATGTCGCGGGTGATCTCCTCGGGTCCGAGCTTCGTGTCGC
>ERZ773204.1770-NODE-1770-length-16224-cov-5.061661_pt1 | contig 16224 bp, 13 predicted proteins | sample MGYA00581007_ERZ773204 | MGnify/ENA primary metagenome ERZ773204 (study PRJEB29015, sample SAMEA2737757) | human gut metagenome | biome: human gut; feature: human-associated habitat; material: faeces | place: China | collected 2012 ... | reverse complement strand
TTTATTTCCAATCAATACTGGAAAAGTAATTATGAATTAGTGAAAGAAATGATGTTACAATCCGAAGTCTATGTGTTTGAAGTGGATAAAATGATACAAGGATTTGTAGGACTAAATGATGAATATATCGAAGGTATTTTTGTCTCTGATGAAATGCAGTCATGTGGCATAGGTAAATTTTTATTGGATTATATTAAGGATAAAAAAGTTAGCTTACGATTAAATGTATACCAGAAGAATGCCAGAGCAATTTCTTTTTACCAAAGAGAAGGGTTCATTATTCAATGTGAAGATTTGGATGAAGATACTGGTGAAAAAGAGTACACTATGCTATGGAAACAAAAATAGAAATCGGAATTTTTGAGGAGATAGATATAAAATGACCTTCCAACTAGTTTGTATAGAACCAAAAGAATTAACGCAATACAAGGCGGATATGCAGGAAGCATTTCAGAAAGGTTTTGAAGATGCTTTTGGGAAAACAGATGCTGTTATTCTGCCTGAAAAGGACATTGACCAGTCGCTGAATGCGGAGGGTTCTGCTGTCTATAAAGCCGTTGTCGATGGAGAAATGGTGGGCGGTGCTGTTGTTATTATCAATGAGAGTACACAGCATAACCATCTTGACCTGCTTTTTGTAAAGAACGGAGTTCAGAGCAATGGTATCGGTAAGAAGATATGGTTTGAATTGGAACGAATATATCCGAACACGAAAGTATGGGAAACCTGTACGCCGTACTTTGATAAGCGCAACATTCATTTTTATGTGAATGTCTGCGGCTTTCATATTACAGAATTTTTTAATGAAAAACATCCTATGCCGGATACACCGGACGATTTTGTCGGTGATGGCAATGAGGGAATGTTTGCGTTTAAGAAGCAAATACGTTTATGAAATTCAAGTTGGTAGGAGGTGTTTGATATGAAAGATTCAACAGTAAGCGCCCGTGTTGAAAATACTATAAAAACTGAAGCCGAGGACATTCTTCAGAAACTTGGTGTTCCTGTTTCTGTTGTAATCAACTCCCTTTATCGTCAGATTATTAGTTCCAGATGTAGCACTGAATTACATTCGTTCTATTCGCAGTGAAATACAAAAACTGACATATATGACACCAAGTATCGCTCCAGTAGAATGGGAACCTTGGCATTCCAGAGGTATACGTAAAATTATTGTCCAAAATTTTTATATCTATTATAGATTGGATGATTCATCTGCCAAAGTCTATATTCTAAATGTGATTTACGCAAAGCGTGATCAGCTCAGGGCATTGAAAAAAATGAATCTGCATGATTAATCAATAAAGGGCTGCACACTAAGCAATTCGTGTACAGTCCTTTATTGATCATCAATTTTATATATTAACCAATATACCCCTTCTCGATATACCCTGCAATTTCCTTTGCAAAATAGGTCAGGTAAACACAAGCGCCTGCACGGTAAACGCCCGTTGCCATTTCGCAGACGATTTTTTCTTCGTCCACGCAGCCAAGCTTTGCGCCGGCCTTGACCATGGCATATTCGCCGCTGACACTGTAGGCGGCAACAGGGACATTGACGGTATCTGCGACTTCACGTACAATGTCCAGATAAGTCATTGCCGGTTTTACCATGATAATGTCTGCGCCCTCGGAAACGTCTAACTGTGCTTCCTTTAACGCTTCCTTTCGGTTGTGGAAATCCATCTGGTACGACTTTCTGTCACCAAAGGACGGTGCCGAACCTGCCGCATCGCGGAACGGCGCATAAAATGAAGATGCATATTTTACGGCATACGACATAATCGGTGTATTTTCATAGCCGTGGCCGTCCAGCGCATTACGGATTGCAAGCACTCTGCCGTCCATCATATCGGACGGTGCTACCATATCCGCACCTGCCTGTACATGGGAAACCGCCGTCTTTGCAAGCAGTTCCAGTGTGCTGTCGTTGTCCACGTCATGTCCCTTTAACAGTCCGCAGTGACCGTGCGAGGTATATTCACACATGCAGACATCTGTAATCAGATACATTTCTGGGAAATGCGCTCTCGCCTCACGCAGTGCACGCTGTACAATACCGTCTTCCGCATAAGCGCCGCTTCCGACTTCATCTTTTACATCGGGAATCCCAAAAAACATAACACTTCTGACACCCGCTTTTTCCAAATCCTCTAACGCATAAAGCATGGTGTCGGTGGTGTAGCGGTACTGTCCTTCCATTGCCGGAATTTCTTCTTTTATTCCGCTTCCCTCGCGTACAAACATCGGATAAATCAGTGATGATGCATCCATTCGTGTTTCACGCACCATTTTTCTTAAAACGGGATTTTGTCTTAATCTTCTTGGTCTTGTAATCATTTTTCCTTCTTTCTGCCATATCAAGGCATTAAACTTCAGCTATTTTATTCAATATTTCCGTAAATTGTACAAATTCATCAGCACGGCACTGCTTTTTCGCAGCACACACAAACTGATGCACCAGACTGTAAACATTCTCCTGCCCAAGTGCCTGCTGTGCCATATCTGACAGTGCTGCGATTGCAGGCAGAGCTTCTCCAAATGTCATATTTTTAACAAACTGTTCTTCATATTTTAAAAGTATCGCTTTGGCTTTCGGAAGTGCTTCCAGCTTTGCTTCATTATTCTGCCTTGCAAGCTCCTGCATATCCTCCATGGAATAGCAGACGGTTTCCGGCACCTGTGACATTTCCGGTTCAATATCCGCCGGTACTGCAAGGTCAAAAAATACTCTTTTTTTCGGAACAGGATTTTGTTTTAAAAAATGCTCCTTCATCACCGTATAATGCGGGCTTGACGTGGCACTGATGACAATGTCCATGTCCGGCATATATTCATACCGCTTCTCATACGGAATGACTGCATACCGCATATCCTGTCCGTGTAACGGGTACGGCAGTTCATGTCTTGCCGTGATAAAAATGTTTAATCCCTGAAAATCCAGTGCATCTTTTAAAACAATACTGCCGATTTTACCGGAAGCACCGATAATCATTACGTTTTTCACCGGTAAATCCTGCTGACATTCCATAGCTGTTTTCAGTGCCAGCCCCGCGGTCGATATGGAAGACTTTGACAGGATTGTATCGGTCTTCATGCGTTTTGCCGCCGTAATCGCCGACTGGAACAGACAGTGAAATATCGTTTTTGTATAACCGTTCTCCATTGCAAGAAAATAAGCACTGCGCACCTGTCCTAATATCTGATCTTCCCCAAGGACTGCCGAATCCAGCCCTGCCGCCACACAAAACAGATGGTGGACGGCATTTCTATCTGAAAATCTGCGGAATGCATCAAGCGCCGCCATATGGATTTCACTGTCTTTTTCAATGCCTGCCGCCGCTAAAAGCACCTTCTGCATTTTGATAAAATTCTGGTTTTCAGATGCTCCGCTGCAATAAAGCTCTGTCCGGTTGCACGTAGAGATTAACACGGCTTCTTCTATTTGCGCATCTTCTGCATCTCCGCTGTTTTTTGTCAGCTGTTTTAAAATATCTTTTGTCTGTTCGCTGTCAAATACGAATCTGCCGCGAAGCGATGCACGCGCCGTTTTGTGGCTGATACTCAATAACTGTATACTCATCTTTATGGTCTTTCTGAAATAATCCTGCACGTCTGCTTAATATCTTCCTGCGTATGTGCCGCAGATACAAACATCGCCTCAAACTGTGCCGGTGCCGTGTAAATGCCGTGGTCAAGCATATATCCGAAATACTCCGCATACGCGCTGGTGTCTGATGCCGTTGCCGTATCATAATCCACAACCGGCGTATCGGTATGAAACGCACACAACAGCGAACCAATCTGATTGACCTGCAACGGTCTTTTCTTTTCCCCCGCCCAGTTTCTTAATGCCTGTGCAATCTGCTTTGCGCTCTCATCAATCTGTGTGTAATATTCCGGGTGTGCCTTTAAAATGCGCAGCGTTTCAATTCCGGCAGTCGTGGCAATCGGATTGCCCGATAAAGTTCCTGCCTGATAAACCGGTCCCTGCGGTGAAACCTTATCCATAATCTCCGCTTTTCCGCCGTATGCGGCAAGCGGCATGCCGCCGCCGATAATCTTGCCGAGTGTTGTCATATCCGGCTCAATGCCAAACAGCGCCTGCGCGCCGCCGTAGCCCAGACGAAAGCCCGTGATAACCTCATCAAAAATCAGCACACTGCCATATTCCTTTGTAATATCTCTTAAAAACTGTAAAAATCCTTTTTTCGGCGGAACAACACCCATGTTTGCCGCAACCGGCTCTACGATAATTGCCGCAACCTGTCCCTTATATTCTTCCATTAACGCTCTGGCGGAATCTTCATCATTGTAGAGCGCAACCAGTGTGTTTTTTGTATACGAAGCCGGAACACCACTGCTGTCCGGTACGGAAGTCGTCAGTGCCGCCGAACCGGCTTTTACCAAAAGTCCGTCCGAATGTCCGTGGTAATTGCCTTTAAATTTAATAATATAATCCCTGCCGGTATAGCCCCTTGCCGTGCGGATTGCACTCATTGTTGCTTCCGTGCCGGAATTAACAAGACGCACCTTTTTAATAGAAGGCATTGCCTCACAAATCAGCTCTGCCAGTTCATATTCCTTGCGGGTCGGCGCACCAAATGTCAGACCGTCCGCGCAGGCTTTCTGCACCGCTTCAATCACCTGTGGGTGGGCGTGTCCCAAAATGCCCGGTCCCCATGAACATACATAATCAATATAGGTGTTGCCGTCTTCGTCCGTAATATGGCTTCCCTTTGCATTTTTTATAAACAGCGGTGTCCGTCCGACTGCGCCAAAGGCACGCACGGGGCTGTTGACACCACCGGGAATTTTCTCCTGTGAAGCTTTAAATAACTGTTCTGACTGTTGTGTATTCATCTTTTTTCCTTTCTGAAAATCCGCCTGACTTCTATTCTGCACTATATTTTCACAGATGTGTCCGTTTTCAATTTGATCCGCATTTGCATTTTTACAACGTTTACAACGGTTTCTCAACCTGTGTGCCGTCATTCATTGCCTGCCTGTATAATATCCTGCAACACCGCCTGCGCAATACCCTCGCTGTCCGCCTTTTTTGCCACTGCCGTCACCGAAAGCCCTGCTTTTTCACACGCTTTTGCCGTCTGCGGTCCGATTACCACGATTTTGGGCATTTCCGAACTATCCAGCACCTCTTTAAAGGCTTCTGCCGCCGTGCCGCTTGCAATGACAACATAATCCATATCCGGGCAAATGCGTCTGCACTCCTCTATTCTGCGCATATCCTGCCGTGTTTCATACAGACAGATACTATCCGTTTCACACTCTTTTTCTTTTAATTGTTCTGAAAGTACAGGACTGCTCTGTCTGCCCTGCACCAGCAGCACCTTATCTTTTCTGTTAAGCGTATCCGCCCAGATACTGCCGAGCGTTTCCGCGTTAGCCCGCTGTGGCACAACATCCGCGATATAACCGTAGTTTTCCAGCACCTCTGCCGTTGCCGCTCCGACTACGGCAAATTTTACGCCGCCAAGCTTTCTTCTGTCAACATGAACTTCCGATAATGCGGCAAAAAACTGATGCACGCCCATGGCACTCGCAAATACAATCCATGAATAATCCGAAACCGTACTTAATTTTTCCTGTGTCCGTTCCGCCCTGCAAGGATACGTTTCTATCAGGCTGATGTCCACCGTTTCCGCACCGAGCTGTTTTAATGTGTCCTCCTGCTTTGCAATCAGACTGCGTGTTCCCGTCAGTAAAATCCTTTTGCCGGAAAGCGGCTTTTGTTTTGTAAACATCAGTTCTTCCGACAATGCCGCCACCTCACCGATAACAATGATTGCCGGTGTCTTTATTTTTTCTTTGTGCACCTTTGCGGCAATATTTTCAAGAGTTCCGGTCACGCTTTGCTGTCTTGCCGAAAGTCCGTTGGAAATGACTGCCGCCGGAGTTTTTACATCTTTTCCGTATTGGATAAGCTTCTGCGTAATTTCATCAATCCGTCCAAGTCCCATTAAAAAGACGAGCGTTCCTTCTTCCTTTGCCAGTACGGCATAATCGATGGCCTGCTTTTTTTCTTTCCCTTCATGTCCCGTGATAATATGCACCGATGCCGCACAGCCCCTGTGCGTTACCGGAATCCCTGCTGCGGCGGGTACACTGTAGGACGAAGAAATACCTGACACGATTTCAAACGGAATTCCTTCCTTTTTTAATGCCAGCGCTTCTTCACCGCCCCTGCCAAAGATAAACGGGTCGCCGCCCTTTAACCGCACAACATAGCCTCCCTTTTTTGCTTCACCCACAATCAGACGGTTAATCTCCTCCTGCTCCATAAAATGTGCATTTGCACGTTTGCCGACATACAGCAGCTTCGCTTCTGTCTTTGCCTCATTTAATATAGAATGGGAAATTAAATTATCATAAATAATCACATCGGCTCTGCGCACACACTCCAGCGCCCGCAGGCTCATCAAATCCTTTGCACCGGGACCTGCGCCCACTAAAGATACCGTCTGCACCTTTAATGATGCCGCCACATTTTCCGCCAGTGCAACGGCATCGGCTGGCTGTGTGCCGTCTGTCTTTTTATCCACTCTTTGAAGATTTTTTCCGTCCTTTGCATACATGCCCGAAATCCAAAATCCGTCCTCTGACTTTTCACAGCATACGCCGCAGGGTGCATTACAGCTTCCGTCCAGCGCTGTTAAAAAGGCGCGCTCTGCCATAAGGACTGCCCTCGCATTTTCATCATTTAAACAGTCCATGACTTCTTTTAAGTTGTCCTTGCAGATTTCCACGGCTAAAATGCCCTGTCCTGCTGCCGGTAAAAAGTCTTCCTTTGAAAAATATTCGTAAAACAAGCCGTCTTCCTGCTCTAAATGCAGGCGCTTTAAGCCCGCCGCCGCCAGAATAATGCCGTCATACTGTCCGTCTTTTAACTTTTGCAGTCTGGTCGGCACATTGCCCCTGAGCATGCGGATTTCCACAAATGGATTCATTGCTTTTATCTGTAATTCCCTGCGCAGGCTGCTTGTTCCGATTACACTGCCCGCCGGAAGGTCTTTAGCGGAAATCCCTGTCCGTGTCACCAGCACATCGCGGCAGTCTTCCCGCGCAAGCACCGCCCCGATACACAGACCGTCTGCAAGCTGCATCGGCACATCTTTGGCGCTGTGTACGGCAATATCAATCGTTTTGTCCAAAAGCTGCTGCTCGATTTCCTGTGTAAAAACACCTTTTCCACCAAACGAAGCCAGCGGCTGATGTAAAATAACATCGCCCTTTGTAATAATAGGAACGATTTCTATTTTTTCTTTTGGAAAATGTTCCTGTATTTTTTGTTTTACCAGCTCCGTCTGAATCATTGCGAGCTTACTTGTACGCGTTCCGATTCTAATCATGTTCCCTCCCGCTGTGTCTGTTTATTATCGTATCCAGTTCCTCCGCTGTCAGCGGACGTTCCTTTATACACCCTGCTTCAAAAATTTCAGTAAAACAGCTTTTGCGCTCCGCTTCGGTTTCAAACCGGCGCTGTACGCGCTCCCGCACCGCGCCAAGCTGTGCATTTAACGCACCGTAATACGGCGGTATTTCCTTTTCAACCGTTCTGCGGATTTTCTGTGTCAGAACCGGACTGTTACCACCGCTGCTGATGCCCACGACAACCTCGTCCTGCTTTATCAAGGACGGAAAGTAAAAACTGCACAATTCTTTATCGTCAACCGTATTAATCAGGATGTTTTTTTCTTTACACAGTTCTGCGATTTTGCGGTTTAACGCCCTGTCATCGGTTGCGGCAATGACAAACTGACAGCCCTCTAAATCTGCTTCTTCAAACGTACCGTATGCCAGCGTAAGCTGTGTCTGTCCTTTCGTTGTATTTTTAAGCGAAGTCAATTTCTCACAGTATGTCAGTGCTTTTATGTAAATAAGTGCGCCAAACGGCAGCAGTGCCGCCGCCTTCCGGTATGCAACCTCACCGCCGCCCATAATGAAACATTTTTTATCCTGCAAATCCACAAAAAAGGGGAAATATGCCATTGTGCCTTTTATCCTTTCCGTTTTTATCCTTTATTAAAAAAAGCTGCCGGACTAAGCCCTTTTACTTAGTGCGGCAACTTTTAAATTTATTCCATGAAAAGTGGTGTTGAATAATATCTGTCACCGCTGTCCGGCAGCAGTGCAACAATCGTCTTACCCTTATTTTCAGGACGCTTTGCAAGCTGAATTGCCGCATATAATGCCGCTCCTGAAGAAATACCGACTAATACGCCTTCTTTTTTGGCAAGAAGCTTTGCCATATCAAATGCAACATCATTGTCAATCGGCATGACTTCGTCATAAATCTCCGTATTTAAAACCTCCGGCACGAAACCTGCACCGATTCCCTGTAATTTGTGTGCCCCTGCGCTTCCGCCTGAAAGCACCGGTGAACCTGCCGGTTCGACTGCAACCACCTGAACTTCCGGTTTTACGGATTTTAAATATTCGCCGACACCTGTTAATGTACCGCCTGTACCGACACCGGCAACAAAGATGTCAACTGCGCCGTCTGTATCTTTGTAAATTTCAGGACCGGTTGTCTTTCTGTGCATTACCGCATTTGCCGGATTGACGAACTGTCCCGGAATAAAGCTGTCCGGAATTTCTTTTGCCAGCTCATCTGCTTTTTCAATCGCACCCTTCATGCCGCGTGCGCCCTCTGTCAGCACAATTTCTGCACCGTATGCCTTTAAGATGTTGCGGCGCTCAATACTCATTGTTTCCGGCATGGTCAGAATAATGCGATAACCCTTGACTGCCGCAATCGCCGCCAATCCGATTCCGGTATTGCCGGAAGTCGGTTCAATAATTACAGAACCTTTCTTTAAAATGCCTTTTTCCTCAGCATCTTCAATCATTGCCTTTGCAATTCTGTCTTTTACACTGCCTGCCGGGTTTAAATATTCCAGCTTTACAAGCAGGGTGGCAGGAAGATTTAATTCCTTTTCGATATTTTCAACTTCTACCAACGGTGTGTTGCCAATCAGTCCTAAAGTTCCCTTATAAATATTTGCCATAACATCCTCCATTCCGCAGGCATACCAATGCCGGAGGAATCGCGAACTGAATTGATTCAGTTCTGCGATAAGGGCTGATTTATGATGCCTGCCTCATAAATCAGCCGTATGAAAAATAATTGCACCAGCATTATTTTTCATACTTGTCTCCAATTCCGCAACAACATATCATTCTTAATTCATTTAGCCCTATTATATCGCCTTAATTCCTACTAGTCAACTAGAAATTAAGGGAATTACTGTTTTTTATCTTCCAACGTGTCCTCAAACACCAGCAGATACACCGCCGCCCCGTAGTCTAAGCGGCTTCTTTTTTCATAGTCAAACGCTGTCCATATCCGCCGATTCTGGAAAGTATTCTGATTCTGTGTTTCACTTATCTGCACTTTCGGATTGCTCTGTGCCGTCTGTTTTTTCAAATTCCGTTCCGGTAAATCCACCGAAATTCCCGCTTTTTGAAGTGTCCTCTCCGAAATCAGCTCAAAATGTGCGGTCTTTGGCATTGCGTATACCACCGCCATTTCACGGATAACGTTTTTGTACGGCTGTAAATCAGGTGCAAACGGCGGTCTTGTTTTTAAATTTTCGCGTTCATACAAATCAAAAATCAACAGTTCCGTAAAAAGTTCCAGCTGAGCTTCCATCTGCATATCTTTCGTTTTTTCACATCCCGATTCTGCCTGTGTGCCTGAAAAATCCGCACTGTCCGGTGCTTTCTGTACCTGCATAATCCGCAGTTTTGCCGCATCGTAAAAATGCTGATACCTTGTCATGCGCGAATGTTTTACCGCAAACAGCCCGTTCTTTTCATAATAATCCGCAAGATATGCAAACATCGCATACGGTGTATCAAAAAACTCCCGCAGATATGTCAGACTTTGCACATACTGGCGGCTATTATAGTACAGCTCCACCATTTCCTCCACCGCTTTTAACGTCAGGACATCGGCATATGAAATCCACTTTGTATACAGCACCTCATACGGCGCCGTATCGGTGTATACAATGCCATATTCTTTGGCATTTTGATACATTTTCGAGCCTTTTAACACTTTTAAAAAGCCAAGCTGTAACTGGTCCGGCTGCATATTGTATACATCATTAAACGACTGCTCAAACCGCTCCAGATTTTCATACGGCAGTCCCGCAATCAAATCCAGATGCTGATGCACATTTCCCGCGCTGTGTACCGATGCCACAACCTTTTTTAATTTTTCCAGATTCATTGTGCGGTCGATTGCCTCAATCGTCTGCAGATTGGTGGACTGCACACCGATTTCAAGCTGCACCAGTCCTCCCCGCATGGCTGCAATTTCCGCCAGTTCCGCTTCATTGAGCAGATCCGCCGCAACTTCAAAGTGAAAATTTGTCACACCATTGTCATGCGTGCGCAGAAAATGAAGCAGTGCCAGTGTTCTTTCATGATTGCAGTTAAACGTTCTGTCTACGAATTTGACCTGCGGCACTTTGGCATCCAGAAAAATCTGCAATTCCGCAAAAACAAGCGGCAGGCTTCTGAAACGCACCGAGCGCGACACGGATGACAAACAATAACTGCACCCAAACGGACATCCACGGCTGCTCTCGTAATAGATAATTTTGTGTTCAAAGACACGCATATCCTGATATACAAAAGGCAGTTCGTCCATATTCATCAGTTCGCGGTACGGCGTTGTCACAATTTCTCCCGTCTGACTGCGAAAACAAATCTGCCGTACTTTTAGCAATTCTTTCTCGCAGTTTTCATCAAAATTTTCATAACAGGCGGCAAGTTCGCAAAATGTCTGCTCTCCCTCACCTATCATCACGCCTTTAATCTGCGGATGATTTTTAAGAACTTCCTTTGCATCGTAGCTCACTTCCGGTCCGCCGAGCCATATGTCCGTATCCGGCAGAATTTTTTTTAATTCGCAAATCATGCGGTGAATCATTTCAATATTCCAGATATAACATGAAAATGCAAGCACATCGGGCTGTTTTTTATAAATGTCTTTTATGATTTCTTCCTGTAGCTGGTTAATGGTATATTCTGCCAGTTCAACCGTGTCCTTCCTGTCGGAATGGGCATCGTGATACGCTTTCAGGCTGTACACGGCAAGATTGGAATGAATGTATTTTGAATTAACCGCCGTTAATAATATTTTCATCTTATAAAATCCTCAGACTTCAAATTCTGTATTTACTGCGCTTCTGTCACAATATCGCCGAGCTGATAGCGGATTACCTTGCTGACCTCTTTTAACGGCAGTTCGACCTGATAGCCGATTTTTCCGGCACTAAACATAATTGTATCATACTCTGCTGCCTCTTTTTGAAAAGTCGTCTTGAAAAATTTCTTCATGCCGATTGGCGAACAGCCGCCGTGGATGTAGCCTGTCAGCCCCAACAGTTCTTTGGATTTTACCATGTCAATCGACTTTTCCCCGACTGCCTTTGCCGCCTTTTTCAAATCCAGTTCCTTTTCCACCGGAATAACAAAAACATAGTGATTCCCGGATTTTGCAACTGTAACAAGAGTCTTAAACACTCTTTTCGGGTCTTGTCCAAGCACCGCCGCAACTTCCGTTCCGCTGACTGCATCGGTTGTTACATAGCTGTGCGGCTGATAGGCAATTTTTTTCTGTTCCAGTATCCGCATGACATTCGTTTTTTCTTCCATTTCGATTTTCCTTTCTTATTTATTTCATTTATACAAGTCTTGTCGTCCACTTCGTACAGTCCCAGACCTCGCTTGCAAGTCCTTCATAAAATTCCGGCTCATGGCAGACCATCAGGATACTGCCCTTGTATTCCTTTAATGCGCGCTTTAATTCATCTTTGGCATCGACATCTAAATGATTGGTCGGTTCGTCCAGCACTAAAATGTTGCTTTCACGATTAATCAGCTTACACAGGCGCACCTTTGCCTGCTCGCCACCGCTTAATACACGCACCTTGCTCTCAATATGCTTCGTGGTCAGTCCGCATTTTGCAAGGGCGGAACGCACCTCGTACTGGGTGTATGCCGGAAACTCCTGCCAGATTTCTTCCAGACAGGTCGTATCCACACCCGCCATTTCCTGCTCAAAATAGCCGATTTCCAGATAGTCACCCTGTTCCACTTCGCCTGAAATCGGCGGAATCAGTCCTAAGATGCTCTTTAAGAGCGTGGTCTTTCCGATACCGTTTGCACCGGTCAGCACAATTTTACTGCCCCGCTCCATTTCTAAATCCAGTGGCTTTGAAAGAGGTTCATCATAGCCGATAACAAGCTGTTTGGTTGTAAAAATGTACCGCCCCGGTGTTCTTGCTTCTTTAAAATGAAATTCCGGCTTTGGTTTTTCGGAAGCCAGCTCAATCATATCCATTTTATCAAGCTTTTTCTGGCGGGACATCGCCATATTTCTTGTGGCAACACGCGCCTTGTTTCTTGCAACAAAATCCTTTAACTGTGCAATTTCCTTCTGCTGTCTGTTGTAAGCTGCCTCTAACTGGGCTTTTTTCACCTCGTAAACCTCCATAAATTTGTCGTAGTCGCCGACATAGCGGTTTAACTGCTGATTATCCATGTGATAAATGAGGTTGACCACGCTGTTTAAAAACGGAATGTCATGCGAAATCAGAATAAACGCATTTTCGTATTCCTGAAGGTAACGCTTGAGCCACGCAATATGCTCTGCATCTAAGTAATTGGTCGGTTCGTCCAACAGTAAAATATCCGGCTTTTCAAGCAAAAGCTTTCCGAGTAAGACTTTTGTACGCTGTCCGCCGCTTAATTCACAGACATCGCGGTCCAGCCCCAGATCGAGCAGTCCCAACGCTCTTGCAACTTCCTCTACCTTTGCATCAATCATATAAAAATCGTGCATTGTCAGCATATCCTGAATCACACCGAGTTCTTCCATGTACTGTTCCATTTGTGCTTCGTCCGCATCGCCCATTTTGGCACAGATTTCATTCATGCGTTCTTCCTGCTGATATAAAAAGTCAAATGCCGAAGCCAGCACCGAGCCGATTGTCATCCCTTTTTCCAGTACGGCATGCTGGTCTAAATAGCCGACACGCACATTTTTTGCCCACTCTATTTTTCCTTCATCAGGCATCAGCGACCCTGTGATAATATTCATAAATGTTGATTTTCCCTCGCCGTTTGCACCGACAAGTCCGATATGCTCTCCCTTTAACAGGCGGAAAGATACATCTGTAAAAATCGCTCTGTCACCAAATCCGTGTGATAAATGCTCCACATTTAAAATACTCATAAAACCTCCATTGTCTGTTGTTATTGTGTAAATAAAAAGGCCTGCCACAATCTCTGCGGCAAGCCTGTTTTGTTATCCTTTATTACAGTTCTTTATAATCATCTGCCCGAAATCTTTTATAGTATACCACAAGTCTGTCTTTTTGCACGCGAATCTTTTTTAACTGGATTCCGCCTGCTAAAAATTCCTGCGGCATATTATTAATGAAATACTTTTGAAGCATTTTTCGCAGCTGTATATTTCTAGAACGCTGTGCTGCCGCCAGAATAAAAATGAAAAAGAACAGCACGCCTTTTCCCACCAGCGGTGTATCAAACCAAAAACGGATAAAAAGCGTATCCCAGATAAAATATATCACGCCGCAGAGTACGACAGCATAAATTACCGCCGTAATATACGACCTTATCCATTCCCTGAGGGTCAATGCCTTTAATTTATAAAAAAAACTGTGATAATTCTTTGATTCTTCCGGGGTAATCGGTAACTCATAAACTTCCATAAATATCCCTGCCTTTCCGTTTACCTTCATTATAGTACAGTATACCACAACCGGATTGGTAAATCTATGAATATTATGCTAAATAATTATGAAAAGTGCGTGTACTTCCCACAGATTATTGTACAAAAATGAATCTGCCGATGGATTAGTCATCACTTAAGACTTCTTCTACATGCCGGATTGACACATCTAAAAAATTGGATATTTCATAAACCGGCACCCCATTGTCATATAAAATAAAAATCAATTCTTCTGTCGATGTGCCTTTTTTACGTTCTGCCTCGATAAAATAGCGTACTTTTTCTTCGTCCATACAAAAATCCCCATTTCCAAGTATTTTTCACCTTAAACATTTACAAAGCACTACAAGCCGCCATAAACACAGTCATTATTCTATTCTGTTATTCACGATTTCATTACTTTCATTATAAAAAATCTTCCATAAACTTTCCATAGGACAAAAGGCTCAAAATATTTCGAATCAATTTATTCTTCGTTTACAAAAATACACGGTTAATTTATAATTTGGACTTTTTTTAGACACATTTGTCCCGTATTATAATAATCGTTGAAAGGCAATAAGCTTTTTTCATACACTTTTTCATATTTTCATACAAGCGGAGGGAACGTCCTTTATATAGCTTCCCACTATGACCGCCCCTTTGCTTGTAAACACTTTCCCCTATTAATAGCGGCGGGTCTGCATTATGCAGCCCGCCGCACCTATTTACACATTATTCATCCGTAATTCACTTTAATATTTACCAAAATCCCCATCTAAAGAAATAATCTGCTCATTGTTTCCTGCCTGTGGCATATAACTGTTTCTTCTGTTGTAAGAATCTGCATACATCGGATTTCTGTATGTATTTTCCTTTAATTTGTATCTGGAAATGGTATCTCTTAGTGCCTGTGACTGGTTTGCAAGTTCTTCACTGGCGCTTGCGCATTGTTCACTGGTTGCAGAATTGGTCTGGATAACCTGTGAAACCTGCATAATTGCCTGATTAATCTGTGCTACGGCTGTTGCCTGTTCATTGGAAGTCGTTGCAATACCGCTGATGATTTCCACGACATTTTCAAGGCTTTCTACAATCTTTGTAAGAGAAGCGGCTGTTTCATCGGCAATCTTTACCCCTTCTTCTACCTTATCAATAGAAGACTGAATCATTTCTGCGGTTTCATTGGCTGCCGCCGCACTCTTTTCTGCCAGATTTTTCACTTCTTCCGCTACAACCGCAAAACCTTTGCCGTGCGCTCCGGCTCTTGCCGCTTCAACCGTTGCATTCAATGCTAAAATGTTGGTCTGGAATGCAATGTCATCAATCACTTTAATAACCTTTGAAATGTTGTGGGAAGATGTATTGATGTCGTTCATGGCTTCAATCATATTGTGCATCTGCTCATTGCCGTTCTTTGCTTCCTCGCCAACTTCATGAATCAGCTTATTGCCGGTTGTTGCCTGTGTCGCATTTTCATTGGTTTCCTTTGCAATTTCATTCATGGAAGCTGTAATCTGCTCAATCGCACTTGCCTGCTGTGTTGATCCCTGTGCAAGTGCCTGGCTTGCGCCTGCCACCTGTTCGGCACCTGCGGAAAGCTGAAAGCTGGATTCTTTAATGCCTGTTAATACATTATTATTATTTTCAACCAGTTCCTTTAAGGCCCGCCCCAGTTCATCTTCTACTGAATGCGGAAGCACTTCTACCGTTAAATCCCCGTTGGCAATTTTTTGTGCAAGCATTGCATTTTCTTTGGTATTTTTAATAATCTTTGCATACACATCTAGCACTTCGCCGATTTCATCATTGTAATATTTTTTCAGTTCAACCATCACATGCACAAGAACCCGGGAGCGATCAACCAATTCTCTGGCTGAGGGTTGTTCTATCGTAATTTTCATAGATACCTCCGGCGGAGGCAAATGCGACGGGGACAGCAGGACAGGGCACATACGCAACGCTCCGCTTCGTGATAAGCAGGTTAACGCCACCACCGGAGACGCCAGGCTCACTGGTGGTGACCCAGACAGGGTTGGCGTACCGGTTATCACGACCCGGCGCTTCTTTCGAAGCCCCTGCCTGAGCCACCATTGAAAGGGCGAGCGCAGGCCGCGCCAGTAGCACTGCAAACATCGCTACCGACACTCGTGATAATTCGGAACGCCAATTCCGGTTGCAGTTTTGCCGCAACGTGACCAATATAACGCAAAATTATGGAGAAAAGCCACGCACAATTGAGAACATCCGAATTACGTATAAATTATCTTGTGTGAGTTTGATCTTACGCAACTATTTGAAAATAGGACATTTAACAAATTCCATTAATTGCTATTGTTGTGTTTTTACTGACACAAGGCATTAAGATGAAAATAACTTTCTTTGCAGTTAATAATTTTCGTGGGATATCTGGAGGTCTTGATATAAACAAAATAATATTCAAGGACACAAATACG
>ERZ773204.1765-NODE-1765-length-16254-cov-13.187975_pt1 | contig 16254 bp, 4 predicted proteins | sample MGYA00581007_ERZ773204 | MGnify/ENA primary metagenome ERZ773204 (study PRJEB29015, sample SAMEA2737757) | human gut metagenome | biome: human gut; feature: human-associated habitat; material: faeces | place: China | collected 2012 ... | reverse complement strand
CAGGTAGCATTTGACTGCACAGGAATAATATATGATGAGAATGTAGGCTGGTGGTATATAAGGTCCGGTCAGGTAGCATTTGACTGCACAGGAATAATATATGATGAGAATGTAGGCTGGTGGTATATAAGAGATGGTCAGGTAGCGTTTGATTATACAGGAATGGCATATGATGAAAATGTAGGCTGGTGGTATATAAAAGACGGTCAGGTTCAATTTGATTAAAAGAAGTGAGTTCATATATATACTCCATTTTTGATAAACCATGATTTATTTATTGTGTTTTGCAGGATAATATTTTATAATAAATATTAACGAAACTTGTCGGAAAAAGTAGAAACGGTAAGTAATATAAGAATTCATATAATCAATATTAAATATGAATGTTGTTAATGGTTATATGGATGTTTGATTTTACAAGAATGGAGATTAGATATGGATATTCTTGCATTAAAGCCGGGTTCGGAAATAACTATCAGTGCAATGGCTAATGGAGAGAGGATTGACTTTAAATCAAGGGTTGTTGAACCATATGGAGAAACAATACTTATAGAAGAGATAACCAATGATAATAATGAGGCAATAAGCTTTGTATCAGATAATGTATATCTTGAGATGAGCAGTATTAACAGTAAGAATCTTCCTGTTATATGGAAAAATGTGGTTGTACAGCATGTAAGAATGGGGAAGAATTTTTATCATCGTGTAATTGCCGGAGAAGATGGTAAGCTGTATAACAGACGTAATGCATTCAGACTGCCTATAGACAAAGGGGCTGTTATACAGATAGGAACCAATACAGGTACGCTCGATGTTTTAATGCATGATGTAAGTACTAATGGATTTTCATTTATAACAGAAAAAGAAGTTGAGAATATAGACGGTCAGCGGATACACATTATGTGTACATATAATGATTTCAGAATGGATATACAGGGGATTCTAGCAAGAAAACAGGAGCTTGCACCTAACCGCTTTTTATATGGAGTAAGGGTGGATAAGATTAATCCTAAGCTTGATAAATTCATTATGGACAGGCAGAGGATTAAGGCAAGCCATGTTAAGAAACCATTAACGGCAGCGGCCGATGAAAAATATGAAAAGCTTGCTAATATGAAAGCTGCTGTAGATAAGCAGTCCAATTAAATAAATATCAAAACTGCCACTTTGCCGGCTGGGGTGCAGCCTTATCCGGCAGGGTGGTTTTTTAGCTTAAAGCAATAAAACACATTGACATACAGCAATAAAACTATTAAAATAAGACTACATGCGATGACGAAGACAGTAAGGTATCAGACAAAAGCAGATTAGCAGAATAATATGGTATATTAAAGAGCTGCAGACAAGCGAGCCGGGATGGTGGGAGCCGGTGTGAGTAGATGATATCTGAATATCACTTCCAAGCATCCAAACAGAAAGCTATATATTAAGATATATAATGCCTGAGATATTTAATATCGAAGAATTTAATATCCTGAGTAGTGAGTAGATGAGGACGGTAATCCCACCGTTATTGGGGACGCATATGCTGGTATGTCGTAAATGGTATGATAAGTGATTATTCAGTCTCTTCGCCTGTTACGGCGGAGAGATTTTTTTATGTGTGCAACAGGCTGTATACCGTGTCAGTACGGAATTATAGCGGCTGCCGTGATAATCTGGAATTATAAATAAGATATAGGAATTGTGTAACAAATATTCTTTTACGAAATCAGCGCACAGGGTTTTCCCTGATTTTAAATTAAAGCTGCTGCATACATTTGCAATAGCAGTAATAAAGGTGTCAGCTACACTGGCAGGAAAGGAAGCATCTATGGTATACGAAAAGGTACCTACAGACTTAAAGTTTGTTGAAAGAGAAAGAGAAGTTGAAAAGTTCTGGAAAGACAATGACATTTTTCAGAAGAGTATTGACAGCCGTAAGGAAGGTGAGACATATACATTCTATGACGGACCACCAACAGCCAATGGTAAGCCACATATCGGTCATGTATTAACAAGAGTTATCAAAGATATGATTCCACGTTACCGTACTATGAAGGGCTATATGGTTCCACGTAAGGCAGGCTGGGATACTCACGGTCTTCCGGTAGAGCTTGAAGTTGAGAAGAAGTTAGGGCTTGATGGCAAGGAACAGATTGAAGAATATGGTCTTGAGCCATTTATCAAACATTGTAAGGAAAGTGTATGGAAATATAAGGGAATGTGGGAGGATTTCTCTTCTACAGTTGGTTTCTGGGCTGATATGGACAATCCTTATGTAACATATGATAATAACTTTATCGAGTCAGAATGGTGGGCATTAAAGCAGATCTGGGATAAGAAGTTATTATATAAGGGCTTTAAGATTGTTCCTTATTGTCCTCGTTGTGGAACACCTCTTTCATCACATGAGGTGGCACAGGGATATAAGAGTGTTAAGGAGCGTTCAGCGGTAGTACGTTTCAAGGTTACAGGCGAAGATGCATATTTTCTGGCATGGACAACAACACCTTGGACACTTCCATCTAACGTTGCACTTTGTGTAAACCCTGATGAGACATATGTTAAGGTTAAGGCAGCAGACGGCTATACTTATTATATGGCAGAAGCGCTTCTTGATAAGGTGCTTGCAGGACTTGCAGTTAAGACAGGTCAGACAGTTAACGGAAAAGAACTTGCGACAGATGAAGATGGCAAAGTGGCAGAAAATATCAGTGGCGAGGGCGTTGATTATACTGTACTTGAAAAGTTTGCAGGTAAGGCTCTTGAATATAAGGAATATGAACCACTTTTTGCATGTGCAGGAGAAGCAGCAGCAAAGCAGCATAAGAAAGGACATTTTGTTACATGTGATACATATGTAACAATGTCAGATGGTACAGGTATCGTTCATATTGCACCAGCATTTGGTGAAGATGATGCTAAGGTAGGACGCAAGTATGATTTACCATTTGTACAGTTTGTAGATGGCAAAGGTGAGCTTACAGAAGAGACTCCTTATGCGGGTCTTTTTGTAAAGAAAGCTGATCCTGAGGTATTAAAGGATCTTGATAAGGAAGGCAAGTTGTTTGATGCACCTAAGTTTGAACATGATTATCCATTCTGCTGGAGATGTGATACACCGCTTATCTACTATGCAAGAGAATCATGGTTTATTAAGATGACAGACCCTGAAGTTAAAGCTAACTTAATAGCTAATAACAAGAAAATCAACTGGATTCCTGAAACAATCGGTACAGGACGTTTCGGCGCATGGCTTGAAAATGTACAGGACTGGGGTATCAGCCGTAACAGATACTGGGGTACACCTCTTAATATCTGGCAGTGTGAGGACTGTGGCGAGATGATGTCAATTGGAAGTATTGCAGAACTTAAGGAAAAGTCTGATAACTGCCCTGATAATATTGAGCTCCACAGACCATATATTGATGCGGTAACATGTAAGTGTGGCAAGTGCGGCGGCACAATGAAGAGAGTACCGGAAGTTATCGACTGCTGGTTTGACTCAGGTTCAATGCCATTTGCGCAGCACCACTATCCATTTGAAAATAAAGACCTTTTTGAACAACAGTTCCCGGCTAAGTTTATTTCAGAAGCTGTTGACCAGACAAGAGGATGGTTCTATTCACTTCTTGCAATATCAACACTTTTATTTAATAAGGCACCATATGAGAATGTTATTGTATTGGGACATGTCCAGGATGCAGATGGTCAGAAGATGAGTAAGTCTAAGGGTAATGCAGTTGATCCTATGGAAGCATTGAATAAACATGGTGCTGATGCCATCCGCTGGTATTTCTATGAGAATTCAGCACCTTGGCTTCCTAACAGATTCCATGATAAGGCTGTTACAGAAGGACAGAGAAAGTTCATGGGTACAATCTGGAACACATATGCATTCTTCGTGCTTTATGCTAATATTGATGATTTTGATGCAACAAAGTATACGCTTGAATATGATAAGCTTCCTGTAATGGATAAATGGATTCTTTCTAAGTTAAATACTGTTGTAAAGACTGTAGATGATAACCTTAATAATTACAAGATTACAGAAACAGCAAGAACATTAGAGGATTTTGTCGATGAACTTTCTAACTGGTATGTAAGACGATGCAGAGAACGTTTCTGGGCTAAGGGAATGGAACAGGATAAGATTAATGCTTATATGACTCTGTATACAACACTTGTTACACTTTGTAAGACGGCAGCTCCTATGATTCCATTTATGACAGAGAGCATTTACAGAAACCTTGTATGCAGCATTGACAAGTCAGCTCCAATCAGTGTACACCTTTGTGACTTCCCTAAGGTACAGGAAGATTGGATTGATAAGGAACTTGAAGATAACATGGAAGATGTATTAAATGCCGTAGTTATCGGTCGTGCATGTAGAAATGCTACTAATATCAAGAACAGACAGCCGATTGGCAGAATGTTTATCAAGGCACCTTGGAAGTTAAATGAATTCTTTACAGATATTATTGCTGATGAGTTAAATGTAAAGAGCGTTGAATACAAGGATGATGTAAGAGATTTCACATCTTATACATTCAAGCCACAGCTTAAGACATTAGGACCTAAGTATGGCAGGTTCTTAGGTGAGATAAGGAAGCAGCTTACAGAGCTTGATGGCAATAAGGCTATGGATGAGCTTAATAATGCAGGCTTTATTACATTACAGGTAAATGGTCAGGATATCCGCCTTGAAAAGGCAGACCTTCTCATTGAGATGACACAGATGGAGGGCTACGTTGCTAATTCTGATAAGGGTATTACCGTTGTTATGGATACTAACCTTACACCAGAACTTATTGAGGAAGGCTTTGTAAGAGAAATCGTAAGCAAGATTCAGACAATGCGTAAGGATGCAGGCTTTGAGGTTATGGACAGAATCAAGGTATATGTATCAGGTAATGACAGGATTGCGGATCTTATGCAAAGAAATGCAGAGCAGGTTAAGTCGGTAGTCCTTGCAGATGATATTATCGCTTCTGAAGCAGAGGGATTTGTTAAGGAATGGAATATCAATGGTGAGAATGTAACACTTGGCGTTGAAAAGAACTAATATAATTAAGAGTAGTTATATTAATCATAGGTAAAAGTATTACAATATAATAATATATCGTGGATAATAACCATATAGACTTATAATGTTATTGAATATGTATTCTGTCTGGTTATCCACATAAAAGCAGGATATAATTGCATAATGTAGTTATATCCTGCTTTTTAATATTGATAGAAAATGTATATATTTCACAAAAAATACATATAATATGAGTGAAAATGTCGAAAACGTCTAAAATATGTAAAAAAATCTGTAATATTTTGTTCACATTTTAAAATGACAAAAATATAAGTTGTATCATTTTGACTATTTATAGTATTGTAGACCTATATTATTGACTTATAAAATTAAAGGGAGTAAAGAAGATGGGCAGAAAGGTTAAAAAACAAGGAGGCTTACGAAGGGTAGCAGCAGTATTGATGGCTGTTGCAATGGTTCTTTCAGTAATGCCAGTTGAACCGGGGTTGTTCAGCATAACAGTGAATGCGGCTGAGAAATTGTCAGCAGTGTGGACAACAGCAGATTCGGTATTAAAAGATACTAATAATATGGAGGCGGATTCTGTAAAAGGAGGAACGCTGACTAATAATAATGGTAATGTTATAGATATATCAGATGCCAATACATTTACAAAGAGAACCTCTAGTGGCGACTTTCTTGTAAATGGTGGAGTGGAGCTTTCACTTCCTGTAGTATCTAAGGCAAAGACATGTACAATAACACTTGTATCTTATAATGATATAACAAGTGATTCTAATTCTATTACAGTGGATGGAATGAAAGATACGAGTATAAGTAAAAGTGGTAGTGGATGGTTAACATATACGATTACAGGAACACCGGATGGAAGTGGCAACACTGTAACAATCAAGACAAATAGCCAGGAATATTTTAGGAGAATTGAAGTGAATTCATCTTCAAGTCTTGCTGTAACAGATGCGGCTTTTGCAGATGGTCATATGTCAGCGGAGTGGAGACCGGGAAGCGGAAGTTATTTATCATCAACAGGAAGTACAACAGCTATAAATGCCGGACAGACAGGCACTTATACTAATACTGAGAATGATGTGTTATATGTAAATGCAGATAAAGGTAAATTATCACCTAATGGAAATTATTTTCAGGTTAATAATACAACAAAATTAACCATTCCTGTTGTTGGAGATAAGGCAGTATTAACAGCCATAGTTTATAAAGGAGGTGTAGGAACTACTACAGATGCAGTACTGGATGATTCACACCTTGCTTTAACAGGAACAGGCTTAAAGTCAGCTGAATGTACATATAATGAGGTATCAGAAGAGGATGCTAATTCAAGAAAGGTAGAGATAATCTGTTATCTTGACGGAGAAGAGGGAGAGCTTACATTAGAGGTATTATCTAATACATATTTTAGAAGTATAGGTATAGCCTGTGAAGAAGTAAGCACTACAACAATAAGCGGTTCTGTAACAAGTAAGTCTGATATTCCAGAGGGAACGCAGGTAGTTGCAACTAATAAGACAACAGGGCTTACATATAAGTCAGATATAAATGATGGAAAGTATTCTATAGAGGTACCGGCAGAAGATACACAGATGGAATATGAGTTGACATTAAGTAATCCGGAATATCAGATTACATCGGATATAACAACATGTACAGTAAGTACTGCTGATACAGAAGGTAAGACGATTGATTTAACAGTTATTAAACTCAGTACATGTATAGTAACAGGAAACATAATTGGTATTGCAGATAATTATGATATAAGCAATATGAAGCTTGTATTTGATACGGATGAAGCTACAGATTATGAACCTGAAATAACAGTGGATAAGGATAATAAGACATATTCCGCCAAGCTTGAAAAGGGATTGGCTTATAAGTTATCAGTACAGGGCATTAACGATTATGAGATAACATCAGATGTTACAGGACTTGTGTATACACAGGATAGTACATTAGATATTAATTTAGGATTAAAGAGTGTATATACTGTTACAGTTAAACTTCCTGATGAACCAGATTTAACTAATGCAGAACTTACATATATATATACCAATAATGAGGATAGATATGTATATCAATTTAATTCAGCAGAAGATATTAGATTAAGAAACGGCTCATATACATTAAAGCTTGCAGGAGATTTTCTTGCACAGCCATATAGTATAAAGAGTGGTGCTGATGTAACAGTTAATGGTAATGAGGTCAGCCAGACACTTGGATTTGAACTTGTTACAGAATGGAGCTTTGTATATTCTGATGACGGCAATTATTACAAAGATACAATCAATGGAACGACGGGCTATTACAATGGATTATATATTGATGCAACAAGCGGAAAGCTTACACCAAACGGAAGTACACCAAATTCAGCACAGTTTAATACTGGAGCTAAGATATCTGTTCCTGTAACAGGTAAGTGTACAATATCTGTTGAGGCATATGATAAAACTTATGCATTGTATACAATAGGCGGAACAGCAGCGGATACTACACAGGCTGTATCAACATATCAGTATACAGATAAGAATGCTGGAACAGTTGATATAGTATCTACAGGTAATGCTTATATCAAGTCAATTAAGGTCGTATATGCTGCAAAAGATGTTGAATATAAAGAACAGGCCGAGATGCCACAGGTGTATACATATGGTAATGCGGATTCATTAGTAGTACAGCCGGAAGGTCAGAGACTTGTCTTAACACAGACAGGTGGAAGCTTAGGAACAACAACTAATGCAGACAAAACAACTAATATTAATACAAGTGTAAGCTTTTATGGTTTTAATGAAACAAGTGATATCAATAAGCTTACAGCAGATATAATTATTGAGGACTGTGGAAACAGCAGTTCTAATGGTATATTCTTTGGTGCATTTAACAAGGATTATATAGTAACCACAGGTATTCGTAAGGGCAGCGAGTTAAAGATGATATATTCAAAGTCTGAATCTGACCTTACGGGAGCTTCAGGCGGTGTAACAGGCAATTATCCTGTTGGAACAGTAGTAACATTTACAGTAGAAAAGTCTGATACAGAGCTTATAATTACAGCAACACCTAAGGGTGGACAGACACAGACTGCAAAGTTTGATTATTCTAAGAATCTTTTATTTAAGAAGAATGGTAAGAATACAGCAGTTTCTTATGGATTTGTACTTGCAGGAGTTAAGGCAGTTGTTAAGAATATGACATATACATCAGCCGATGGAAAAGTACTTTATGACCAGAATGATTGCTATCAGGCCGCAGGTGTGGCACCTGTAGTAAAGAGCGTTAAAGCAAAGGCAGCGGCTACAAGGGATTATATTGATGTTAGCTGGGAGAATGAGACAGAAGCACAATTAGATGGAATGTATGCGCTTCAGGTATCGACAGATAAGGGAAATACATGGACAGATGTTGATACTGCTATTACAGAAAAGTCATACAGATACAATATATCTGAGGCTGGAGATTATCAGTTCAGGGTATGTGGTAAGTTAGGTGTCAACGGAGATAGAAATACATATGCAGTATCGGATAACATTAATGTTATTGCAGCATTAGATTCAGTTGTATTAAATATTTCGTCAACAGCTGATAAAGTTAATCTTACATGGGATGCAGTTAATAAGGCTACAGAATATGATATTTACAGATATTCCTATGATGATACACAGGATAATGCTAAAAAGATAGCAACAGTTAATAAATGTGAATATGAGGATAGCGATGTAGCTGCGGAGATGCCATATTATTATTATGCAGTTGCCAATTCATATGTAAATGGAGTCCTTGATAATTGGAGTAATCCTTCAGAAACAGTATGGACAGTACCAAGTGCCGGTCATACATCTGATTATGTATATGAAGATGAGGCGGTTGGATTTACAATTACTAAGAGATCCTATAATACAGTATATGATGGAAAGCTTACTATTGAAGGTGTTGTAGAAAAGCAGGCAAATGTAACTTTAAAGATTAATGGCACTGAGGCAGGAAAGACAGATGCAGCTGCAAAGGGAACATTTTCATTTGAAGATAAACAATTATCAGCAGGCAGAAATAACGTTGAATTATTATTTACAGATAAGAATGGAAAGGTTACAAGAGAAACTTTCAATTATGTATATTTAACAGATTATCAGAAGGTAGTAGATGCTAAGTTTACAGGCAATGATGGTGATAAGGTAAATGGAATTGAAACATATAAGACTGTACAGGCAGCCGTTGATTCAGTATCATCAGCTAACAGTGAAAGAGTCATTATTCTTGTCAAAGAAGGAGATTATGAAGAGCATCTTATAGTATCATCACCTTATATCACACTTATTGGTGAGGATAGTGAAAAGACAAGGATATTCTATGATACCAAGCAATGGGTTGGAGGCGATATGGGCCTTAGATGTGCTGTAAAGATTAATGCGACAGCTACAGGCTTTTCAGCAGAAAACCTTACTATTGAGAATACATATAAGTATCTTGGTAATGGTACAATTTCAAATGAATCTTGTGATGCATTAAGAAATGATGCCGCTAATGCTTCTTATATTAATGTAAGAATATTAGGTTATCAGGATACACTTTGTGCTAATGGCGGTACACAATATTATTATAAGTGTTATATTGCAGGTAATGTAGACTTTATTTATGGTAATGAGCCTAGAGCATTATTCAATGATTGTAAGCTTGTATTCCGTTATAATGCTAATAAAAATTCAGGATATGTGTGTGCACCTAAGACAGGGGCTTCGGCAGCATATGGCCTTACATTTAATAATTGTCAGGTTATTTCAGAGGAAGGCTGTTCAGGAAGTAAGTATTATCTTGCAAGACCTTGGGGACAGGATGCTTATATAACATGGATTAACTGTTATATGGGTAAGATGATTCGTGCCAATTCGGCTAATCCATATTCAGATATGAGTGGAGCACTTGCATCTAAAGCAAGATTTTATGAATTTGGAAGCTTTGGACCGGGTTATGCCATTAATGTAAATAGAAGACAGATATCAAAGAGTAAAGCGGATTCTATGATTACGGCCTCATACTTAGGATGGGATCCATATAGTGCAGTTACAGATATAGGAACAGAGTATATTGGAAATATAAGTACACAAACAGATAATAAGTATGTTGAAAAAGAATATGTTTCTGATACTTATTCTGAAAATGAAGGTAATGATAAGGGACTTGATGCATATACACAGGAGGGTTATGCACAGAGTGCTAATACAACAGGCGGAGGATTGTTAAAAGAATCATCTAAAAATTACTATACTGTGGATAATGCAGAAGATTTCTTAAAGGCAATCCAGAGCGTTAAGAAGAGCGGAATGGCATCGGTTATTGAACTTACAGCAGATATTGCTCTTGGTGATAAAGAAGTTAACAACTTCCAGGATTATAGTGCATTTATAACGGCACATAAGCAGGCACCACTTACTCATCCAACACTGTTAAAAACAGGTGTATCAATGTTAAAGCTTGAAAATATGAGTAATTTAACAATCTATTCTAAGAATGGAGCTAAGATTACACATACATGTGTTGATATTACCGGATCTAATAATATTATTATCAGAAATATAGAATTTGATGAAATCTGGGAATGGGATGATGAAACACAAGGCGGATATGACCGTAATGACTGGGATTACATGACTATTGAAAAAGGAAGTTTTGATATATGGATTGACCATTGTACTTTCTATAAGGCATATGATGGTGTAATTGACATCAAGACTCCAACGGATTCAAGTAATGTAACAATCTCATGGTGTGAATTTTTACCAGCAAGTGAGGATAATGTATTCTTTGATGCCATGATGAATATAATGAAGGATAATCCGGATAATTATCCATATTATAAGCATCTGCTTGAAGAGGGAATGACAGACAAACAGATATATAATTATGCTTATGGTCAGAAAAAGACACACCTTTTAGGACAGTCAGATACAGATACATCAGCTAAGAATATTACAGCAACATTTGCAAATAATTATTACAAAAACTCAATGGACCGAATGCCAAGACTTCGTTATGGTACGGCTCATGTATATAATTGTATTATGGATGCACAGGATCTAAGAGATATGCGTCTTGATATAGAAAATACAGTAGGTTCAACACTTGCACAGAAGATTGTAAGTAATGGTGCTTCATCTAATTGTGGTGCGCATATGCTTCTTGAAAATTGTTATATGTCAGGTATGACAAATGTGCTTATAAGTGGTAATGGTGAGAGTTCTGCAGGATATATCAATGCTGTAAATACTATTTATAAGCTTGATAATAAGGCTGCTGACTTAAAGGTTATGTTAAATACTTCCAAAGAAGGAGAGGTTGCATTAGTTCAGGATAAGGATGAATTCAAGGCGGCTCTTCCATATAGTGATTACAGATTATATTCAGCCTCAGAATTGTCAACAGTGGTACAGCCTTATACAGGAGCAGGAAAGCTTACACTTACAACATTACAGTGGGAAAAAACAAAGTATAATGATGAACACACAGTACATACAGAACATAAGTGGGATGAAGGAGTAGTAACAAAGAAAGCCACATGTACAGAAGCTGGAGAAAAGACGTACACATGTACAGTATGTAATGCGACCAGGACAGAAAAGATAGAGGCAGCAGGCCATAAATACAGTACAGAATGGACAATAGATAAAGAAGCGACATATACAGAGCCGGGAAGTAAGTCACATCATTGTACAGTGTGCGGAGCCAGAACAGATATTACAGAGATTCCTGTAATTAAGGAGAATAAGGATGATAATGCCAAGACAGATGTTACAGTCAGTCAGGGTAAAGATGCTCCTGATACAACATTTGATGAGTCAGATGAGGAATTAACTGATAAAATACTTACAGAGGACGAAAAGATCCAGGCAGCCGGCAAAGATATTAAAATTAAGCTTTCAATAAATAATATCAGTGATAATGCATCAGATGAAGATAGTAAGCTTATTAAAAACAGACTTACAGTATCACAGAAAGTAGGAATGATTCTTGATATTAAGTTGAATATGACTATTGGTGCAGATAGTAAGCAGGTATATGAAACAGCTCAAGAGATTACACTTAGTGCAGAAATACCGGAAGAGCTTCTTAATAATAATTCTGATATTATAAGAAAATATTCAGTTATCAGGATACATGATAGTAAAGCTGAGATTCTTAAATCAGAATATAATGCTCAGACTAAGAAGATAACATTTAAGACAGACAGATTTTCAACTTACGCTATTATCTATGAAGATACTAAGAAAGATAATACACAAGAGACAACAAAGCCAGCCGGAGGTAATACACAGGAGACAACAAAGCCGACTGGAGGTAATACACAGGAGACAACAAAGCCAGCCGGAGGTAATACACAGGAGACAACAAAACCGACCGGAGATAATACGATATTATCAACAGATATAACTAATAGTTCAATACAGCCAACAGCTGCAGAAAATATTAACTCTCAGGAGAATCAGACAATAACAGCATCTGACAGTGATGTTAATACAGGAGACAGTATTTCTGCAGGAAAGGCAGTTGCTATTATTATGATGATGATGTCATGTATTTTGGCAATGTGTGTAGTGATATTAAAAAAGAAAAACAGAAATATTTAATTAAAAATAAGTATGATAACTAATTAAATAACAGACTAAGAGGACTGTCGCATTAATGGAAATCATACAATATGTAGATATTAAAGATTAATACGATATAATGGTCAAAATATAATTTGATTAAGATATCTTTATTAACATCCATATTGTATGCAATTCTTTGATATGCGGCAGTCTTTTTGTGAGTGCAGATATTATTGTATTAAAAGAGCAGAGTTTTCGTTTTTGTAAAAGGTTATAAATCGACAAGGACATTAATATATGGTACAATAATTTTTATGCTTTTTAAGAGAAGGCATATGATATGTGAACAAAAATAATTAAGGATTTATAAAATGGAAGAAAAAAGTTTTTTTAAAGAGCTGATAAGTGAATTTGCGGTTATGGGTATCATACCCTTGCTTTTTGTTACCAATCTTTTGATATTTAACTGGAAAAATACAGTCCTTAACAGTAATAATTATGCGATATTTTTAGGGGTGCTTATTTTTGCAGCTACTGCAGAGATTATATATATATTAACGCATATTTCAGGATTGAATACGCAAAAGATTAAAGCTTTCTGGAAAAAACATAAGATAATGATTATTGGGCTTGTAATTATATGTATTACAAGACTGCCATATATTAATACACTTCCAAGATGGGATTCAGGTGAGTACTATTACAGACTTACGGAAGGGTTGAAAAACTGTACATTTGACAGCTTCATAGATTTTCAGAAGAACTTTGCGTTGTGTGGTCATCCTACACTGATATTCAGTATTATTTATTTAATAGGTGAGATGGTATTTCCTGGAGAGGTAATAGGTGTTAATCTCGTATCACTTGTGCTTACACTTATTGCATTCTGGTGTGTATACAAAATCTTATTAAGAGTATTAAGAAAAACTACATATGGTAATGCAGCAGTATTTACGATAGTTTTGTCATTTGCACCGCTTGTATACAGTTCATTTTCATATTTTACACCAGATTATCCGATGGCAATGTTTATAATATATGTAATTTATGCATGCACATATAACAGACCACTTATTGCAGGCTTCTTTAGTATGGCATGTTTCCAGACGAAAGAAACCGGAATGGTATTAATAGGTGGATACGTTCTTGGGATATTATTTCATTATAAGTTTAAATATGGATATAAGGGTTCAGGTAAAAATTATATCGGTGAGATTTTAAAGGATGCAAGATTGTATTTCATATTCGTTGCGGCTGTGATACAGTTCCTTTATAACAGATTTATCGGTGGGGTGTCACAGTGGACACAGAATTCTAATGAAACGGCTGGACTTAGATGGGATAATAACGGAACTAACTGTCTGGGCTTTAATCCTGATTATATAGCAATCAAGTTAAAACAGCAGTTTTTATTGAATTTTAACTGGGTAATCTTATTAATTATCATTGGAGGTTTTATATTTTTCCTTTTAAAAAATGGAAAGAGGGTACATCTGAACCTTAAATATATTGAACTTGTAACGGCATTTATATGTTATGTGGCATTTTCATGTATTTATATAACTGCATCACTGGCAAGATATAATGTTGCAGGAGATATATTACTCTATATACTTATGTTTGGTATTCTTAACAGAATAGCAGATAATTATAAGCAGGCATATATATCAATTGTCTGTGGCATTCTGGCATTTATCCAGTGCTTCTTTACATGTGATCCGGTTACAACAGCAGTATTTTTAAAACTCAATCTTGGCAATTCAGCAATTATATATGTAGGTGATACAACTAAAGATATGATGTATGGTGATTATCTTGTATACAATACACAATATATAATGATTAATAAATCAATAGATGAGGTGCTTAAAAGAACAGGATATAATCCACAGGAGTATGATGCTGTGGTATCAGATAATAATGGAGCATGTATAACAGGTAATTCAGCGGTATTTTTATATAATTGGGATATGAAAAAGCACAAACGTGTATTTTATGAAAATGACAATACTATAGCTATGCCGGAGACGTTACAGGTAAGGAGCCTGCCATTATATGACCTTAAGGAAAAAGCGGTTCTTATATACCTGCCTTATAATGGCAATGTTACTAAAGAAGATATGCTTGAGTCAGCAAATGAGTACTATGAAGTAGGAGAAGAACAGGAAGTGCAGACCGTGCAGGGTTGTATCTATTATTACGACATGACTCTAAGAGAATAATATCTGGCGGTAAACATATACATTGTTAAAAAGTTATCAAAAAATACACATTTTGTTCAAAAGTTAGACTGAATTTGGTCACAAAATTTAGGTACTATAATAAATGTAAAGAGCAGTGAGCTTTTTATAAACACTTTTTTTCATAAAAACCTTGTAGCATTTCCCCAATATAATAACTGACCACTATTATATTTGCTACAACACTTTTTCTCCTTATTTACAGCAGGCGCCCAAATGACCGTAAATGCCTGTTGTAAAAAAGAGGGATGCCACAGAATAATTGCATCAGATATGCAGCTATTCTGTGACATCCCTCTTTTTATTATGTGTCGTGCCCCTGTTGAGCCAGCCGAGTGAAATATAAACCATCCACTATGCGGGAAAATACAATTATACAAAGCGGATACCATTATTTATAAGTTAATAAAAATTATAAATAAATGCACAAATCAAAAATTAACGGTGTAATTTTTAAATTTGTGCATTTATGGTATACAGATTGCTGAATATAGATAAAAGAAATATTTAATACTATTTTATAGCCATAACAGTTATATAATAGTACATCATAATATAATGGCATAAGCTTCCGCCCATAACAAACAGATGGAATATCTCATGTGAACCGAAGTTCTTGTGGATTGAGTTAAATATTGGAAGCTTTAAAGCGTATATTATACCGCCTATGGTATATATAATTCCACCAACAAGAAGCCATCCGAAAGCTCTGGCGGGAAGTGCGGCGAGTATCTGAGGAAATGCAAGTACACATACCCAGCCCATAGCTATATATAAAACAGATGAAATCCACTTAGGACATGTTACCCAGCAAAGTTTAAAAATAATTCCGCAAATGGCAATTCCCCATACAATTGAAAGAAGCATATATCCTGTAGTTCCATGAAGTACAACAAGGCATATAGGGGTATATGAACCTGCAATAAGAATAAATATCATACAGTGGTCTAATTTTTTTAAAACCCTGTTAAATTCTGGTGAAATATCAAATGTATGATATGCTGTACTTGCACCATACAGTAAAATCATGCTTATGATAAATATACCAAGTGAAGCTGCGTTAAGAAGATGTCCTGTATTAGCCGCCTTAAGTATAAGAGGTGCAGCTCCAGCAATAGACATTATCATTCCGATAAAGTGGGTAATAGAACTTCCCGGGTCTTTAATTGAAAAGTGGTAAGGCTTTTTATATTCTTTGGAATAGCTATTAGTACTTCTATTAATATAAGATGATTTACCTGTATTGTAAGCAGTTGCATGTATATAGTTATCTTTTGTATTGTGATTTAAGATTGTCGTTTTCATACTAACCTCCATTTCTTGGCAGCTTTTGTTGCTAAGAGGCGAAGAAAAATTTGCGCAGGCAATTTTTCTTCTGCCATCAATGGCTATT
>ERZ773204.1753-NODE-1753-length-16343-cov-16.249018_pt1 | contig 16343 bp, 26 predicted proteins | sample MGYA00581007_ERZ773204 | MGnify/ENA primary metagenome ERZ773204 (study PRJEB29015, sample SAMEA2737757) | human gut metagenome | biome: human gut; feature: human-associated habitat; material: faeces | place: China | collected 2012 ... | reverse complement strand
TAGAGTACGGAGTAAGAGTAGCTGTACCAAGTTCGATATTTGACGAATCGTATTTAGTTGCCAAGGCGGTTTTATCGGCTTTAACAAGCAAAGCATTGTAAACCGTACCGCTTGTGAGATAACACGGGCTATTATTTTTTGGTTCACTGTCAAACGGCATTGAATTGAGCTTTTGGGCAATACTCTTGTCTGTTTTATCAAGCCTTGCTCCAAGTGAATTCCGACCGCCTCTTGCGTTCTCGACTTCTTTTGTGATTTCCGCAATAGAGCTTGCGCCCGGGAAGGCCTTGCTATCATCGTTGATTACGCTTTTTCCCACACGCAAGCAAACGGTTTCAGCAGTTATGATTTCGTCGCCTTCCATAAGCACAATGTCCATTTTGCAAATACCTGACAAAGCAAGCATTGTGTCTGTTAGCGTAACTGTGACTACATTATTTTCGGTGTCAACGACTGCGGCAACGCTGTCTGCTACGATTACATCATCAACCGTAGCATTGACTTTAGCTGACATTGTGGAGGCAAGGTTAACAGTTTCACCGTTGACGGTGAACGCAAAATCAATAATGCGTGAGCCTTTGTCGCCCTGTCTGACCTCTAAGATTTCGTAGTTCTTACAGCTGTTGATTTCGAGTGTCATTTTTGTATGATTAATGTTCAAATTTTTTCACCTCATTTAACTATATAATCAGATAACTTTGACTTCGCTGTGCCGAGTTCAAGACTGTTCCAACGTTCAAGCACAAAATCATAGTCTGTCTTAATGATTTTGGCTTGTAAGCTATCGTTTTCAGTATCAACATACGCCGTGTCGCATAAATGCAGTCCAAGCATTTCGGTGAGTGTAGGGGGATAGTCAACCTTTACATTGAGCGTAGGCGCTCCGTTTGTGTTTACGAGCTGTCCTCTTAAAACCTGCGCTTGAATATTTAGCTTTTGAATCAAGAAGTCCTTGTTCTCGCCTGTGTGAGCGTTGAAATCCCAGTAACCTGTTTCATCGCCGATGTAGACCGAACCGCCGTCCGAAACATCAACCGTTTTCACCTTAATTAGCTTAGATTTATGGGTTTTGAGTTCTTGCGGTTGAGAGCAGAGGATGACGTTCTTGTCGTTGTATGTGTCGTGGCAAGTGGCATAAGCTGCAACGTGGGAACAAATATCATCTGAATTAAGCGTTTGCGTAAGACTGCTGATGTTACTTCCCCAGCGCAAATGGCAGTTTGTAACCGCCCCACGTTTTTTTAACAACGATACATTAAAGTTATTGTATTTATATTCACCGCCGAAAACATCAACGAGTGAACCGTCAGCACCGCCCATAAAATCACCAAGAGTACAGGGCGTACAGAAGCCAAGCGTCATAGATGATTTTGTGGTAATATCTGATGTAAATTTGAAATAGTGCTCCCACAAGGTTGCCTGCGGGAACAGCGAATCACCCTCAAAATCACGACCTGTGCAAAGTATATCCCACCATTCCTTTGGAGTGTGCACAACATCAGTTTGGTTGGAAGTTTCAATTAAAAAGTTGTTGTACAAATTATGCTTGATGTGCTTTGCTTTAACCGTAATTGATTTTTTGTCTTTGTACTGCAAATCGTAAATCTCAAAATACTGCGGTTCATCGGTTGGGTTCGGTTTTGCCTTAATGAAATACTGCGTGTCGAGTAAATCAGCACATCTGTCCGTTGTTGATAGTTCCATTTCGAGCAAATAATCGCCGTTTCGTTCCTCGGTAACTTTACCGCTGATTATTTCTGTAAACCGTCCGAGTAGGTTAAATCTACTTGGGCCGATTGTTTTAAAATCCGATTTATACAACAAAGGGAACATTTTTTATAATCTCCTCCAGTTCGGTCTTATTGACAGTAATGCGTTTTTATATGCAGTTACAACAATTTGATTGTTTCCAACCTTTAATTTAGGAGGTATAGTATCGTCAACAAAATTAGTTGTACCGTCTGATTTGTGTGCAATATACTGCATAGTTTCGCCGTCAAGCACAGCGTAGTCATAACCGCCTGTGCACTTCAAATCAAGTGATTCACCGTTTATGTTAATTTTAGCAATGGCCGTAGTGCCACCGCTAACATTCGTGTTAGTTATGATGATAGTAGGTAAGGATTCATATTGTTCGGGATTGTGCAAGGAAACCGATTTATTAACTTCAAAATCAATAGTCCGTTGTCCGAGCTCGGAATGCCACCACGGCTTACGGTTGAATTTGATTTTTGTTGTTAGTAATGACGGCAATTCGCGAACAATATCGTCAGTGTTTGAAATATAAGCCTCGGTGAAATATCCGGGATTGTAAGTGTCCTTGTACTTTTGGTAACATTGATTTAAAGTTAGCCATTCGATAACAGCCCTCGCAAGATGTTTGGCTGACAATTCGGATAAATACGGCAAAAAGCAGATTTCACGCTCAAATTCAACATTCTGCCACCGCCCGTTATCAAGCAAAACATCACCGTCCCTGCATGGGATTTCAACCGTTGAAACATCTCTGACGGGGATTTCGTGCTGTGGCGCTTTTGTGATACGGCCACCGAAATACGATAACCACTTATCGCCAAAATAAAAGTTATGCATACGCTTTCTGCCTCCTTGTTATTTCATCGGCAAGCCTGTTGCTGATATCATCAACCAAGCTGTCAATGTCCATATCGTTATTAATCGCAACAGAAGGAATGTTAATACTGATATTGTTGACTATATTGGTTGAATCGTTTTCAAAAACTGAGCCTCTGCCTTCACGCTTAGACTGGCGATATTCTTCCGCCTCTTGCGCTGTGAGAACTGCCTCGCCTGCATCAAGATAGGCGGCATATTTATCGTGGGGAACATAGTCAATGCCTGCCCTGAATCGTGGCAATGTAACTTCGGGAATCGGGTCAATCTCCCAGCCAATCATTGATGTTGCCCAGTCAATGCCTGAAAGCAGTCCGTTAATAATGCCGATTACGCCATTGATTATGTTTTCGACAATCGTTGGTAAGATATTGAATACATTTTTAAAAATTTGAACAACACCGTACCAAGCCTCTTCCCAGTTGCCACTGAAAACACCTTTTATAAACTTAACAACTCCCTCGAACGCTCCTGTGAGTGGTTTGAGTAAGTTTTTTACATTCTCAATCGCATTGCCCAAAACATTGCTGAAAATTTGAGCTAACCATTCGATAATCGGTACAAGCGCAGGAATAAGCGTTTCAAGCATTTCGCCGAGCAAGTCTAAAACAGGACGGAGCGCATCAAAAACCTGTGTAATAACAGGCGACAACTGCTCAAAAACAGGCTGTAAAGTTTCAACAATCGTATTGCACAACTCGCTGATTATCGGGATAAGAGGTGTTAAAAGGTCATTAAGGAATGTAGCCAAATCCTCAATAATCGGAGTGAGTACCGCTAATAAACCGTTGAGCAACACGCTGGCAAGCTGAATAAACATTTCAATAACGGGCATCAGGAGCTCTACAAGCGTGCTAAACAGTGGCATTATAGCCTGAATTATCTGCATGAAATACGGTAACAAGTCCTGTATAATCTGCAGCAAAGGCGGAAATAATTGTTCGACAATCTGTACAATGAGAGGAGCTAACTGCTCTATAAGCTGAGCTATAAACGGTAGTAATTCCTCAATTAATGGCATGATCTGTTCAAGCATTGATACTATTATCGGGGCAACCTCTTCGCAGATGTTAATGAGCGCAGGTGCAAGGCTATCAGCTACACCTTCAATAAGCGGTGATAACTGCTCAAGTAGCTTACCGCCTAAACCAATAAGCGAATTAAGCACGGGTTCAGCGACAGCACCAATCTGAGCCATAGTGTCGGATAACTGCTGATGTGCCCTGTTAGATTCCATTACATCACCGTTTGTTTTCTTATACTGAGCAGAGGCATCCGAATACAGCGATGTGAGCGTGGATGTGATTAACTGCTGTCGCTCTTGTTCCGAAGAGCATTTTGCAAGTTTTTCGTTGAATTCATCTTCTGATACGCCCATCCAGTTAAGTGCATCGGCAAGCGGACCTGTTACAGCTCCGACTTTCGCTGTTTCGTTCGCCGCCTCAGTTAAGCCTTCAATCGGAAGTGAATCGCCAAGCTGACCGTAAACACCTGTGCAGATTTCCGTCCAAGATTGTAAATCTTTGGTGGAATTACATAGTAAAGAAAGGTGGTTTGCGGCTTCTGTCGCTTGTCCGCTGTCACCTACTATGGCATAGAGGTCGGAATATGTTTGCTTTGCGTCTGCCGCTGAAAATTTGTTTGTGGTAAAAGCTGTGTCAAGTTTTCCCATCTCTGTTCGGTATTCTCGGGTGCTCTCTGCGACAGTGGACAATGCTCCTACGCCTGCCGCCGCACCTCCGACCATTGCCGCTCCCCATTTGCCTGCGGTTTTGATACCATTACCTAAGGTTGCGGCGACACCTTTACCTTTTTTCTCGGTCTCTGCAATGGATTTGTTTGCTTCATCGTTATTTACGAATATCGAACCGAATAACTTAAATATTTCGACTGCCATTAGCTACACCTCCTCCCACTTGTAGTTATCAAGATAGTTTTCAACCGTTTTTTCAATTTCTTCCGTATTGACCGTATCATCAATGTTTTCAGACCGTGTCGAGCCTGTTGCCTTGTTAACGAAATCCGTGTACGACAAGCCAGTGAATTTTCCTACAACAGTCAAAATATAGGCTTTGTAAAGCAATTCGTCATTACGGTCATTTATAGCGTTTTTGATAATTTCGACAGCATCGGAGAAAGACAACTCATGCAGTATGGCAGTATTGCCGCAACAATACTGCACGAGCATTCCATATGTTCTTACTTCAAGACTAAGGCTGAGGTAAAAAAACTCTTAATATCGTTTTCCCTGATGATTGCCTTTACATTGTCAAGAACCTCGGGGATACTTAATTTACTTACATCATCTGCCGTAATGTCGCCTCTGATGTCGGCCAGCAATGAATAAAATTCCTGTTCTGTTTCTTTGTTCGACAAAGAAGTCAGCAGCGTAATCACAAATTCAAGGCCGACCGCTTCGGTGTTGACTGTTTCATCTTTGCTGTTTTTTTTAACAGCGATACGATTTGCAAAGTCTGCAATTTCCTCTTTGATGTCTGCCGACTTAATGATGCGAGCAAGAGTAAATGCGTCTTTAATGCTTAATTTTCTCATAATTATGCCTCCGTTGCTTTCGTTGTTTCTGTCGGTCTGAAAATCTTAAATGGCGGTTTGATTTCCTCATCCAAATCATAAACCTCAGGCGAAAGGTTACCGTAGAACTGAACTTCTACCTTGCCGTTGTCCTTGTCAGCAATCGCAAGTGTAAGACCATTCTCATTGAAGCCATTAAACACCTGAATAATGCACGGCTTATCCTCTCCGAGGAGGCAGCCTACCCAAGTGATATTTTTGATATAGTCACCGTCAAGAATGACATCTCTGCCTGTGATTACATCGTAACCTGTGACATTTTCGTCCGTGCTTTTATCTGCGATACCAAGACCGTAAATAAAGTTTTGTGTGGTCATCTCGGCAAGTGTTGCTTTAAGATAAACTTCCCAGCCGTCGACTACCGTGTCGCCTTTGGTTCTTGTTTTTACGCCGTCAAACTCCAAGCGGCGGAGTGTCGGCTTCGCTGAATATTCACCGCCTTTGATAGTTACACCAAGGCACTTGCCTGCCTTTTTGGCACTTGCGTATGTGTCCGTAGCAGGATCGTAATTTGCGAAAAACGCACCTGCATCAAGGAGCATATGGTCAGCTGTCTTAGCATTATAACCGCTGTACGGTTTAATTTTTCGTGGCTTAACTGTTGCCATTTTAATCATCCTTTCTGTATCTTCTCATTTCGAGGGTGAACATCACTCTCTTTATTGATTTGTCTGATTCGGCAATATACTGCCTATCGCAGTTATTATAAAATTTGTAAAAAACATCATCAACCGAGTATGTAGCCTTTGCTATGTTGTTATAGATTTTGTCCACAACATCGTCAATGGTTGCCGTAGTCTGCCTGTCATAAACATTAACCGTCATAACAAACTTGTCGTACGGCTCATCCGTGTAGAGCTGTTTAACCTCATATACAAGGCGAGGAAACCCGCTTTCTGCCTGCAAAAAATAAGAGGGCGCATACTCAGCGAATAAGTCTTTCAAAAATTTCTTGATGTTATTCACCGCTGTATTCCCCCTCGTTCAGTTTTCGCTCTGCCTCTTCTGTGCCTACGGCACTGAGGTATTGCTGTTCAATCTTTATAATGTCTTTGATGTTGCTTTCGGCGGCATCGCTCAATGCTCCGATTTTTGGATATTTGCTCGTTCCTATTTCTTGGTACAGTCCATAGAATCCGCCCGGCTTAAAACCAACTTGTAAATCGGGTACTTCTTGCTTGCTACGCACCCAATACTGCGTGTTTTTCGCTAAGCGCCCCGACCTGCGTTTTATTTTCTGCCGTGTTCTTTTACATACGAGCTTGCCTACATCACGCAGAGCGGCTCTCTCAAGCTCCTTGAGCGTGTACTGAATGCGGTCAACATTGCTGATTATCTCAACACCGTCTTTTGTGATTTTAACTGCTTTAGGGAGTGACATTATTCTCACCTACCACATCAGTTAAATACAACTCTGTACGCTCTGTTCCTTTGATTTGATATGCACGATAGATTTTGAACTTTTTGTTATCGAGGTAACAAAATTCTTCGTTCTGATACTCAAAGGAATTAACTTCAAGCATACACTCGGGTTTTAATCCGTTAGCTTGTGCCTGAAAGAACTCGGATTGTCTGACATATTGCCGCTGAGCATAGACCTTGCGGAGCTTTTCGGACTGAACGATTTCACCGATATCGTTTGTTGTTTCGTTATAACCCGAAACAAGCGAAATCAAAGTATCTGCATTCATTCTGTTTGTGCTCCTCTCGCCGCCATTGCATCACGCAACTCTTCGTAATGCCGTGCCCACTCGCTGTCAGCTGTCACCGAAAAATAAGCGCGGCAATAAAATTTGACTGCCTGCATAACAAGTGCAGTTAAGTTTTTGTCATTAACATCAACTCCTGCACCTGTCATATCGCTTTTGGCAGAATCAATGAGGGCAGATATTTCATCGTCAAACAGCACCGTATTGATACGGAGTGAAACCTTTACGGCTTCAATTTCATTTGATACTGCCATGATTCAAACCTCTTTTAAGCGCTCTTCTTAACGAGTTTCACCAAGCTGTGAGTATCCACAACCTTGCCGTCTGCAAGCATTACGGCTTTAAGGACTGTGTTATCGGTGTCGTCCTCTTCGTACTTCTTGACGCTTAAGCCCATTACCTCGTTGAAGATGTAATCGTTGAGATTAAACATCATTGCAAAGGTTGTGTCGGCTGAAACTGTATCAGCGTATGAATCCATATAGCCGTCTGTCGGAATAACTGCACGACCGAAAAGGGTAAGTGACGGCTTACCGTTGAGACCCTCAGACATACGAGCGACAGGCTGACCGTTGCTGTCTGTAATGCCCATAAATGCAAAGAATGACTTCTTTGTCATCAGCCATACAGCGTCATCGTATGCAGCAGGAAGAGCCGCCTCAGCCGAGCAAAGTGTTGAATATGTAAGCTTGCCGGTTTTTGCAATCTCGATTGTCTGACCGTCAGGCGGAGTGCATGAAAGAATACCTGTCGGAGAGCCTGTGCCTGTACCCTTGATGATTGCAGATTCAACAGCCTTTACAACTGCGTTCTTAATCTGGTCAATAAACTGCGATTCAAAAGTGTCAAGTGCAGTCTTTGTCATGAAGAGCGAGAACGCAACCTTGCATTCAAGCTTATAGCCGGCAAAAACAACCTTGTCAGTAGTTACCTGCTGCTGGTCTGAACCCTTTTCCTCATCAACCCAGCTTGCTGTCGGGCGGATGTTCTGTGTGGGGATAAGAAGTGCTGTCGGATACGCCGTCTTGAACACTCTTGCGTAAATTTCGCCGATTTTTTCAAGTTCAACGATTAAACGCTGATACATTGTGGTCGGCACGATAGCCGCCGCAGTGCTTGATGTGGTCTGTGATGCCACATTCATAAACTTCTGTGGCACGGGTACGCCGTTCTGAATATAGTTAGCGAATGCTTTTCTGTATTCAAGTGTTGCGTACATATCTGTTACCTGTTCGTCCTCATCTGTGAGGTCGATGTTTGTCTTGTGATTTTCAAATGGCGCAGGCATTTTAATTCCCTCCTCTGCATTTTTATTTGCCATTTTCACGGCAGAATTTTCAAACTCACTGTCAAGTTTATCAATCTGCTGTGTTACCTCTCTCGCCTCAGCGAGTTTGTTCTCTGCGATAAGCTGTTTAGCCTTATCATAGAGTGCATTTCTTTTGTCAAGATATTCCTGTCTGTTCATTCTGATTCAACATCCTTTCGTTTGAGTAATTCAAGCTTTGCTGTAAGCTGTGTTTTTTCACTTCTCATCTGTTTGATAATTGTGTCAGGGATAAGACCGTTAAGGCTTGCCGCAAGTTTAACTCCCACGGGCTTATTAGCGGCATATTCGGTAATTTTGTCAATAAAACCTTTTTCAACCGCCTCATAGGCAGTAAGCCAAGTTTCGTTATCCATAAGTCCGATAAGTTCATCTTCGTTCATACCCGTTTTAAGTCGGTAAGCTGTTGCAACGGCTTTACTTGCTTTGAGTAACACACCTGATTCGTGTGCCATGTCATTGTAATCGCCTGCGGCATAGCTTGAAACATTATGAATCATAAGCATACCTGTTGGCACAATTTCAGATGTGCACGCACAAGCGATGTATGAAGCGGCAGAGGCGGCAAAAATGACCTTGATTGTAGCCTTGCTTTCGGCGAGCATATCGTAAATTTCGGAGGCGGCAAAGATATCACCACCTGATGAATTGATAACAACCTGTACACCCTCATCGTCCGCCGTATCATCAAGCTGTAAGCGAATGTCGGCCGGGCAACAGGAAGCTACTCCAAACCAGTCGTAAATCCACTTGTCATCGTTCGTAATGATAGGGCCCTTAATGTCAATCGTTTTCGGCATCATTTTCACCTCCTTCGTCAACTGCAACTGTATCTAATCTTCTGAGCGGAGTGTCTCCGCCCGCAACAGGAGCAAGACCAAGTGATTCTCGCCATTCATTCGGGAGCATTGCACCACGGTCAACCATTCCGGCGAAATTCAGTTTTGTTTTAAGGCTTGCAGATTGTAGATTGAACGAACCTACTGCGATGTAATTTCCACAACTACGCTGACGGCGAGTGAATAGTTTCCGTGTCAGTTCGTTTTTAAGCTGAATAATTTTAGGTGAAATCACCGCCTCAAAGTAGGCGTTTTCTTCATCTTCGTTCGCTGTTGATGTGATGATTTTCACATTAGTGTTAAAAAGCTCAAGGATTCTGTTTTTGGTTCTGTCCATCTGCAAAGCATTGGGGACATAGTCGTTCGGGGTTATCTGATTTGCGTCAACCTTTGCGTCAACTGCCGCAACGCCCACAGAGCTGTTGCTGATGTTAAGGTAGTTATCAGCAAACGCTTTTGCGTTCTTTTTCAAATCCTCAGGACGCAACGATGAGGTATATTTCAGCAACCATTTAATGACACTTGAATTTCTGATAGCGCTGATGATGCCGCTGTCGGTTGTTTCAACAATTTCGAGCAAAGGAGCAAGAGCCTTAAATTTGCCACTTCCGAATATGTCATTTTCAGCGAAATCATCACGCAAATGTATGACATCTTCGGAGGCAAAGCGGTAGGTCTTGCCGTTTGCAAGGATAAATTCATAAACAAGGTTGCCGTTAGTGTCGTACAAGTCCGTAGCTGATTTAGCCGGTATGAAATACAATTCCGTAGGCAAGCCGTTTGTGTCTCTAATGATGAGCCAAAAAGCATTGCCCGATAGCGATAGCTGTGTGCTTGTCCTATACAAAAGCATATCCATTGTTGTGTACGGGTTAGGTTCTTCAAGCAAGAACTTGATGTAAGGTTCGGGATTGATTAAGAGGTCTTTTCTGCCGTCAACGATTGTTTCCCTTATATGCTTAATTGATAATTTTGAAAATCTGAGAGCCTGTGCATTAACGCAAGCTCGGACGGTGTCGGAATCATATGCTCTGTTGCCCCACAAGAAGAAATTTGAATTATTCTGTGTAACAAGTTCAACCCTTGAAAAATTCTTTGTCTTTCTGACATTGCGAACAGAATTTAAAAAGTTCTTAAATTTTCCCATTCTCTCACCTCCTAAACAATGCTTAAATATTCGTCTTCATATTCAAAATATAGCGTGTAAGCGTCAAGCAAAGCCGCAGTACCGTCAATTCGTCTCGTTGACTTTGAGGTCTTAATTGGCTGTATATTACCGTTTCTGTCCTCATCTATTGCAGTATTTGCGAGACACCATTTATCAATTGGATTGTTGTTGTAGATTATTCTTTTCTTGACAAGGTCTGCTTTGAGGGCTTTCATCGGGGCAGACAATGTTTTCTTACCTTGGTGTACAGCTTCCATAACGGTAGGACCGAAAGCGTCAATCATCTGATTAACCCACATCTGAGCTGACCAAGCGTCATAGCCCTCTTTCCACAAGTAAATATCGTATTCGTCTTGTATCTCTTGGTACCACTCCGTAACAACACTTGCGTCAATCTTGTTTCCGGGGCAGGTACGCATAAAGCCCTGTTCTATCCACTTATCATATGGAATTTTGTCCTCGGTTACTTTTTTCTCTACGAGGTCTGCCGGCATCCAGTACATTGACAATACAAAAATATTTTCATTGTCAGGCACTCGGAACAACATCTTGGCCGCCGTAAGGTCGGTTGTGCTTGATAGGTCTGCGCCGCCTATCCCGTAGGTTGGGCGGAGTTCCTTAACATCAAATTTTGTTTCGTTGTTAAGCTCCTCGAAATTGAGCCACGATTCAGTTGATGTTTCGGCTATGTTAAATTCCTTGCATACAAGATTTCGTACAAGTGACGGATTTGCTTGCGCTTTCTTGACCTTGCTTGCAAGGGCATTTCGATTTTTAATAGTGCCAAGTCCGGGATTAGCCTTTTCCCAGCAATCGGGCTTTTCCCATTCTTCACGCTTGTCAAGCTCATAGATAATGTAAAGGCTGTGTTCGTCTTTGTAACCTACATCATCAAACAAGCCGTTCGTGGTGCGGACAGCATCGTCATAGATTTCATCGTAGATGTCCTCTCTGATTTTTCCGGCTGTTGTTGTAACAAGAATAAGCGGTTGGTCTCGCCCGATGGTACCGTCTGCCATAATGTCATACAACTGTCTGCCGTTTTTCCATTGGTGGAGTTCGTCCATAAGGCAACAATGCACATTCAATCCGTCGAGTGTATCTGAATCAGAAGCAAGCGGCTTAAACACTCCGCAGTTGTAATCTTCTGAACTCAATTCATTTAGCAGTGGTTTAATTCGCTTTAGCAGAGTTTCACTCTTGCGAACCATTCGTTTCGCTTCCTGCCATATAATCTTGGCTTGGTCACGCTTTGTGGCGACTGCATACACTTCGGGACCGGGTTCACCGTCACCGATGAGCATATACAAACCAATTGCAGAGGCAAGCAAAGACTTGCCGTTCTTTTTTCCGATAATCAGCACAGATAAGTTATATTGTCTTATACCGTCATCGTCTACAAAGCCAAATGTCGCCGCAAGCCACGCTTTTTCCCACAGTTCCAGCTTTACAAGCTGACCGCCCATTTTGCCTTTACTATGTCGGCAATAGTTTTCAACAAATTCAATGATGTGATTTCCTCGCTTAGCTTCGTAATGATAGCCGTCTGTCGGATTAATCACCTTATCGCTTAAATGTTTGTACCACTTGCGTATCTTGTCGCAAACAGTAACCTTGCCGTTCTTTATCTGCTCGTAATATTCAAGTATCGGATTATAGCTTAATGGATAGCGTTTCAAAGCTTGTCACGCCCCTCGACAAAATCGTCAAAGCCGTCTGTTGTCGCAATCTTTGCCTCGGTCACTTTCGGGAGCATATCGTTGAGCTGTTTGATGTATTTGAGATAGTTGCCGAGCATTGTGTTATACAAATCCGCCTCAGGTCTTTTGCGTGAGTACGGCTCTTGTGTTTCCGACTGTGAAAATAGTTCAGTTAAGCCATAAATCGCAATATCCTGTTGCAGTTCTTTCAGTCTGATTCGAGTGAACGCCGCATTCTCAATGAGACCAACAGCGAGGTCTTTTCTCTTAACTTCTATGTCCTTGTAGATTTCCGTTAATCGCTTTATCTCTCGCTTAATCGCTCTTTGTTCCTTTTGTTCGTCAGTCATTTTACAAGTCACCGTCCTTTCACACAAGTTTTTGGGGGGAGGGGGGCTATATGTAAGGCGCGCAAAAAATCTAACTGCCCCCCTCGGTCCTACGGTTACCGGTTTCCGATTTTTCAACGGGGGGGATAATCGGTCGGAGCATTCCGCTCTCATCAAAAAAATATTTTTTCGGTTCGCACCCACCTATCCCGTGCCCCGGCAAATCATCGTGACATTTTTTGCACACATATAATAAATTGTCGTAATTGAGAGTAACATCAGGATTGCTTATGTTGCTCTCATTAATCATGATCTTATGGTGCACGATAAAACCGTGTCGCTCTTTACACAGCTGACACAATCCGCCGTCAACAAGCATTCGTTCTGCGATAAAACTTTGTCGGCAGTCCTGCCATTTTTTAGACTTGTAAAATCCTATGGCAAATGCCTTAGCCATACCGTACACCACCAAAAATAAATAGAGCTACAATGCAATTGTCCTCTTGCATCATAACTCTATTTTAAACTATTTTGCGTCCCAAGTAAGGGACTGTTTTTCTAATCCACTAAGCCAAGCAACCAATCCGCCGATGTTGATAATGCCAGAGCTATTCGCTTAACATTATACGCTGACGGTTGACTTGTCCCTGCTATGTAATTGTAAATGTTTGACCGGCTCACTCCGGACTTACGCGCAAGGTCCGAAGGATAAATATTCCGTTCGGTCATTGCTTGCTCAAGCCGTCGAGCGAAAGTTAAATCGAAAGTTCTCATTTAATTATCGTCCTATCATAGCTTTGTACTTGTCAATGTGCTTCTGATAATTTCCGTTTGCTTTTGCTGTTTGAATCACTTGTCGAACCTGAGAAGGATTGCGTTCATAATCTTTTGCAATCTGTTTAACAGATTCACCGAGAAAATCATATTTGCAAAATAGAAATTCAGAAATATCGGTCAATGGTCTGAATGGTATTTTAGATTTTTTAGATGACGCTTTTTTTCTTTCTCTTTCTTTTGCCTTCTCGCTAAGGATTTCTTTCCGGCAAATCGGACAGTATTTTGTTTTAGTGCAAAGTGTAATAACTTCAACTCCGCATCTCTGACAAGTAATTGTTATCGGTTTAGCCGTCAATCTACTTCACGCTCCTCGTCAAGCATACCAAATTTCTGCCCCAACGCAACAACAGCGGTTACAATCAAATGCAAATCCTTACCTTTGATGTTACACATATTAAAGCAAACATCGCCCTCATCGTTATCAAGTTTACCAAAATCAATAACAAGTCCCTTTTCAACAACTTTTGTGTCGTCGTTATCGTAATTAACGGTAATGTTTTTAATATCTTTCATTCTTCTACCTCACTTTCAAGCCAATGTTTTGTGCAGTCAATGCAACTGCCATTGAATCGCTTTTCCATAGGACAACCGAAATATGGAGTTCCATATGGACAGGCAAAAAAACTCATACAACTCCGAGCCATTTCATCAATTGACATCTGTTTGATTTTTTCAAAGTTTGTCATTGTGTTCACACCTCACTTCAACAATTCATCTGTTGTGATGTTAAATAAATCCGCTACAGCTATTATGGTTTCGATATTAGGCTCAAATTTTCCCTGCTCATAGTAAGATATACTTGTTCTGCTCAAATAGAGCTTTTCACCTAACTCATCTTGCGTTAATCCATTTTTAAGTCTTAACGCTTTTAGCTTTTCTGGGAATGCCATTATTTTTCACACTCCTTATCCATTTTTGTACCGCAGTAAGGGCAATATGGATACAAATCAAAGCCCTCGTAAAAAGTGAAAAAATTTTTACACTCAGAGCATAAATAATTTGTATAGCCGACATCCCCGCTGTCGTATTCCCACTTACCGTATTTAATCTCTTGCATATCACACACGGTAGCTTCGTTGGGTTTACTTCCGTCAACTTCGATAATATGCTTAACTGTTTCGGCATTTCGTTTTGAATTAAAGTATATCGTACTAACACTCATATCCTCGAACAGTATATCTAACGCATATTCGCCACATACCTCACGAATTTTTAATTTATTATCCATTTTCTTTTCACCTCATTTCAGCAGTTTGTCTGCTGTGACATTGAATAAATCTGACACAGCAATTATGGTTTCGATAGTAGGCTCATTTTTTCCAATTTCATAGCTTGAGATACTTGCCCTACTCAAATAGAGCTTTTCGCCCAGTTCGTCCTGCGTTAATCCATTTTCAAGTCTTAACGCTTTTAGCTTTTCGGGGAATGCCATTACTCTTCGCCTCCCTCGGCAGGCATAGGCTGATTCCAACACTTAACGCAGTTACGGTCTTTTTTTGGGCAATCATCTATGCTCATAAGCCCTAACTGATAAGGACAAATATCTCTAGGTATCCCAGTAAGTATCCCAGTAACATGAAGCTGAACATTTGGATAATGTTCCAAGAACACGCTCAAATAAGTCCTCTGCGGATTTTCATCACTCCACCGCTGTACTATTTCGATTGCCTTTTCAGGGTGCGTTAATTCTAATTCAGTGCAAAGCATTTCTTCGTCATTATTAAATCTGCTCAATGGGCAATGATTACACGAAATACGACACACACCAACATCACTTGATTTTGTCATCCGAGCTTGTTCACTCAAATAGTTTTTAGTTTTTGAACAATCAATCATTTAATTCACCTCTATTTCCAAATTAAGATAGCTTTCGTTATCTATCTCGTTTCTCAATTTCTGTCCATAGTCAATGCCTTTGTATTTTAATGCCATAGTTTTATCAAATTCTTTGTGAATTTTAATAGAGGCATATTCTACATTGTTCTTGTATTCCTCTGTAAATTCTTCTGCCCCATCTTTAATATTCGCAATATATCTCAGGGCTTCAAGATTTAATTTATAAAGTCGCTTTGCTCCGAATCCGAAATGGCGACTCAATATTATGGAAGCAAGTTTCAGCCCGTAACCGATACCGGTATCAAACATTTCACCACGAATACGATCTTCGTGCTGTTTACTTCTTAATTTCCAGTTGCTTTTCATTTATCACAACTCCTATTTAAATTTCTTTTTGTTTAGCTAATATTTGCAGTACACATAATATTAAGAGATTTTTCAGGATTATCCCTATAAAATTTCTGAATCCAATATTTTTCCCGTTCCAGTATATTACAACCAAGAGGAACAATTTCAATGACCTCAAATCGATAATCTGTGATATTCTCTATTGGGAATCTTTCGGTTTTGAGATGTTGCCCCCAGCGAAAAACAGGAGCATACATTGTTTGTCCTATGTAAAATTCACCAGTTGATTTTTTGGATATTTTATATATGTATCCTGATACTTTCTCCGAAAACATATCTTTGGTGATATAAAATTCTTCATCATCGTTAGGTCTTATCTTGTTACGTTCTCTGCTCTCATATACTTGCTTACACTTATGGGAACAAAAGCGTTTTTCAGCATAATCTTCAATTCCGTAAAAATAGTTTCTAACTTCATAATCAGAAAAATATATTGGTTTTCCATAATATGTCTCAACGGTCGCACCGCAACAATCGCAAGTAAAAGTTACCTTATTAAAGTATTTTTCTGTTGAATAGCAATGCTCAGCAATAATCACGCAGTACAAATCACCAGGACGAAGTTTTCTGGAGTAGCGAAAGGAAATACCACTCCCGTATTCATCTTTTATAATTTTTTTGAACTCCTCTCTACTTTCACAAATAAGGCAATCCATTACAAGTTCATTATTTTGAGATTTACTTATTGATGAGTAAAGGCCAAATTCAAAATCTTTCTCTGTATTTTCCTTGGCTGTTTTTTCATCTGCGACTTCATAAATTCGATAAACAATTTCTACCAATTACATTCACCTTCTTCCGTAAGTACATATCCAGCCTAACTGCACTTCTTTCACATACGGACATCTTTTGCAGCAATAAACACATATGTACAAACCTTTTTCAGAGTATGGGCATTTCCGTATGCTACACGGATGATATTCGTGTTTACACTTTCGACAAACCTGCAATTTCATAATCAATCACC
>ERZ773204.1751-NODE-1751-length-16359-cov-8.061887_pt1 | contig 16359 bp, 12 predicted proteins | sample MGYA00581007_ERZ773204 | MGnify/ENA primary metagenome ERZ773204 (study PRJEB29015, sample SAMEA2737757) | human gut metagenome | biome: human gut; feature: human-associated habitat; material: faeces | place: China | collected 2012 ... | reverse complement strand
ATTCCGCTCATGCAGCAACAATCCCGGCACCATTCTTTTCTAAAACAAGTACCAAATAAAAATCAGTTAGACCGGATATGGTCAGAAAGGACGTAAATATGACCGAGGATGAAAAGAAATTATTGCAGGCGAAACACAGACAGGAAGCGGTTGAAGCCAGAAACCGTCAGAAAGAGAGAAAACAGCGCACAAGAAGATTGATTCAGCAGGGAGCTATTCTGGAAAACGTATTCCCGGAAGCACAGATAATGGACTTGGATAATCTAAAAATGGAGCTGGAAAGACGATTAAGTGCAGAAGTTACGGAAAAACATTGAGGTACGAAAGTATCTCTATTCCCGAAGGGCGCACTTACTCACCACCCGATAACATCGGGCGGTGGTATCCCCTTCGGGGCCGTGCGCTCTGCGAGGCGGATGCGGCTCCTGCGGGAGCCTTATGGACAATGCCACAATCCTGCGAGCTTGCTGTCATTGTCCACGCAGCTGGTGGTCGGTGTTACCACCTATAAAAAATACCGTCGCTTTAACCGACGGTATTCCACCAACTGTCTGCAAAAACCTGCCACCGGCAGCTTTGTTGCAGAGATGGGCATTGTTGCCAAGCCCCATTTGCTTTTTCTAAAAAGCAACAAAAACAAAAGCGAAAGGACGGTGATGAAGAATGGCAATCTATCATCTGGAAGCAAAGGTCATCAGCCGTGGAGCCGGGCGCTCCGCTGTGGCGGCTTCCGCATATCTGAGCTGTTCACAGATATACAACGACTACGATGGGATTCAGCATGATTACACCAGAAAACGAGGGCTTGTCTGGCAGGAAGTATTTCTTCCGCCAATCGCTCCGGCTGCGTGGAGTGACCGAAGCATTCTGTGGAATGCGGTGGAGGAAAACGAAAAGACCAAGGACAGCCGCCTTGCCCGTGAATTTGTGGTAGCACTTCCCATAGAACTGGGAAAGACAGACTGGCAGAGCCTTCTCACAGAATTTATTCAGGACAATTTTGTGGCCGAGGGAATGTGTGCGGATGTTGCAATCCATGACCCATATCCGCCCGGACACAATCCACACGCCCACATTATGCTGACGATTCGCCCCTTACAGGAAAACGGTAAATGGCAGCATAAAACCGAAAAAGAATATCTGTGCGTGAGGGATGGCGCAGAATGGGGATTTACCTCTGCTGAATATAAGATTGCACAGGCGGAGGGCTGGGAGAAACAGTATCAATATCTGGTTGGCGAGCGAAAGGTGTATATGGCACCTTCAGAAGCTGAGAAGCAAGGTTATGAACGAGCCAACAAGTATCCCAAAAGTACAAAGTATGGCAGACAGAATCCAATTTCTCAGCGTTGGAACAGCGATGAACAGCTACTCATCTGGCGGGAAAAATGGGCAACCGTTACCAATCGGCATTTGGCACAGTATCCGGAGATAGATGCCCGGATCGATCACCGCAGTCACGCCGCACGGGGATTGGATGAACTGCCAACCATCCACGAGGGCTATCACGCACGAAAGCTGGAAGCGATGGGTATCGTTTCTGACCGCTGCGAAATTAATCGCCAGATCAAGGCGGACAACGCCCTTCTCCGGGAGCTGAAAGCGAAGGTCAAAAAGCTGGCTGCTGCAGTAAAAACTTCGATTCCGGAGCTGGCAAATGCACTGGAATCCCTGCGTGAGAATATGATTGTTCTTATGTACCGCATCAGCCATATCCGTATCAGCAAGCAGAAAATCTCTGACTATGTGGATGCTGTAAAACCGGTCGTGGAACGATATACGGAAATCAAACAGGAAATCAAAGAGAAAAACACAGAGCGAAAGCAGCTCCGTGCAGAACAGGATTCTCTACCCTTTATTCATGTGATAAAGCATCAGAAATTGTCGGAGCAGGTTGCTACGCTGACTGAGGATTTGGAGGAATTGAAATCCGAAAAGTCCATGCTTCTGAACAGTATGGAATGTGCGGATGATGCAGCCTTCTCCAAATTCAAAAAGGAAGTCAAGAATCTTGATACACAGATGGACGCACTGGAACAGGCAGAAAATAAATTCACTGCCGAACTGGACAGAACACTGGAGAGATACAGGGATTTGGAAAAAACCGTTGCCGATGTGGATGCAGGCGAATTGACCGACACCAGAATGGAGCTTCGCACTGGCAAAGAGCAATCCGCAGCCAGTCAGCTTCAAAAAATCTACGGCGTTAAATATGATTATGATATGATGCGTCAGAGCAAGCTGGAAGTGAAGAAAATGCTTGGGGAAGTTACCAGAAAGCCTTCTATTACTCAAATGCTTCAGCGCAAAGAACCAGAATCACAGATGCAAAAACCTCCCAAAAGAAAGCAAAAAGATTACGAGCGATGATAACAAAATCCACCATTACCACTCCGATTTTGGAATGGTAGTGGTGGATTGCTGCTCTACAATATATCTGAGCCAGTGAAAAATATACTGTCCTTCCTGTGTACATATCGTACTACACAGTATTTTCAACAGAAAAAATACCATCGCTGCTACTTTGGAAGTATCTGCGATGGTATTCCTTTACTAAGGATGCAATAATTATATTTGACATTGTACTTGGACAGTTATCGAATTTCAAATTCTACTGCCAGATAATGAGTATGGATTTCATCTTCTATCGTTTCATATATTTTCTTTATGATGCGATATTTACCGTCTGACAAGTCGCCATACCACGTTTTCCAATTCGTAGAAAAAGCCGTAATTTCTCCCGCTGGAATCTGGTATAGAGTATCTGTCCACAATCCATCCGTCAGCTGATCCAGCCTGTGTCATTCACCGTTTTCCCACTTCTGAATATCATACCATTCCCAGGTTTTCAGTCCTTTTCCACTTTGATTTGAAATTTCAATATCGCCTTCCCGGGATTTATACTTTTCCATCATTATAGTCACGTTAGGCAAGGTATTCATCGCTATATGCCTTTTTTCCAGTAACTGTTTTCTGTTCTCCGGTATTGCCGTTGGTTACAGCAATGCTGGCAATCTTAGAAGCATCCACCATTGAAACTCCTGCCACTACTGATGTAGTTTCTCCCGACTCAGCTCCGTTTGATCCGTTAACATCTCCATCAGCAACAGGAAATTGAATATCCTGTCGCACTTCTTCAGTAGCAAAGATGCACCATTTACCATCCATGTAGATTTCAATGGTTCCTTCGGCAGCACCGTACTGATATGCGTATCCCTCGCCAAAATTCGATTGATCATTTACGGTAGGCTTGGTGTTCCCGTGAACAGAGGATGTGATCTTGCCATTCATCACATCGTGGTGAGCATCTGTATTTTCAAATCCTGTGTACAGATAGAGTGTGTCATTCACCATAACCATCGGAATCACAGCACCACTATCTGCTGAGTGAGAAGTATGTTCCGAATTTTCATTGCCCAAGTTGGTACTATCAAATGAAGCACGAATCACGATTGCATAATCTACATTTTCCAATCTTTCAGGTTCATTGACAAGCACTTCGGGACTAAATACCCTCACTCCATTTCCCACATCAAATACCATAGCTGCCAAAATTTTTTCCGCCTCGGATTGGATTAGAATAGGTTTATTCAACTCATAACCGTTGCAGCTCCATCCGAGGATGGAATAATTCTCAGGGAATGCAAAATATGTGATGAAGGAACCACCATGTTCGTTGGTATCGACTTGAATATCAACACCTACTGAATGACCGTTTTCACGACGAACATCCAATAAGATGTTTATCTCATCGACTTCACTCGTTAATACGGCAGGCGTAGATTTTGTGCAAGTGCCATTACTCCACTGCTCGGCATAAACAGTGCCGCTCATTACACTTTGACCAAAGGTAGTATCATAGGTAAAAGTATTACCATTTCCGGGTGTAGACTGTTCAACAAGTGTTATAGAATCACCAATCGTTTTGGGATTTGTCAGGAAACAAACCGCCGTAACGATAGCAGCAATTATTGCTACGACAACAATCCAGAACGCAGGCTTTTTATAATTCAACACACGCTTCACCCTTTCTTTTACGCCAACCTCGCCAAAGGCAAGCGGGCAAACCAAAATCGTTCTTCTATTTACGCTACAAGAGAGTAATGTTTCGGAATAGGAAATAGACTCGCTCTGATTTAATTCTCGAATGACTTTCTCGTCGCAAGCCAACTCAATATCTCTGCAAAGTAAAATATACGCAATCCATACAAGCGGATTGAACCAATGGATTGCTAAAACCAGATACCCCAGCGGCTTCCACCAGTGGTCACAGCGTTTTAAATGAGCGTTCTCATGGGCGATGATATGGGGAAGCTGCACTTCATCCGTTCCGGACGGAATGTAGATTTTTGGCTTAAAGCAGCCTAGGATAAATGGTGTTTGGATATCATCGCAAATCCAAATGTTGTCCCGCACATTTAACGATGGACGAACCTTGTTGTGGATTTTTCGGTAGCTCACAAGAGCAAATACAGCAAAAGTGAAAATGCCAACTATCCATGCAACACTGAGAATCGTTGTTATGTTAGCTCCGTTGTTTGCAGGAACCGTCACACCTTCAAAGTAGCGGTCGCCAAGGTAATCATTGATTTGTGTATCTACGATATTGAAACCTGTATTCACATCAAAGGATGGTCCGGAAACGACCTCATTCGGAAAAACCTCTGCGCTTGGCACCATGCTCAAATTGCTTTCGATGGTAATCGGGCATAAGAGTCGAATTGCAACAGCACCCCAAAGCAGAACATTGATCCACTTAGGTGCCTCTCTCAAAACTACACGCAAAAGTACGACCGCAAGGATCAGCCAAGATGCGGCGATACTCATATTTACAATTTTCAAAAAGAGTGAACTCATAGATTACTCCTTTCCGGCGGCTGCATCAATCATGTGTCGAATCTCCGCAGCTTCCTGTTGAGAAATACCCTTCCTTTGTGTAAAAGCCGCAATGAAAGCAGGGAGGGAGCCTTCAAAGGTTTCATCTACAAACTGCTCGCTCTGAACAGCATAGAACTCGTTCTTGGTCAGCACAGAGGAAACAGTTCCTCCGTTGTTTTGGAAAATCCCACGCTCACAGAGTTTGCGTAACACGGTATAAGTGGTAGAACGGTTCCAATTCAGTTCCTTCTCACAGAGCTTTACCAAATCTCTGGAGTGCAAAGGCTCATTCGCCCAAATAATATCAGCGAAGTGGGATTCCACTACGCCCATTTTAATCTCAGCCATAAAGATTTCTCCTTCCAGTTGATAGTCAATAAACTAATTATAGTTTACTCTCAATAAACTGGAATGTCAATAGGAAACAGTCATGTTCATAATAGTTTCACAAGTATTTGGGTTTCTGCATTTTCTAACTTTCCGACAAGCTGGTGGGATGTCAAAACAACTTCTGTCCAACTCGGATTCAAGGGAAAAGAGAGAACTTGTACCCATGATGTGTACAAGCTCTCTCCCTTGGCGTTAGCAATATATTAGTTCATTCAAAACAATTTCCTCCGCAGCATTGCGGATGTTATTGCAGGCACCTACCCAGATCATCTGATCAAGAGCTTTTAATTCCTCGTTTACACCATGCTGCTCCTGCATTTGTCGAGTCAGCAGCTCCATCCGTTGACGAGCCGTATCATCAATGTCGTTCAAGTGTGATACCAGCTTTCCGTCGAACAAAAGCTCCGTATACAACCCCGGGCGATGCTCTTTTATGTAATTCATTCGCATACGACCATACTTACCGTAATGTGGTTCTTCTTCAACCGGAAGCTCCAGGTTCGGATAATACATTCCGTCCTCGCCTAAAGTGTAGGTGCCGCCTAATTCTTCAAAAATCGATTTCATAGAAAACCCTCCTGTCATGTTTACTTGGTGCTTACTTTATGTTATAATAGCACATGATACATCACATAGCAAGAGAAGGAGGAAAAGCAGATGCGACAAAATGAAGATGTTATCGCCCTCTATTCCCGTAAATCAAAATTTACAGGGAAAGGCGAGAGTATTGGCAATCAGGTTGAACTTGGCAAAGAGTATGTTCGTGTGCATTTTGGTGATGCCGCTGTAGATAAAATCGTAGTATATGAAGATGAGGGATTTTCCGGAGGGAATCTGAACCGTCCGGCATTCAAACGAATGATGGATGCAGCAAAAAAGCGACAGTTTAAGGCAATCATTGTCTATCGTCTTGACCGTATCAGCCGTAATATCAGCGACTTCGCAAGTCTGATTGAAGAACTGGCTCGTCTGGATATTTCTTTTGTTTCCATTAAAGAGCAGTTTGATACAAGCACCCCTATGGGACGAGCCATGATGTATATTGCATCTGTTTTTTCTCAGTTGGAGCGTGAAACCATTGCCGAGCGTATCCGTGACAATATGCATGAGCTGGCAAAGACCGGACGCTGGTTAGGTGGTACAACCCCTACCGGCTTTGAATCCGAAGCTATAAAAAGCATTACAGTGGACGGAAAGACAAAGAAAGCCTGCAAGTTGAAACTTGTTCCGGAAGAAGCAGATATAGTCAAAACGATTTTTGATTTGTATGTGGAAACGGATTCTTTGACTTTGACAGAAGCGGCGTTGATTAAGCAAGGGTTCAAGACAAAGAACGGAAAATATTTTACCCGTTTCTCGGTCAAAGCGATTTTGCAGAATCCGGTCTACATGGTCGCTGACCAAGAGGCGTATGATTTCTTTATAAAGAATGATACAGACCTGTTCTCCGAGCATGATGCCTTTGACGGTGTTCACGGCATGATGGCATATAATCGTACCGATCAGGAAAAAGGCAGAGCGAGTATCTCGTTACCGCCGAGTGAATGGATTGTGTCCGTTGGCAAACATCCCGGACTAATTCCCGGCAAGGTGTGGGTGCAGGTTCAAGAGTCATTGGAACGCAACAAGTCCAAGTCTTTCAGAAAACCACGCAGTAACGAAGCGTTGCTGACCGGTCTGCTGTTCTGCAGCTGCGGTGAGCGTATGTATCCGAAGATGAGCAAGCGAAAAACTGCTGACGGCAAGGTGATTTACACCTATGTGTGCAAAATGAAAGAGCGCAGCCAGCGTACCGTGTGCAACAGCAAAAACGCAAACGGCAATACACTGGATATGGCAATCATCGAACAGGTAAAAATGCTTGCAGATGATAAGGAGACTTTTGTCAGTCAGTTGGAGCAGAGCCGAAAATTCTATACCGGCAATCGCATGGACTACGAACAGCGGATTTCCGATATGAGAAAAGAGAAGGCAGAAACAGAGAAGAAAATCAATTCACTGGTGGATTCTCTCGTGGAAATGGGTGACAGCCCTGCCAAGGCTCATGTAACAAAGCGAATTGAGCAACTGAACGAAGCATACCAGTCCCTTGAAAAACGTATTCAGGAGCTGGAAGGACTGACTACGCAGCACGCTCTCAGTGATGTTGAATTTGACTTGATGCGCCAGCTGCTGACTGTCTTTAAGGACGGCATTGATGAAATGACCATAGAACAGAAACGAGCAGCCATCCGCACCATCGTGCGTAAGGTTATCTGGGACGGAGTCAATGCCCATGTGGTTCTGTTCGGTGTGCAGGACGATGAAATCGAATACCCGGAAATCGCTTCTGCTGCTTCTGATAATACAGACGATGAGGACGATAATGATGAATTGGTGGCATTTTCCGATGTAGATTACGAAGATGATGATACGGAGGATGACCGCCTGGGAAAAACTAATCCCCTCAGTGCATCAAAAACGCATTGGGGGGAGGATAGCAAATGAAATCCTAATGATGTTCCGGACCGGAAAGAAGTTCTCCAGAGAAGTTTCCATCTATGATCCCATCGGAGCGGATAAGGATGGGGAGACCGTGAGCCTCTTGGATATCCTTGAGGCGGGGGACAGGGAAGTCCTTGAGACTGTGATCATCAAGCAGGACGTGAAGATCCTCTACGAGGCGTACAAGGAGAATCTCACGGAGATGGAGCAGACCGTGATCCGCATGAGATATGGATTGTTTGGGACAAAGGAACACACGCAGCGGGAGATCGCGGAAAAGCTCGGAATCTCCCGGTCCTATGTGTCGAGGATCGAAAAACGGGCGGTGGGGCATATGCGGAGGGCGTTTTATGAGCCTGCCGGGAACACCCTGTGATACATTTTGTAGAAAGTTTCTGCGGGAAGGGAGTTTAAGAATGATTCGGACGGAACGAGAAGTTCCCGGTTCGTCCGGCTTCCTTCCAGGAACGAGAGGTCCGGCAGCGGATCGGCAGGAGCGCAGCTGTAAAGGCATCCATTCGTTGTGTAAAAGTGGCTGAATCTCGGACCGCGCAGCTTTTCTATGACGGCGAAAAGGGCATCTTTCGGGACCGAGGTGCCCGCACAGATATAGGAGGGGATTGCCGGAGCGCCTTCCAGAGGCCAATAGGCCTTATTTTTTTTGCCGTCAGCCCGGAGCGCATAGACGGACGGAACCAGGGCGAGAGGTGACGCACCGATGGAAACCTGATGAAAGGCCTGGATCGGCATGTCGAAAACATTTGATGCAGTAAGAAAATGTTTTGCTGTTTCCATACCGAAGGACTCCCATGTGAGCTTTGCGACAGTCTTTACGGCAGAGTTGTTGATGCCGCCATAGGAGAGGGGAAATGATGATTCAACGAGCCGGTTAAGAGAGATACTTTGCTCACTGTCTGCATCGGTTCCTGTGAAAAAATTAGCGTTAATGCTCCTGGCATCCATGCTGGTCTGGCGTAGAAGCTCCACGTCGGAGTAAAACACGAGAGGAATCGCAAGATAGGGAAGGAGAGCGGAAGCTTTTTTGAGTCCGCCAAGCTCCGGAATATCTTTTACCGGGAAGAACTCTTTTAATGGAAGAAGTCCATGCTCTCTAAAACGGTTCCAGATCCGCTCATCCTCAAATACTTCCAGATCCGTGGAGACCACGAGATCTGGAAGGACGGAATCTTCCTCCCTCAGATAGTCGGACATATGGCGGCCATATCCGAGACCGAAGCAGGTGATATCAAGGTCGATGTTATCCTTTCTGAGTTCCTCCCGGATCTCATTTAAAAATTGCAGCTCCTGCCGGTGCAGGACGCAGATATTGTTCCAGTAAAGTCTGATGGTTGTCATAAAAGTTCTTCTCCTTGTCGAAGTAATTCCTGAAGATGTTTCTGACACTCGTAGGCAGCATCCAGCTCTGCATAAAGCGTTTTTTCCGCCTCTGTCCGCTTTCTGATCCGGCAGACCTCCCCACCTTTCATTGCGAGGCGTGTGGATGCCATCAGGGCAGTGTGGGGATCATGAGTGACGATGAGGACAAGCTTGCTCTGGTCGGTGAGGAGCCGCAGCGCCGCTTTTTTGTCGATTCCTGCGTTTTCTATCTCGTCGATGAGGACGATAGGGCTGTCACAGATGCAGGCAAGGTCGGCGATCATAAGTGCCCGGGTCTGGCCGCCGCTTAGGAGGTTTAAACTTTCTTCCGGTAGAACCGGCTCCGGCGTGATCTGGTTCACCATGGTTAACACATCATCCGGGGAGATCTCCGGATGGTTCCGGCACTGGCAGTGGAGCTTTAAAAATTCCCGGACGCTGAGATCCAGGACGAAGCGCATGCTCTGGGAGAGATGGGCGATGAGTTCCTTCGAGAGGCTGGAGCGGTCTGCCAGGGTGACCGGGACATTGTTTATGAGGATGCCCCGCCTGCTGATTCCGTCACCGTTTACAAGCTGCTCAATGTCTTTTATGAGACGGCTTTTTCCAGCCCCTGTGTTTCCGGCAATGGCACAGAGGCTGCCCTTGCACTGGCACTGCCCATTGCAACGGTGGCTCTGCTGATCAAGAACACCTACTATCTGACCGCCCGCAGCTGGTTTTTGCATAAGTCTGATAAATATGCGGCTGAAGGCAACGCCGCCGGCGTGGATGCCATGCACATGATCAGCTTCCTTTCCTACGATATCGTCATGTCTCTGGTCATCGCCATCTGCTTCTACTGCGGCAGCGACGCGGTGCAGAGCTTCCTTGCCATCATCCCCGCATTCATCATCCGCGGCATTTCCGTGGCCGCCGGCATCCTGCCTGCACTGGGCTTTGCTATGCTGGGCAAGATCCTCATCAGCCCCAAGGTTGCTCCGTATTTCCTGCTGGGCTTCCTGCTGGCTGCATACCTCAATGTTCCTGTGCTGGGCATTGCACTGCTGGGCGTGATCATTGTGGCTCTGATGCTGGTCAACGACCAGAACAAGCCGAACAATACTGCTGTGGTTGACGGAGGTGCTGACGATGACTTCTAATAACGAGAAAAAACTGCTCACCAAGAGCGATATCAACAAGGTTTTCTGGAGATCCTTTACGGTCAATGCATCCTTTAACTACGAGCGTCAGATGAGTCAGGGTGCGCAGTATGCGCTGTCCCCGATTCTACAGAAGCTGTATCCGGACAAGAAGGAGCTGGGCGAGGCACTGCAGCGTCACGCTGAGTTCTTCAACACCACGCCCATGCTCTGCCCCTTTATCTTCGGCATTACAGCGGCCATGGAGGAGGAGAACGCCACACAGGAGGACTTTGACCCCAACACCATCAACTCGGTCAAGGCTGGTCTGATGGGCCCTCTGGCCGGTATCGGCGACTCGGTATTCTGGGGCACCCTGCGTCCTCTGGCCGGCGGCATCGCCTGCTCGCTGGCACTGACGGGCAACCTATTTGCACCGTTCCTGTTCCTGTTGCTGTTCAACATCCCCAACGTGCTGGTGCGCTACTTCGGCTGCCACTGGGGCTACAACTCCGGCATGAAGGCACTGAACCGCTTTGAGGAGCTGGGCCTGACCGAAAAGATCTTTACCGCAGCGGCCATCATTGGTCTGCTGGTCATCGGCGGCATGTCGGCCTCCATGGTTAGCGTCAACCCGGTCGTTGCCATTGGCAGCGGCGACAACGCCATCAAGCTGATCGATGTCATCAACGGCATCATGCCCAAGATGCTCTCGCTGCTTACCACATTGGGCGTCTACCGGCTGCTCAAGAAGGGCACAAAGCCCAACACGATCCTGCTGGGCATCATCGTAGTCAGTGTGCTGCTCACCGCCATCGGTGTTTTCTGAGCAGAACTTTTCAAGACGGCGATTTTATAGTAAAATGGAAAGCGGATGGGAGCGTGGGCTGACATCCGCTTTCCCACTTATCAGGAGGCTGCAATGAACTGTACCGAAGAATTTATTGCGAAAATGAAGCAGAAGGATATCGTCATCAACTTTGTGCAGGCATGGCGCAATGATACGCTGGAGGAAAGCTATGCCCGGCTGGATAAGCCTACGCGCCTGCACGCTTATTCGGTAAGCAAAAGCGTTACCTCCATCGGTGTGGGGCTTGCCGTGCAGGAGGGGCTGCTGCGACTGGACGACCCGGTGCTCAGGTTCTATCCGGAGTATGACCCCGCAGAGCTTGCACCGAACCTGCGCCGCATGACCGTGCGAGACCTGCTGATGATGGGCTGCGGCTCCAAGGATAAAATGTTCTTCTGGAATGATGCGCAGCGGCTGCAGTGCAGGGACTGGCAGGATTATTTTCTGCGCAATGCGTTCCCCTACGAGCCGGGCACTCGGTTCGAGTACAACAATTTCAACAGCTATATGTGCAGCTGCATCGTGGAGCGCGCTGCGGGCTGCACCCTAAAGGACTACATGACGCCCCGCTTTTTTGATAAGCTGGGCATCGGCAACCCGGACTGGCTCACCTGCCCCATGGGACATTCTGCCGGAGCGAACGGTCTGTTTTTGAGCATTGACGAGATGTCCCGCATCGGGCAGTTCCTGCTGCACGACGGTTGCTGGAACGGCGAGCAGCTTCTGGACCCCGCATATTTGCATGAGGCAGAAAAAAACCAGTACCCGGTCAATGCCCCCAAGCACGGCTACGGCTATTTCTTCTGGACGAACCCGGACGACGAATCCTACCGCGCAGACGGTATGTATGGTCAGTACATCGTGGTGGTGCCCAAGAGCAAAGCGGTGATCACGGTGCAGGCGCTGGACAGTAAAAAATTCTTCGACGATGTGTGGTCGGAGCTGGTAGTGCCCTTTCTGAACAAGGGCTGAGCATACAAAAAACAACAGGAGCAAGGGTGACAATGGCAAATCTGCAGAAGCTGAATCCGACCCAGCAGGAGCTGTACAACTATCTGGAACAGCAGACCGGACAGGTGAACTTTGAGGTGCTGCAGCCGTTTACCACGCAGGAAATGGGTACGGTGCTGCACATCAGCCGCAACACGGTGAGCCAGTACCTGAACGAGTTTTTCAAAGAGGGCTGGATGGTCAAGATCAATACCCGGCCGGTCTATTATTTCCTGCGGGAGACGCTGAGCCGGAAATTCAACGTTCAGACGCTGGATGCTGAATATGAGGATCTGCAGTTTCTGCAGCAGGATCTGAACCATGGCCGCCGTGCAGACAGCTGCTTTGCGGGAGTCATCGGCTATCACCTCAGCCTGAAATCCACCGTGGAAAAATGCCGTGTGGCGGTGGAGTATCCGCCCACCGGCCTGCCGCTGGTGCTGGCGGGCGAAAAAGGCACCGGCAAGCGTCTGCTGGCCGGCAAGACCTGGGAGTATGCAAAGGAAAAGCAGGTCGTGCCGGCAGAGAGCCGTTTTGCCGAGCTGGACTGCGCCATGTGGGGCGCAGCAGAGCCGGGCGGCACCGGCTTTGCCGCTTCGTTCAAACGCAGGCTGGAGGCTGGCACCGGCAGCGATTTTTTGTACCTGCACGGCTTTGACCAGCTGGAGAGCAGTGTGCAGGCCGAGGCGGTGCGCTTTTTAACGGCAGTGCTGCCGGAGCTGGGCGCGAAGTATCCGCGCCTGATCTTCGGTGTGCAGACGGTGCCGCCCTCGCTCAAGAACAGTGTGCCGGTGCAGGCAGAGCTTCTGCCGCTGCGCAGCCGGTCGCTGCTGGAGAAAAAACGGCTCATCTATCGTTTTCTGATGCAGGAGGAGCAGCGCATCGGCCGCAGGGTGCAGGTGACAAGTCAGGCATACCAGATGCTGATGCAGTATCCGTATGAGCGGAACGTGGGTCAGCTGGAGCAGGTCATCCGTACCAGCTGCACCAATGCATACTCCCGCAGCCGGGACGGCGGCATCTGCATCGGTCTGCCGGTGCTGCCGGATGCCGTGTTTGAGAGCTGCCTGCTGCTGCCGGAGGCCGGTGCGCAGAACCGCCTGCTGACGCTGGACGATCTGCGGGAGGACTGCGGCTTTGAAAAGGAGCGCCAGCTGCTGGAGGAAATTCAGGAGCAGGGGCGGCTGTATTTGCAGGGCAGTCTGGAATGCGCCGGCTTCTGCACCCGCATGGTGCACCAGCTGGAGGAGTACAACAACTATATCCTGTTCCAGAACAAGCTCGCGGACGAGCGCATCAAGGGCATCGAACAGGGAATGCTGCGCATCTCGGAGCGCATCCATGAGCTGTACGGCATCGGCTTCCCCAACAGCTTTATCCTGATGCTGGCGCGGTGGGTGTATTTCGGCAATGTGTTCGATGATGCCTTGCCGGAGGACAGCGCCGAGATGCAGCAGCTGGTGGCAGACCTGACCGAGGCTGTCCGGCGGGATGCGCCCTACAGTTTTGCGGTGGCAAGTGATCTGCTGCTGATGGTGCAGAACACCACCGATGTGCATTTCTCGTCCATCGGCATCCTGATGATCAGCGCCTTTGTGGAGGTGCTGCACCGCCCCGGCAACAAACTGCCAGTGCAGGCGTTCATTATCTGCCACGGTTACGCTACGGCCAGCAGCATTGCAGACGTGTGCAACAAGATGCTGCATAAGTATCTGTTCAACGCCATCGATATGCCCTATGATGTGCCGGTCAGCGAGATCGTCAGTCAGGTCAAAAAGATCCTTTATTTCAACGAGAACCGCGATGTGCTGATCCTGGTAGACCTCGGCTCACTGGAAAACATCACCGAGCTTCTGGACGACCTGCCGAATGTCAACCTCGGGATCATCAACAATGTTTCCACAGCGATGGCACTTTCGGTGGGCAGCCATATTCTGGACGGGATGCCGCTGGCAGAGGTTCTGGAAAATGCCAAAAATGCTTCGCAGATCCGCTATAAGATCTTGGAAAAAGCCCGCAAGGAGGATGTGATCCTGTTTGTGAGCGAGAGCGGCAGCAATGTTGCTGCAAAGGTGAGCGAGCTGTTCATGCACAGCCTGAACCACCTGAACACCAAGGTGAATGCGCGCTTTTTGTGCTACGATGTGCAGACCTATGAGCAGCTGCGCCAGAGCGGCCACTGGAATACCTGCAACGTGCTGTTTGCAGCGTCCACCATGGAGCTTGGCCCGGCGGATTTCCCGGTGGTGGCTGTGGAGGACATCATCACCCAGCGCGGACTGGATAAGATCAAAAGCGGCCTCAGCGGTTATCTGACCGAGGAAGAGTTCGAGCACTTCAAGCAGAATCTGGTCAACCAGTTCTCGCTGGAGAATGTGGTGGAATCGCTCACCATCCTGAACGCTTCACGGGTGCTTTCTCTGGTGGCAGATATGCTGGAGGAGATGCAGCGGGCGCTTGGCTCCCACTTCCAGCCCAAGACCGTGGTGGGTCTGAACCTGCACATCAGCTGCCTGATCGAGCGGCTGGTGAAAAAAGAGGAGATCAAGAGCTACCGTGAGCTGGAACGCTTCTGTGAAGAGCACCGGGACTTTGTGGCACTGGCGCGGCGCTGCTTTGCCAACATTGCCGAGCAGTACCGCATCAACCTGCCGGACAGTGAGATCGGCTATATTTACGATTATATTTCCCACGATTACAGCGATGAAAGTCCTTGGAAAAATGAGTTTTGAATCAATGGGAGGAAACGAAAATGGATTACAATAAAGCAGCTCTGGAAATGCACGAGACCCACAAGGGAAAGGTGGGCATCGTGAGCAAGGTGGAAGTCGCCACCCGTGACGACCTGTCCACCGCCTACACCCCCGGTGTGGCCGAGCCCTGCCGCAAGATCAAGGAAAACCCCGAGGATGTGTATAAGTACACCTTCAAGGGCAACATGGTAGCCGTTGTCTCCAACGGTACCGCCGTGCTGGGTCTGGGCGATATCGGCCCGGAGGCCGGTCTGCCGGTCATGGAGGGCAAGGCCGTGCTGTTCAAGGAGTTTGGCGGCGTGGACGCCTTCCCCATCTGCATCGACGCCCACGACGCTGCCAGCGTTATTGCCGCCTGCAAGGCCATTGCGCCCACCTTTGGCGGCATCAATCTGGAGGATATCAAGAGCCCCGAGTGCTTTGAGATCGAGGAGACCTTGGAGCGGGAGCTGGACATCCCCGTGTTCCACGACGACCAGCATGGCACCGCTATCGTGGTCACTGCTGCCCTCATCAACGCCCTGCGCGTGGTGAATAAGAAGATGGAGGACGTGCACATCGTCCTGAATGGCCCCGGCGCTGCCGGTACCGCCATCATCAAGATGCTCATGACCGCCGGTGCCAAGGACATCGTGGCGGTGGATCAGTTTGGCACCCTGTACAAGGGCTGCAACAGCGCCGAAGCACACAAGAACTGGCTGGGCGAGGTGACCAACCCCCGCCAGATCAAGGGCGGCCTGAAGGAGGCGCTGGAGGGCGCTGACGTGTTCATCGGCGTGTCCCGCCCCGGCATCCTGACCACCGAGCTGTGCAAGACCATGAACAAGGACGCCATCGTCTTTGCCATGGCCAACCCCACCCCGGAGATCATGCCGGACGAGGCCAAGGCGGGCGGCGTGCGCGTGATGGCTACCGGCCGCAGCGACTTCCCCAATCAGGTCAACAACGTGCTGTGCTTCCCGGGCCTGTTCAAGGGCGCGCTCAGCGTCCGCGCCCGGGATATCAACAATGAGATGAAGCTGGCTGCTGCCTACGCCATTGCAGACCTCATCACCGATGCAGACCGCAGCGAGGAGAACATCATCCCCGGCGCGTTCGACCCCCGCGTAGCCGAGGCTGTGGCCGCTGCCGTGGCAAAGGCTGCCCGCGAGACTGGTGTGGCAAGAGCTTGATCGAAAATAAAACAACCACCTATTGCACGATTTTGTGTAGTAGGTGGTTGTTTTTTCATATCTATAATGTTAATCTTCCAGCCTGCCATGGTCGCAGCCAAGCGACAGATAACGCTCTATCTCTCTACCCAGCACAAGCTGGGTGTACTCCAAGGGCTTATTATACAGCAGCCAGTCCAGCTCTGCCCGCTGTGCCGGGGTGCTGCCGTACTCGTCCTCCACGGCGATGCAGTCGATGGCAAGAGTGGTGCCATCTTTGAACCGGGTTTCCACCCGGTTGGTGTCCATGTTGTAGCGGCAGGAAAGCAGTTTGTTCATGGTGAACCTCATTTCTATATCAAACG
>ERZ773204.1738-NODE-1738-length-16433-cov-4.442667_pt1 | contig 16433 bp, 17 predicted proteins | sample MGYA00581007_ERZ773204 | MGnify/ENA primary metagenome ERZ773204 (study PRJEB29015, sample SAMEA2737757) | human gut metagenome | biome: human gut; feature: human-associated habitat; material: faeces | place: China | collected 2012 ... | reverse complement strand
CGAATAACTATATGACACCAATGGAGTTTCGATATAGAGCATGATTTCCGAACAAAGTGTTACCAAAAAGCTTGACCAGTACACAGTGCGGAAAACCATTCGGAAGGTAAAGAATTAGAAATACCGTTTTACTATTATCAGTATGAAAACGGTAAAGTAAAATATTTGTTTGAACAAAAGATGCCACAGTCTAACGGACTTGTCGCAAATAAAAACGACATCTTGTTTGGAGTTCAGTCAGATGTGAACGGAGACAGCGTATATCGTTATAATCTGAAGGAAGATAAGACGGAGAAAGTAAAGGGCTTGGAACGATTGGATAAAGTTTTCTATTTAGACGAAGCGAGCGAGTATTTATATAAATTCAACGGTAAAATCGGTAAAGTCGATTTAAAAACGGGAGAAGAGGAATGGCTGGATAACCAGTTTAAAGAATACTATTTTACAAATTACAGATTGGTAAAAGAACAGTAAAGTAAAAATAGAAGTTATAAAGCGGGAAAAAACTTTATAACTTCTATTTTTGTATTATTTTCTATGATATTTTTCTTCACAGTATTTACAACGGTATTCCTGTGTTTCCTCATCTGTCAGAACAAAAACATGGTCAAGTTCCTGTTCGATAGAAGTGATACAGCGAGGGTTTTTACATTTGATTACGTTTGTGATTTCTTTTGGAAGTTCCAAACGTTTTTTCTCAACAACTTTATCATTCTGAATAATGTTGATTGTAATATTGTGGTCGATAAAACTTAAAATATCTAAATCAATAATATCAATCGGACATTCGATTTTCATAATATCTTTTTTGCCCATTTTACTGCTTTTTGCGTTTTTGATAATGGCAACACAACAGTCTAGTTTATCTAATTTTAAGTAACGGTAAATATCCATACTTTTTCCTGCTTGGATATGGTCGAGTACGAAACCTTCTTCAATGGAACTTACGTTAAGTGTATTCTTTGTCATAATGGTTCTCCTTATCGTTTTTAAGAAACTTTGATTTCCAGCAATGTTAAAATTAATGCCATACGGACATATACGCCATACTGTGCCTGTTTGAAATAAATGGCACGAGGGTCTTTGTCCACTTCAACAGCAATTTCATTTACCCTTGGAAGCGGGTGAAGAACGAGCATATCGTCTTTTGCCAATGCCATTTTTGCAGCGTCCAAAATATAGAAATCTTTCATGCGGACATAGTCTTCTTCGTTGAAGAAACGTTCTTTCTGCACACGAGTCATATAGAGTAAATCCAGTTCGCCCATAGCGTCCTCCAAGCGTACCACTTCTTTGTAGGGTATATTGTGTTTGTCCAAAACATCTTTGCGGATATAACTTGGAAGTCTGAGTTCTTCAGGAGAAATCAGTACAAATTTCACATTTTCGTAGCGCACAAGTGCATGAATTAAAGAGTGTACCGTACGTCCGAATTTTAAGTCACCGCAAAGTCCGATAGTGATGTCGTGTAAACGTCCTTTTTCGGAGCGGATAGTAAGTAAATCTGTTAATGTCTGTGTAGGGTGCTGATGTCCGCCGTCCCCTGCGTTGATAATCGGAATAGTAGAGTGCTGGCTTGCAACCATAGGAGCACCTTCTTTTGGGTGACGCATGGCACAGATATCGGCATAGCAGGCAATCATTCGGATTGTGTCTGATACGCTTTCTCCTTTTGTAGCGGAACTGGAATCAGCAGAAGAAAATCCGAGTACATTTCCACCTAAATTCATCATAGCTGCCTCGTGGCTTAATCTTGTTCTTGTACTTGGCTCGTAGAATAAAGTGGCAAGTTTTTTCCCTTCGCAAGCATGGGCATATTTTTCAGGGTGAGCCTCGATGTCATTTGCCAAATCTAAAATTTCATCAATTTCCTCTACGGATAAATCCAATGGGTTTAATAAATGTTTCATAAATTCCTCCTACTTGTATGTTAATAAATCTTCGACACTTTTTCTCTTTGGAACGACAGGTTCAATGTCAGGATAACCGATAGCGATAAGAGCAACCAATTCCTGCCCTTCCGGAATATCCAGTAACTCGGTTACACCGTCCTCATCGAAAATTCCCATAATAACCGTACCAAGTCCTGCATCGTGTGCTGCAAGACAAAAAGACTGACAGGAAACACCTACATCAAACATTTGCCAGCGGTCGCCTTTCTTTGTCGTAAATGAACCGTCCCGCTCAAAACCGCAGCGACCCGTTACCATTGTCACTGCAATTAACATTGGTACTTGCCGAATTGTATTTGCATTATATTCTGGGGTGAAATCGGTGACGATTTTGTTGATGATAGATGTGTCTTCAATCGCTATGTAGCGTGTAATCTGTGTATTCTTCCAAGAGGGAGAATAAGAAGCAGTGGAAATAATTGATTCCAATAAAGAGTGATCCACTTTATCGGATTTATATTTGCGAATGCTTCTTCGAGATTTGATACATTCCACAGTGTTCATGATAATGTTCCTCCTATGTGAAAAGTTTTATATATCATATAATAAAATAAAAAGATTTTCAACAGGTCAGGACAGGAATTATGAAAAATTTCCTGTCCTGTTTCTATCTGTTCAAAAGTTTTTCGTATAGAAGTCCGACCCCAAACCAAAGGGGAGCATAGTCCAAACGAATTAGCCCTTTAATATTTAATTTGGCATCAGTGTAATCCCACGGACAGGCATCATATTTCTTTAGAAGAGAGCCTGTCAAAAATTCGCAGAAGAAAATGCAAAACGTATAAATACCACCTCGAATCAGTATGCTTTTTCTTTTGAGAAATCTGCAAAGTGGGGATAGAAACCCTGCCAGACTATAAATGGGAAACATCCAGATAGATGTTTTTCCAATCAGTTTTGGATCTTTGCGGCATAATGAATGTATGGAAGTAAAGATGATTTCCATGCACCAGCCGACTGTTCCACATAAGATAAATTTATTTTTCATAGGGAAAGTATTGCCGTAAAAGATAGATTTTAAACCCGATGTATATTATAATAATCAAATAATAAATAAAAAGAGGTGGGACATATGTCATTACAGGAAATAAGAGAACAATTGGACGATATAGATGCACAGATTTTGGCCCTTTATGAAAGGCGAATGGAATTGTGTGAGCAGGTAGGAAATGACAAGTTGAAGACGGGAAAAAAGGTATATGATAGAAAGCGTGAGGAAGAAAAACTTGCTGTTTTAAGCGAGAAGGCATCGAATGAAAGAAACAAAAAAGGTATACGGGAGTTATTCGAGCAGATTATGTCCATGAGCAGAAAATTACAGTATCAGATTCTGGGAGAGAATGGCGTGTATGGAAAAACTGCCTTTGTTGCATTGAAAGAGTTGGATAGCAAAAATGCAAGACTTGTTTTTCAGGGAATGAACGGTGCATACAGTCAGGAGGCGCTTAGGAAGTATTTCGGTGACGGAGAAAATGTTTTCCATGTGGACACATTTCGAGATGCGATGGAGGCGATAGAAGAAGGCTCAGCGGACTTTGCGGTTCTTCCGATTGAAAATTCATCGGCGGGAGCAGTCAGTCAGGTATATGATTTACTTGTAGAATTTGAAAATTATATTGTCGGTGAAGTTGTCATTCCTATCCGGCATGCACTTGCCGGAATTCCGGGGACGACATTTTCAGATATAGAAAGAGTTTACTCACACCCACAGGGATTGATGCAGAGTGAGAAATTTCTGGCAGAACACAGAAACTGGCAGCAGATAAGCGTGGAAAATACGGCAGTGGCGGCAAAAAAGGTATTGGAGTCGGGAAAACGTACCGAGGCGGCAATCTGTAGTGAATATGCAGCAGAATTGTACGGTTTGGAAGTTTTGGCGCAGTCCATCAATCACAGTGAAAACAATTCGACAAGATTTATTATTGTGACGAACCAGAAAGTCTTTTTGGAAGGGGCGAAAAAAATAAGTATGTGCTTTGAAATTCCGCACGAGAGCGGTTCGTTATACCACTTGCTTTCCCATTTTATTTACAACGACTTGAATATGACAAAGATAGAGTCCAGACCTATAGAAGATAGAAACTGGGAATACCGCTTTTTTGTGGACTTCGAAGGAAATATGGCAGATTCTTCGGTGAAAAATGCCATTCGCGGATTGCGTGATGAAACAAGGAATTTGCGGATTTTAGGAAACTATTAAGGTGATATTGCACAAAAAACATATAAAAAGAAAAATTTGTTGTATATAATGTTGAAATTAAGTATAATACCATTATTACAAAAGAGAAAAATGTGAATGAGGAGGCTTCTATGGTAGGACAGGGCAGACAGGTTGATTTCTGTGCGGAACAGGTATTGGAACAATATGCAGACATGGTGTACAGATTGGCCATTATTCATATGAAAAATAAGGCAGATGCGGAGGACGTGTTTCAGGAAGTATTTTTAAGACTTGTTAAAAATGCGGACAAGATTTCCAGTGAGGAACATCTGAAGGCATGGCTTATTAAAGTGACGGTGAATTGCTGTAAAAAGCAGTTTGACAGTGCGTGGAACAGACATAGGGCATCTTTGGAATACGATGTGGAAGAATCCTATGAGATGGAAGAGAAAGATGAAAGTGTTACGGCAGCGGTGCAGAAACTGCCGGAAAATTATCGGACGGTTATCCATTTGTTCTACTATGAAGAATACTCCGTCAAAGAAATCAGCACAATTCTTGAACAGTCGGAGACAGCGGTAAAAACAAGGCTGTCAAGAGCGAGAGATATGCTTAGAAACTACCTGAAAGGAGAAGTTGAATATGCAGGAACAGTATAGACGTGAGATAGATAACATTCATGCTCCCAAAGATTTAATAGAGAGAACAAGGAAACAAATGGAAGCGGAGGTAAATCAGACAAAGAAAAAGCCTAAGAAGCCGATTTGGATTGGAACGGCAGTTGCAGCCTGCATCTGTATAACGGTTTTAGGCGGATATTTCTATATAGGGAAGATAAGGACAAATATAGATATACAGAATGTTTCCTTTGAAGAAACTTCCGATTGGGAGACAGGACTTTCGCTTGGAGGAAGGCAGGACGGCGAAAGCGAGAAAACAACAAAAATTGAGTGGGAAGAATCGGAGGGGAAAGAAGATATACCTGAAGCGGTGCTGAAAGTGAAACCGAGCAAAATACATGGGAAAAGCATTTATATTTGCAAAGAGAAGGGGACGGACAATTATTACGCCGCTTACGAAAAGGGAGACAATTATTTTTATATTTACGGTAAAAATATAACTGAAAAAGAATTTCTTACATTTTTAGAGAAAATCCTGTAACCTTTTTCAAAGTGCCGGGGTATTATTGTTATAAAGCAAGGAGGAAGTGCTTATGAAGAGAAGAAAAGTAACAAGTATCTGTTGTGCGATATTGACGTTTTCATTACTGTTGACAGGCTGCCGGACAGAGCAAAAAAGTAATAAAGATGCAGGCAAAACCAAAGCACAGATGACAACATCAAAACAGTTATCGGCAAAGATAAAAGAGAAATATGCGGACTCTGAGAAATACATCTATAAAGACACGATAGAAGATGTTAAAAGAAATGAAAAGATTCCGGTTCAGTTTGGATTTGATATTAAAAACGGACAATTTAAAAATTATACGGAACTGGTAGCGGTTTATCAGGATCCTGAATTGACACAGAGAGTCGGAACGCATTTTGAGTGGGACGCAGAATCACAGATGTTGAAAATTAAACCTCCACGCTGGTCTACGGCACAAATCAGCGTAACATCAAAACAGGTGGAAGAACAGAAGGACCTGATTTTCGGATATGATAAAGTTTCCAATGTTCTCTTTGACAAAGATGAGTTTGAGGATTGGGGAAATTTATCTCAATACTATATGGCGCTTTATGTGAATCCTAAAAATGGAGAAAAATTAGAAAAACCGATTGTCACTCCGTTTACAATCAAGCATGAAATAAAGAAAGCGCCGGAAGTAAAATTCAGAGTCAACGAAGAAGGAAAACCTGAATTTTACTGGGAGAAAATAAAGGGAGCGAAAGCCTACTATGTCGTTCAGTATGATTATGATGAAGAACACGGTTACAGTATGGTAGGAATGACGAGAGGAATAACGGATAAGACATCGTGGTCACCGGACAGCAATGTTATGTTCAATACATTTACCGTTGCAGAGGTATCCAGAAATGAAAAATGGGTTGTAGACAAGTACGGACAGGGAACAGGGCCTGTTGTTACTGACCGTGATTTAAAGGAACAGAAATACTGTGTTGTGGCAGTAAATGAAGACGGGACTTCTGCCATTAGTGATTCTTTCAGCAAACATCAACTGGCTAAGATGATAGCAAGCAATGTTGAAGGAAAGAAGTCGAGAGAAGAGGAAGGCTCACGATACGCAAAAAGTTTTAACGAACTTCCGTCTTATGCGTGGGTAACAATGTGTGACGGGCGTCTCGTTCAGAAACTGATTACATATGATATAGAAAATGCGAAAGAAAAGACGGAGACATGGGGACAATATGAGAAGGAAGATATGTCTGATTTGAAGAACGTTCAGGTCGACATTGTAAAAATTCCGTATCAGATTGAGGGAACGCCGTTTAAAGATGTGGCCGTAGTGGAACAGTATGATAAGGCGACGGTAAAAGCAGATTTAAAGGCGCTGAAAGAAAGACAGGATACACTTCGTACAAAAGGCGGACGTACAGATGCCAAGTTTGAAGTGGAAGATGAGAAAGAGAAAAAGTCCGAGGAAGATATTTATGCAACTGATTACGATATTACGGCAACTTCCGCACTGAGTGAATATATCGGAAGAAATATGGTTGCAGGAAATACCATGATTGATTTGTCTGATTTTAAGGAGGCAAAAGATCAGTCACAGTTACTGGACGCATGGCAGGAAGCGACTTATCAGAATCCGCTTGCGCTGGGAGTGAGAAGTGCTTCTATTGCGGGAGATTATCTTGTTGTAAAATATGATGATTCCCCGGAAGTGATGAGGAAGAAACAGGAAGAAATCGTAAAAGAAGTGAAACGGGTAGTGAAGGAAGTCGTTAAAGACGGCATGACGGAACTGGAAAAAGAGATTGCACTAAATAACTACCTCTGTGAAATTGCCAAATATGACGATAATGCGCTGAAAAATGCAGAAAAGAATAATTTCAGGAAAGTGGATAAAGAGTTTAACGATTCGTTTACACCGTATGGTGTGTTAATCAACAAGAACGGTGTATGTGCAAGTTATGCAGGCGCATACAAACTTCTCGCACAGGAAGCAGGGTTGGAATGTATTGTTGTAACGGGATATTTGGAAGGAAATCTTCCACATGCATGGAACAAAGTAAAAGTTGACGGACAGTGGCAGATTGTAGATCCTACTAACAATGACAACGAAATTTTATATAATGCTTTGTTGAACCTGCCGAATGCAGAGGCAGACAGAGTTCTTGTGGAAGATGATAAATACTTAGTAAATTCTGCGATTGCAGATTATACGGCAAAAGAAGATAAAAAAGAATACTACCACATCAATAATAAATATTTTGAAAAAAATGCAATTGCAAATTCCCTGACAAAAGAAGTGGGAACGAATGGAAAAGCGACGCTTAGAACGGACTACGGACTTACGGAAGAAGAATTTAAACAAATTGCAGGTCAGGTTGTAACCGGACTTGGAAATAATCAATTGCAGGGTACTTATTGGTTGGGAGTTATCCATATCACAAAATAGTCAAAGGAGGACGAGGATTATGAAGAAAAGAATGAAGAAATTAGCCACATTGGGAATTGTGGCAATGATGGTAATGGCAATGGCAGCAGGTTGCGGTAAAAAGGCAACTCCGGAATCTTTGCTGACAGATATGAACAAGAAGTTGAAAGATATAAAATCAACAGAGGCTAACATGGTTTTAAACATGGAAATGTCACAAGAAGGGCAGACTGCTGAGATGAACATAGAAATGGAAGCAGAAACCATTATGAAAACAGGTGAAAGTCATACAGAAGGCGAAGTCGGCATGAAAATCATGGGACAGAGCGCTTCCACTGAGGTGGAAAGTTATGTGGTAAAAGAAGATGATGATTACATCAATTACATCAATCAGGAAGGGAAATGGAAAAAAGAAAAAATAGATGAAGATGAAATGACAAAAGCGTCAACAGATTTATTTGACGAGTTTGGAGAATCTTTTGAAAAGTTTAAATTAAGTGAAGACCTTGTGAAAGTAAACGACAAAGAATGTTTTGAATTGAAAGGTAAAGTCAGTTCAGAAATTATGGAATATATGTTGAGCAGTGATATGTCTAAAGAGGCGGACTTAGATAAATATCTTTCAGGTGAAGATGAGGATATAAAAGTACCTTGTACACTGAGTATTTACAAAGACAAAATTCTTCCTGCAAAAATCACATTGGATATGAAAGAAATTTTCGGCAAAATGAGTGAAACAACAGGAATGGATATTGAAAAATTCAAACTGGAAGTAAGTTATGATGATTTTAACAAAGTGAAAGAAATTGAAGTGCCGAAAGATGTCTTAAAAGAGACGGAAGGATTTGGAAGCGGTTTAGATCTTGACGATGACGATTTTGAATCTAATGAAAAAGATGATGATAATCAGAGCAGCAGCGGAAGCGCAAATACGAATGTATCAGATGCAGTTGATATGACAAACACAACAATTACATCTCCTGCACCATTGAATAAATGGGTAAAGACAACACGCTATGCTACAGAAGATAAAGTGTATCACACGGTTTATGTAAGAATAAACAAAGTTACAACGATGAGCGAGGACGCTAACTATGTAAATCAGGCAATTCAGCAGCATAACCAGTTTGGCACAAGAAAAATCGATGTAAATCAGATGAAATTGCCTTCAGATGTAGAGTTATGTGTATTTGATTACGAGGTAATGGTTCCAAAAGAATTTCCGGCTCCGGATTACGGAATGGTAGAGCCTGACATCAGTTTTACTGCTAAAAATGTAAAAGGCGGCGGAGTTCCTAGTGCAGACGGAACACAGACATATATTGGTCTTGGAAGCGTTACAGAGATGAAAGTACGAAGCGATGAAGAAAAATTCTATCCGGGAAATACTTATAAAATGCGTGGCTGTTTCTCAATGGTAAAGGGATTTAAAGATTATGCTTTTGAAGCAACAGCATATCCTGAGGGACAGAGTACATCAGGCGGAACATTATTAAAAGGATACTGGGCAGGACATTAAAAAGAAAACGGAGCGGGTTTTAAACCTGCTCCATTTTTGATATATCGGAATCAATGATAAGGGAATAGTTTGTATGATAGATAACAAATCCCGGTTTTGCCTGTGCCGGTTTTTTCACATGTTTTTTCTCAATATAATCAATTTCCACTTTTTCATTTCCACGGTTTTTAGAATAATAAGCGGCGAGTCGTCCCGCTTCCTCGAAAGTGCGGTCAGGAAGTTCTTCGCCATTTGTCTTTACGATGACATGAGAACCGGGAACACCTTTTGCGTGGAACCACCAGTCGTTTCCGACGGCGAAATGAAAGGTTAGTTCTTCGTTCTGCATATTGTTTTTTCCTACATAAATATGGAAACCGTCACTGGAAATATAGTGAAGCGGTTTGTTTGTGATTTTCACCTTTTTTTTCGTAAACTTTCGTCTTACATATCCTGACTCAATTAACTCTTCTTTAATCTGCAGAAGATCATTTTCGCTTAATGCGATATCAAGAGCGTTGCTCACCGATTCCAGATAAGTGATATCATCTTTTGTCTCTTCGATAAGTTCACTCAGCGCCTCAAAAGTACGCTTTTGTTTATTGTATTTGTCGAAATATTTCTGTGCATTTTCCATCGGTGTTTTCGTTGTGTCAAGCGGAATGGTAATCATCTCGTTTGTATAATAGTTGAGTGCTTCCAACTGTTTTGCACCTTTTTCTACATTATATCCATAAGTGTGGAGAAGTTCACCGTACACTTTGTATTTTTCACGGTTCTCCGTATCCCGAAGCTGCTTTGTCTGTAAAGCGTATTTTTTGCGGTTTCTCTCCAACGCAGTCTGCACGACATGGCGCAAGTCGGAAGATTTCTGCCGGATACGGGTGATAGTATTTTTTGTGGAATAATACGTTTCCAGCAGTTCGGAAACGGATTCAAAAGATTTCACCGCATATTGGCTGTAATGTGAAATAGGAAGGCAGGAAAATTCAACGGGTTCCTGTCCCCGATAGTAGATGGCAGGGTGAAAATCTTTTTCTTTTACCGAATCAAAATAGAGCGAAAACTGATTGAAAAAATGCAGCAGCATATCATCTGACAACTCCCGCGGTGTTATCTCGGAAGGAATTCCTAATAAATGACATATTTCCTCTGCGACAATAGGGCTGATTCCCGTAAAGGAAGTATAAACTGCCTTGCCAAGAGGCATCGGTTTATCCGTTAATATAGTACGAAATTCTTCTTCGGTTACGGTGAGGGGGTTATGTCTCTCCATTGTGTCCGGAATAAAATAAGGGCGCCCCGGAAGAACTTCACGAACAGAACTCATTTGTGCGGAAACGTGTTTGATACTGTCGATAATCATTCCCTTATCGTTGCAGAAAATGATGTTGCTGTGTTTCCCCATAATTTCTACAATCAATTGCTTTTTACATAAGTCGCCGAGTTCGTCCAAATGCTCAATCTCGAAACAGATGATTCTCTCCAGTTTTGGCTGATATATATTTGTAATTCGTCCGTTATTTATATGTTTTCTTAAAAGCATACAGAAGTTTGGCGCAGTCATCGGACTTGGTTTATTTGTGTCTGTCAGATAAATTAAAGGAAGTGATGCACTTGCCGAAATATAAAGTCTTCTCTGCCCTGTTGGCGTCTTTATGGTCAAAAGCAGTTCATCGGCTTCCGGCTGCGCGATTTTGTTGATTCTTCCGTCTTTTAGTGTTGTATTTAATTCCTGTATAATAGTTGAAATGGTAATTCCATCGAAAGCCATAAGTATAATCCTTTCTGCTGTTAATTAAATATTTACTGATTTAGTATAGCATGACTTTATTCATCAGTAAATGAATTGACGATACTTTCCAAATAGATTATAATGGAAAACAGTAATGCAATAGAATAAACGATAAGAGGGTAATAGAATGATAAAAAGCATGACAGGTTTCGGAAGATGTGAGATTTCTGAAGCGGAGCGTAAATTTACGGTAGAATTAAAGGGGGTAAATCACAGATATTTAGATGTGAATATCCGTATGCCGAAAAAATTGAATTTTTTTGAAGCGTCCATTCGTAATCTGTTGAAAAAATACGCACAGAGAGGGAAAGTGGATATTTTTATTACATATGAGGACTTTTCAGAGAATCAGGTTTCTTTAAAATATAATGAAACATTGGCTGAAGAGTACTTGAAATATTTTAAACAGATGGAAGAAAAATTTTCTTTGGAAAATGATATTCGGGTATCCACGCTTTCACGTTATCCGGAAGTACTTACGATGGAAGAGCAGATGATTGATGAGGAAGAATTATGGAATGTGCTTAAGAAAGCGCTTGAAGGAGCATTTTCGCAATTCGTTTCCACAAGAATTACAGAGGGGGAAGCGTTAAAGAAAGACCTTCTTGCAAAACTGGACGAGATGCTTTTACTTGTGGATAAAGTGGAAGAACGCTCACCGGAAATCGTTGCTGAGTATAGAGAAAAATTAGAGATGAAAGTAAACGAACTGTTGGCAGATACGCAGATAGAGGAGTCGAGAATTGCCTCCGAGGTAGTGCTTTTTGCAGATAAAATTTGTACGGACGAGGAGACGGTCAGACTTAGAAGCCATATTGAGCATATGAAAAACACTTTGGAAGAGACGGAAGGGATCGGAAGAAAACTTGACTTTATTGCTCAGGAGATGAACCGTGAGGCAAATACGATTTTGTCTAAGGCAAATGATTTGGAAGTGTCTAACTATGCGATTGATTTAAAAACAGGCATAGAAAAAGTGAGAGAGCAAATTCAAAATATCGAGTAAAGGAAGAGAAAGATGAAGAGAAAAGGTATTTTAATTGTCGTATCCGGTTTTTCGGGAGCGGGTAAGGGAACATTGATGAAAGAACTTTTAAAGCAGTACGATAACTACGCGTTATCTATATCGGCTACAACGAGAAAAGCGCGTGAGGGAGAGGAAGACGGAAGAGAATATTTCTTTAAAACTGTTGAAGAGTTTGAAAAAATGATTGCGAAAGATGAATTAATAGAGTATGCTAGATATGTAGGTAATTATTATGGCACTCCGCGTGCTTATGTTGAAGAACAGTTAGAAGCCGGTAAAGATGTTATCTTAGAGATAGAGATTCAGGGAGCGTTAAAGGTAAAAGAAAAGTATCCTGATACACTGCTTCTTTTTGTTACTCCTCCAAGTGCGAAGGAACTGGAGAGACGTTTGGTAGGGCGTGGAACAGAGACAATGGAAGTGATAGTTTCACGCATGAAACGTGCTACGGAAGAAGCGGAGATAATGAGTGCTTACGACTATATTGTCGTAAATGATGAATTGGATATTTGCGTGAAGGATACGCATAATATTATACAGAGCGAACATAACAGAGTATTTCGCAACAAGGATTTTATGAATCAAATAGAAGAAGAATTAAAAGGAAAATCGAAAGGAGAATAAGATTATGTTACACCCATCATATACAGATTTGATGAAAGTAGTAAACCAAGATGTAGAGGAAGGTGCAACAAAGATTGTAAACAGCCGTTATTCTATCGTGCTTGCTACATCTAAAAGAGCAAGACAGTTAATTGACGGAGATACACCTTTAGTTCATACAAAAGACGGAGAGAAACCGTTATCAATTGCCATTGATGAATTGAACAATGGAAAGATTAAGATTATTGCAGAAGATTCAGAACAATAAGAAAAGCAAAGGGCAGATGCCATGGAGGTATCTGCCCTGTTAGGTATAGAGGAGAAAACGAATGAACATATTATTTATTTCACTTGGGTGCGATAAAAATCTGGTAGATACGGAAGTAATGCTGGGATTGCTGGCTTCAAAGGGGCATCAGATGGTCAATGATGAAATGGAAGCCGATGTTATTGTAATTAATACGTGCTGCTTTATTCACGATGCGAAAGAAGAGAGTATTCAAAACATTTTAGAGATGGCAGAGTTGAAAAAAGAGGGGCGTCTGAAAGCGCTAATTGTGACCGGGTGTCTTGCGCAGAGGTATAAAGAAGAAATTATCGAAGAGATTCCGGAGGTAGATGCGGTTCTCGGTACAACTTCGTATGATAAAATATTGGAGGCGATTGATGAGGCGTTGGAAGGCAGGCACTGTGTGGAGATGACTGACATTGACGCTCTTCCTCTTGTGCAGTCAAATCGTCTTGTGACAACGGGAGGACATTTCGCTTATCTGAAGATTGCAGAAGGGTGTGATAAACACTGCACATATTGTATTATTCCGAAGATACGTGGAAATTTCCGAAGTGTTCCTATGGAAAGACTTTTAAAAGAAGCAGAAGGGCTGGCAGAACAGGGTGTAAAAGAATTGATTTTAGTTGCACAGGAAACAACGCTCTACGGAAAAGATATTTACGGAGAAAAATCTTTACACAAATTATTGAAAGAACTGTGTAAAGTTTCCGGCATACAGTGGATTCGTATTCTGTATTGCTATCCGGAAGAGATTACGGACGAATTGATTCAGGTAATGAAAGAGGAAAAGAAAATCTGTCATTATTTGGATTTGCCTATCCAGCATGCCAGCGATGAGATATTAAAGCGTATGGGAAGACGCACATCGAAAGCGCAGTTGAAAGAAATCATTGGAAAACTGAGGGAAGAAATTCCGGATATTACTCTTCGCACCACTTTGATTACAGGATTTCCGGGAGAAACGAAGGAACAGCATGAGGAATTGATGGAGTTTGTAGATGAGATGGAATTTGACCGCCTGGGAGTGTTCACATATTCTCCTGAGGAAGATACTCCGGCTGCCCTTATGGACAATCAAATAGAGGAAGAGGTCAAAGAGGACAGACAGGCAGAGTTGATGGAACTGCAGCAGGACATCGCTTTTGATCTGGCGGAAGATATGATCGGGAAAGAAGTGCTTGTTCTCATCGAAGGAAAAGTGGCAGATGAAAATGCCTATGTGGGAAGAACATACAAAGATGCACCGAATGTGGACGGGCTTATCTTTGTCAACACAGAGGAAGAACTGATGTCAGGAGATTTCGCAAAAGTAAGAGTGACGGGTGCATTAGAATATGATTTGATAGGAGAGATTGTATAATGAATTTACCAAACAAGTTGACAGTAATAAGAGTGATAATGATTATTCCGTTTGTTGTATTTATGTTAAATACAGGCATTGCGGGTGACGCAAGTAAATGGATTGCAGTCGGTATATTTATTGTGGCAAGTCTCACGGATTTATTGGACGGAAAGATTGCAAGAAAATATAATTTAGTTACAAATTTTGGAAAGTTTATGGATCCTCTTGCAGATAAACTGCTCGTCGGGGCGGCAATGATCTGTTTAGTTGAAATGGGGAGACTTCAGGCATGGATTGTCATTATTATCATCAGCCGCGAGTTTATTATAAGCGGTTTCCGTCTTGTGGCTTCCGATAATGGTATTGTTATTGCGGCGAGTTACTGGGGGAAATTTAAAACAACATTCCAAATGCTTATGATTATTTTCCTAATCATTGACTTAGGCGGAGTGTTTGCTACAGTGGAAACAGCATTGATTTATATTTCCCTTGCACTCACAATTATTTCCCTTATAGACTATATTGCCAAAAATAAACAGGTATTGACACAGGGTGGTATGTAAAATGGATTTAGAAGAAATTATCGTGCAGAAACTGACGGAAAAAAAGTGGAAAATTACTACTGCGGAATCATGCACGGGTGGACTGCTGGCAGGAAGAATTTTAAATGTGTCAGGGGCGTCCTCTGTATATGAAGAGGGGCATATTACTTACTCGAATGAGGCGAAAGAAAAGATTTTAAATGTTTGCCACGATACGTTGGAAAAATATGGTGCAGTCAGCGCTGAGACAGCTAAAGAAATGGCTGTCGGGGCGGCGGCAACTGCCAACGCAGAGGTGGCGCTCAGCACAACGGGAATTGCAGGTCCTACGGGTGGGACAAAGGATAAACCGGTCGGGCTGATTTATATTGCCTGCTATATTTTAGGGCAGGTGTACAGTAAAGAATTGCGGCTAAAAGGCACGAGGGAAGAAAACCGTGCGGAGACTGTGGAGGAGGCATTAAAACTGTTTCTTGACAGTCTTCCGGAACAATAAAAACAGTATAGTCATATTCAACAATGATTTATAAAAATAAGACAAACTATAGCGTAGATTGTCGAATTATAAAAAAATGTGAAAAAGATATAGACTAAAAGTTAAGTTTGTGAGAAAATAAAGACATATATGGTGTTAAAGATATAACGAACACTGTTAAAGAAAAAATCATACAGAGTTGAAAGGAGTTTTATCATGATTTATTCACATGAAGTACAAACAATGTGTCCAGTTGCTCAAGGCGTTAATCACGGACCAGCTCCAATCCCAGAAGAAGCAAAATGGGTAAAAGCAAAAGAAGTAAAAGATATTTCAGGTTTAACACACGGTGTAGGCTGGTGTGCACCTCAGCAGGGAGCCTGTAAATTAACATTAAACGTAAAAGAAGGTATCATTCAGGAAGCATTGGTAGAAACTATCGGCTGTTCAGGAATGACTCACTCAGCAGCAATGGCTTCTGAAATTCTTCCGGGAAAAACAATCTTAGAAGCATTGAACACAGACTTAGTTTGTGATGCCATCAACACAGCAATGAGAGAATTATTCTTACAGATCGTTTACGGACGTACACAGAGTGCATTCTCAGAAGATGGACTTCCGGTAGGAGCAGGTCTTGAAGATTTAGGAAAAGGACTTCGTTCTCAGGTTGGTACAATGTACGGAACATTAGCAAAAGGACCTCGTTATCTTGAAATGGCTGAAGGTTATGTAACAGGTATCGCTTTAGATGAAAACGATGAAATCATCGGATACCAGTTCGTAAGTCTTGGAAAATTAACAGACTTTATCAAAAAAGGCGATGACCCTAACACAGCATGGGAAAAAGCAAAAGGACAGTATGGTCGTGTTGCTGATGCTGTTAAGATTATCGATCCAAGAGCAGAGTAAGAGAAGGAGGACGTAAAAATGGCATTATTTGAATCATATGAAAGACGTATTGATAAAATCAATAGCGTATTAAATAGTTATGGTATCGCTTCTATCGAAGAGGCAGAAAAAATCACAAAAGACGCTGGACTTAATGTTTATGACCAGATTAAAGGAATTCAGCCAATCTGTTTTGAAAACGCTTGCTGGGCTTACATTGTAGGTGCTGCAATCGCAATTAAAAAGAACTGGTTTACTGTGAGAAAAAAGAAAGCCATCTGCGGAATCTGGGCTGG
>ERZ773204.1734-NODE-1734-length-16451-cov-10.010063_pt1 | contig 16451 bp, 10 predicted proteins | sample MGYA00581007_ERZ773204 | MGnify/ENA primary metagenome ERZ773204 (study PRJEB29015, sample SAMEA2737757) | human gut metagenome | biome: human gut; feature: human-associated habitat; material: faeces | place: China | collected 2012 ... | reverse complement strand
CTTCAGCTGTGCTACCAGCGGTGCAAACATATCAGCCATTGTGATTACCTCCGAATTTACTTTCCAAAATTCACACCCCGCGTCTGTTGGACACAAGATGCCTTTCTTCTTTATTCTAACACACCGGGCAAAAAGTTCAAGACAAAATTGTGTTTTTGTGCTAATATTTAAGAGAAAACAGGTTTCAAATTGTGAATAAAATATCATACTGTTTCAGAAGGAGATCGAACCGCCATGGATTGGGAAACGCTGAAAGCCGACTGCCTTGCCTGCAGCCGCTGTGAGCTGTGCAAGACCCGCACGAATGTGGTGTTCGGGCAGGGCGTGCCGGACGCCGAAGTGCTGTTTGTGGGCGAGGGCCCCGGCCAGAGCGAGGACGAGCAGGGCCTGCCCTTTGTGGGCCGCAGCGGTCAGCTGCTGGACAAGTATCTGTTTGCCATCGACCTGGACCGGGAAAAGAACTGCTACATTGCCAACATCGTCAAGTGCCGCCCGCCCCAGAACCGTGACCCTCTGCCCGCCGAGAGCGAGGCCTGCATGCCCTGGCTGCGGGAGCAGTTCCGCCTGCTGCGGCCCAAGATCGTGGTGTGCCTGGGCCGCATCGCCGCCCAGCGGATGATCCGGTCCGACTTTTCGGTGACCAAGGAACACGGGCAGTTCATTGAGAAGAACGGCATCCTGTTCATGGGCACCTTCCACCCGGCCGCCCTGCTGCGCGGCCCGCAGAACAAGCCCAATGCCTTTGCCGACTTTGTGGCTCTGCGGGACAAGATCCACGAAGTGTGTGAGCATACCTATGAATGAATAACCCTCTCCGTCTGCTCACTTCGTTCGCATCCACCTCCCCCGAAGAGGGGAGGTTTTGGCAGCGTAACAGCCAGCTGGCGAAAAGCTCGCCCTTTGGGAGAGCTGGCATCGCGCAGCGATGACTGAGAGGGTTCCATTTTCATTCACCCCACGCCTCTTTTTTGCATACTCTAAAGCAAAAGCGAGGTGTTTTTTATGCAGCGTGTTTCGTTTGACCGGGTCGATTTCTTTCTGGGGGCCACCACCCCCGCCGGGTTCAAGGGCTATTTTGAGCCGCTGCGCCGGGAGCCCGGCATGCAGATGGTGCTGATCAAAAGCGGGCCGGGCTGCGGCAAGTCCACCCTGATGAAGCAGCTGGCCCGCCGGGCCATCCAGCAGGGTGAACCGGTGGAGTGCATCCACTGCGCCAGCGACCCTGACAGCTTTGACGGCGTGATCTTTGTTCGGCAGCGCCGGGCCATCGTAGATGCCACCGCGCCCCACACCATAGAGCCGGATGCGCCCGGTGCCGACGAGGTAGTGCTGAGCCTGTACCATACCATTCAGGCCGACGCCCTGCGCCCCCATGCTGAAGAGGTCAAGGCGCTGTTTGCCCGCAACGCTGCGCTGCGAGCACGGGCTGCGCGGTATGTCGCTTCTGCCGGGAGCCTGCTGCTGGACAGCCGCCGGGCCGAGGCCTGCAGCGCCAACTTTGAAAAAGTGCGCCGCTACGTCAAGCGATTGTGTACCCGGCTGCTGCCCCGCACCGAGAACACCGCCCGCGAAGAGCTGCGGCTGCTCTCGGCTGTGACCCCAAAGGGTGAGGTGTTCTACCAGCACACCGCGCAGGCGCTGGCTGACCGGTTCATCGTGTTCCGGGACGAATATGGTGCCGTGTCGCGCCTGCTGCTGGAGCTGATCCGTGCCGAGGCACTGGCCCGGGGCTATCACATCATCACCTGCCCCTGTGCCATGCACCCGGAGGATAAGATCGACCACATCCTGATCCCGGAGCTGCGGCTGGCCTTCCTCACCGACAACCGGTGGCACCCGGTGCAGCTGCCCGGCATGCAGGCCGTGCGGTGCACCCGGTTCCTTGACCGGGAAAATCTGGCGGGCTACCGCGCCCGGCTGCGGTTCAACGAGCGGGCGGCCGCCGAACTGCTGGAGCAGGCCACCGCCCTGATGGCACAGGCCAAGAGCTGCCACGACGAACTGGAGACTTATTACCGTACCACCGTGGACTTCGCCCAGGTGGACGAAGCTGCCGCCCGGTGCGCGGAGCTGTTCGGGCTGGAAGCGCCGTCACCCGACTGCTGAGTTCTTTATGATAAGGGAAGTGAAATCATGTCCGACATCCGTCTGCCCATCCGGCAGCTGGTGGAGTTTCTGCTGCGCAGCGGCAGCATCGACAGCCGGTTTGCCGGTTTTGACCGTGCACTGGAGGGTGCCCGCATCCATCGCAGGCTGCAGAAGGCCGCCGGGGAGGGTTACGCCGCCGAGGTGCCCCTCTGCGCCGATTATACAGTCGACGGCATCCACTTTACGCTGGAGGGCCGGGCCGACGGCATTTTTACCAACGAAACCGGCGTTGTGACCATTGACGAGATCAAGACCACTGCGGTGCCCGAGGAAGAGATCTGCGAGGATATGAACCCCTGCCACTGGGCGCAGGGCATGGTGTACGGAGCCATCTACAGCGCACAGGAAAGCCTGCCCGCCGTGGATGTGCGGCTGACCTATTACCAAATCGACACCGACCGGATCCTCCGCTTTGTACGGCACTTTTCCCGGCAGGAGCTGGAGCAATTCCTGCACAAACTCCTGCACCGGTATCTGCCCTGGGCACAGCGTCAGCTTGCATGGCAGGAAACCCGCAGCGGCAGCCTGACCGCCATGCGGTTCCCGTTTGAAGCCTACCGCCCCGGGCAGCGGGCACTGGCGGGCGAGGTCTGGCGGGCCTGCACCGCCGCCCCCTCCAAAAAAGGCACACGGCTGTTCTGTCAAGCCCCCACCGGCATCGGCAAGACCATGAGTGCGCTCTTCCCTGCCCTGAAAGCCATGGGGAGCGGCTGCGGGGAGAAGCTGTTTTACCTCACCGCCCGCAACACCACACAGGCCGCCGCCGAGGATGCCATTGCCCGCCTGCGGGAAGTACAGCCCGACCTTGCCCTGCGCAGTGTGACCCTGACCGCCAAGGAAAAAGCCTGCCTGCACCCGGACGCCGAGGGCCATCCGGCCTGCCTGCCGGAGGTGTGCCCCTATGCAAACGGCTACTACGACCGCATCAAGAATGCGCTGGCCGCACTGCTGGACGGCAGCGGCCAATTCAGCCGTGCCGCACTGGCCGACACCGCCCGACAGTTCACCGTGTGCCCCTTTGAGCTGGGGTTGGACCTGAGCGAATGGTGCGATGTTGTGATCGGGGACTACAACTATTTGTTTGACCCGGTGGTGCACCTGAAGCGTTTCTTCGACACCTCCGGCGACTGGCTGTTCCTGATCGACGAGGCACACAATCTGCCCGACCGCGCCCGCGCCATGTACTCGGCCCGCTTCTGCAAGAGCAGCCTGACCGACGCAAAACGCACGCTTGGCAAGGGCAAAAGTGCCCTGAAAACCGCCCTGACCAAGGCCGACAAGGCCATGCGGGAGGCGCGGCAGGCCTGTGTGCGTCTGGCACCCCGCAGGCACGCGGAGGACGCCCCCGGCGAACCGGCCCAGACTAGCCTTCTGCCGGAACCGGATACCTCGGCGTTTGCCCTGCCGGAGCCGTTGTATGCGCAGGACGGCACGGTGTTTTTGCAGGAGCTGCCCGCCGCACTGCTGACACCCCTGCGGGCGGTGCAGGCCCCTTTGCAGGCCTGGCTGGAAGACAACCCGGAAGCCGACGCCCACCCGCAGATGCTGGAGCTTTATTTTGCGGTACAGGATCTGGTGCGGGCTGCCGAACGGTACGACAGCCACTTTGTGACCCAGCTCACCGCCCGCGGCAGCGAGCTGGAATTGCAGCTGCTCTGTCTGGACCCGGCCCCCTTTGTGGATGCCAGCCTTTCCACCGGGCGCAGTGCCGCGCTGTTCAGCGCCACCCTCACCCCGCCCGCCTACTACCGCAGCGTGCTGGGCTGTGCCGACGCCCGGGCTGTGGCGCTGGAAAGCCCGTTCCCCGCCGGGAACCTAGGGCTGTTCTGCCTGCCGGGCATCTCCACCCGCTACCGTGACCGGGAGCGCAGCGTACAGAGCGTGTCGGATGCACTGGCCCGGCTGGCGCAGAGCCGGGTGGGCAACTATCTGGCGTTCTTTCCCAGTTACGCCTATCTGCGGCAGGTGCAGGAAGATTTTGCCGCCCGCTATCCGGGTATTTCCACCCTTGTGCAGGAGAGCGGGTTGGATGACGCCGCCCGCGCCGCTTTTCTGGCACGATTTGAGCCAGACCCTGCCCATACCCTGCTGGGCTTTGCAGTCATGGGCGGCATCTTTGGCGAGGGCGTAGATCTTGCCGGCGACCGGCTCATCGGCTGTGCCATCGTGGGCGTGGGGCTGCCGCAGGTGAACCCCCGGCAGGAGATGCTGCGCCGCTACTACGACGCCCAGAACGGGGCCGGGTTCGATTACGCCTACCGCTATCCCGGCATGAACAAGGTCCTGCAGGCCGCCGGACGGGTCATCCGCACCCCGGAGGATAAAGGCGTGGTGCTCTTGCTGGATGACCGCTTTGCAAAGCCGGAGTATCAGCGGCTGTTCCCGCCCCACTGGCGGCATCTGCAATATCTGCAGAGCGCCGATGCACTGGAAACAGCATTGAAGGATTTCTGGGAACGTGCAGCAGAATAAATAAAAAGAGAGCCGCCCACGGGCAGGACGTTTTGTCCCCCCCATGGGCGGCTTGTTTTATGGGTCGGCGGTGGCTCAGTAGCCCCACTCTGCCATGCGGTGCAGATAGGAAAGTTCCTGATGGCTGCAGGCGTTTTCGTAAAGGGTCAGGTCGGAGGTGGTCTGCAGCTGTGCAATGCGGGAGTTCAGCTCTGCCCCCTGGGCCTGGATGCCGTTCAGTTGATTCATGACATTCTGGGTGTTTTGAATCAGCTTATCGTACTTCCTGTTGGACTCCTTGATTGCCGCATACAGTTGATATTGATTATTCTTGATATCTTCCAGATGGCGGATGACTTCATCCAACTGGCAGATGATGTAATCCAGACGGCTCTCGGTATCGTATTTGTTATATGCGCCCTCGTGGCCCTCCAGCTGGGTGCACACACCGGTATCAAAGTAGCCGTACAGAGAACACACCGGGATCAGGCCACGGTATTTCGGATGGATAATATTATAGTTATAAAGTTTCTGCAAATTTTCCTTCGTCTGGCGGTTTGCTGCCTGCAAAGACTTAAGCTGGCTCTGAAGCAATGCACGCTTCCGGAGCTGCCGGGCAACGCGTTTTTCTTCTTCGTCGGTTGCCTTGCAATACTCTACCAGCGCGTCATCATACTCTTTTTTAGCTTGCATTTTTTCTTCTGCAGATGGCGGGAACCGCACAAGCACGGTATCAAACCATGCAAATAAGGCTGCTCCGGCCCACATCATCAGACCCGCAAAGGGGCCGCCGCGCTCCATTAAATAAAAGCCACAATAAATCGAAACAACAACTATAACAATAAACGGCAGACTATGTAGGAACCATTTTCCCCAAGTCTGATCGTTTATTTCTTCTTTCGGCACCTGATAAACAGTCTTTTCCCCGTTCATGGAAGAAATGTTGTTTTTCAGCGTTGCAACCATCCGATCTTGTGTATAGACCTGTTTTTCCAGGTCTACGCACATGCCAAGATACTCTTTGAGTTCCGCAGTTTGCATTGTGACACCATCCTTTTTTGATTACCCCATGATATGTTCGTTTTGGGTACGCACACCACAAAAATAGTATACCTTCCCCTGTAATCCATGTCAATCCTCATTTGATATACTTTTTGAAGTATCTCTAAAACGCTTTTCTCAAAGATGCAAGTCAAAAAACTTCCGCGTTGCTGCGTCTCTTTCCAAAAAAGTGCAACTTTTTTCAAAAAATGCTTGACAAGCACCGCACTTGCGGGTATAATAGCACACGTTGAGCGGCTCACCCCGCAAGACACGAACCAAATGATGGGGATTTGCATAGTGGTAGTGCGGTAGACTCTGACTCTACTTGTGGGAGTTCGATTCTCTCATCCCCAACCAGAACAAAGCCATCCGATGAACAATCGGGTGGCTTTTCTGTTTTGTTTTCTGCCGATTTCACGCAGTGAACACACCGCACTGTACCAAAGGTCTTTGGGCAAATCAAACACCCGCACCGCATTCCCTTTTCTTGGGAGATGCAGTGCGGGTGCTTTTTTCGTTTGTCAGCCAGCGGGCTGAATCATCTTACAGGATGCTGATGCGGCCTGCACCGTAGGGATTCTCGTAGTCCAGCAGGTAGCCGGGGTACTCTGCCAGCACACTGTTGGCGCTGGAAAGGTGCGGCAGACCCTCTGCGTCCACACCGCCAAAGGTCATGGCGTAGGTGGACATGACAAGGTAATCTTCCGACACATAGTCCTTGATGAGCTCAGCACCGTCAAACATGGCAAAACCATCGCCCAGATTGCGCAGGGTGTAGTTCATGCCGGCCAGTGCGTAGGTCTTGCTCTCGTCCAGCGGCACATAAGTACCGTTCGCGCGGTCGTAGATCTTCACGTTCTGCACACGAGGCGTGCCGGTAGCACTGCCGATCCAGACGTTCTTGTCGTCGGTCTGCACGGTGTTGGGGATGTCGGTGTGGATCTCATAGGTCGCACCGGCCACCTGCAGGAAGCCGCCGTTCTCCTTGCCCTCTGCACCGGCAAAGCGGGCTGCAAACTCCAGTGCGTCCTGGATCTGCTTTCCGGTCACCGACATCAGGCAGGCCACGTTGCCAAAGGGGCTGACCTGCTTGCAGGTCTTGAAGGTCCAGTACCCGACGTCCTCGTCCGAGCGGATGCCGCCGCCGTTCATGATGGCGATGTCACAGTGCAGCTGCTCCACCTCGTTGAAGTAGGTGTAGATGCCGTCGGCCACAAAGTCGCCCAGGTTGGTCTCGCCGGAGCGGATGCGGCGTTTGCCGGTAGCAGGGTCGGTGATGTAAAACTTGGTATCGGCCACGGCGATCTTCTCGCCCAGCATGTCATCCACTGTGTTGACCCATGCGGCCTGCTCTGCTGCCACGGCGACATCCTCCTGATCGTAGGTGGACACCAGCCGGGTGGAGATGGTGCCGTCCGGGGCAATGGTCATCTCGCCCACGTTGGCAAAGTAGGAGCCGGTCTGGGTCAGGGTGACCAGTCTGCCGGAAGCGTCCGCCACCTGCTTATTCTCCATCACCGTGTGGGAGTGGCCGTCGATGAAGGCATCAAAACCAGTGGTGTGGGCAATGACCTCCTCGCTGGTCCAGGGAGAGGACGAGGGATCCACGCCCAAGTGGCCCAAGCCGATGACCACATCGGCCAGGCACTTCGCCTTGTCAACGGCCTTCTGCACGGCGCTGTAGAGCTTCTGGCCGTCCTCGCCGCCCAGGATGTCGTAGATGTACTTGGTCTGGGCCTTGTTCATGAAGTAGGCCGGGGTGGACTTGGTAAACGTCTCGGGCGTGGTGATGCCCACAAAGGCAATGCGCACACCACCGCGCACGAACACCTTGATTTCCGGCAGCACCCGCAGATTGGTGCGCAGGTCCACCCAGTTGCAGGACAGGTACGGGAAGTCGGCATCCCGCATGAGCTCCTTGGCACGGTCCATGCCGTAGTCGAACTCATGGTTGCCAGGAGTAGCGGCATCGTAACCGGCGGCGTTCATCAGCTCAATGATGGAAGCACCCTGGTCCATGGAGCCGTAAGCGGTGCCCTGCACATGGTCACCGGCGTCCACCAGCAGGACCTTTTTGCCTGCGTTCTGATAGCTCTGCTTCAGGGCGGCAATGGCCGCATAGGTGAGCTCCGGGGCCTGCTTGTCGATGTAAGTGTGCACGTCGTTGGTGTACAGGATGGTGACCTCGGATTTTTCACCGGTCCAGCAGGCAGACGCAGCCGGGGCCCCGACGGCCATGGCGGCGGCAGCGGTGGTGACACCGGCGGCCTTCAGGAAATTGCGGCGGGAGATAAGATGTTTCACGGGAAAACGACCTCCTCTTTTTCTGGCATTTGATGGGGCAGGCTCTCCCCTGCCCCTGACTGGTTCAAGCATAACACAGAACCGCGCCAAGAGCAAGACAAAACATGCCGTTTTGTTCAATTTTTCTTCACATATCAGCCGTCTTTCTTGCATTGTGCATCATCGCCGTACCAAAAAAGAGAACGCCCCTGCAGCCGTCTCAGCATGCAGGGGCGTTCCCATCCGTTTAAAAAGGCCGGAGAAAGGGGGCCTTAAATGGCGTTGTATTCCTTGAGGATCTTCTCAAGGTCGGTGCCCTCGATCTTCTTCAAAGCTTCCTTCAGGGCCAGACGCGGGATGAGCGGCAGGTCCATGTCGGTGATCTTCTTGCCGTCGCGCAGCTTGACCGTTGCATTCAGCAGGTCACGCACGTCGTAGGTGCTGCCCCAGACCTCGGGCACACCGCGGTCCACGTTCAGCAGGGTGTACACGGCCTCCATACCAGTACGCATGGAGTACTCAGTGGTGAAAATGGTATCGCGCTTGGTCTCCGCAAACTGGCCCAGGAAGGCAAAATTCACAGCGCCCTCCGGCACGATGTCGGGGCGGTCGCCCATGGCACGGGGCATGAAGAAAGCGTCAATATAGGGCATCATCACCGGCACGGTGTTGGCGCTGTGCTCTGCCAGCTCTTCGATCTGGTCGGTGGGCACGCCGATGTGGTACAGCCACTCCATGCAGATCTCCTTGCCGGTGCAGTCGCGCATGGGCTTTTTGACATAATCGCCGGGCTTGTCGCTGAACAGGCCGTAGACCCAGACACACAGCTGATCTTTGGGTTGATCGCGGAACTGCTGCTGACGGTTCAGCGTCCAGCTGAGCAGCCAGCTGGAATCCTTGACCGTAACGATGCCGCCGGTGACGGTGTGACCGCTGAAGGGATCGCGCTTGCAGATCTTCTGGATATACTGCGGGATCTTGTCATCCAAGGTGGTGATGGTGGCGCTCTCCCAGTTGGACAGCTCCGGATCCGAGCAGAACTTTTCGGGGTGGCCGAAGGACGGGTCCTGTGCGGCGATCCTCTTCCACAGATCCCAGCCGTTGCCCGGCTTGATGGTGGGGTCGAAACCGGCTGCCTTGTCCTGGGCACCCACGGTGCAGCTCTCGACGCAGCCGCCGTTGGTGATGAACAGCAGATCGTTCTCGGTCAGGTCGATGTTGGACACCTCGCCTGCGTGCTCCACGGTGACCGAGCTTGCCATCTTGCGGCTGCCCTGAATGTCGAACTTGACGTCCGTGACCTTGGTGTCGTAGTGGAACTGCACGCCAAAGCCCTTCAGGTACTCGATCATGGGCAGGATGATGGACTCATACTGGTTGTAGCGGGTGAAGCGCAGGGCGGTAAAGTCCGGCAGGCCGCCGATGTGGTGGATATAGCGCTTGATATACAGCTTCATTTCCAGTGCGCTGTGCCAGTTCTCAAAGGCGAACATGGTGCGCCAGTACAGCCAGAAGTTGGAATTCAGCACCTCATCGTCAAAGAAGTCGGTGATCTTCTTGTCCTGCAGCTCCTCGTCCGGGGTGAAGAACAGTTTCATGATCTCCATAGCGCCCTTGTCGGACAGGCCGAACTTGCCGTCGGTGTGGGCATCCTTGCCCTGCTCCACGGTAGCACGGCAAAGGGAGAAGTTGGGGTCCTCCTTGTTCAGCCAGTAATACTCATCCAGCACGCTGGCACCCTCGGTCTCCAGCGAAGGGATGGAGTGCAGCAGGTCCCACATGACCTCAAAATGGTTGTCCATCTCACGGCCGCCGCGCATGACGTAGCCGATGCTGTACTTGTAGCCGTCGCAGGCACCGCCGGGCAGGGCCTCCTTCTCGAACACATGGACATGCTCGCCCTTCATCTGGCCGTCACGCACCAGATAGCAGGCTGCGGTCAGGGCTGCCAGGCCGGAACCGACGATATATGCGGATTTATGATCAACGCCCTCCGGCTTTTTGGGACGTGCAAATGCTTCGTAGTTGCCACTGGAATAGTACATGGAAAAGCCTCCTTGCTTCGCTGTTTTTCTTCCTTACAGCAGTTCAATGCTGCTCTCTATGGCAACAGTATACCCTACCTTGGCCCGCAGAACAACAAACAAACTCTGCCCCATGTATAAAATTTAGACAACTGTCCCGTTTTGTTGGAAATGCGTACAAATTGTGACAAAAAAAGCGGAATGACCGCTGTCATTCCGCTTTTGCAGGCGTTTGTTTTATTTTGCGGTGGGCTGGGCCACCTCAAAGTCAATCTTGCCCAGATTGACGTCGGAACGCACGATGGTGATCATCATGGTATCGCCCAGGCTCCAGTTCCTGCCGGAGACGGGGTCGGACAGGCGCACGCCCTCGGTGAGCATCGTGCCGGAGGGGGTCAGGCTGGAAGCCGGTACAAAGCCCTCCACGCCGTTCTCCAGTTCAATGAACAGGCCGCGCTGGGTCACGCCGGAAATGCGGCCCTCGTAGCTCTCGCCCAGATGGCGGCGGGCATACTCGGCCTTGTAGCAGTCCTCAGCCTTGCGCTCGATCTGCATGGCGATGACCTCGCGCTCGCTGGCCTGCTTGCTGGCCCGCTCCGCAAAATCGGTGTAGCGCAGGATCATGGTGTCCTTGTCGGTGCCCTTGAGCTGCGCGGTCATGATGCGGTGGATGGCCAGGTCCGGATAGCGGCGGATGGGGCTGGTAAAGTGGGCATAGTCCTGCAGCACCAGACCGTAGTGACCCTTGGGCTTTTCCTCGTACAGAGCCTTGGACATGCAGCGCAGCATACCGGTGTTGATGATCTGCTCATACGGGCCGCCGCGCACACCCTCCAGAATGGCGCTCAGCTCCTTGGGGGTGGGCACCTCCTTGGCAAAGTGGTCGTTGATGCCGCAGGCCTGCAGCAGAGCATGCAGACGCTCCAGCTTTTCGGCGTTGGGCTCCTCGTGCACACGGTACACAAAGGGGATCTGCTTGACCCGGGCAAAGTGGGCGGCGCACTGGTTGGCCAGCAACATGAACTCCTCGATCATGGCTTCGCTCTCGCCGGAGGTGCGCTTCTTCACGTCGATGCAGTGGCCATTCTCGTCGAGGATCAGCTTGACTTCACCGCTCTCGATGTCCATGCATCCGCGCTCCTTGCGCAGGCGGGCACGGTGGCCGTACAGCTCCTTCATGGCGGGCAGCTGAGCCAGAACCTCGTGGTACTTGCCCTTGAGCTCGTCGTCGGCACTGCCGGCCAGCAGGGCGTTGATCTCGGAGTACACGCCCTTGACACGGCTGCGGATGACCGACTTGACAAAGCGGTAGTCGGTCAGGTTGCCGTCCTTGTCCAGACGCATCAGGCAGGAGAACGCCAGGCGCAGCACGCCCTCGTTCAGGCTGCAGATGCCGTTGGACAGCTGCTTGGGCAGCATGGGCACCACCTGGTCGGCATAGTACACGCTGGTGGCACGGTGAAAGGCTTCGTTGTCCAGCTCACTGCCGGGCTTGACGTAGTGAGACACATCCGCAATATGCACGCCCAGCTCAAAGCCGCCCTCCGGCGTCTTGGTCAGGCTGATGGCGTCGTCGATGTCCTTGGTCTCAGCGCTGTCGATGGTGAAGATGGGCAGAGCGCGCAGATCCATGCGGCCCTCACAGTCGGCCTCGGTCACCTCGGCGTTCTCCAGCTTCTTGGCCTCTTCGCGGACCTTATCCGGGAAACGGCTGCGGATGTCCTGCGCATAGAGCAGAGCCTTGGCGCAGCGCTTGGCCTCGTCGGAGCTGCCAAAGCGCATGGCCACGCCCACGCGGTGATCTTCCTGCCGGTTGCCGCGCTGCAGGATCTCCACAGCCACTTTGTCGCCGTCCTTGGCACCGCCCTCGCAGTCGCGCATCATCCGCATGGAGATGGCGGGGCAGTCATCGGGCACGAACTTCAGCATGCCCTCCACACGGCGGACGGTGCCCACCAAATCGTTCTTTTCTTCCAGCACGGCCAGGATCTCGCCCTCGTCGCTGCCCTCCACACGGGGATGCTCAAACTTTTCCACCAGCACCTTGTCACCGGGCATGGCGCCGCGGGTGAAGCGGCCCGGGATGAAGATATCGCTGGTGCCGTCCTCCAGCATGACAAAAGCAAAGTTCTTGCCCAGCTTGACCACCTTGCACAGCAGGGCCTTGTCGGCGCGGCCAGAACGCACCGTAAAGAAAACGCCCTGCCTCTGGCAGATCACAGCCTCGTGCACCAGCTGGTCCACGGCCTCCATCACCTTGCGGTCCGAGCCACGGTCCCCGCCGAACTTTGACTTGAGGTCCTTCACGGTGCACGGCTGATTCTGGATCGCGTGCTCAATTTTATCGCGCATTGCCATAATATTTTTCTCCTTGCTCTTCCTGGCTGCGGCCTCCGTCGGGCTGCAGCCCTGCCAGTTCCGGGCATTGCTGCCCACCCTGCTGCGGCAGCCCGAAAAGACAGCTGCCCGCACTTTTTTACTCAACTATGTCGGTTTTACACAGAAAAACAGCCCCGTCAGAGCACGGGGCTGCATGGGGTGCATCAACCTGCCAGACGGCCGGTGAACAGGCAAGCCAGAATTGCCACCACGAAAAAGACGACACCGGCAATGCGGGTCACCTTGGCCAACATCTGGTCAGCCGGGGTCAGGCGTGCGTTGTTGGCACCGCCTGCACTGCCGTTGATGGCGCCGGAAAGGCCCTGGCCGTGGGTGTGCTGCATGAGGGTGAGGAACACGATGACCAGCGAAGCGACCAGCAGGATCGCGCCGCCAACGATTTCGATAACAGACATGGATTGAAACGCTCCTTTATTCAAATTGAATGGGAAGACCACGCAAAAATACAACTATATAGTATCATACCATCTGCAAAAAAGCAAGCACAATTCCGCATTTATCCCAACCAGTGCAGTGCCGTGCACAGCTGTGCAAACACCGCCGCGCTGGAGACCGCCGCCTGCGTCTGTCCGTCCTGCAAGACCACGATGGTGTATTGCGGATCCTCGGCCGGGTAAAACCCCGCGAACCACAGGTTCATGCGCTCTTTCCCTTCGGCCGTGAACTGCCCAGTCTGGGCGGTACCGGTCTTGCCCGCCGCCCCGCCGGGCAGGCCGGAAGCATCCTGTGCCGTGCCCTCGGCCACCGTCTGCTCCAGCATGGTGCGCAGAGCCGCGGCGGTCTGCTCCGTGAGCACCCGTTCTGCCTGCGGGCGGGCAAAGGCCGACAGATCTTCCCCGGATGTTTCATCCAGCGCACAGTCCAGCAGGCACGGCGCACGGTAAACACCGCCGTTTGCGATGGTGTTCATCATGGCGGCCACTTGCAGCGGCGTTGCCAGCAGGCTGCCCTGCCCGAAGCTGAAATTGGCCAGCTGCCCGCTCTGGGCCAGTTCCTCGGCTCCCGGCAGGGCTCCGCTCTGGGCGGTAAGGCCCTCCGCCAGCCCGATGCTCCGCCCGAAGCCCAGCGCCTGCGCCTGCTGCAAAAGAGCCTGTGCTCCCAGCTGCTGCCCCAACCGGATAAAATAGCCGTTGCAGCTCTTTGCCAATGCGGCCGAAAGGTCCACCTCGCCGTGCGGCACACCGCCTGCGCAGCGGAAGATCTGCCCGTCCACCACCACCGCGCCGTTGCAGTCGTGCTCCGGCGCAAGGCCGGCTTCCAGCGCAGCCGCTGCAAGCACCGGCTTGAACACCGACCCAACCGCATACGCCTGCAAGGCCCGGTTTAAAAAGGGGCTGTCCGGCGCTTCCAGACTGGCCGCCGGGTCAGCCGGGTCAAAACCCGGCACACTGACGCAGGCCCGCAGGGCTGCCGTGCGGACGTCCAGCACCAGAATGCAGCCGGTGGTCATGGTCTGCGCCGCCACCGCCTCGGCCGCCCGCTGGACAGAACGGGAGAGGGTCAGGCGGACCCCCACCGCTCCGCTGTCCGCCTGCAGATGCTGCACCTGCTCCCCGGTGCGCAGGGTGCCCTGCGCGGTCACCGGGCACAGCAGGGTGTCCCGTGCCCCGCTGCCGGTGAGCAGCGCGTCCAGTGCTTTTTCCAGCCCGGCAGCACCGTGGCCCTCACCGTCCAGATACCCCAGCAGCTGCTGGCACAGCGGTGCGGCTGCATACCGCCGGGACGCCGCATAGCATGGAATGCCCAGCGCCGTCATGTCCCGGTCCACCTCCACGAGAAATGGAGCCGCCCGGCTGCGGCTGCGGTACAGCAGTTCCTGTCCGGCGGTGTCGGTGCAGGCGTACAGGCGGGTATAATTTTCCTGCCCCGGGAAGCAGAGAGCCATCCAGCGTTTTTCCAGCCCGGTGAGTGGCAGGCCCATGCAGTCGTAAAAGCCGCCGCGCCGGGCTGGCAGTTCCAGCGTGACCGTGCTCTGTGCCGCCGCACGGGCTGCATAATCCGTGCGGGACGCCAAATAAAACAGCCTGCACAGCACTACGGCAAAGCCGAACAACAACGCCGCATACAGCGCCAGCACCCTCCGCCCGGACATGGACACGCCCCCTTTGGCATAGCGTGGGCAACGGAGACCCAGGCTATACAAAAAGGGAGGCAGAACCTCCGAAGAAGTTCTGCCTCCCTAAGGCACTTTTATAAGAGCGCTTTTGCGGCTTAGTACATGCCGCCCATACCGCCCATATCACCGGCAGGTGCAGCAGGGGCCGGGGGTTCCGGCAGATCTGCCACCAGGCTCTCGGTGGTGAGCACCATCTCAGCAACGGATGCTGCGTTCTCCAGAGCGGAGCGGGTGACCTTGGTCGGGTCGACGATACCGGCGGCGATCATGTCATCCACATAGACCTCGTTCTGCGCGTCGAAGCCATAGTTGGGCTTGTTGGCAGAAATGATCTTGTCGATGATGACGCTGCCCTCCAGGCCGGCGTTCTTTGCAATCTGGCGCAGAGGAGCCTCCAGAGCCTTCAGCACGATCTTGGCACCGGTGCGCTCGTCGCCTTCCAGCGTGTCGCACAGAGCGCGCACAGCGGGGATGGCGTTGATGGGAGCGGTACCGCCGCCAGCCACAACACCTTCCTGCACAGCTGCCTTGGTAGCGTTCAGAGCATCCTCGATGCGCAGCTTCTTGTCCTTCATCTCGACCTCGGTAGCAGCACCGACCTTGATGACAGCCACGCCGCCGGCCAGCTTAGCCAGACGCTCCTGCAGCTTCTCACGGTCAAAGTCGCTGGTAGCGGCCTCGATCTGGCTGCGGATCTGAGCAATGCGGGCTGCAATAGCGTCCTTGTCGCCTGCGCCGCCCACGATGGTGGTGTTCTCCTTGGTCACCTTCACCTGACGGGCATGGCCCAGCATCTGGACAGTAGCGTCCTTCAGCTCATAGCCCAGATCAGAGGAGATCACGGTACCGCCGGTCAGGGTAGCGATATCCTGCAGCATCTCCTTGCGGCGATCACCAAAGCCGGGTGCCTTGACAGCGACAACGTTCAGGCCGCCGCGCAGACGGTTGATGATGAGGTTGGACAGAGCGTCGCCCTCGACATCCTCTGCGATGATCAGCAGCTTGCGGCCGGACTGGATGACCTGCTCGAGCAGAGGAACCACATCCTGGAATACGCTGATCTTCTTGTCGGTGATCAGGACAGAGCAGTCGTCGTAGACGGTCTCCATCTTCTCGGTATCGGTGACCATGTAGGGGGTCACATAGCCGCGGTCAAACTGCATGCCTTCGACGACCTCGGTGTAGGTCTCGGCAGTGGTCTTGTTCTCCTCGATGGTGATAACACCGTCAGCGGTGACCTTCTCCATGGCGTCAGCGATCAGCTGACCGATTTCGGCATCGCCTGCAGAGACAGTGCCGACACGGGCAATGTCCTTGCTGCCGTTGACCTTCTGGCTGTGCTGCTTGACAGCGTCGACAGCAGCGGCGACGGCCTTCTGCATGCCGCGCTTGATGTCCATCGGGTTTGCACCGGCGATGACGTTCTTCATGCCCTCATTGACGAAGGCCTGTGCCAGAACGGTAGCGGTGGTCGTACCGTCACCGGCGGCGTCGTTCGTCTTGGTAGCGACCTCGCGAACGAGCTGGGCGCCCATGTTCTCGAACTCGTCCTTCAGCTCGATCTCCTTGGCGATGGTGACACCGTCATTGGTGATGAGCGGGCTGCCGAACTTCTTGCTCAGCACAACATTGCGGCCCTTGGGGCCCAGGGTGACCTTAACGGTGTTGGCCAGCTGGTCGATACCTGCGCAAAGCGCCTTGCGGGCGTCCTCGCCCTGCTTGATCTGTTTAGCCATAATGAATCTCTCCTTTTATCTGAAAGAAATCGGTGAAATCAAATTTACTCGACGATTGCGAGGATGTCGCTCTGGCGGACGATGGTGCATTCCTCGCCGTCAACCTTGACCTCGGTGCCGGAGTACTTGCTGGTCAGGACCTTATCGCCGACCTTGACGATCATCTCAACGTCCTTACCATCCACATTGCCGCCGGGGCCGACTGCGATGACCTCGGCAACCTGGGGCTTCTCCTTGGCGGAGCCGGAC
>ERZ773204.1717-NODE-1717-length-16522-cov-3.747434_pt1 | contig 16522 bp, 9 predicted proteins | sample MGYA00581007_ERZ773204 | MGnify/ENA primary metagenome ERZ773204 (study PRJEB29015, sample SAMEA2737757) | human gut metagenome | biome: human gut; feature: human-associated habitat; material: faeces | place: China | collected 2012 ... | reverse complement strand
GAGGTTCATATTTTTTGCATCGCGAAGCGTGTTACCGGGCACGGAGTGAACAGTAATCTATAATTCCCTGATATCTTCAATTACAGGCTTGCGAACTTTCTTTCTGGTGAGTTCCAGGATATGCAGTGGAGTGATATCTACTGCTTTTGACTTTACCGGGTCCTTGCGAAGATATTTCTGCAATACATGGAAAAGTTCATCCTGATGGTCAGGATTCTCCATATTAATAAAGTCAATCAGGATAATCCCCGACAAATTTCTAAGGCGCAGCTGTCGGGCAATCTCTTTTGCAGCTTCCAGATTAATCTTACGATAGGTTTCCTGCATTTTCTTTTTGCCTGTAAATTTGCCGCTGTTTACATCAATAGATACAAATGCTTCTGTCTGTTGGATTACCAGAAAACCGCCACTGTTCAGCCAGACTTTTTCGTGCTGAATCTCTTCCAGCACAGTTTCCAGACGGTGAAGTTTATAAAGCGGCAGAAGTTTATCTTCATAAAAGCGCAGTTTATCTTTTTCTTCCGGGCTGTTGTTTTCAAGATAATCAGAAATCTGCTGAGAGATTTCCGGAATATCCGTTACGATTTTTTCAAGATTTCGGCTGTTGGCATCCCGGACTGTAGAGATATAAAAAGGCTCGGTCCGATAGACACAGCTGAAGCAGGTACGTGATCTGCCATCTACAGCAGCTTTCTGATACAGACCTTTCAGATACTCCAGTTCTTTTTGAATTTCCTCTTTTGAGGCATCTGCGGCATTTGTGCGGACAATGATTCCAAACTCTTTATCCGGGCGGTTGATCTCTTCTTCCATCCATTTGCTGAGACGACTTCTGTCTTCGTTAGAAAGTTTGGAAGATAATCCGAACTTCTTATCTCCTGTTGTAAGAACAAGATATTTTCCAGTAAAATTCAGATTGGTGGTTACTGCCGGAAGCTTGCCTTTCATTGCATCGCGACTGATCTGTACCAGAATTTCGTCGCCGGATTTTAACGGGCGATTTCCCTTTCTTACAGAAGTATAGATCGCATTTTGCGCATCAGAAAGCTGGAGATAACATTTCTCATTGGCTGAGATCTGTACAAAAGCAGCCCCGATATTGGCAGCGACATTCTCAATCTGTCCGACATAAATATTGCCAAGAGAAGATTTCCTGTCGACCGGTTCGAAACGCAGTTCCATGATTCTTCCATCTTCTTCGTATGCACATATATAACAGGAAACCTGTCGGATTTCCATTTGTGTAATAACCAGTTTACTCAACTTCTTCACCCAGTGCTTCCAGAGTTACAAATTTATGTTCTTCTTCATTGCCTTTGTCTGCGTATACTTCCAGACGTTTGATCGTATAAGCAAATTCCGGAAGTTCAACACCAAGCCAGGAAAAGAAAGTATCTGTTACAAGCTCTGGTTTTGTATAATTGGCACTTGCGGAAGCAAGCATCATGAAAATCTTATCGCCCTGAAGTTCCATTTTATAGATAAAAGGGCGGATATCGATTTCTTTTTCGCTTCGCTTCGTCTTTTTCATTACTTTAATCTCCGGCTGTGCAAGGAAATCATTGATTTTATCTCTCCAGGAGATTTCCGGTTCTTTTCCAGGACGGAATTCTACGTAATAATCGGCTGCTGCCACCAGAGACATTGCCTTACCTGCCTTTCCGTCTTCTACCTGACGGGTACTGATCACATGAACACCCTCAACCATTACTTCATCCAGACGTCTGGTAATCTCTGAGGTAGGAATTGTTTCTACAAGTTCCAGGTCAAAATATTCTCCCAGACTCTCAGTGCCGACACCAAGTGGTGCTGCAAAAGACATAATCATATGCGGGCTGTATCCGCCGGAAAAAGCTACCGGAAGATTTGCCCTGCGGATTGCTTTCTGGAAATAACGCATCGTATCCAGATGTCCAACAAATTTAACCGGACCCTCTTTGCTGAATTTAATTCTTACCTTCATAACATACACCTCCGCCATAACGCATAGCACCGCAGCCGGAACATTTCTGTCGGCAGTTTGGTGTTACGGTTTCGTTCTTTGCCTGCTCCCATTCGTGGATCAGGAACTTCTTAGTCACTCCTGCATCAATAAAATCCCATGGCAGGATTTCGTCTGTAGAACGTTCACGGAGTGTGTAGAAATCAATATCTGTATCAGTTTCTGCAAAAGATTCTTTCCAGATATTATAGTCAAAACTCTCTGACCAGGCATCGTAGATTGCGCCTTTTTCATATGCTTTCAGGATAACCTGTGCACAACGGCGGTCACCTCTGGCAAGGAATCCCTCCAGGATTGTCACATCCGGTTCATGCCAGTTGTATCGGATACTTCTCTGATTTACCTGTGCGCGGATCTCACTCTTAACTACTTTCGCCTTTTCTACGAAATCTTCTTCTCTGTACATACCGGCCCACTGGAATGGAGTAAATGGTTTTGGAACAAAGAAAGAGGTACTTACGTTAATCTGAACTTTGCCGTTACGTTTTTCTTTTGGAACTTCTTCATAATAAGTTTCTGCGATTTTCTGGGCAAGATGGGCGATACCTTTCATATCATCTTCCGTCTCTGTCGGAAGACCAAGCATAAAGTAAAGTTTTACCTGATTCCATCCGCCCTTGAAAGCCTCTCCTGCACCATGAAGGATATCTTCTTCAGTAAGACCTTTGTTGATAACATTACGCAGACGTTGGGAACCGGCTTCCGGAGCAAAGGTAAGGCTGCTTTTCTTTACATCCTGTACCTTACTCATAACATCCAGGGCAAACGCATCAATACGCAAGGATGGAAGGGAAATGTTTACGGCATTTCCATGGAACTCTTCGATTAAAAAGTTTACCAGTTCTTTCAGTTCAGAATAGTCACTGGAACTTAAAGAGCTTAAAGAAATTTCTTCATGTCCGGTATTCTGAAGCATTTCTCTGGCACTTGCCTTCAGAGTCTCCACATCACGCTCTCTGGTAGGACGATAAATCATACCTGCCTGACAGAAGCGGCATCCGCGGATACATCCACGCTGGATCTCCAGGGTAACACGATCCTGGGTTGCTTTGATAAAAGGAACAACAGGCGCTTTGATTGCACGATATTCTTTAGTAATGTCTGTAATCAGCTGTTTACAGACTTTTTCCGGTACACCCTCTCTGGCGGGAGTAAAGGAAGCAATGGTTCCGTCTTCCTTGTAAGTTACATTATATAAAGATGGAACATAGATTCCCGGAATCTGAGAAGCTGCGAAAAGAAAATCTTTTCTGGAGCCGCCTGCTGCCTTATTTGCCTTATAAGCATCAAACAAAGCATCATAGACAGTTTCGCCTTCGCCGATATAGAACATATCAAAAAATTCGGCAATCGGTTCAGGGTTATATGCGCATGCACCGCCGCCGATCACAATAGGATCATCTTCCTCACGGTCTTTTGCAAGGAGTGAAACATGACTCAGGTCTAATACCTGAAGGACGTTGGTATAGCACATTTCATATCCAAGAGTGATTCCAAGGAAGTCAAAATTCTTTACCGGTTCCTGAGATTCCAGTGCAAAAAGCGGAATCTCTTTCTCACGCATGATCTTATCCAGATCCAGCCACGGAGAAAATACACGCTCCGCCCAGACATCCTCACGTTCGTTGAACATATTGTAGAGAATCATCATGCCAAGGTTGGACATGCCGATCTCATAGACATCCGGGAAGCACATGGCAAAACGAATGTCTACTTTATTTTTATCTTTCATCACAGAGTTGACTTCGCCGCCGATATAACGGGCTGCTTTGTCAACACTGAGCAATATTTCGTCACTAAGTGCTAATTTTCTCATTCTTTTCCTCTCACAATTTATCACTATTTGCCAAATACAGAACTTCTTCTGTTTAGATTTGGATAGTGCCTTTTTTCTGAATAAGTGGGAAAAATAATGCTCATTTTTGAACTTATTTTTACCCCGAAAACGGCATTTGGTCACGGCGGTACCGGCTGTGATATATGCCGTTAATTATCCTATTATAATACAGGTCATTTCAGAAATTCAAGAGAAATCGTGTGCTTTTGTGGAAATGGTGAAAATTGTCTGCTGTCCCTCCTTTTTTACAGGACGCTTCCTTCATACGCCGTTGACAAACAGCGCTGTTCTTTCCTTTCTGGGAAATGTTCAATTTTCAAAGTTCAATGCCAGAGTTTTGCTGGCATGATCCTCAAGATTCCGAGAGATCATATCTGAATCTCCTCTGCATTTAAAACTATTTTTTCTTCACAGCCATTATACAGGATCATACATTCTGTACGGCATATGGAATTTAAAGATATTTCTGTGACACACTTATTTTTCCATTTAAAACCAATGGTAATCCCTCCAGGTGCTTTAAGACCGCTTATTTCCCCATCCGTCCACTCATCTGGCAGTGCAGGAAGTAGAAAAATCTTATCTCCTTCATATTGGATTAACATTTCCAGAACAGCTGCTGCAAAGCCCAAATTCCCATCAATCTGAAATGGTGGATGGGCACAAAGCATGTTGGGATAGATGCCACCTCCTGTCAGACTACATTCTTCTTCTCTGGTAAAGCGCAGTTGTTTTTTTAGAAGTTTTAATGCATGATTCCCATCACCAAGTTTTGCCCACAGGCAGGCTTTCCAGGCCATGCACCACCCGGTTCCTTCATCCCCTCTTCTTTCCAGTACCACACGACAGGCATTCAGAAGTTCTGGATTCTCCCTGGAAATCAGATTTCCAGGGTACAGGCCATATAAATGGGAAAGATGTCTGTGGTGAATATCCGTTTCCGGATAATCATAAAACCATTCCTGTAGCTGCCCTTCTTTTCCGATTTTCCAGGGCGGAAGTTTTTTCAGAGCTGCTTTTACCTGGGCTGTTAGATCTGTACAGTTCAGAATTTTGCAGGCTTTCAGATAGATTTCAAACAATTCCCTCAAAATACTTATGTCCATGGTGGAAGCAAAGGTAAGGCTATGGCTGGTATGATCCTGAGCTATAAAAGTATTTTCTGGTGACGTGGAAGGAATTGTCACAAGAAAATCTTTGTATGGAACCAGGTAGCCAAGATAAAATTCCACAGCTCCTTTTATTAAAGGAAATGCCCTTTCTTTTAAAAATGTTTCATCAGCAGTGTAGCAATAATGTTCCCATAAATGCCGACACAACCATCCGGAACTCATAGGCCACATAGAATAGGTACAGGGATTTTCATCCTGTCCAAAGTGTCCCACCGGACTGGAATGCCCCCAGATATCCAGGTTATGGTGGCTTACCCAGCCATTTAAGTGATAAACATCTTTTGCTGTTGTTATCCCTCTTTTTGCTGTTCGTTCTATGAGCTGGAACAAAGGTTCGTGACATTCACTTAAATTTCCTTTTTCTGCCATCCAGTAATTCATTTCAGTGTTAATATTTACCGTATAATTACTGCTCCAGGGGGCACGCATGGAATGGTTCCAGATTCCCTGAAGATTTGTACATTGGGAACCTGGTTTTGAGGAAGAAATCATCAGGTACCTGGCAAAGTAGAACATTTTTAACACAAAGTTATTTTCTTTGGTATCGTTAAGGGTAAAACTTACCCGGTCAAAGTACTTTGCATATTCTTTCAAATGTGCTATTTTCACCCTATCATACTGATAAAATCTCAAACGTTCCAGCATCTGTTTTTTCCGGGATAGATAAAAATCCTTCTGTTCAAAGTTTGTCAGTCCAGATAAATAAACAAAAACATTCCGGGCATCTTTTATATACAGCTTGTTTTCTTGCTGAACAGTTTTCCCATCCGTCTGCACATACAGACAGAAGGCAAAACGGATTCCCAGTCCTTCTTGATATACAATCGGATTCTTGCAGGAATAATAAGGAGGAGCAACAGAAACAGGAGCCTGTCCCTCCATAAGAAGTCCGTTTTTTTCAAACAAAGAAGTCTGATGGTGTATCTGACTTTCCAAGGACAATGCCATTTCAAGGCTACAATCTTTGCCGGAATGATAATGAAGTGCCATAACAGGTTCAGCCATACTTACAAAAAATTCCCTTTGATATCTCTTTCCTTCCTGGCAAAACTCCACATTTTCTATGGCTTCTTTAAAAGAAAGCTGTCTTTTATAGCTGCCTGCTTCTGTCAATACAGGTACTTTTACATCAATCTTTAAATTACCGGCTGGAAGATAACTTTCTGTCCAATCACCAAGCACATTCTCCCGGCAGTAATCTTCTGCTTCCTGATATTTTTCATCAAAGATGTTATTTCTGAGAAATTCCCAGTCAATCTCCCTGTTTGAATTTTCTTTACGCTTCCCGGTTCCAGACCAGAGGGTGTCAAGGTTTAATTCAATTTTTTCATTCTGAAATCGTCCATAAGACATTGCCCCCATGGACCCGTTTCCAAGGGGCAATGCTTCATACCACTTGGCGGCCGGCTGCTTAAAAGTCATTGATAAATAATCCATCTTCTCATCCTCTCCAGAAATATATTTCTAGTCAGCCTGACCACGATCTTGGTATATTCCCACAAATGATAACAGTGGTAAAACTCTGAAATCCCGGATCAGAATTTTTACTTCTTTTACATTCTCTCGAAAAACTGGAATAATCTTCTGATATCCAATTACAGTTCCATCATATATCTTTTCCCAATCAATATTTTCGTCTGTCTTTACGGCTACTTGAAACGCTTCCACTCTCTGGCTGTACTGGATTGCTTCTTTTAGCACCAGATAACCAACACGCCTGACTTCTGGCAGGGAAAAAATAAGTTCAGTCGGAATTTTACCCTCTTTAGGCTGATACCAGGTATTAGAAGTACCCTCCAGCAGATTGCATACCGGATGGTCCGGATTCTCATCTTTGGAAAAAACATCTGCCGTTTTTGCCAGATTACAGGAAAAGGCTTCCTGTTTCCACTCTCCAAATTCCCTCAGACGGTTTACGTCATTTTCATGGAGCAGTCCATTTGGCATTGGTGGGATATTCAAAAGAAAAGTTGCATTTCCTCCTGCTGAGCCTAGATAAATATGTTTTAATTCTTCCAGGCTTTTGACATTATTGTCCTCTTCTTTATGATAGAACCATCCAGGTCTTATGGAAGTGTTTATTTCTGCAGGATACCAGATCAGATCATTTTCTCCTTTCAGGACTTTCCGGCTTCCAAGGTCTTCCATATCACTGGTGATTTTTCGCTGACGAAATTCAGCATCGTCTGACTGCTGGCTCTTTTCCTGAACGCTTTCTGCCAGTGCAGTGCGGGCAGGGACAACACTCCATTCTGATTTTCGCACATCACCGGCTTCATTTCCGCACCATCGAATATCCGGTCCGCATACACAGATGCAGGCATCCGGCTGGTATTTACGCACACAGGCATAATAGCGCTCCCAGTCGTAGACCTGCTTTTTCCCATTTGGCCCTTCCCCGCAGGCTCCATCCAGCCATACGCTGAAAATGTCCCCATATCCTGTCAGAAGTTCTGTGAGCTGGGAAATATAGTAATCATTGTATTCTTTCCCGCTTCCATAACAAGGCTGGTTTCGGTCCCATGGAGAAAGATAGATTCCAAACTTCATTCCGTACTCCCTGCAGCCATCCGCTACGTCTCGTACTATGTCTCCCTGCCCGTTTTTCCATGGACTTGCTGTTACGCTGTGAGCTGTGTATTTTGTTGGCCACAGGCAGAATCCATCATGATGTTTACAGGTGAGGATCACACCTTTCATACCTGCACTTTTGGCCGCCTCCACCCACTGTCTGGCATCAAATTCTGCCGGATTAAAAATTTCCGGATCTTCGGTTCCGTCTCCCCATTCCCGATTTGTATATGTATTCATTCCAAAGTGAAAAAAGGCATAAAATTCTGTAGCCTGATAGGCAAGCTGTCTTTTTGACGGAACCACTTTAATCAATTCCTGATCTGTTGGCATTTGTTCCCTCCTTATTCATAAACATTTGTTTCAAGATATCAAATAATTATCCTTTTAGTCCTCCGGCTCCGATTCCCTGCAGCAAATATCTCTGACCAATGAGATAAATGATGATCGTTGGAATCATAACAATCACAAGACCAGCAAATAAAGCGCCCCAGTCAGTGGCGTATTTCTGCACTTCAAACAGATTTGCCATTCCAATTGGCAGGGTTTTCTTTGCATCTTCTGTGAGCAGCACCAAAGCCAGGGGGTATTCATTCCAGAATCCCATTGCGCTTAACATGGTGATTGTTGCTATTCCAGGCTTTGCCAGGGGTACCATCACTTTTAACAGAAGCTGAATATTGGTAGCTCCGTCAATCCTTGCGGATTCTTCGTAATCACGTGGGACTGCTGACATAAATCCCTGTAAAGTGAAGATACAAAACGGAAATTGCATAACTGCATATACCAAGCATAGTACAGGAAGACTGTTAAGACCATTCACCGCCTGCAGTTCCAGGAACAGAGGAATCATAATATAAGTTGCCTGAAGGAAGATACAAGCCATATAAATAGTAGAAATCAGTTTGCTGCCTACAAAACGGTATCTTGCCAGTACATAAGAAATAGGGATCACAAACAGAAGCAATAAAAGTGTGGACACAATTGTTACAAAAATGGAATTTCCAAAATAAGCGGCAATATTCGCTTTTTCCCAGGCACATACAAAGTTATCCAGATTGAGTGCTGCTGGCAGTGCATAGGGATCTGTCAGATATTCTGCATTTGTCTTAAACGCAGACATCAGGTTCCAGAAAAGCGGATAAAGAAAAATAATCGTAAACAGAATCATCAGGATCCTGATACACCAGGTTCTTACAGTTTTCATCAGTTTCCTCCTATTCCTTTTCAGACGACAGTTTACGTGAGATCATGGCAAGAATCACTGCCAGTATCAGAGTAAACATGGCAATGGCCATGGCATATCCGAAGTTTGCGTTTCGCATACCCTGGGTGTACATGTACTGTAAAAGGACACTGGATGCTCCATTTGGGCCGCCGCCAGTCATGACATTGGATAATGTAAAACTTAAATTGATGGTTCCGGACAAAGAAAGGATATAAGTTGTTCCAATAGATTTCCGAAGTAGTGGAATGGTAATCTCAAAGAACTTCTGGACTCCCGTTGCACCATCAATAGAGGCTGCTTCATAAACCTCCTGGGAAATTCCGTCAATGGACGCCACATGCATGACCATATAGTAACCCACTGCCTGCCATACCAGTGCTGCACCGATACACCAGAGCGCTGTTTTTCCTTCTCCCAGCCAGGCATGTTTCCAGGTAGACAGATGGAAAAGATCCAGCATATGGTTAAAAATTCCCCTTGTAGGATTAAAAACAAAGGACCACACAATACCAACCACTGTCATGGAGACGATGCTTGGAAAAAAGAATACCGTACGGTAGAAGGATTTTTCTTTCAACTGTCCCTGTGTGAGGATAAACGCAAATACAAGGCTTAAAAAGATTGTCACAGCGGGGATCACAAGCATTAATTTAAAGGTATTATACAGGGCCTGAAGGAAGTCCTTGTCCCGAAACATGTAAATATAGTTATCAAAAAATACAAATTTACTGTTAAACCCAACGCTTAGTGCAGTAGAACTGGTAAAAGAAAGATAAATGGCGTTCAGCATTGGTGCGATCATGAAAACGATCGTAAGAATCAGTGCCGGAAGTGTACACAAGGCAATGAATAATTTTGGTTTTTTTACCACGTTTGGTCACCTCTTTTTTATTTTAGGATGCCCGACAGATTATTTTGCCGGACAACGGATCTTATGGCTATCAGAGTCAAGAAAAGCTGCTGCATATATTGTGCAGCAGCTTTTCCAGGAGTGTTACTGTTCAATTCCAAACATGTGTTACTGAATGTTATATGTTGAAAGTAACTATCCTACATGATCAGTTCGCAGCTTCCATATCTGCACGAACCTGAGCAAAAGCGTCTTCCACATTCTGTGCCCATTCTTCTACTGTCATTTCATCATTCATAACAGAAGTAATCGGGTTGAAAATCTCATCTTTTGGATTGATCTTACAGTCAGCAGGAACTGCTGCAAAGCTCATGATCAGGGATGAAGCGTTGGCTTCTTCATAGATTCCGTACATGTTGTAAATTGCTGTGGAAAGCTTGTCTTTTGCTACTTCACGAGCACTCTTTGTAGCATACAGGGCACCGGAAGCTTCTGCAAATGCAGATACGGATTCATCACTGTACAGGAAACGAAGGAATTCTTTTGCAAGTTCTGGATTCTTGGCAGCTGCCGGAATGGAGAACTGCTCACAGCTGTCAAATACATAATGTACGTCATCTGCATTCTCGGTTGGGATTGGAGCCATGGCAAATTCAAATCCATCTTCTCTTGGTGCATCCTGCATTTCATTTTCCATCCAGGTTCCGTTTGTGATGAATGCTGCCTTTCCAAGCATCATTTCTGTCTGGGATTCGGTATGGTTCATACCAACAGTGCCGTCAAGGAGATAACCGTTATCTGCAATTTCCTTGATGTGTGTAAGAGCTTTTAATACACCTTCGTTGTTAAAAGAACCTTCCTCATAATTTGCAATCTTTTTCAGTGCATCTTCGCCACATTCGTTTGCGATTGCCGGCCAGAGCATTTCTTCCATATAACCTGGATAAATTCCCTGATAGGTAAACAGTGCACGTCCGTCAATTTCTTTTACGGTATCACCAAGAGCAAAGAATTCGTCCCATGTCTTTGGTACTTCCAGATTATTCTCATCAAAGAAAGTTTTATTATAGATCAGACCCTGCGGACCGCTGTTAAATGGCGCAAGATAAATCTCATCATCTCCATAAGGTGCACATTTTGTACTTTCCAGGATTCCATCTGTAATGTCATCCCTAAGTGTACCGGTTCCGGCATAATTTTCACCATCAAATACATCGTTCAGATTTAAAAGCGCATGTTCTTTGATAAGGGATAGGATTACACCGTCTTCTCCACCATCATTGAGACAGATAAAATCAGGTGCATTTCCGGCAACGATCTGTGGACGGATAATATCTCCAATGGTAGGGCTGATTGTCATATTTACTTTTACCCCTTCATGGCTCTGTTCAAAAAGTTCTACCATCTGGTTCCAGTAAGCATCTCCGTATCCTCCCTGGAAAATGGCAATATTCAGTTCCTGTTCTTCTGTTTCTGCAAATGCGGTGAGTGGGGAAAGCACGGTAGCTGCACTCATGGCAAGGATCATGGCAGAAGCTGCAAATCTTTTTTTCATAGGTTGGTTCCTCCTTTTAATTGGCTCTTTATTATGTTTGCCTGATGATGTTATTATAAGCGCAATTATGCTTGTGGTAAATTGACAAAACGCTCCTGTATATAGAACATCTTCTTGTGTAAATTGTCCTATATGGATTTTCTTGTGCTATATATGTACGTTTTTTTTGCATTTTCGTTTTAAATGGATTATCCTGTCTTTTTCCTGTATAATGAACGTATAAAGGAATTTTGGATTGTAACATCAACTGATTATAGTAAGAGAAAAGGAATATTAAAATGAGAAAAAGGCGGCATTACCAGGGATTCCGTAAGTTCAGCATTAAAACCAGGCTTATGATTGCGCTTCTGATGATTTCCATTATACCATTAGCAGGAATCAGCAGCTATTCTTTTCATATTTTTTCAGTCGCACTTAGGGCAAAACTTTCCGCTTCCATTTCCCAGACCTTGTCCATGATCAATCTGAACATGGTCAGTGAAATTGAAAAATACCAGTATCTGTGCGGCTCTATCTGTGTCAGTCAGGAAATCAAAGATGGTCTTATGAACAAGGATATGACAGATATGGAAAAAAATAAGGCAATCACTGAGATTCAATCCATGATTCGCAGTAAGATCATCTATCCTGCACAGGCAAAAAACATAACCGTATATGATACGGATGGAAATATTTTTTATGATCTCGGATATGACGGATTCTATCAGGAGGATGTGGATATGCTCCTGAGCCGGCTGGAGACAGAAACGGGGGATGTATGGGCTTATGTTCATACTTATCGTGACAGGGACATTCTTGTTCTGGGCCGCAGAATTTATGAGCAGTACAATCAGAGCCGGGTGATTGGTTATACTTTGATCTCTATTGATGAAAAGATCTTTTCAAAAACGGTACTGGAGCCTATTGGTTTGGCTGATTCTTCCAATATCATGTATCTGAATACAGATGGTACTATCCTTTCCTCCTGGGACAGGAAAGTAGGAATGGGTCAGAAAGTAGATGAGGAATTACTGGAAAACATAGAGAACAAACTGCCAAAGAAAACGGATTCCTTCAGTATTGATGAAAACGGGCAGGAACAGCTGGTCACATATATCTTTAATAAAAATCTGAATCAGCTTTTCGTGTATACCATGCCCTATCACTATATCAATTCGGAAGTCTACACCTTGCTGAAAAGGATTCTGATCGTTGCCCTTTTTCTGGTTCTTCTGTGTGTTGCAATTGTCTCAGCCGTATACCTTGGAATCACATCACCAATCCGAAGTATGTTGGATTTTTGTAAAAAACTCTCTGACGGAGACTTAAACGTCCGGATCCAGGATACCTGTTCGGATGAGTTATCTGATCTTTCCGGAAGCATGAACCATATGGCGGATACCATTGAACGGCTGATTCATCAGCAAAAAGAACAGGAGGAGAAAAAAAGAGAATTAGAATTACAGATGCTCCAATACCAGTTAAATCCACACTTTCTGTTTAATACCTTAAACAGTCTTCGATTTGTGGCTGCTATGCACAAGGATCAGATCGTCAGTGATGGTATCCAGGCACTTAGCAGTCTTTTACAAAATACACTTACCAATAAAAATGAGTACATTACCATCCAGGAAGAGCTGGAAAACTTGGAAAACTATTTTTCCATTCTCAGAATCCGTTATGCGGGAAGTTTTGAATATTCCATCCATACAGAAGAGGATGAACTACTTTCCTGTCTTATTCCAAAACTGATTCTTCAGCCTCTTGCTGAAAATTCGGTCATGCATGGTTCTTCCGATGACGGCTCCGTCATGGAAATCATGATCACATGCTGGGAAGAAAATGGAAATATAATGATAGAGCTTACAGATAATGGGAAAGGTTTTGAAGTAACTCCTGCTACACTTGCGCCCCACAAGGATCGCAAAAAAATCGGAGTTTCCAATGTAAATGACCGGATACAGCTGAACTTTGGCCGGGAATACGGATTGAAAATTGAAAGTCATCCAGGTGATGGGACAACCTGCACTTTAACGTTACCGAAGCTGAACACTGACCACAGGGATTCCGTTTCAGAATGTAAAAACACAGAAAGGAATTAATATGTATACCATACTTATCATAGATGATGAACCAATCGTAAAAATTGCTCTCCGTTCTATCCTTCCCTGGGAAGAACATGGTTTTTCTATCTGCGGAACTGCCTCAAACGGTCTGGAGGCGATGCCATTGATTCAGAAACATCAGCCAGATGTGATCATTACAGATTTAAAAATGCCGGAAATGGATGGACTGGAACTAATCCGTACCTTGAAGGAAAAGGGATATCCTGGAGAAATCCTGGTACTTAGCAACTATGAGGATTTTGATTCTGTGAGAAGTGCGTTGCTCCTCGGGGCAGCCGATTATCTGCTGAAAATAAAAATTCAGCCAGATAATCTTTTGGCATGCCTTAACAAAACAACGGAAAAACTACAGAAAAAAGCTGGAGAAAGATCTGCTTTAAATGTAAATACTTCTTCGAATAAAACAGGGCTACTCCTCTCCTTTTTTCAAGGAGAGGCTACACTTCCGGCATTTTTGCAGGCACATTCAGAGACTGATCTTTCTTTTATGGAGAAAAGCTGTGCAATCTGCTATGTCACTTTTGAAAAATACCTTTCAAATGAAGCGTTTTCCATATCTGGGAAACTTTTGTGTGATATGATTCTTGATGCAGTACAGGGAGTATTACAGCCTTACATTCTTGTTCTAAGTGATTTTAGTGCACTGGTTGTTTTTTCCCAGAAGGAACTGATTATAAGCCAGGTAAAAGTTGAGCAGCTGATAAAAAAATTATATAACCGTTTTACGATGTATCAATCCTTTGCTCCCGATATGCCTTACCAGGAAAATCTTAAAAACTATGAAGAGGCAAGGAAGATTTATCAGACTTTTATCTCAAATGAAGGACACTATAAAGACGATGTGGCAAAAACCTTGACCTATCTGGAAGAGAACTATATGCACCGGCTTACACTTGCTTCCATTTCTTCTAATGTCAATCTTAGTTCCAGTTATTTGTGTCGGGTTTTTAAATCTGAAGTGGGGACAAATATTACCAGTTATTTGAATAATCTCAGGATACGGAAAGCGGCTACTATGATAAAGGAAGATAAACTTTCCCTAAAAGAAATATCTGCTATGGTAGGAATTGAAGACCAGCTTTATTTCAGCAGACTATTTAAGAAATGTATGGGAATTTCACCATCTGAATATGGAAAACGGTTTCATCAGTAATTTATGATAGAAAGACAGTTCTTCTCTAAAAGAAACGGCAGAAGTTCAGCAGCAGATTTGATCTGCCACTGGATTTCTGCCGTTCTTCTTAGTAGGATGCTAGAGCGTGCTCCAAAAATCATTCCTGCAATCTGCAGAACTAAATTTCATACCACTTGATTTCATTTGCTTTCATATGAAGCGTAAAACTGCTGCCATCTCCCCGGTAAACAACCGTTTTCTGCGGTTCATAAGTATTATTTACCACACAATATTTGCCATTTTTTACATAGGCGTGAACTTCCACGTTGTAGTTTGTGGAATACCAGCAGTTCAGCTCCTTTTCAGCGGATGAAGACCACAGGACAGCACGATAAAGAATTCGGCTGTTCTTAAAGCTGTAGGGGAGACCACTGACATAGACACCACGGCCTTTTCCAAAAGTTTTTACCGCCATTTGCACTTCCTGGTTATTCTGAATTAAAATGGTAGTGTCCGGAAGGGCAAAGATATTTTTCTTACCTTCTCCGAAATCTACAGTCCCGTCTGTATCAGCCAGAATGAAATGGTCCTTATGCTCTTTCCAGTTATATTTATCTGTATTTAAGTTAAATCCCCGTTCTTCTTCTACTCCCAGAACATCATCCAGCTGGAAGAATTTTCCCTGCCATTGATGGGCAGCAGGCTCGCCAACTCCGATAAAACCTCCGCCGTTATAAACAAATTCTTTTACAGCTGTGATAATTTTTTCCTGACACCAGTATTCACCGCCACTCTGGGCTGTATCAGCATCTCCTGCATTGATTACTACATCAAACTTTTTCAGCAATTCCGAATCTGCCAGGATATCGTCGAAGCTGATAAAGGAAACATCAAACGGCGCTCCACTCAAAGCTTCAATAATTCCAAAATAGGAATAATTCTGTTTATAATAAATGGCATGATGTACCATATGATTGCCCCAGGAACGCATTTTTCCCCAACAGTTTAAGACGGCAACCCTTTTCACGCAATACGGTGTTACACCCTGGATATTGTCATAAAGGGTACGGAATTCCTGGCATACTTCTTTGATATACTGAACAAAATCCGGGAACTGAAGTGCCAGTTTCAAATATCCGCCGTATCCGATCCGCTGAATCGGACTTCTTAAAATGGCACGTCTTGCTGTTACCCAGTTTACCTTTGCTTCTTTTACCGGATCACCACCTTCATGGAAAGTGTCCGGGAAGAAATAAGGAAGAAAACGGCCTTCTGTATATTTTACATTTTTAATATCACTAAACAATCGCAGTGTTGCACCATTTCCTACGCTTCCAACTACTGCATCAAGTCCGATGGATGCAAATTCATCCATAAACGGTTCCATGCCGATCCAGTGATCTCCCATGAACATCATAGCTTCTTTTCCATATTCGTGAACGATATCTACCATTTCTTTGGCAAGCTTTGCTACTTCCCTTCTCTGGAATGCCTGGAAATCTTTAAATTCTTTGGATGGAATCCGGTAGGTATTATTCATGTAACCCTGATCGATGATATACTCTGGGCGGAAAGGATAACCTGCTTCCTCTTCAAACTGTTCCAAAATGTATGGGCTTACTGAAGCTGAATATCCAAACCAGTCTACATATTTTTCCCTTGCAAACTCATCAAAAATCAGAGTGAACTGATGGAAAAAGGTGGTAAAACGTACCACATCAACATAGGGATGAGTGTCCAGAAAGCGGCGCAGGCGTTTCAGAGAATGCGCCCTGGTCTTAGGCTGCCGGACATCAAAGGTAATTTGCGGTTCTACATTTTTCCAGTCATTTACTACTGCGTTGTACATATGAACCGGGTCCCACATGATATAAGCCAGAAAACTTACGGTATATTCATGGAACAGTTCTGCCGGCTGGATTACTACATTCCCGTTTTCTTCCTTATAGGTCCATTTGGTGGTGGGGACTATTTTTCCTGTAGTTCGGTCTATTACTTCCCACCATCTTGTAATATCATCATGGGTATTTACTTTCAGCATATCCGGATACAGATGGTTCATCAGATGAATGGATAACTCCTCTTCCA
>ERZ773204.1716-NODE-1716-length-16523-cov-4.004008_pt1 | contig 16523 bp, 16 predicted proteins | sample MGYA00581007_ERZ773204 | MGnify/ENA primary metagenome ERZ773204 (study PRJEB29015, sample SAMEA2737757) | human gut metagenome | biome: human gut; feature: human-associated habitat; material: faeces | place: China | collected 2012 ... | reverse complement strand
CCGCCAGTAATTAAGCTTGCGCCCTCCACGCTTCGCTTACCCCGCAGGTAAGCGAAGCGTTAAACGTAAGGCAACGTAAAGATCCCCCGCTTAGCGCCCCTCTTCGCTTCATTTTCCACCACTCATCCTCTATCCTGAGCGTTAACACACGCCATACCACTGGGTCCTGGAAGACAAATATGAAACGGACAAAAAATATTAATCATTCGTCGTTCCGCAAAAGCTGGAGCGCACGCCATCTGACGCCGGTCGCGCTGGCCGTTACCGCGGTCTTTATGCTCGCCGGTTGTGAAAAAAGCGACGAAACGGTGTCGCTGTACCAGAACGCCGATGACTGCTCCGCCGCCAACCCGGGCAAAGCAGCCGAATGCACCACGGCCTACACCAACGCGGTAAAAGAGGCAGAGCGCACTGCGCCGAAGTATGCCACCCGCGAAGACTGCGTCGCCGAGTTTGGCGAAGGCCAGTGCCAGCAGACGCCAGCCCAGGCGGGCGTCGCCCCGGAAAACCAGGCGCAGGCGCAAAGCAGCGGCAGCTTCTGGATGCCGCTGATGGCCGGCTACATGATGGGCCGCCTGATGGGCGGCGGCATGGCGCAACAGCAGCCGCTGTTCAGCTCGAAAAATCCGGCCAGCCCGGCCTACGGTCAGTACACTGACGCCAGCGGCAAGAGCTATGGCGCCGCCCAGCCGGGCCGCACCATGAATGTGCCGAAAACCGCGATGGCGCCGAAGCCAGCCACCACCACCACCGTCACCCGCGGCGGCTTTGGCGAGTCGGTAGCGAAACAGTCGACCATGCAGCGTAGCGCCGCAGGCTCAACGTCCTCTTCTCGCTCAATGGGCGGCTAAGCAACATGGAAAGAGTCAGTATTACCGAGCGCCCGGACTGGCGCGAGAAAGCGACCGAGTACGGTTTCAACTTCCATACCATGTACGGCGAGCCCTACTGGAGCGAAGAGGCGTATTACAAGCTGACCCTCGCGCAGGTGGAAAAGCTGGAAGCGGTCACCGCTGAGCTACATCAGATGTGCCTCCAGGTGGTGGAAAAAGTGATCGCCAGCGATGAGCTGATGACCAAATTCCGCATCCCTAAACACACCTGGGGTTTTGTACGTCAGTCGTGGAAAACCAACCAGCCGTCGCTCTACTCACGTCTCGACCTGGCCTGGGATGGCGTCGGCGAACCGAAGCTGCTGGAGAACAATGCCGACACCCCGACCTCGCTGTATGAAGCGGCCTTCTTCCAGTGGATCTGGCTGGAAGATCAGCTCAACGCCGGCAAGCTGCCGGCGGGCAGCGACCAGTTCAACAGTTTGCAGGAAAAGCTGATCGATCGCTTCGGCGAGCTGCGCGAGCAGTTTGGCTTTCAGCTGCTGCATATGGCCTGCTGCCGCGATACCGTTGAAGATCGCGGTACCGTGCAGTATCTGCAGGACTGCGCCGCTGAAGCGGGGCTGGCGACGGAATTCCTCTACGTTGAAGATATCGGCCTGGGCGAAAAAGGCCAGTTTACCGATCTGCAGGATCAGGTGATTGGCAACCTGTTCAAGCTCTATCCGTGGGAGTTTATGCTGCGGGAGATGTTCTCCACCAAGCTGGAAGACGCTGGCGTCCGCTGGCTGGAGCCGGCGTGGAAAAGCATTATCTCCAACAAGGCGCTGCTGCCGATGCTGTGGGAGATGTTCCCCAATCACCCTAATCTGCTGGCGGCCTACTTCAGCGAAGATACTCACCCGGAGATGGAGAAGTACGTCATTAAGCCAATCTTCTCCCGCGAAGGTGCTAACGTGTCGATCGTTGAAAATGGCAAAGTGGTGGAGGCAGTAGAAGGCCCGTACGGGGAAGAAGGCACCATCGTGCAGGCGTTTTACCCGCTGCCGAAGTTTGGCGATAGCTATACGCTGATTGGCAGCTGGCTCATCAACGACCAGCCTGCAGGGATCGGTATTCGCGAAGACCGGGCGCTGATCACCCAGGATCTGTCGCGCTTCTATCCGCACATTTTCGTCGAATAATGCCGCGCTCCGGCGACGGTAAATGCCGCCGGAGCGCGCTATCATCAGGCGCCAACCAACACCGACAGCATGCTCAGCGAGCCCATCTCGATGCCATCGACTGGGATCGTTATCGCCTCAACGCCATCCCACGTCCCCAGGACATACAGCAGCGGCAGGAAATGCTCCGCCGTGGGGTTGGAGAGCGAGCCCCCTTCGTGTGCCAGGTAGTTAACCAGCGGGTGCTGCTCGTCCAGCCCCTGCCATTGCAGATTCGCCTTCACGTAGTTATTGAAGGACTCTGCCCAAGGGTACGGCGTGTTCTCGCCATGCCAGCGGGCGGTGCGCAGGTTATGCACCACGTTGCCGCTGGCCACCAGCATAATGCCTTCATCACGCAGCGAGGCCAGCTTCCGCCCCATTTCGAGATGCCAGGCCGGCGGTTTGGTGCTGTCGATGCTCAGCTGAACCATCGGGATATCCGCCTGCGGATACATTTTAATCAGCACGCCCCACGAGCCATGGTCAAATCCCCAGGCTTCTGTATCGAGGGTGACCGGCACCGGCGAGAGCAGCTCCACCAGCCGTTGCGCCAGCGCCGGAGAGCCCGGCGCCGGATAATGCGTGTCATACAGCGCCTGCGGAAAACCGCCGAAGTCATGAATGGTCTTCGGCGCCTCCATCGCAGTTACGCCCGTACCGCGCGTAAACCAGTGCGCAGAGACCACCACGATCGCTTTCGGACGCGGCAGGGTTTCGCCCAGTTGAGCCCAGGCGCGGGTATAACGGTTGTCTTCCAGCACGTTCATTGGGCTGCCATGGCCGAGAAACAACGCGGGCATTCGGGTACGGGACATGATGATATCCTTAGGGTGTCAATGTGATGTGCTCACATTACGCGCTTTTGCGCCAGGATAAACTCAGATAACCATGATGATGATCGTCAGAAAATTTGAATGTAATTCGCGGTAAAGGGACGTGTCCCGTACGCGCATCCTCAGGCAATATACTCGTATGTAATTATTTTCACAGGGAGAGAAGCGATGTCATCACCCTTAATATTGACGCTGTTAGCCGGTAGCGCAACCTTCATTGGCGCCATATTCGGCGTGATTGGCCAGAAACCCTCTAACCGCCTGCTTGGCTTCTCCCTCGGCTTTGCCGCCGGGATTATGCTATTGATTTCGTTAATGGAAATGCTGCCTGCCGCGCTGGCCGCCGAGGGCATGTCGCCGCTGCTCGGCTACGGAATGTTTGTTGTCGGCCTGCTGGGCTACTTTGGCCTTGACCGCCTGCTGCCGCACGCCCACCCGCAGGATCTGATGACCCCCGCCACGCCGCGTCCACGTAATTTACGTCGCACCGCTATTCTGCTGACGTTGGGTATCAGCCTGCATAACTTTCCGGAAGGGATCGCCACCTATGTCACGGCCAGCAACAACCTCGAGCTTGGCATGGGCGTCGCCCTTGCCGTCGCCCTGCACAATATTCCTGAAGGACTGGCCGTTGCCGGGCCGGTATATGCCGCCACCGGATCGCGCAGCAAAGCGGTGCTCTGGGCCGGGCTTTCCGGCATGGCGGAAATTTTGGGCGGCGTGCTGGCGTGGTTGATTCTGGGGAGCCTGGTCTCGCCGCTGGTGATGGGCGCGATCATGGCTGCCGTCGCCGGGATTATGGTGGCGCTGTCGGTCGATGAACTGATGCCGCTGGCGAAAGAGATCGATCCGCAAAGCAATCCAAGCTACGGCGTCCTGTGCGGGATGTCGGTCATGGGGCTGAGCCTGGTGGTACTCCAGACGATGGGCATCGGTTAAAGCGCAGAAACAACACAGCCCACTAACAAGTGGGCTGTGCTTGGGCGTAGCGAACCGCTATTTAGCTGGCTTTACGCTCATGTTCGCGACGATAGGCCACCAGATCTTCAATCGTGACTACCGCCATATTGTGCTGCTGAGCGAACTTGATGCACTCCGACGCGCGGGCCATGGTGCCATCGTCATTGGTCAGCTCGCACAGCACGCCTGCCGGTTTAAAGCCAGCCAGGGTCACGAGGTCGATAGTGGCTTCGGTGTGGCCGCCGCGGGTCAGTACGCCGCCCGGCTGCGCACGCAGCGGGAAGACGTGACCTGGACGGTTAAGATCGGAAGGTTTCGCGCCGTCGGCGATGGCCGCGCGGACGGTGGTCACGCGGTCGGCAGCGGAGACGCCGGTGGTCACACCTTCGGCCGCTTCGATGGTCACGGTGAAGCCAGTGCCGTAGGCGCTGGTGTTGTTCTCTACCATCATCGGCAGATCCAGCTGTTTGCGGCGTTCTTCGGTCAGGCACAGGCACACAATGCCGCTGCCGTGACGAATGGTCAGCGCCATCTGCTCAACGGTCATGGTTTCAGCGGCGAAGATCATATCACCTTCGTTTTCACGGTCTTCATCATCAAGCACCATCACGCCGCGGCCTTCGCGCAGGGCGTCCAAAGCGTGTTCCACACGTTCAAAAGCGGTACCAAAAGAAGAAAGGAGCGTCTGATTCATGGTAAAAAAACCTCATTAAAATTATGGTTACCAGAATCAGGGCAGTCTTAGGAGCGCCGGTTTAGCGGCAAAAGTCAACGCGAGCGGGCCTGGGCCCGACTGTGCCGTTACTCTCTCCCATCCGGACTTTAACCGTCGGCCCCGGAATTACACCGGATCTGCTGACCTTCCCGTAGTCACGGGAAGCGCTCGCGGGCTTTCAACGCCATGGTTGATTTACCGCCGGTGGGGAATTTCGCCCCGCCCTGAGAATAAGCGAGATAACTATAACGCTATTGACTATCCTCGGCAATGCATAAGCTTCAAACATTTCTGGTTTATAGGCGGCCTGGTTCGCACTACAATGATCAATCATCCGACCCGAGCAGGAAACCACCATGATTGACCCGAAAAAAATTGAACAAATCGCCCGCCAGGTCCATGAGTCGATGCCAAAAGGACTTCGCGATCTGGGTGAGGATGTTGAGAAGAAAATCCGCCAGGCGCTACAGTCGCAGCTGACCCGTCTGGATCTGGTTAGCCGCGAAGAGTTTGACGTGCAGACTCAGGTGCTGCTGCGGACCCGGGAAAAACTGGCGCTGCTGGAGCAGCGCCTGAATGACCTCGAAAACCGCCCGGCGGCGACGCCGGGCAGCGAAGAGCAGCAGTAAAAAACGGGCCCCTGGGGGCCCGTTTTGCGTTTGGCTTAATGGGCGGCTTCCGCCTGACTACTCACCTGGCGACAGTACAGTTCATAGCGCTGGCAAAACCATTCACGATGTTCTTCATCCATATTGCCGACAATGGCCTGAAGATCAACTGGCTGGCCCTGGGCGTGCATTCTGGCGAAACTCCGCGCCAAAAAATCAAAATTCTTCATTGAATACATATCGTTATGGTTCATGCGCATACTCCTTCAGCGGTGGATGTTCTGATAAGTCATATGCCTTTTACTCACTTCAGTATTTACGCTTACCTTAACGCGATTTGTACGAAAAATGCGCTTAACATGATTATTTATTGCGCTAAATCATTTTCCACATGATTAAATAAAAACGGCCCGCGATACGTCTATCGCAGGCCGTGATGCTTCACCGTACAAACCGGTGAATAGCGAAAAGCTTATTTGTCGCTATCTTTTTGTATTTTCTTAATAATATTGGTAGTTGAGCAGCCATCTTCAAAGTTGAGCACCAACACTTCGCCACCGTTCGCCCAGACCTCTTCGCTGCCGGCGATCTGCTCCGGTTTGTAGTCGCCGCCCTTGACCAGCAGATCCGGCAGGATGCCAGCGATCAGGCGCTGCGGAGTATCTTCTTCGAAGGAGACCACCCAGTCGACGGCTTCCAGCGCCCCCAGCACGATCATCCGCTGTTCCAGCGGGTTCACCGGGCGGGTTTCGCCTTTCAGACGTTTGGTGGAGGCATCGCTGTTGACCGCCACGATCAGACGGTCGCCCAGCTTGCGCGCATTCGCCAGATAGGAGACATGACCGGCATGCAGAATGTCGAAGACGCCGTTGGTCATCACCACTTTCTCGCCGCGCTTGCGCGCCGCCGCAACCGCCTGTTTGAGTTCCTCTTCGCTCATCACGCCAAAGCCGGTCTCAGCCCGGCCGCGGACCGCGTTTTCCAGCTCGACAGGGGAAACGGTGGAGGTTCCCAGCTTACCGACCACCACGCCCGCCGCGGCGTTAGCGAAATAGCAGGCCTCTTCCAGGGTGTTGCCGGACGCCAGGGTCGCCGCCAGTACGCCAATCACCGTGTCGCCGGCGCCGGTCACGTCGTACACTTCCTGGGCCTGGGTCGGCATATGCAGCGGCGGACGTCCCGGCTGCAGCAGCGTCATCCCCTGCTCAGAGCGCGTCACCAGCAGCGCCGACAGTTCGAATTCGGCGATGAGCTTCATGCCGCGCTCAACGATCTGCGCTTCATCCTGGCACTTGCCCACCACCGCTTCAAACTCAGAGAGGTTCGGGGTGAGCAACGTCGCGCCGCGATAGCGTTCGAAATCGGTGCCTTTCGGATCGATCAGCACCGGCACGCCCGCTTCGCGTGCGAGTCGGATCATGGTCTGGACGCTGGTCAGCGCCCCTTTGGCATAGTCCGAAAGGACCAGCGCGCCAATAGAGCCCAGCGCCTGCTGAATGCGCTCGTGCATCGGCTGCGGATCGACGCCGGAGAAGCCCTCTTCAAAGTCGAGGCGGATCAGCTGTTGATTGCGCGACAGCACCCGCAGCTTGGTGATAGTCGGGTGAGTCGGGACGGAGACGAAGTCGCACTTCACATTGACGTTGGCCAGCGCCTGGCTCAGCGCGCGGGCGGCGTCATCAATCCCGGTCAATCCCACCAGGCGCGAGGTTGCCCCCAGCGAGGCAATGTTCATCGCTACGTTTGCCGCGCCGCCAGGACGTTCTTCGATATTTTCCACCTTCACCACCGGCACCGGGGCTTCCGGGGAAATACGACTGGTGGGGCCGTACCAGTAGCGGTCCAGCATCACATCACCCACCACCAACACTCCTGCACGTTCAAACTCCGGCAGCGTTACTTTCATGACTCTCTCCTGCGAGACGCAAACTTTGCGCGCGATAATAGCACACCCGATTTTATAGTTAAGCCATCAGCCATTTCTGCCAGCTGGCGCTGACCTGCTCGCGCTCCCGGCTGAAGGCCTCTGGCGCCACGTGTCCCGGCAGCTCCTGCAGGGCCAGGTGATGGAGCGCGTCACGCAAGGTGGTGTACGCGTGCGTTAAGGCGCGCGCTTCCTCCTCGTCCATGATGTCGTTCTGCGCCAGCAGCTCGAGAATACGCACATTATCAGACCAGCGGGTCAGCTTCGGCTTGTCGCTGGCATAGCGTAGGACCAGATACTGGGTAATAAATTCAATATCCGTGATCCCGCCGGCATCGGCTTTGATATCAAAACGATTGGGATGCTTGTTGCCGAGGTGGGCGCGCATCTTCTCGCGCATCTCGCGAACCTCGGTCTGCAGGGTTGCGCCCTCCCGCGGGGTGGTCAGGATATCGCGACGAATGGCGTCAAAGCGCGCCTGCAACGCCGGGTCGCCATAGACCACGCGGGCGCGCACCAGCGCCTGATGCTCCCACGTCCAGGCCTCGTTCTGCTGATAGTCGGCAAACGCGTCAGCGGTGGTAACCAGCATCCCCGCCGCGCCGGAAGGGCGCAGCCGGGCGTCCACTTCGTAAAGAATACCGGACGAGGTGCGGGTGCTGAACAGATGCATGATCCGCTGGGCCAGCCGCAGGTAGAACTGACGGCCGTCAATCTCCCGCTCGCCGTCGGTCATCACCTCCGCCGGGCAGTCATGGAGGAACACCAGGTCGAGATCGGAGCTGTAGCCCAGCTCCCAACCGCCGAGCTTGCCGTAGCCGACGACGGCGAAGCCGCGCCCCTGGCGATCGTGCAGGTGGGTCGGCAGGCCGTAGCGAGCCACCATCTGCCCCCATGCCTGCTGCACCACCGCGTCGAGGATCGCTTCGGCAAGCCAGGTTAAATGATCGCTGACCTTCATCACCGGCAGGGTGCCGGCGATATCCGCCGCCGCGATATGCAGCTGCTGCGCCTGCTTGAACTGGCGCAACGCCTCCAGCTGCTGCTCTTCATCCTCTTCCGGCACCCGCAGCAGATACTGACGCAGCTCGTCGCGATAGGCATCGGTCGCCGTCGGCTGATAGAGGGTGTTGGGATCCAGCAGCTCATCCAGCAGCAGCGGGTGGCGCGCCAGCTGGCTGGCGACCATCGGCGATGCCGCGCAGAGCGTAATCAGGTGTTTCAGCGCGCCGGGGAATTCGCTCAGCAGTTCAAGATAGGTGGTGCGGGTGACGATCCCGGTCAACAGCGGCGTGATCCGCGCCAGAGGCAGCGGCGCATCGGCGCGCGAGCAGATTTCGCTCAACAGATGCGGCATCAGCTGATCCAGCACCTGGCGGCCGCGCGGGCCGATGGTGCGCCGATCCAGCTCTTTGCGGAAATCGGCAATCAGCGCCAGCACGCTGCGGCGGTCGGCGTCGTTTAAATGCGCCAGCGCCGGACTGGCGTCATCTTCTTCCAGCGCATCCTGCCACAGCTCGCGCCAGTACTCGGCCAGCTGCTCATCTGGCGACTGAGCCTCGTCATCGCCGATCAGTTCATTAAACACTCGCCGCACGTTGGCCATCTGGCTCGCCAGCTGCGCGCTCAGCGTCTCCCAGTCATCGGTATGCATCCCCCACGCCAGTCTGGCGCGGTTCAGTTCATCCTGCGGCAGGGTCTGGGTCTGTTCATCGTTGATACTTTGCAGCAGGTTTTCCAGCCGGCGCAGGAACAGATAGGCCGCGCGCAGCAGCGTCGCGTCGCCTTCCGGCAGCAGATGCAGCTCATCAATCGCCGCCAGTGTCGGCAATAGCGCGCGCTGCTGCAGCGCAGGTTCGCGACCGCCGCGGATCAGCTGAAAGACTTGAACGATAAATTCAATTTCACGAATGCCGCCGGCGCCGAGCTTGATGTTGTCTTTCAGCCCGCGACGCCGCACTTCACGGGCGATCATGCCTTTCATGTTACGCAGCGACTGGATCACGCTGAAGTCGATATAGCGGCGGAAGACGAAGGGGCGAAGCATCGCGCGCAGTTCGCTGGCGTAGGCGCCGTCGTTATCGCCCATGATCCGCGCTTTCACCATCGCGTAGCGTTCCCAGTCCCGCCCCTGCTCCTGGTAATAATCTTCCAGCGCCGCAAAGCTGAGCACCAGCGGCCCGCTGTCGCCAAACGGCCGCAGGCGCATGTCCACCCGATAAACAAAGCCGTCCTGCGTCGGCTGGTCGAGCGCCTTGATAAGCCGCTGCCCCAGGCGGGTAAAGAACTGGGCGTTATCCAGCTCGCGGCGGCCGCCGCGGGTGGCGCCATGCTCCGGCCAGGCAAAGATCAGATCGATATCGGAAGAGAAGTTCAGCTCGCCGCCGCCCAGCTTTCCCATCCCGAGGATCAGCAGCGGCTGCGGCTGACCCTCGGCGTTGCATGGCGTTCCCCACTCTTTACAGCAGGCGGCGTACAGCCAGTCGCGGGCGGCGACAATCAGGGTCTCCGCCAGGACGCTCAGCTGCTGCAGCGTCTCTTCTTCGCGCACCAGCGACAACGCCTGCGCCCAGGCGATGCGGACCATCATCTGGCGACGGAAGAGACGCAGCTCTCGCATCAACCCCGCTTCGTCAGTGACGGCCTGCAGGCGCTCCTGCAGCCAGGCTTCGTAATGCCGCCACTCTTCCGCCGCCGGCGCGGAGTCCGCAAGCTCATTCAGCCAGCCCGGCTGAGCGATCACACTCTGTTCGACAAAATCGCTGAACGCCATCACCGACCTGGCCTGTGGGCTCAGTTCGGCAACGGGAAAATCCGTTGGCAGACGGTCAGCGACCGTCTGCCAGTGCTGCTGTAACTGCGGAGAAAGCGGCATCATAAGGGCTCCCTGGCCTGTAATTATCGTTTTCCACTATGCAGCCAGAACGGCTCGGCAGCCAGCGCCTGGCGACGGAAATATTCAAACACGCTGCGGTCGTCATGCTCTATCGCACGCTGAAGTTCCTGCCAGTTCTCCAGCCAGGGCGCGACGGCGTCGCCATAGGCGCCCGCCAGCAGCTGGACGCTGTCGATGTCGCGGGACAGCTTCGGCAACTGGTCAGCGGCATCTTCTACCGCCAGATGCTGCACGGCGCTGCGCAGCTCGGCCGCCACCCGCGAGAGGTGAATATCGGCAAACCGTTTGAACGATCCGGCTATTTTTTTCTCTCCCGCCTCGTTGAGGAACGGACGCCAGCCGCGCTGGACCAGCCATTCGGTCAGGGCCAGTTTGGCGCCAACGACCTCGGTGCGGAATAACGCTTCGTCGGCGGTGTCCGCAGCCAGCAGAACGGCGTCGGCGTCGTTCAGCAACGCGCGGAGGTGGGTGGTCGCCTTACGCGGCACGATGCCGCCGAACAGCACGAGGGCATGGCGCACGCGGGCTATCGCCAGCAGAATTTCCGCTTTGGCTTTTGCGTTGCCGCGCAGCCAGATCTCGTCGTGATACAGCCAATGCGCCAGGGCGCTCTCCAGCGCCGCCTCCAGCCCCTGCTCCACGCTGGCCTTCGCCGCCACCGGCAGCACCGCCAGCCGGGTCACCGGACGCTCATTGTTACCTTGCGCCAGATGATACCCGCGCGCGGCTTTGCTCAGGCTCCCCTGACGCAGGACGCCGCTCTCCAGCAAACGATGCGCGAGGCGTAGCAGATCGGCGGTCTCCCCGGCGAGCAGCTCCAGCTCCAGTTCGCAGATCGGCTCCTGATGTTCGCCCGCCTTTACTTCGCCGCGATCGAGGGCAATCTCAATCTCACTCTTTCCTTCCTGGATCACCCAGCGTTCACGGGCAAAATCGGTGCTGAACAGCGGCTGGACATGCTCCGCCAGCGCGGCCGGAAGTTCCCCTTGCGGCCAGACCTCCGCCGGCAGGCGCTCAAGCGCCAGCTCCGGTTTATCCAGTGGAATATTATATTCCGGGCGCTGGTGCAGGCCGCCGACCACCCGACCGGCGATTTTCAGCGTCATCTCATAACGCCCCTGATCGCCGCGGATGCGCAGCCCCATATCGTGACGACGCAGCCAGTTATCGGCGGTTTCGTAATAAATGTTCAGCAACTGGCCCGCGGGCGTATGTTTCGCCTCGAGCGCATTGAGCTGCTCGCGCAGCGTCTCTACCCCATCCTGAGCGACGATAAACTTGAGTTCGATTTCTTGAGCCATGACTGAATTCTTCCGCTTCTGTGCTGCGCCGACAAATTGCGGCGAACTTACGACAATATTTTTTGTCAGTAGATAGTATTTTGCGGTGAATCGCCATGCAACGCGCTTTTTGCCGGGCCACCTCCTGGATGATTCCGATTGTGGCGGAAAACTTTGCGTCGCTCTGGCGATGCCTCTACTATCGTTCCACTTTTTATGACCAAACGATGACCTGATGCCAAAATTACGCCTGATTACTTTTACTTTGCTCGCGCTTAGCGCCGCCACGGCGGTTCACGCAGAAGAAAAGCGCTACGTTTCCGATGAGCTGAACACCTGGGTTCGCAGCGGCCCGGGCGATAATTATCGTCTGGTCGGCACCATCAACGCCGGGGAAGAAGTGTCGGTACTGCAAACGAACGACAGCACCAGTTACGCGCAGATCCGCGACGCCAATGGGCGTACTGCCTGGATCCCGCTGAAAGAGCTGAGCAACGAGCCCAGCCTGCGCACCCGCGTCCCGGATCTGGAAAACCAGGTCAAAACGCTGACCGATAAGCTGAATAACATCGATGCCACCTGGAACCAGCGCACGGCGGATATGCAGAAGAAAGTCGCCGGCAGCGACAGCGTGATTAACGCGCTGAAGGACGAGAACCAAAAGTTGAAAAACGAGCTGGTTGTCGCGCAGAAGAAGGTGAATGCGGCAAATCTGCAGCTTGATGATAAACAGCGCACCATTATCATGCAGTGGTTTATGTACGGCGGCGGTGTGCTGGGCGTCGGTCTGCTGCTCGGTCTGGTGCTGCCGCATCTGGTGCCAAGCCGCAAACGTAAAGACCGGTGGATGAACTAATTCGTCTTCTCTGCCAGACTTACGTATCATCTTGCGAAAAACGGATACGGGAGAATCAGGCGTGAAGAGTTATCTGGTCGGTGGCGCGGTGCGTGACGCGCTGTTAGGGCTGCCGGTCAAAGACCGAGACTGGGTGGTGGTGGGCGCCACCCCGCAACAGATGCTAGACGCGGGCTATCAACAGGTAGGCCGCGATTTTCCCGTGTTCCTCCATCCGCAAAGCCGGGAAGAGTATGCCCTGGCCCGCACCGAGCGTAAATCCGGCGCGGGCTATACCGGTTTTACCTGCTATGCCGCCCCGGACGTCACCCTCGAAGCCGATCTGCTGCGCCGCGACCTGACGGTCAATGCCCTCGCCCAGGATGCCGACGGCGCAATTATCGACCCCTACGGCGGACAGAACGATCTCCGTCAGCGCCTGCTGCGCCATGTCTCTCCCGCGTTTAGTGAAGATCCGCTGCGCGTGCTGCGCGTCGCGCGTTTTGCCGCCCGCTACGCCCACCTCGGTTTTCGCATTGCCGAAGAGACCCAGGCCCTGATGGCCGCGATGGTTGAGGCCGGCGAGCTGGCGCATTTAACGCCGGAGCGGGTGTGGAAAGAGACGGAAAGCGCATTAACTACTCGCAACCCGCAGGTCTTTTTCCAGACGCTGCGCGACTGTCAGGCCCTCAAGGTGCTGTTCCCGGAGATTGACGCCCTGTACGGCGTGCCGGCCCCGGCGAAATGGCATCCGGAAATCGATACCGGCCTGCACACCCTGATGACCGTCACGATGGCCGCGATGCTGTCGCCGGATGTCGACGTACGTTTCGCCACCCTGTGCCATGACCTCGGCAAAGGACTGACGCCGAAGGCGCTCTGGCCGCGTCACCACGGCCATGGTCCAGCGGGAGTCAAGCTGGTGGAGCAGCTCTGCGCGCGTCTGCGGGTGCCGAACGATATCCGCGATCTCGCGAAACTGGTGGCGGAGTACCATGACCTAATCCACACCCTGCCGATTCTGCAGCCGAAAACCCTCGTCAAACTCTTCGACAACATTGACGCGTGGCGCAAACCGCAGCGCGTGCAGCAGATCGCGCTCACCAGCGAAGCCGACGTCCGCGGACGCACCGGTTTCGAGGCCAGCGATTACCCGCAGGGGCGCCTGCTGCTGGAGGCCTGGGAAGTGGCGCAGTCGGTCTCCACTAAAGAGGTCGTGGCGGCGGGCTTTAAAGGGGCGGAAATTCGCGAGGAGCTGACGCGGCGGAGAATTGCGGCGGTAGCGCAGTGGAAGGAACAGCGTTGCCCCCAGCCGCAAGGCTGAGGGCGCAGGCCTTAGAAGAAGACCACGTACACCGCTGCCGCGACGATAAAGCGGTAGATAGCGAACGGAATGAACGAGATCCGTTTGATCAGCTGCAGGAAGGTTTTAATCGCAATCAGCGCCACGATAAACGCCATCACGAAGCCGACGGCGAACATCGGGACATCGCCCATGTTCAGGAAGCCGATGCTCTTGTAGACGTCCAGCACGGTGGCGCCCATCATCATCGGTACCGCCAGCAGGAAAGAGAACTCCGAGGCCGCATAGCGGCTGACGCCCATCAGCATGCCGCCGGAGATAGTCGCCCCCGAGCGGGAGAAACCTGGCCACAGCGCCAGGCACTGAAAGCAGCCGATGACGAACGCCTGACGATAGGTCATATCGTCAATCCCGACCGCGCGCGGCTGTTTCGGCTTCAGCACTTCCGCTGCAATCAGCAATACGCCGCCGACAATCAGGGCGTACATCACGTTCACCGGGTTAAACAAGGACTTAATGGTGTCATGGAAAATCAGCCCCATCACCACCGCGGGGATCATGCCGAGAAGGATATGGATAAGCGACAAACGGCCGCTGCCCTGGCCTTCATGCGCCGGCGGTTTCCCGAAATGGATGCCGATCAGGCCGAACAGGCGACGCCAGAACATCACCACCACGGCGAGTATCGAACCTAACTGAATCACCACTTCAAAGGTATTTGCGGTATCACCTTCAAACCCCAGCAGGTGACCAACAATAATCATATGACCGGTACTGGAAACAGGTAAAAACTCTGTCAAACCCTCAACCACACCCAATATTGCCGCCACCAGCAGCGAGTGTATATCGCTCATCCAATTAAACCCTTTAAAAAAGTAAAATGAAAAAAACCAGGAACACGGTATCGTTCAACAGGCACAACCCGGCTGCCAGAGCGCGCGTAATCCGCAGCGTACAGGAAGTACACACGGATTCGTCCACCGTTCTGGAAGGACATCGCCAGTAAAATTGCCTGATGACCGGATGCTATGACCGGTATAAACGCAATTTGTTTAACAAGTATGACCTGAAAAGTTTTGTTTCAGATTAAGGCCACGTTCAATAATCACCCCGACGTTTGCCGCGCGAGCCACGGCGCCAGGTTTGCTGACTTTTATGCGCACCCATGGCGACTGGAATGTTTCCAGCAGCAGGTCGGCCACCTCTTCCGCCACCCGCTCCACTAACGCAAATTTTCCCCCCTCCACATGCGCGATCACGCGCTCGCTGATATCAGCATAGCTGAGGCAATCGCTGACATCATCGCTGGCGGCCGCCTTGCGGTTATCCCATGCAATTTCGATATCGAACACCAGCTTCTGCTCGATGGTCTGTTCCCAGTCGTAAACACCAATAGTGGTGATTACCGAAAGTTGCTCTATAAATACAATATCCATCACGCCCTGCCTGCTTTTTAGCTAAACCGGATACCACTTCCGGCGAATTATGCGTATTATCCACAGATGCAGAGAATACAACGACATTTTCAAAACGGAACAGCGTTATGAGTGCAATCGCGCCTGGACTGGTACTCCTCGCCTACCTCTGCGGCTCCATTTCCAGCGCCATTCTGGTATGTCGCCTTGCTGGCCTGCCCGACCCACGCGACAGCGGCTCAGGCAACCCCGGGGCCACTAACGTACTACGAATTGGCGGAAAAGGGGCGGCCGTAGCGGTACTTATTTTTGATGTGCTGAAGGGCATGCTCCCGGTGTGGGGCGCCTGGGCGCTGGGCCTTACGCCGTTCTGGCTGGGGTTAGTGGCGATTGCCGCCTGCGTGGGCCATATCTGGCCAGTCTTCTTTCATTTCCGCGGCGGTAAAGGCGTCGCCACGGCCTTCGGCGCTATCGCCCCCATCGGGCTCGATCTGACCGGGGTGATGGCCGGGACCTGGCTGCTGACCATCCTGCTCAGCGGCTACTCTTCCCTGGGCGCTATCGTCAGCGCGCTGATCGCCCCGTTCTACGTCTGGTGGTTCAAACCGCAGTACACCTTTCCGGTGTCGATGCTCTCCTGCCTGATCCTCCTGCGCCATCACGACAACATTCAGCGTCTGTGGCGCCGCCAGGAGAGCAAAATCTGGACCCGCGTGAAGAAGAAAAAAACGCCAGAGCAGAAGTAATCTCCCCTCCCGGCTCCGCCAGCCGGGGAACTCCCCTGCGCTAATCGCGCCTTTCATCCGCCCTTTTACGCTTCCTCGCCATCAAAGGCGATCATCGCCACATCCTCCTTTTGTAACAATACGTTAGCAGCATGGAAAGGCAAAAGTTGCGCTGGCGGCTGGCGGCGCGGCGCAACCCGATCCGCCGCCTTTTCCGCCGCGCCCAGGCTGCGGATCAGGATATTGACGGCAAAGATTATCCGGGTGAATAATCCGGAGCGGTTATGCCGCTTTCCCCTCGCGCCCGTCGCGACGCTCCGGGTTACGGATGACATAAGCGTTTCGTATGACCGGGATAAACTCCCGCCGATCAATACTCATTGCTGCTGTTTTATCTTGATTTTGCAGGGGCGCAACATTGCACGGCACCGTGTTACCACCACTCAAAAAAGGCTGGCAGGCCACGCTGGATCTCCGCTTTCAGCAGGCCGGCGGCAAGACCGTTCTCGCCAGCGCCCAACACGTCGGCCCGCTGACCGTCCAGCGCCCGTTTTACCCGGAAGAAGAGACCTGTCACCTCTATCTGCTTCACCCGCCCGGCGGCATCGTCGGCGGTGATGAGCTGACAATTAGCGCGCACCTTGCCCCCGGCTGCCATACGCTGATAACCATGCCTGGCGCCAGCAAGTTTTACCGCAGCAGCGGCGCGCAAGCGCTAGTTCGCCAGCAGTTGACCCTTGCCCCGCAGGCGACCCTGGAGTGGCTCCCGCAGGATGCCATCTTCTTTCCCGGGGCGAATGCCCGGCTGTTCACTACCTTTCATCTTTGCGCCTCCAGCAGGCTGCTGGCCTGGGATCTGCTCTGCCTTGGCCGCCCGGTGATTGGCGAAACCTTCAGCCACGGCACCCTCAGCAACCGGCTGGAAGTGTGGGTGGATGAGATACCGCTGCTGGTTGAGCGCCTGCACCTGCAGGAGGGAGAGCTGTCCAGC
>ERZ773204.1715-NODE-1715-length-16528-cov-7.967098_pt1 | contig 16528 bp, 15 predicted proteins | sample MGYA00581007_ERZ773204 | MGnify/ENA primary metagenome ERZ773204 (study PRJEB29015, sample SAMEA2737757) | human gut metagenome | biome: human gut; feature: human-associated habitat; material: faeces | place: China | collected 2012 ... | reverse complement strand
CTTGAACTGTCGTTCAAGAAGCGTCCCTCGCTTTCAGCTCGGTCAATCACAATTTCCTGAATCTGTTGTAGGTTTTCCACACAATATATCCCCTGCTGGCGCTCCCTAGTAGATAATCCCATTTCAATCATATGCGAAAGCAGCATCTTAAGACCATCATAATATCCATTAAGATTATATATAATACATGGTGTATCCATCTGCTTTAATGATACCTTTGACATAACTTCTGCAATCTCCTCAAGAGTGCCTGTTCCTCCCGGAAATGCAATAAATACATCTCCAAGCTCTATCATCTTATTTTTTCTTTCAGTCATATCATTTGTTACTATTAATTGTGTAAGACCATCATGCTGAATCTCTTCGTCTACAAAAAACTTCGGTTCAACTCCTATAACTTCTCCGCCTGCATTTAACACGCTATCTGCTATAAGTCCCATAAGACCGGATTTTGAACCTCCATATATAAGTGTATTGCCACTTTCCCCAATCCACGCTCCAAGCTCTTTGACTGCATCTGCAATCATTTTATCATTACTCTCAAATGCACCAAGATATACTGTAATATTCATAATAATCTCCATTTCTGAACAACTTTTGTTGCGAAGAAAATTTCGCACAGGCGATTTTTCTTCTGCCATAAAAGGCTATTTGTTCTGCCCAGAAACAAATAGCCATATACAAAACAACAGGCCTATTTATAAAATTGTAAAAATCAACCTGTCCGTCTGATGTTTTATATCAACTAAGACCTGATTATATCTTAATTCCACTTTCTATACTTAAAATAAATCCAGCATATTATCAAGATACAACTTCTCCCTTACATGTATCTGATACTGCGGCTTCGTCATATAATACAGGAGAAATTCCAGAATCAATGCACTGCCAAGACCTCTCCCTTCTATTTTAAAATTAGAAAATCCCATTGGAATATATGTATTTTTAATATCTTCAATCCCAATAAAACCGGGATTATCCATAGCATTGGAAAACATATATCCCTGCTTGGCATCCGGCGCTGTACAGATATGTTCAGGACAATCCTCATAAAGGTTTCTTCTGCTCACAGCTTCATAACAGCTCTTTCTATCCTTACATCCATACCAGCAACATTCGTTACACAAAAATTCTATTTTATCCTTCTCCTGCTGTGAAAATGTATCCAGTTTATCGAAAGCTTTATTTAATCTGAAATCTGGAACAACATATCGGAAAGCTTCATTCCTGACCTCTTCCTTTAACTGTGCAAAATCTGTAAGAACCTTAGTAGTTGAAGATATATAATATAATCCCGGATAATGCTTTTTAAGATATTCCAATAATATATCTGAATGTACAATAACTCCATTCTGTACTTGTGTATTCTGCTCAAATAATCTGCATAACCTGTTACATCTCTTATCTGCCAGATGCTCTATTGTAAGCAGTGAATTACTAAATGTAAGCCTTGCTGATATTTTATATCTGTTCATTAATCTAAGCACTTCATCAGCTTCACAATCACCTCCGCCAACACGTCCACCACCCCATATGCAGTCAGCAGGTGCACCATATATTGAGCCTATATCACACCAATCGTAAAAATACTCTCTATGCTCATAAAATAATGGTAAGAATTCTTTATATAATTCATAAAATTCAAATAATCCCGGAAGATGATAATATGCTGCTTTTGTCTTTAATTCTTTCATATATCTGATATCTCTTATTCTAAATCTTATATAGTAACTGTATATTCAAAATATTTTCTGCCATTTTCATATACCGCCCCTATCTTTTCATAAAAGCTTATAGCAGATTCATTCCAGTCAAGGCAGCTCCATTCTATTTTTGAATATCCTTCTTTTAATACCCTGTCCACTATACATTCAAAAAATTTCATTCCATATCCCATTTTACGATATTCCTTTTGGATAAAAAAATCTTCCAAATGTACATTTCCATTTGCTGAAAATGAAGCAAATACCGGATAATAAATAGCATAACCTATTGTAATCCCATCACTTTCTGCAATCAGTGCTGTAGCAATGTGTCTGTAAAATAACCAGTTTTTTAACATATCAACAGACCCTGTTACATCAAATGGTCTCTTCTCATGTAACGCCAGTCCCTTAATCATATCATGTAATATATATACATCATCTTCACCGGCTTCCCTGACCAATATTTTTTCAGTTTCCATACCAGACTCCATTTCTAACTATAAACCTACTATAAAAAAGCTACGAAAATTTTAATATTTACTTTCAAATCATCTATTTCATATTTCTTCTGATATTTTCCAATTCTTCATCAACCGATGATGTCGTAATATCATCATCTTTATTATTTCTTTTCTTTGGTGAATCTTTTTTACCTGAACCGCCTGCAAATAAAACTTTTCCTGTAAATCCTGCTCCGCCAAATATTAATACCAGTATAACTATCCACTCAAATAATGACATATGTGTAAGATATATATTAGTTGTTAATATTACTGATGTGATTATAAGTATTACACTAAGCACAGTAAATACCTTAGATGCAAACGAACCATCTGAGGCAAACATCCACACTATTCCAGCTATAAATGGTATCATTATAAGGCCTGAACTTACCCTTATTCCCCCAAGATACATTGCTCCAAACCAGCCTGATGTTACCACAACCTTCTGTGAAAAAATAAACAAACCAACCGTAAGCATAACAATTCCGGCGACAAACTGCATTAATTCATTCTTTGGATTTTTCAATTTTTATTTCCCTCCTGTGTGTTTTAATTCCTGTATTCATCATATACAGTTATATGTTATAATTATATAATATCAGGAAGTTATTTACTATATTAATTTGTAATTTATTGAAAATGAGGATATATATGACCATTTTTTATCGAATGTCAGAACTTATAAAAAAAGATATTATTAAATATTCACCACTTATTATACCAATAGGAACAGCATGTATTATAAATAAATTTATATTTAAAAAAATATGCCCATTTGCCATATTTACAGGACTGCCTTGTCCGGGCTGTGGTATTACCCGCGCATTTATATATTTTATAAAATTACAATGGAGACAGGCATTTTCAATGAATCCATGCATATTTATATGGATACCTGTTCTTATTATATTATTTATTAACAGATACCTGCTATATTCTGTGATTTCTCCACAAATAATCAACAGAATACTGGTTATCTGCGGAATAATATCTGTCATTATCTATATCATAAGAATGTTTACCCTGTATCCTGATATTGAACCTATGGCCTACTATCACCAGAATATATTACATATACTCATAAGTTTATAAATACCTGTACATTTACTTATATAAGCAAAATGCTCTTTTTATCCATTAAAAAAGCCGTATTAATAAAATATTTAATATAGATATTCAAACAGAATATTAAATACATACTCACTAATGCTTTTGTATTATCTATAACTCTGCTATTCTATATCTTATATTTTATTAATACGACATTTCCTGATAATTGGATAACTATGCTTTTTTCTTATTAAATGCAAACATTACAATTCCAAATAATATTATAAATATTGAAATAAACTGCGATGTTGACATAAAACCTATCTCACCGCGGTAATCATTCCTTAAAAATTCTATTATAAATCTTCCTGTTCCATAAAGAATCATATATAATTCCCCAATGTTACCTGATTGCAGCCTGTTTTTTAACTTTATAGCAACAATAATAAGAATAATGGCTATTAAAAAATCTCCTGCCGATGATATAAGCTGTGTTGGAATCAGTGGAACTCCTCCAGGAGCAAAATGTCCATCTGTAGGAAATACCACTCCATACCATGCATCTGTTTCCCGTCCATAACAACAGCCTGCAAGAAAACAGCCTATTCGTCCAAAGCCCTGTGCTATAGCAATTTCCGGCATAACAATGTCAAAATAATCAAGGAATTTAAGTTTCTTAATTCTGCAATAAATGTAAGCTGCTGCAACACCTGCAATTATTCCGCCATATACTACAAAACCGGATGAACCAAGCACAGCTATTGGATCTTTTATAAATTCATCAAAGCTTACTATTATATATAAAAGCTTTGCTCCTAAAAAACCACATACACCTGCAATAATTGCAATATCAATTACGGCATCTTCCTTTAATCCATTCTTCTTTGCCCTGTATTCTGCAACAAGCATAGCAATGATAAATCCTATTGCAATAAGTGTTCCATAACCATGAACCTTAAAGCCTCCTATTGTAAACAATGTTTCTTTCATTTTTTATTATAAATTTTCCTTTCCTGATACAGTACACCCGGTATTTATCAGTTTAATGCAAGTGTCTTTAATGCAAGTTCCATTCTTTCATCAAACTGACTGTAAAAATCACTATTAATATCATATGGTGTTGTATAAAATGTCTTTAATGTATACATAGTAAGTATACGAATCTGATCCTGTGTAAGCGGCTGCATTGCCCTTTGTATTTTTTTAATATATACATGCCATTTGGTAATAAATGAATTATATATCGCAAGGTCTGGCGTATCAAGCCATTTTTTTAATTTAATTTTAGTAAGATTGTCTTTCCTGCACTGTCCTGTCTGTAAAATATATTTAAAATGTTCATCGTCTTCCCAATACCTTCCAAGCGGAAAAAGCCTGCATATTCCCGGACGACTCATATGTATCTGACATCTTCTGTTTTCATCAAGAAATGAACAATCCTTTGTTGTATCATCCATCTTAAGATTAGGAAGAATTATTCCATCAACAACATTTAATTCTATTCTGCCATTAAGAAGCTCATCAAAGCTGCATTTAAACTGGGCTGTAAGCCTGTATATATCATATGGATCAAGAATTATCGTCTTTCCCATACCATGACAACATACGGATTTACAACCACGGCAGCTATTTGTATCTGCCTTAACCATATCATTTTCTGAATATAACTTACCATCTGAAATATCTTCCAGTGTACCTTCTCTTAACATACTAATCCTCATTCCTGCAGTTATTTAGTTTAAACTACATTTATTTATATTAACAGATTTTGTATAAATAAGAAAGCGCCAGAATCTGATATTTTTATATTAATCTCCATTTCTGAGTAACTTTTGCTGCGAAGAAGCCAAGAAAAATTAGCTCAGGCAATTTTTCTTCTGCCATCAGAGGCTATTTGTCCTGCGTGGAAACAAATAACCAGCTCATATGTGAGCTTTGAAATAACCGCATCAGCATTATTTTTCACACCAGTCCAATTATATATACATATATAGGCAGTGTTATTATACTAAGAACTGTTGATATTACAACAAGTCCTGCTGCATACTCCTGGTCTCTGTCATGCTCAATTGCAAACATTGTTGTTATAGCAGCTGCCGGACATGCCTCAAGGATAAGAGTTATCGTTGCAACAATTCCATTTATATTAAATATATAAAATACAAATAAGCTTATAACCGGAATAAGTAATAATCTTACAAATAACGCAAAACTGATATTTTTCTTTTTCAGCAGCTTTACAACACCCGCCTCTGCAATGGTTACACCTGTTATTATCATTGATAATGGTGTGGTCATTGCACCAACTGAATTAATTGGTTCTGCTATTACATCGGCTACAGGTATTCTAAAAAGGTAGATTATCAGACCAACAACGACTGCAATAATGGGCGGACATGTGATTAAATTCTTAAACAGCTTCTTATAAGACATTCTATCTGCAAAAAACACATATCCAACTGTCCATAATAAGATATTAAATACCGTAACATAGGAACTTGCATAAAGTATACCTTCTTCTCCAAACAATGCCCTAATTAACGGAAATCCCATATATGCAGCATTCGAAAAAGAACATGCAAACCTGAATATCCCTTTATGCTCTGTATCTACAAAATATGATGCAATAAGCGAAATAAATATTCCAAGTATACAAAGAACAATACTATAAATAAAAGATTTACCTATATTATCCAATATCTCATTATTAAACTTTCCCATATAAGAATTTATTATCATACATGGTACTACAAATCTTATAAGAATATCTGATAAAAGTTTCTTTCCGTCATTTTTAATAACACCTGTTTTTTGTAATATCACTCCACTGATAATAAGTATAAATAATTCAACCACCTGTTTAACAGTAATCAATGCCAGTTCCATACCACTCTACATTCCTCTCCCATTTAATTTATTCCATAAACATGAATGTCCAAAAAATCCTTATCTCTCCTCAACCCATTATTAAAAATATTTTTAAATGAAGTCAAATATATCTTTACAATTTTCCACCCGTCCATGAAATATATTTCATTGCATGAAGTATATAACATCATTTTAATGCTGTCAATAAATATTGCACATTCATTTTTATATATGCTTTATTTATATAATTCACAATACGGCTTATACCTTATAAAATACACCCGCTGCATAAATAAAAGCAGATAAATTACATTCCGGATTAATTATCCGGTATATATAATCTACCTGCTTATATTATAAATATTTTAGATTATAAAGAGACTGCTATAAATATTCCATATTATATATGATTTCATATGAATTATATACTAAAATATGTTACTGGTAATCTCTTATTAAGAACATAGGCTTAATTGCCATGACTTCATCATATTCTTCCTGTTCTACTGCAACACTTGAATTAAGCGCCTTAAGATCACTCTTTAAAACTTCAAGAGCTTTCTGTATTGTCTCTGCTTTTCCTTCTTCCATTATATCAATCATTCTCTTTAATACAACAGGATGTGCATACCATGCAGGAAGTGGAAAATCAGGATAATTCTGTATATAAGCTTCCATATCATTAACAGCCTTTTCCAGATTATCTTCTATATACTTCTTATTATTTCTTGATGTCGGAAGTACATTAGCACTTGAAAATAAGAATATTGCTGCAAGACCAAATAACAGAAAATACATTGCAAATCCGGCATGTGTAACAAGTGAATATATTCCATATATAAGTGAGCCGGCTCCAAGTAATGTAATACTTAACGCAACCCATTTATAAGCCGGATTACTTCTGTCATATACACGCTTCTTCTTTGCTCCCGAACTAAGTGCAATACCTAATTCTTCATTCCTGTTAAGATAATCCATACATTTCTTTAATACTTCAATATTCTGTATAGCTGTCTTAGATAATACTTTTGCTTTTCTGCCTGCCTTAATACGTTCTTTTTCTTTAAGACGTTTTTCAGCCTCCGCACTGTGAAGTCTGATATAAGGATGTGTCTGTTTTAAATATGCAAGTAAAGAATCAACATTTTCCTCAAACTTAAAATTACACTGTCTTTCTTCGCCATTATCATATTCAACTACAAGATATGGAATTGTTGCAAATAATCCCTTTCCTGTAAAACCACCCTTACTCATGGCAACTCTTTTATATACTCTTTTAACAGAAGAGAGTGGTATGTAATATACTCTGTCAAAGTAAAAGCTGTTAAGATAGATAGCTTTCTCACCCACACCGCATGGTCCGAATCTTTTACAATTCTTCTTATCCTTTATCAGTTCTTCCTTATCTAGCGATACATTTCCCAAACAACGTGGTTTAAATAACATACAAACCAGCTCCCTTCTGTTATAAAATTCAAGTAAATCTACTTAGCCTCTTTAGGCTGCTTTTTTGTAGCATACATAAATATTCCGAAGAATATGGCTGCTATAATGATACCTGCCGGATATGCAACCTTTGTACCAAGATTGAGACATTCTTTTGCATAGAAGAAATAAGTCATTGAAACAGCACTCATAAATGTTGCCGGAACTGCTGTAATCCAGTAATTCTTCTTTTCTCTGAATAAGAACATACTTGCTGTCCACAATACTATCATAGCAAGTGTCTGGTTAGTCCAGCTGAAGTATCTCCATACAATTGTATAATCAAGATGTCCTACTAATGCACCAACTGCAAGTAATGGTACACAAAGCATTAATCTCTTAGTAAACTTAGACTGGTCTACCTTGAACCAGTCAGCAAGAACAAGTCTTGCACTTCTGAAAGCTGTATCACCTGATGTAATAGGACAAACAATAACACCTATCATGGCAAGTGCTATACCAACACCACCCATTGTCTTAGAACATACATCATAGATAGCTGCTGACTGGCCATTTGCAAGAATTGCACTTAAGCCTGTGCTTAAACCATCTGTTACAGCGTAGATTGAACAACCTGCTGCTGCCCATATTAAAGCAATAACACCTTCTGCTACCATCGCACCATAGAATACGAAATGTCCCTGTTTCTCAGACTTCATACAACGAGCCATAAGTGGTGACTGTGTAGCATGGAAACCTGATATGGCACCACATGCAACTGTGATAAACATTACGCTCCATATTGGAGTTCCCTTTGGATGCATGTTAGTAAAGTGTGACCAGATTTCAGGAACCTGATATTCTGAATGTGTAAATATACCAATAATAACACCAAGTGCCATGATTATAAGACATATACCAAATAATGGATAAATACGTCCGATAATCTTATCGATTGATATAAATGTTGCTATGAAATAGTATGCAAGAATTATCCAAAGCCAGAATTCTGTACTTGTTAAAATTCCTGATACATTACCGTTCTTAAATAATGTTACAATAAGACCGGCAGGTCCAACTGCAAATACAGTACCAACCATTACAAGAAGTACAACACTGAATACTCTCATTACATTCTTCATAAAGCCGCCAAGATAGATACCACAGACTTCTGAAATAGAAGCACCATCGTTTCTTTCTGAAAGCATACCTGAAAAGTAATCATGTACACCACCTGCAAATATTGTACCAAATGTAATCCATAAGAATACTACAGGTCCCCATAAAGCACCCTGCATGGCACCAAAGATAGGTCCCAGACCTGCAATATTAAGAAGCTGAACTAAGAAGAGCTTCCATTGAGGCATTATAACGTAGTCAACACCATCATTAATTCTAACAGCCGGTGTCTCTCTGTCATCCGGTGCGAATGTATTCTCTACAACCTTACCATAGACAAAGTAACCGCCAATTAACAATAATAAACAAATGAAAAAACTTAACATAGTCTTTCCCTCCTTTACCTTCTTATTCAATTGTTTACAGTACTGTTTCATTAACTTCATTATATATCTTTTTTATTAAAATTCAACAAATTTCTGCAAAAAATTACACCGAAAATATTAACATTTTTTTGTGAAATATTCATAATTTTTATTTTATTTTAATATTATAATTTATCCATTTTAAATAGTTATATATGCATATAAAAGCATAAAATACAACTTTTAAGCACTATTTTACTATAACATCCAGGCAGTAACCTATATAAAACATTCCTAAAAAAGTTTCTGATTTTTTATATCTGACAGTTTCGTAAATTTTATTGACTACTAAAATATAACTACATTATAATTTATATATTAATATCAGGCTGATTACCTGCTTATGCTAATTTTACCAATGAAGAATATGATATAATAAAAAGACATAGCTTAATAACATTTAAAGCACCTGTCCAGATGCCGGCAGAAGGGAGATTATACATGATTACAATAAGCTTATGCATGATAGTTAAAAATGAAGAAAAGATATTACAAAGATGCCTTGATTCCTACAAAGATATCTGTGATGAAATAATAATTGTTGATACAGGCTCTACTGACTCAACTGTGTCAATTGCCCAAAAATATACCGACAATATCTATCACTTTGAATGGTGTAATGATTTTGCCGCCGCAAGGAATTATGCATTTGACAAAGCAACATGTGATTATATATTTTCAGCCGATGCTGACGAAGTTCTTGACCATGATAACTTCCTTAAATTATTAAGACTAAAAAATACAATGGATAATGACATTGATATTGTACAGATGAAGTATGTCAACAGTGATGATTATAATACCGTATATAATTGTAAAAAGGAATATCGTCCGAAATTATTTAAACGTATAAGACATTTCACATGGATATCTCCTATCCATGAAACAATACGTCTTAATCCGGTTGTTTATGACAGTGATATCGAGATTCTTCATATGCCGGAAAATATTCACAGCAAACGTGATTTTTCAACATTTATCAATGCAATTAACAACGGGGAAGTTCTCGCCGACTATGTAATTATAATGCTGTGCAAGGAACTTTTTATATCTGGCGGGGATGAGGATTTTATTAATTTTAAAGATATTTTTGAAAATGTCCTTGTGGTTCAAAATCATTCCGATGAATGTATGGAAAATATTTCCTGTGTCCTTGCAAGAATATATCGTCTGATTAATGATTATAACAGCTTCTTTAAAATCTGCCTTAAGAATATTGCCGTTACACCATGTTCAGAAATATGTATGGAGCTTGGACTCTATTTTAAAAATATAAAAGATTATGATGAAGCCGTACTATGGTTTATCAATGCTTCAAGTGAAACAAGTCCGGTAATTGAAGCAAGAGCCGGCGGCGATAAACCTCTTTATGAAATCTCCGAATGTTACAGCCTTGCAGCCGCACAGGCACAGGCTGATGGTAATACCTGTCTTAGTGAGCTTTATATGAATAACAGTCTTGACTATGAAAGACAGGCTAAGGAATGGGTTATGCCGGAAGAATTATGATTGTCTGTCAGAGATGTTTTTATCTAATTTCTTTCTAATTAGATATTTAAAACATCTCTATTTTTGTTTTAAATTGCTTTCTTAATGTGTATAAATATGTATGAGCTTTATATATATTATTAGTATTTTTATTATATTATATATTGACTTGTTTTTATCAAAAGTTTATTATATTAATAGAATATGATTATATTTTATTAATATATAGAGAGGCTTTTATTATTGTACAATACGAATATCCAGAATAACGAACGTATTAAAAAAGAAATCCGTTCGTTGAATCTTACCAATGATTTTTTTCTTAGCGTTGCTCTTGAAGACAAAGCTGCATGTGAATACGTCTTAAGAATACTAATGAACAGTCCAGATTTAAAAATAAAAGAAGTTAAGACACAGTACAGTATAAGGCAGATTGGCACACACTCTGTTGTACTTGACATTCTTGCAGAAGATTCTTCGCATAAAATATACGAAATAGAAATCCAGACTGGTGATAAAAAAGGACATATAAGACGTGTAAGATATATTACTTCAAGCATAGATACGTCATTTCTTAATAAAGGTAATGATTATACACAGTTACCTGAACTTCATATATTTTACATAACTACTTTCGATATTGCTAATGCAAATCAAACTGTATATGATATAATAAGAACAGATAAAATAAAGTCGATTGAATTTGACAATGGTGTACATGAACATTACATTAATACTGTAGTTGATGACGAAAGTCCTATTGCAGCACTAATGAATTATTTTAAAAATACAGACAGTAATGATACTGCGCATGGCGTATTATCAGAGCGCGTAAAATATCTAAAAGAAAGTGAAGGAGGTACATCATATATGTGTGAATTTATAGAAAAGTTTCGTGAAGAAGGACGAAGCGAGGGACTAAGTGAAGGATTAAACCGTGGAATTACACAAGGACGACAATTATCAAAAATATCCACAATAAGAAAAATGTATATTAAAAATATGAATTTCAATCAGATAAGCGACGTGCTTGATGATGATAATGAAGTAAAAATAATATATGACATCATTGTTAATGCACCGGATAAAGATGATGAGTGGGTGTATAACAGGCTTGTGGAGGCTGAGAAATAATAATTACAAATTGAACCGATTATATTATAATTATATCAAATATAATTATAATATAATCATGGTCTTAATCAAACAGTCAAAGATATAATAATTATTATAACAATAATAAAGAAATGGAGGTTTAATGGAAAAAAGAGAAAACTATATTTCCAGTGAGATTGATTCTGCTGATACTAAGGCCCAGTATGATGAACATGTACGCAAAATGCTTAAAGACAAAGATGTACTTGCATTTATATTAAAATATTCTGTCAGGGAATTTGCAGACTATACTATTGAAGAAGCAAAAGCTGCCATCGATGGTGAACCTGAAATTGCAGCACATAAAGTACGTCCAAATGCTGTTGAAACTTTGGAAAACGAAAGCAATATTCCCGGTGAGGGCAAGATGTATTTTGATATAATATTTTATGCTAAGACAAAAGATGCCATCAGGCAGAAGCTGTATATCAATATTGAAGCACAGAAGTCATTTTATCCCGGTTATGACCTTGTTACAAGAGGTATTATCTATCCTGCAAGGCTTATCTCACAGCAGATGGATGTTGAATTTACAGCAGATAACTACGATGGCGTCAAGAAAGTATACTCCATATGGATATGCATGAATACACCAGACAAAAAACGTTCCTACGAAAAAGTATCAGATACAATTGTTGAATATTCAATAAAACCAACAATTGTATATCCTTCTGACGGAAAGCCTGATAGAATTGCAACAGGACGGTACGATTTAATGTCCACGATATTTATTAATCTTAACTCAGAAAAGACTATTAAATCCAAGAATACTTTAATTAGCATGCTTTCAACTTTACTGTCAAATAATATCAAACCGTCAGAAAAGAAAAAGCTGCTACAAAAAGATTATGGTATATCAATGTCACATGAATTAGAAAGTGAGGTGAGTTCCATGTGCAATTTAAGTGAAGCAATTGAAGAAAAAGCAATTGAACAGGGCATTGAACAAGGTATTGAACGCGGTATCAAACAAGGCATTGAACAGGGCATTGAACAGGGAAAATCTGTAACTATTTATGACCTTGTACAAACAGAAGTTATTCCACCGGCTGTCGGAGCTGAAAAACTTGGTATTACTGTTGAACAGTTAAGAAAGGACATGGAAGCTGCCGGATTCCATATCAATGAATAAATATCAATAATCTAAAATCTGACATGGACTACTGCCACTACATCATATTGACAATTGTAATGGTAGTGTTGTTAGATTACAAATAAAAACATCGTAGTATAGCTTATGTCATCAGACATACTTAATATACTACGATGTTTTTTATTCATATATGTATATGAACTAATCAATTATTCAATAGCTTTTACAGCAATACTGCTGATTATCTCAATTAATATATATGTTATACCGCATACCGTATGCTACATATCATATATCATATTACTGGAGAAGTGAAAGAACACCCTGATTAGACTGGTTAGCCTGTGCGAGCATTGACTGACCTGCCTGCATAAGAATGTTATTCTTGCTGTATTCAACCATTTCCTTAGCCATATCTGTATCACGGATACGAGATTCAGCAGTCTGTGTATTCTCAGCAGCTGTGTCAAGGTTGTTGATTGTATGCTCAAGTCTGTTCTGAACAGCACCTAACTGGCTTCTCTGTGCAGATACTTTCTTAATAGCTGCGTCAATCGTTGTTGTGGCTGTAGATGCCTTTGTCTGTGTTGATAAATCAATCTTTCCAGCTCCAACTCCAAGTGATTCAGCACTCATGTTATCAATACCAAAGTTCATTGTCTGGCCCTCATTAGCTCCAATCTGGAGTGTAATACCACCATTGGCAGCTGTCTTTGTTGATGCTGCATCAAGACCAAGATTCTTAACAACTTCTTCACCACCAAAATCTGATAATGATACAGAGCCACTTTCACTTGTTATTGAAAGTCTTCCATCCTTTGTAACACTTACAACAACATCCTTAATCTTATCATCTTCATCTCTTGCTGCAACAGTATTTGTATTATAATCTGCAATTGCAGCATTAATCTGATCCTGGAGATTTTTTGCAACTGTTGACATATCATCACTATTAGCAACTGCTTTTGACTTTGCTACTAACTTCTGACCATTAATCTCAACATAGAAAGCTTTATCCGCTGCTATAGCTTCGCCATTATACTTTGTTGTACCGGCTGCTGCCAAATCTGTGTTTGCTGTATCAAATGTTTTTACAAACACGCCATTTGCATCTGATGTACCATAAGTATGGTTAGCATTATCATCTGTTTTTATTACAGAATCAATTCCTGTACTGCCTGAAGTAATTTTAAAACCTGTTGTACCTGATGCTGACACAGATACATGTTCTACTGATAAACCACTCTCATCAATTGCATTATTAATAGTCTTCTCAAATATTTCTGCTGCTTTTTTAGATACTGTAGATGATGTATTGTTTGTCCAATCAACTTTCAATGCATTCTTATCATCTTCTGATAATTTTGAAAAATCAACAGCTACAACTGCGCCATCAATATTCATATATTCCTTACCAAATGTTACTGTTGCTCCACTTGCATCTCCTGCTGTAATAGTCGCAGTTGCTCCCTTTAACTTAGCAATTGAAGCTCCTGTTGTAACATTACCTGTAGAAGATACGCCCTTAGGTCCAGCCTGTGAACCATCAAGTAACTTCATTGTATTAAATTCTGTTGTATCAGAAATTCTTGTTAATTCATCCTGTAACTGCTTGATTTCATTATTAACAGCTTCTCTATCGTCATCTGTCTCAGTTCCGTTAGCTGCCTGTACTGAAAGCTCTCTCATTCTCTGTAAGATTGAGTGTGATTCATTTAACGCACCTTCTGCTGTCTGGATAAGTGAGATACCATCCTGGGCATTTGAAGAAGCCTTGCTAAGACCTCTTATCTGTCCTCTCATCTTTTCTGAAATAGAAAGACCTGCTGCATCATCGGCTGCTCTGTTAATCTTATATCCTGATGATAACTTTTCTGTTGACTTGCTAAGAGATGATGTTGTTACGTTCATCATTCTGTTCGCATTTGCTGCTGACATATTGTGCTGTACTACCATATTTTTGTACCTCCGTGTGTTTAAATTAAGAAAAACTCCGTTTTTCCCATCTTCCGCCCACAATATTGATTTTTGTCATTGTTAAATTAATATCAATATCATCTAAACCAATAACTGTAATCAGGGCTTTAATAATAAAATGTAATTAATCTATCCGAGGACTACAGCTTTAACAGCCTTATATTCCGTAATATAATTGCTTTTATAACATGTATACACATCTATAAGGCTTAACTTTTATCCTCTATAATAAGTAATCCCGTCACATGACACGTATTCCCGGGATGCAGATATATTCTTAAACCATGACAGGGTTATAATATATTTTCACTTACAATATGCTTTTTAATGCTGATACACATTACCGCTGTCATTATTACTGTAAATATCATCTATATCTCTACAGATTTAATAACAGCTCTGCTATCAGTTCATATCGAAGTTACTCATATATTGCCGGCTTAAAAATATCTGCTGACATGTCACTTTACCGGTTATACATTATTACCGCTGTTTTTACGCTTCTCACGCATAAGAATATCCACTATCTCTTTCTGAGCCTGCGGCGATATTCCTTTTTCTTTCTTATATACATCTGTGTGCTGTCCATATGCCTTTTTTACCGAGCTTCTTACAATATTTACCTCTCTCGGTGCATCTATTAAAAGATGTATATTATTGGCTGAACCTCCTGAGAATACGACCTTGATATCATCACCGATATCAATATATTCTCCCGGTTTTAATGTGAGTTTAAGCATCCTTTTTACCTCCATGTTTCCTTTTCTGAAATCTGTTATTTGTATCAGAAATATTCCCATATATGGATTTTTGTATTCATGTAATTCCATGAATATTGTCAATCCATTTTCGTATGTTATAAAATGCAACTTTTTATATTAAAATGTTGCATTTTGGAAATTATGGTATTTTAATTTTAATAAAGTGCCTTATTCTTCATATAAGGGAGGTGCTTTGATAATAAAATGTATTAATTTTATTTTGAGGAGGATGATATGATTACAGAACCAATACGGGACAAACGGGAACTAATGCTTTTTCTTAACTTTTACTCAAGAAAGAAACCAAATACGAGAAATCATTGTCTGATTGTATTTGGCTTAAACACAGCATTAAGAATCAGTGACATTCTTACATTAAAATGGGAAAATATATATGATTTTAATCGTAAGAAATTCAGAAAACGTGTTACAGTCAGGGAACAGAAGACAGGAAAAATTAATGCTGTACCTGTCAACAAAGAATTATTAGTCTGTATGCAGAAGCTGTTTATTGAAAATAAACCTTTAAAAACAGATTATATTTTTTCAAAATCAACTAACCACACTAAGCCTTTAAGCCGCTCGCAGGCTTACCGTATAGTCAAATATGCGGCACTTGAATGTCACCTTACAGGAAATATAGGCTGTCATTCACTTAGAAAAACATTTGGATTCTATGCATGGAAACAGGGAACACCGCCAGCTCTTCTTATGGATATATACAATCATTCATCATATAGTATAACCAAACGCTATCTTGGCATTACACAGGTTGAACGTGATGCTATATTTATGAGTATCCATTTTCCGGGTTGATATGATTATTACGCAATATTAAAAAATTTTTAAAAAAGTTAATTAAGGGGTTAAGTTATCTTTTTTTAGGACGATATAATAGGTATAAAATCGAGTAGGAGGGAAATTTAACTAAATTTCCCGACCTCTCACACCACCGTGC
>ERZ773204.1693-NODE-1693-length-16666-cov-3.821323_pt1 | contig 16666 bp, 9 predicted proteins | sample MGYA00581007_ERZ773204 | MGnify/ENA primary metagenome ERZ773204 (study PRJEB29015, sample SAMEA2737757) | human gut metagenome | biome: human gut; feature: human-associated habitat; material: faeces | place: China | collected 2012 ... | reverse complement strand
TGCTTCGGTGGTAGTCAGACCGCCGGGTTTGGTGAAAAGCACATCGGCAGCAGCCATAAAATCTGCAATTTTTTCAGTGTATCCCAGAATCTGAACACCTTCTTGTTTTCCAAATTCCGCAAGGAGGATTTTTTGCAGGCGACGGTTGTTTCCGCAGATTACAACAACATATTCTCCGGGCTTTCGGGTACGGAGCAGTTCGGCAACAAAGAGCTGAATCTTTCCAAATCCCATACTGCCGCTCATGATCAGATAAACCTGGGCATGCGTTGGAATCCCACAGCGTACGCGCGCTTTTTGTCTGTCAGATTGGTCAGAAAATGCCGGACGAACCGGAATCCCGTATGGTTTCAGACGTTCTCTGGGAATTCCTTTTGCTGTAAATTCGTCGATCAGTTCATAGTGAGGGATGATGTAGTAATCGCAGTCTGTCTCTTCCCAAAATGGAATACAGGTATAATCTGTTTCTACAGCCACGACTTTCTGGGACAATAGGTTCTTTTTCTTTATATAAGTCAGTGTCTGGGCGGGAAAAAGATGGGGCGTTACGATTACATCGTAATGGTGTGTATCCAGATAGCGCGTTAGCTTTTTGGCGAGAAGAGCATTGGCATAATAAACCGGAGAATGATGTCTGGCGGAACTGACAAGTCCGCCCAGTTTGTATAAACACTGAAAAAGGCGGGGAGCATGCCGGACAATATTGACATAGCTGTTCCCCACCAGTTTTGATACTCTGGGACTGGCAAGCATCATAATATCCAGCATATCTGCGGTATCATGATGCGATTCGATACACTCTTTGAGTGCCCTGCCGGCATAATTGTGTCCTTCTCCGGTATTGCAGGATAAAATCAGAACTTTCATAGTGAATCAGGACAGGAAGGAAGCAACGACTTCACTGACTAACTTTCCGTCGGCTTTTCCTTTGACTTTCGGCATCAGTTCTTTCATGATCTTGCCTTTTTCTTTTGCGGTCGGCGCATCCAGACCGAGAGAGGTAAGTACTTCTGAAACTACTGCTTTGATTTCCGCTTCATCCATCATCTTTGGAGCGTATTCTTCGAGGACTGCGAGACGGCTGTTGCATTCCGTGAGGATATCCGTGCGGTCTGCAGGTGTCATCTCAATGGTTTCTTTGAGCTGTTTAATCTCTTTTAAGATTACCTGTGTTTCCTCTTCTTCAGTCAGGTCTGCGCGTTTGTCGATCGCCTTGTTCTTCAATGCAGTGAGCAGTGCGGAAAGCGCATCCTTTCTTTCTTTATCTTTTGCTTTCATAGCAGCCATCATGGCGCTTCTTACTTCATCAATCTTACTCATCGTATTCACTCCTTAAAATTTCTTAAAATTCCGTTGTTTTCGGAATCTTCTTTGATTTTAACAGAATCAGGGAGGCTTTTCAATACTTGATGGAAAGACTGAACTGTGAAGGCTTATGTTAAGGTTATGCTAAGAACTTGTTAAAAAAGTGTAAAAGAATGTTGACCTGGAAAAATGCGGTGTGCTAGAATCAAAATTGTAAAATTTGCCAGAAAACGAGACTGCTGTGATACCATTTGCGGCAGTCTCGTTTCGAGCGAAAAAATAAAATACAAAAAGAGAAGAAAAAAGGAGAAAGATACAATGGGGATAACAGATATACTTTCCTTGCTGGGGGGACTTGCACTGTTTCTGTACGGAATGCATATGATGAGCAACGGCCTGGAAGCTGCTGCCGGAAACAGAATGAAGTCGATTTTGGAGAAGCTGACTTCCAACCGTATTAAAGGAGTTCTGGTTGGAGCTGTGATCACAGCCGTGATTCAGTCTTCTTCCGCAACCACAGTTATGCTGGTTGGATTTGTAAATTCCGGTCTGATGACATTAAGTCAGGCAGTCTGGGTAATCATGGGTGCAAATATCGGTACAACGATCACAGGTCAGTTGATCGCACTGGATATCTCGGCAATCGCTCCGATTTTTGCAATCGGCGGTGTAGCTGCGATGATGTTCATTAAAAATGAAAAGGTACATCATATCAGCGGGATTTTTTCCGGACTTGGAATTTTATTTATGGGAATGGCAATGATGGGAGATGCCATGGTTCCGCTTCAGGATTCACAGACATTTATCAACTTTATGACAACAGTTGAGAATCCGCTGGTAGGTATTCTGATCGGTGCGATTTTTACGGCGATCATTCAGTCATCATCTGCATCTGTCGGAATCCTGCAGGCGCTTGCGGCAACTGGAATGGTGCCGCTCTCCAGCGCAGTATACATTTTGTTTGGACAGAACATCGGTACCTGTATTACTGCAGTTTTAGCATCGATTGGAATGAAAGTCAATGCAAAGCGTACAACCGTGATCCATCTGATGTTCAATATTTTCGGATCGATCCTGTTTACGGTCATCTGTATGACAACTCCGTTTGTCTCCTGGATGGAAGCACTCACACCTGGAAATCCGGTGGCACAGATTGCCAATGTGCATACAACATTTAATATTGTAACAACATTGATCCTGCTTCCATTTGGCAATGTCATGGCAAGAATCGCAACCCAGATCCTGCCGGACAGCAAGAAAGAAGACGATGGAGATTACAGACTCAAGTACATCACACGGTTTGAATCCAACTATGCGATCGGCTCCAGTGCGGTAGCACTTTCACAGGTTCGGGATGAAATCGAGAGAATGCGCGATATGGTATCGAAGAATATTGCAAAAGCATATGATGTTCTGATTCAGTATAATGAAAAAGATATGGAGAAGATTTCAGAAAGAGAGACCTATATCGATTATTTAAACCGTGAGATTTCAGAGTATATCGTATCTCTGATCTCCAATGAGAAATCGACAGAGGATTCCAAGATCATTAATGGATATTATGCCGTGATCGGCAACTTGGAGCGTATCGGGGATCATGCCATGAATCTGGCGGGATATGCAAAAGATCTCAAAGAGTGGAATCTGTCATTTTCTGATGTAGCATTGGAAGAAATCGAAGAGATGAAAAAACAGTGTCTGACAGCGCTTGATATCGTGAAAAATGAAGAGGGCAGCGATATGACGCAGGTTCTTTTTGAAGCCAGTGCGGCAGAGCAGAAGATCGATGATCTGAGAGATAAGTACTTTAAGAAACAGATGCAGCGTATGAAAAAAGGAAAATGTAAACCTCAGAGCGGAATCATTTTTACAGAGATGCTGACAGATTTTGAAAGAATGGGAGACCATGTGAAAAATATCGCACAGCAGTATAAGCAGATGAGCGAATAAAAATAGAAAACCCTTCATTTACAAATTTTATTTTCAAGCGGGAAAAGGATTGTAAATGAGGGGTTTTGCCTTTTAAATATCTTCTGGAAGAGGTACGGAAATGGTATGATAGTAATGTGTAATAATTGTAATGAGAAGGGATGCTTATAAAAAATGCAGATAGAGCAAAATGGGATAAATCAAGAAACGGTAAATAGAATGGAATTATACAGAAGGATTCTTCTCCAGAATGGTTTTTCCGAACCGATATGTCAAAAAGAGCGGTCATTGCACTGGATGTTTTATAAAGAAACAACAGGGAATAGCGCATTTGTTGTGAATTTGACAGGATACAATGACAGAGTGGAGGTTGTTTATGGATTTGCTTCTACGGCTTTTACTTTCGTAAAGGGAGATGAAGAGTCTCTTGTTCGATGGGGAATTGCTGATGAGGATATTAATTTACGGCAAAAAAGTAGTATTTTCCATCATGCGGAGGAAAGGGATACGGGTATTCTTGTGAAGGAGATGTATGACAGGTATAGAAATCTAGAAAAAGAAGCATTGCTTAGAATTGTAAGAATAAAACGAAAAAAGTGGATTGACAAAATTGCAGAAAAATTGAAACCGTTGGGATTTAAGAAGAAAGCGAACACTTGGAAAAGAGTCTTAGAAGATGGATATTATTTGATGTTTCATGCACAAAAATCGTCTTTTTCAGACGAATATTATTTTAATGTGTATATTGGGAAGGAGAACACAGATTTTTATGGTGACTGTTATTATAATAGAATAGTTACGGATTGTCCATTAGACTGGCAAACTATTGCAGATGATGAAATGATAAAATTTTTAGAGAATGATGTTGTTAGTCAGCTGATGCATATCATTGACACACCGCTACATGAGTTGGGAAAAGAGACAATGATAGGGGAACATTGTGAGTGTGACAGACAACAATGTGTTGCCTGCTGGATACAGAAAAAAAGCTGATACCAATGGAACGATGGACATAAAACGCTTTTCGGACTCATACAGTGTATTAGCTGTAAATGAGCCGGGAGGAGAGCGTATATGGAAAAGAAAGCAAATGTTGAAAATTCAATGCAGAAAAAAGGACTTTGGATTTTAAAATCCCTGTTGTGTGCATACCTTGTAACAGGTGTGCTCCTTTTGATTTTGACAGTACTGCTTTACAAATGTGGACTGGAGGAAAAACATGTTTCAGCAGGGATTTTGACCGTGTATATTTTGTCTACACTGGCAGGTGGTTTTGTAGCAGGGAAAATGGCAAGGGTCAGGAAATTTGTCTGGGGGCTTGGAATCGGTGTGCTGTATTTTCTGCTTCTTGTATTGATTTCCTTTGGTATTTACCACAGCATTCAGGAGCCGTTTCCTCAGCTTTTGATCGTGTGTATTCTTTGCACAGGAGGTGGAATGATCGGCGGTATGATTTCGTGAGGAAGTAAACGTACAGAGAGAACGATAGAAAATCTCTTGTAGTTACTCTTTTCGGAAAAAATACATCCCTCATGAATTCTTATAAAACTGGTAAAATAACTCATAATTTCTAAAAAATGAGCGATACTAATAGCAGATTGTTATCGATAAAAACCAGATATAAGGAGAAGATAAGATGAAAGCGACAGGAATTGTACGAAGAATTGATGACCTTGGCAGGGTGGTGATTCCAAAAGAAATTCGAAGGACACTTCGTATTCGGGAAGGAGATCCACTGGAAATTTTTACCGAGAGAGAAGGCAGTGTGATTTTAAGAAAGTATTCTCCGATCGGAGAAATCGGTGCTGTTGCCGGACTGTACGCAGAAAGCCTTGCACATACCATGAACTGTATTGTGTGTCTTACTGATATGGATCAGATTGTAGCAGCATCGGGAAATGGGAGCAAGGAGCTGCTGAACCGTTATATCAGTAAAGAACTGGAGTATGCAATACAGGCTCGAAAGCAGATCCGTACAGAAAAAAGGAAAGCGGACTATATTCCGATATTCGCCGGGGGTGAGGAATATTCTCAGGAAATTATTTGTCCGATTATCAGTGGCGGGGACGTGATGGGAACAGTGGTGTTTTTACACAAAGGAGAACACAAAAAATTCAGTGAAGTGGAAGAAAAAATGGCAGCTGTGGCAGCAGAATTTCTGGGCAGACAGATGGAACAGTAAAAAAATACTTTAAAAAGTGATCAGGATGTGTTATAATTCTAAGAAAACTAGATGCTTATGCATACACATTAGGAGGAATAGAAATGAAACATATCAAAACATTAAATACTCAGACATTGAATCATACAGTGAAAAAAGGTGGATGCGGAGAATGTCAGACATCTTGTCAGTCAGCATGTAAGACATCCTGTACAGTAGGAAATCAGGTTTGTGAACACAAAAAATAAGAAACTGAATATCAGACATGAGGGCAGCGGCCGTGGTCGCTGCCTTACGTGTGTTATGCAAAAATATAAAATTTAAATGAAAGAGGGGTAACTGTTGTGATTCATCAGTACCAGAATAATGGATATCATATTGTCCTGGATGTGAACAGCGGATCTGTGCATGTCGTGGACAAGATTGCGTATGATGTGATCGGCTGTCTGGAGGCCATGAACCCTGCCCATACGCCGGAAACGTTAAAAGAAGAGAAGACGGCAGAATATCTGCTCGAAAAGCTTGGCGATATTTATGCAGAAGAAGATTTGAGAGATCTTCTGGAGGCAGTGGCAGAGCTGACAGCGGCAGGTCAGTTGTTTACACAGGATGTTTATGAGAGCTATATCGGAGAGGTAAAAGAAAGAAAGACAGTTGTTAAGGCACTTTGCCTGCACATTGCACATGATTGTAATCTTGCCTGCAAATACTGCTTTGCGGAAGAGGGTGAGTATCATGGACGCCGTGCGCTGATGTCTTTGGAAGTCGGAAAGAAAGCGCTGGATTTCCTTGTGGCAAATTCAGGAAAGAGAAGAAATCTCGAGGTTGATTTCTTTGGCGGAGAGCCGTTGATGAACTGGCAGGTAGTGAAAGATCTGGTTGCCTATGGAAGAGAGCTGGAGAAGACAAACGACAAGCATTTCCGTTTCACATTGACAACAAATGGAGTTCTGCTCAATGATGAAGTGCAGGAATTTGTCAATAAAGAGATGGACAATGTGGTGCTCAGTCTGGATGGAAGAAAAGAAGTCAACGACAGAATGCGTCCGTTTAGGAATGGAAAAGGAAGTTATGATCTGATCGTTCCGAAATTCCAGAAACTGGCAGAGAGCAGAAATCAGGAAAAGTATTATATACGAGGAACATTTACAAGAGAAAATCTGGACTTTTCAGAGGACGTCCTGCATTTTGCAGATCTGGGATTTGAGCAGATTTCAATTGAGCCTGTAGTCGGGGAAGATACAGATCCGTATGCGATTCAAAAAGAAGATCTTCCGAAGATTTTTGCAGAGTATGATAAGCTGGCAAAAATCATGGTAGACAGAGAACGGGAAGGCAGAGGGTTTACGTTCTTCCACTTTATGCTGGATTTAGAAGGCGGTCCTTGCGTGGCAAAACGTCTGTCCGGATGCGGTTCCGGAACAGAATATCTGGCAGTTACGCCTTGGGGAGATCTGTATCCGTGTCATCAGTTCGTTGGTCAGGAAGAATTCCTGCTGGGAAATGTAGAGGAAGGAATTACAAAGCCGGAGATTCCGGAAGAATTCAGAGGATGCAGTGTGTATTCCAAAGACAGCTGCAGAAACTGCTTTGCAAGATTTTACTGCAGCGGCGGATGTATGGCGAATTCTTATAAATTCCATCATACGATCAATGATACATACGAGGTAAGTTGTGAGATGGAGCGCAGGCGTGTGGAATGTGCGATTATGATCAAGGCGGCACTGGCTGATCAGGAGAGGATGGCAGATCATGAAGAAGAGTAAAGGGATTATCAGTCTGATTCTGACCGTGGTGCTGATTGCACTTCTTGGATTTACAACGGTGGTCGGATTTGGAAAAGGACAGACGGGGGCAGCAAAGAATATTAAGCTTGGACTTGACCTGGAAGGCGGAGTCAGCATTACCTATCAGGTGAAAGGGGAGACTCCTTCTGCAGAAGATATGAGTGATACGATCTATAAGCTGCAGAAGCGTGTGGAACAGTACAGCACAGAGGCAACGGTTTACCAGGAGGGAGATGACCGCATCAGCATAGAGATTCCAGGTGTGACAGATGCCAACGAGATTTTAAGCGAGCTTGGTCAGCCGGGATCCCTGTATTTTATCAAAGAGAAGGACAGTGATGGAAATCCGAATTATGGACTGGATACCTCAGGACACTATGTGCTTGCAAAAAGTATGGATGAGTTAAAGGAAGAAGGATCTGTCGTTTTGACCGGAACAGATATCAAGAGTGCAAAGTCCGGTTCTTATCAGGATTCCACAACAGGAGCAAATAAAAATGTTGTTCAGCTTTCTATGACAAAGGAAGGTACAGAAAAATTTGCAGAAGCAACCAAAGCGGCAAAAGAGGCGGAAGAAACGATCGCAATCTATTATGATGGTGAATTGATCAGTGTCCCAAGAGTAAATGCAGAAATTACAGATGGTCAGGCAATCATTGAAGGATCCATGGAATATGAAGAGGCAGAGCAGCTGGCTTCTACGATCCGTATCGGTGGCCTGAGTGTAGAACTGGAAGAAATCCGTTCTAATGTAGTTGGAGCGCAGCTTGGGGAAGCCGCAAGTTCCACCAGCTTAAAAGCAGGAGCGATCGGTCTGGCACTTGTCTGCATCTTTATGATGGTTGTTTACCTGCTGCCAGGTGTTGTTGCAGCGATCTCTCTGCTGCTGTACACCGTACTGACACTGGTTACTTTAAATGCATTTGATATCACACTGACGTTGCCGGGTATCGCGGGTATCATTCTTGGTATCGGTATGGCGGTCGATGCGAATGTCATTATCTTTGCGCGTGTAAAAGAGGAGCTGACGGCTGGAAAATCTGTAAAATCTGCGCTTAATGCAGGTTTTCATAAAGCAATGTCTGCGATTTTAGATGGAAATATTACAACACTGATTGCGGCAGCAGTGCTTTGGCTGAAAGGAAGCGGTACTGTCAAAGGATTTGCACAGACACTGGCGCTTGGTATCGTAGTTTCCATGTTTACAGCTCTGGTGATCACCCGGATGATCGTGTATGCGTTCTATGCAGTTGGAATTCGAAATACAAAGCTTTACGGACGGATTAAAGAAGAGCGTGAGCCGATTGATTTCCTTGGAAAACGTAAGATTTTCTTTGCGGTATCGGTCGCAGTGATTCTGGTTGGATTTGTGTTTATGGGAGTGAATGCAGGAACAGGAAAAGGTGCCCTCAATTACAGTCTGGAATTTAAGGGCGGTACATCTACAAATGTAACATTTGACAAAGCATATACGTTGAAAGAGATTGATGAAACAATGATTCCGGATCTGGAGAAGGTGACAGATGATCCAAACATCCAGGTACAGACCGTTGCAAACAGTAATCAGGTCATTTTCAAGACACAGACGCTGGATCTGGAAAAACGAGAAGCATTTGCAAAATATATGGCAGATGAATTCGGAGTAGAAGAAAAGGATATTACGACTGAAAACATCAGTTCTACCGTAAGCTCCGAGATGCGTGTGGATGCAATCATTGCGGTTGCCATTGCCACAGTCTTTATGCTGCTTTATATCTGGCTGCGGTTTAAAGATATCCGGTTTGCGACAAGTGCAGTAGTTGCACTGATCCATGATGTACTGGTGGTGCTTGCTTTCTATGTGATCGCAAGAATTTCAGTAGGAAATACATTTATTGCATGTATGCTGACAATTGTCGGATATTCTATCAATGCAACAATCGTTATCTTTGACCGAATCCGTGAGGAGATGAAGACAAAGAAACGTACAGAAGAGCTGGATACGCTGGTAAACAGATGTATCACAAGAACTCTGACAAGAAGTATTTATACCTCTCTGACAACATTTGTTATGGTGGCGGTACTGTTTATTATGGGGGTAAGCTCCATTAAAGAATTTGCACTTCCTCTGATGGTAGGTATTATCTGCGGAGCGTATTCTTCCGTATGTATCACAGGTGCTCTGTGGTATGTGATGAAGACGAAGATCGGGAAAAAAGCAGAACCTGCAAAAGTTGGAACATCAAAAAAGAAAAAATAACGAAAAGTAAGTAAGAGAACCCTTGGTTTATGTGGAAAACAGACACATAATCCAAGGGTTCTTTTATTCATCATGGTGAAAATAGTTAAAAATTTACCCAGAACTGGAAAATTTTAACCAAAAATTGGAAAATAATAAATTGATGAAAATTTAAGTGAGGGAGTATAATCCCATATATAAATATGGTATGTCAGAAAGGAGAAAAAAGGTGAAAAAGAAAGCTTTGTACAAAAAGTGGATGTCAATGCTGCTTGCCGGTGTAGTGACAACAACAGGTTTCATGGGGGGAACGGTAACACTTCGGGCAGCAGAAACAACAAATTGGGTTGGAGATGAAAATTTAACAGGAAATGCGGAAGCTCCAGCAAAAGATAAGGTAGTGCCGGACAAGAATCAGTTCCGCTATCAGAAAGAAGAACTTGCAGCGTTCTGTCATTTTGGTCCGAATACATTCAATGAGATTGAATGGGGCGAACATTATGGGGATAAGAAGCCAAGTGAGATTTTTACATTGAAACAGGACTTTGATGCAGAGACGTTGGTAAAGACATTAAAAGATGCCGGATTTAAAAAGCTGATCGTAACAGCAAAACATCATGATGGATTTTGTATCTGGGATAGTGAACATACAGAGTATGATGTTGCTGCATCTGGGTATAAGGATGCAAATGGGCAGTCAGACATTTTGGCAGAGATATCCAAAGCATGTACAGATCAGAATATGGATATGGGATTATATCTGTCTCCGTGGGATATTCATGATGAAAGTTATGGATATTATGATGAAAATCATAAACCGACGGATAAAGAGCATGATCATTTAGATTATAATGAATATTATGATAATCAATTAAAAGAAATTCTTGGAAATGAGAAATATGGAAACAAAGGACATTTCGTAGAGGTCTGGATGGATGGTGCGAAAGGAAACGGAGCGAATGCCCAGGAATATGATTTTAAAAGATGGTTTAACACTATTCAGGAAAACGAAGGAATAAAAGCAGGATACGATGCAGACTGTATGCTATTTGGGGCAGAAGCATATACAACGGTTCGTTGGATTGGAAATGAATTAGGAATTGCCGGAAAAGACACCTGGTCAAAATCCACAGTGGATAAAGAAAAGAATACGATTAACAGCAATAAGCAGGGAAATGCGACAGTTGGTTTTGAAGATGGAAACCAGTGGACCGTTCCGGAAGCAGATGCTCGTATTACTTCTGGTTGGTTCTGGGGAACAACAAAGAATACACCAAAGACAATGGACGAATTGAGTGATATGTATTTTAATTCAGTGGGGCATAATGCAACATTGCTTTTAAATATACCGCCGAACAATCAGGGAACAGTAGACAAAGCGATTCTGGATCGTGTGACAGAATTCGGAAACAATATCAAAGAGACATTTAAAACCAATTTGGCAAAAGCAGAAGGCGCATCTGTAAAAGTATCTGAAGTAAGAGGAAATGACGAAACATTTAAACCGGGCAATATGATTGATGACAATGATGAGACATATTGGACAACCAGCGATGGAAATAAATCGGGTGAAATTCTGGTCGATTTAGGAGAGAAAAAGAATTTTGATGTGGTATCCATTGAAGAAGCAATCCAGAACGGTCAGAGAATCAATAAATATAAAGTAGAGTACCGTGAGGGAGACAGCGGTGAATGGACTCTGTTAGAAGAAGGGCAGACAATCGGTGCAAAACGTCTTTGCAGAACAAGTGAAGTTTCGGCAAAACAGATTAAAATTACAGTTGAAACAAAAGATGGCAAAGTTCCGATGATCAGTGAAGTTGGCGTATACAAGTCTACAGAAGATATGGAAAAACCAAATCCGATTCCAAAGGGAATGGAAGTTATCGATGTAACAGATAAAAATGTGGAAGATGGAAAAGGATTTACCTTTAAGGGAACATGGCATGATGAAAACCAGCCGCAGTACATTAACGGAACTAACACGTGGGCAAATGCGGGAGCAGAATTAGAACTGAAATTCCATGGTACAAAGGCATATTTCTTTGGAACGGTAGATCCAAACCATGGAAAAGCGGAAATTACAATTGATGGCGGAGACCCTATCACAGTAGATACGAAAGCATCAAAACGTGCAGTTGGACAGAGATGGTTTGAAACTCCAGACTTACAAGATGGAGATCATACAATTAAATTGAAAGTAAGCAGTCAGGCAATCGGAATTGAGGCAGCAGCTGTTATCAACAATGGCGGAAAAGGTATGATTGAGCTGGAGTCTGATTCATACACGATGAATGAAGATGAAACAAAGGATCTGAAAGTAAAACGTGTAGGTGGAACAGAAGGGAAAATTACTGCAAAATTGCAGCCAAATCCGGGAACAGCAATTCAGGATGACTATAATACAGAGTTGAACCCAGTGATTACATTAGAGCCAGGGCAGAAAGAAACGACTGCGCAGGTACAGACAAAGAGAAACAAAAACAAAACAGGTGATCAGTATTTCACAGCTGAAATTACAGATGTTAGCGAAGGAGCAATCCTTGGATTTAACAAAAAGGCAAAAATCAACATCAAAGATATGGAAAGCAGCGAAGGCTCATTGGCTGCACTTGTAAAGAAATGTGAATCGTATAAGAAAGACTGGTTTACTTCTGGATGGGATGAATTTGAGTCAGCTCTGAAACAGGCAAAGATTGTTTTAGAAGATAAAAATGCAACTCCGGAAAAGAGAAATGAAGCAGAAACAGTTCTGAAAAAAGCGAAAGATGGATTAGTAAAACGTGAAAAATACACAGCAGAAGATCCATTTGTATTCCCATGGAGAGAAAAAGCCAATGCAACATTGGAAGCTGAATTTGCGGAATTACATAATACCGGAGATAATGAGAAGTATCCGTTGAAGATTGGAACTGGTGACTGGGCAAGTAATCAGAAATTTGTGAATGCTCTCGAGAACGGAGATACCATTACAATTCCATACAAAGTAGAAAAGCCAGGAACTTACAATGTAAAATTAACATTCAGAAGTGGTTCTACAACAAATAAACTTTCCTGGACAGATGATGCAGGAGTATTTGAGAATGGTTCAGTAGAAGCCGGAAATGCAAATAGTAAAGAAACAAAAACAGTTGACTTCACACTGAAAGCAACGAAAGCCGGAAGTGGGGTTCTGACATTAAAAGGAGATGCAAAAGCTCCACAGCTCGATATGTTTGAAATCACACCTGGGGATGATATTCAGAGAGCAGAGTTTACTGTGAATGCTTCCGTAGAAGGAGACGGTGGTACAATTACACCAGATGGAGCTACAACAGTTACAGAAGGAAATGATGTTACATTCAAGATCACACCAGACAAGACACATAAGGTAGCGGATGTTCTGGTAAATGGTGAATCTGTAGGAGCTGTCACATCTTATACATTAAAAGATGTGAAGGAAAATGCAACGGTTGTTGCTAAATTTGCTCCGGCAGCATATACAGAAGAAAACCGTTTCAATTTCCCGACAGAAGTAAATGGAACAGCAATCACAGCAGAGGCAGAGCATTTTGCATTAAAGAATGTAGGAACAGGTGAAGCATGGCCATTACAGGTGTCTGCAGCCGATTGGGCAAGCAATGGATACTTTGTAAATGCAATGAATAGTGGTGATCAGATTACTTTACACTATCATGCAGAAAAACCGGGGAAATATAAAGCAACTGTACAGTTCCGTAGCGGTGATACAAATAATGGATTGACTTGGTCTGAGGCTGATAATAAAATTGCGGCTCAGACAGAAGTTATGAAAATAGGAGCTGGAGATCAGGCAAAAGCAACACACACACAAGATATCGAGTTTGTAGTAAATGAAGCAGGTGATGGAACACTGGTATTTACAGCACCGGAAAAGAATGCGCCACAGCTTGATAAATTTGACATTACTCTGGTAGAAGAAAAAGCGCCAGTTGTAGTGAACAAAGATGCATTGAAAGCAGCAATCGATGCAGCCAAAGAAGCGCTGAAAGAAGAGGACAAGTATACAGAAGAGTCCGTGAAAGCGCTGAAAGATGCAGTAGCAGAAGCAGAAAAAGTAGCAGCAGATGAAAACGCAACACAGGAAAGTGTAGGTGCAGCTACAAAAGCAGTAGAAGAAGCAACAAAAGGTCTGGCAGAAAAACCGGCTGTACCAGAAGCAGATAAGACAGCCCTGAAAGCAGTTCTTGCAGATGCGGCTCAGAAACTTGCGGGAGCAGATGCTTACACAGAAGAATCTGTAAAAGCGCTGAAAGACGCAGTAGATCTTGCGCAGAATGTATTTGATAATTCGGATGCGAGCCAGACAGAGGTTGAAGCAGCTGTGACAGCTGTACGAGATGCAATTGAAAAATTGCAGGAAAAACCACCGGTACAGAAAGAATTTACGATCACAGCAGTTGCACATGGCGGTGGAACCATTGATCCAAGCGGTGCAGTGAAAGTAGAAGAAGGAAAAGATCAGGTATTTACAATCCAACCATATGAAGGATTTGAAGTAAAAGAAGTATTTGTAAATGGAGAATCCGTTGGAGCTGTTACAGAGTACAAATTTGAGGCAGTTCGTGCAGATGCAAGCATTGAAGTATTCTTCGCAGAAAAAGAAGCAGTACAGGCTGACAAGACAAAACTCAACGAGTCCATTGCAGCAGCAGAAGAACTTCTGAAACATGCAGAGGACTATGTTCCGGAAGATGTTCAGAATCTGATGGAAGTACTGGATGCAGCGAAAGCAGTAGCAGCAGATCCGGCAGCGACACAGGAAACAGTAGATGCGGCACAGAATGCACTGGATGCAGCAATGAATATTGCACCGATCCAGAAAGAGTTTGCAATTATGGCAGCAGCAGGAGAGGGCGGAAGCATCACTCCATGCGGTACTGTAAAAGTAGAACGCGGTATGAGCCAGACATTTGTGATCCAGCCGGAAGAAGGATATGTGATCAGTGATGTACTGGTAAATGGACAGTCTGTTGGTGCGGTGGCAGAGTATACATTCTGTGATGTCAATGCAGATGCCAATATTACAGCACTCTTCCAGAAAGCAGCTGTTTCTACAGATAAATCACAGCTTACAGCTGTTATAAAAGAAGCAGAGGAACGTCTGGAGCAGGCAGATAAGTACACAGAAGAGACTGTAAAAGCGCTTCAGAAAGAAGTGGAGGCGGCGCAGTTTATTCTTGCAGACAAAGAGGCATCTCAGAAGGAAATTGATGCAGCAGTACAGAAAGTAAGAACTGCGATCGATGCACTGGAGGAAAAAACGCAGACTGAAAAACCAGAAAATCCAGACAATAATAAACCGGATAACAACAAACCGGGAAATGGAAACAATGACGGACAAAATAATGGAAACAATAGTCAGTCTACAACACAGAAACCGTCAACTGGTACTCCAAACAAAGCAGTGAAGACAGGAGATGCCACTCCGATCGCCGGAGCAGTATCCGGACTTCTTGCAGGAGGAGCAGCACTTCTGGCATTCCTGAAAAGACGCAAATAAATAAAAATAAAAAATTCTTCCTAAATATGAGCAGTGCTCTGTGCCGAAAGGCATGGGGCACTGTTTTATGGTACGGGAAATTTGGCTTTGGCGGAAGATGTTTGAATAAAATATTCGCTGACAGAACAGTTCTTGTTACCGTTCACACCATTCCCAACCTATCCATGCGCAATCGTCGTGCTTGCGCACTCCAGTTCTGGACAGATTTACAGAAAATTTTTAGTATGCTACAATAAAAATTAACAGCTAGAAAAACAAGAAAGATACTTGGGAGGAACTGACATGGAAAAGTGGTTTGTGTCCATGAAGAAAGCGGATTTTACGCAGATTGCGGAAAAATATCATATTTCCCCGATCATCGCGCGCCTGATCCGAAACAGGGATATTTTAGGCGATCAGAATATTGACTATTATTTAAATGGAACGATTGCAGATCTGCACGATGGGATGCTGATGAAAAATATGGATACGGCAGTGGAGATTCTGGAGGAAAAAATCCGGGAAGGCGAAAAAATCCGTGTGATCGGAGATTATGATATCGACGGAGTCAATGCGACGTATATTTTGAAAACAGGATTAGAAAGTCTGGGAGCTTTGGTGGATACGGATATTCCGGATCGGATGAAGGATGGATACGGCCTCAATCAGATGCTCATTGACAGGGCATTGGAGGACGGTGTAGATACGATCATTACCTGTGACAATGGGATCGCAGCCGCTTCAGAGATTGCTTACGGGAAAGCGCAGGGGATGACGATCATTGTGACAGATCACCATGAAGTACCTTATCTAGAAGCAGGAGGAGAGAAAGAATATCTGATTCCCGATGCAGATGCAGTGGTCAACCCGCATTTACCGGGAGATCCTTATCCGTTTAAAGGTCTGTGCGGTGCGGCAGTTGCGTATAAAGTGGTGGAAGCGTTATATAATGTCATGGGGCAGGATGCGGATGATGTAGATTTTCTGATGGAAAATGTGGCGATTGCGACTGTGGGGGATGTGATGGATCTGGTGGATGAGAACCGGATTTTTGTAAAACAGGGACTGGAAATGCTGAAACGCACGCAAAATGAAGGTCTGAAAGCATTGATGGAATGCACGCAGGTACCGACAGAGAGATTGTCAGCCTATCACATCGGATTTGTCATCGGACCATGTATCAATGCGAGCGGACGTTTGGAATCTGCCGAAAAAGCATTGAATCTATTTCTGGAAGAAGATGAAGAGAAGGCAAAACAGACAGCAGAAGAATTAAAAGAACTGAATGATCTTCGGAAAACCATGACAGAAAATGGGGTAAAAGAGGCACTGGGACAGGCGTTCGAATATGAAGCAAAAGGAGATAAAGTGCTTGTATTATATCTTCCAGAATGTCATGAAAGTATTGCAGGTATCATAGCAGGAAGGATCAAGGACCGCTTAAATCATCCAGCATTTGTCTTAACAGATGCAAAAGAAGGAATCAAAGGTTCTGGACGTTCCATCGAAGGATATTCCATGTTTGAAGAGATGATGAAAGTCAAAGAGGTGTTCACAAAGTTTGGGGGACATCCAATGGCAGCAGGATGCTCTTTGAAAAAAGAAAAATTACAGGAATTCCGCAAAAAGATCAATGAGAACTGTACCCTTGAGAAAAAAGATTTTGCAAAGAAAGTACAGATTGATATTGATATGCCAGTTGATTATATTACCATGGATCTGATCCATCAGTTATCTGTTTTAGAGCCATTTGGAAAAGAAAATAA
>ERZ773204.1650-NODE-1650-length-16924-cov-18.994902_pt1 | contig 16924 bp, 18 predicted proteins | sample MGYA00581007_ERZ773204 | MGnify/ENA primary metagenome ERZ773204 (study PRJEB29015, sample SAMEA2737757) | human gut metagenome | biome: human gut; feature: human-associated habitat; material: faeces | place: China | collected 2012 ... | reverse complement strand
TAACAATGATTCTTCGATGAGATTCTAAATACAGAATGTCATTTACAGGTACATCAATAATTTCAGAGTTTATCGAAATTGTAACAAGCTGTTTCCGTTGAAGCACTTCTTGGACGGCTGAATCAAAGTAGGAATCAAGTTTAGCAGAGAAATCTGCTTTTAGTAAGTATCGAAAGGCTTGAACCTCAAATCCCTCTGGAGCATACTGAATGAAATTCGTAATGAAGATAATCACAATGTTTTCATTTTCTGCTCGTAACTTTCTGGCAAGCTCAATTCCATTTGTTTCGCCCATATCAATATCCAGAAGCGCAATATCATACGGAAGTGATAAGTCTATTTGACTTGGTTGAGAAAAACCATAAAATCTTAATGCTACATGCGTTTCCTCGCTTTTCTTTTTGAGTTCTTCAATAATAGAATCAACGATCTGCTGGTCATCATCACAAACCAAGACATTCATTTTGAAATCCCTCCATTGCACATGGGAATGCTTTTTATCACACAACATACAGCCCTGCTCCTCACAAGTCAATCAAATTTCAACATAATCGAACATTATATATAGTATAGTACGATTATGTTGAAATTTCAAATAGTACACTTTATATAAGATGGGAGTGTACGGGAATGGAGCATTATTTAGGAGAAAAGTTAAAAAAGCTGAGGGAAAGTCGTGGCTGGACGCAGGCAGATTTGGCTAAACGGTTAAATAAGGCTGTATCCACGATCAGTGGATATGAAAGTGATGCACATGCAATTCCGTTGGATGTTCTTGCAAGCATTTCATCCTTATTTAGCATTTCAACAGATGAACTCCTAGGACTGGATGCGCCAGAAGTACTATCTCTTTCTGGATTGACTGGTGCGCAAAAGAAAACTTTAATTAAACTCCGTAATGAATTGCTTTCACCAAGTCAAAAAGGAAATGATCTTTCGCCGCAGCAGATGGAAATTCTTCATGACATAATAAAAGCCTTCGGTTGACAATCGACTTGAGGCATAGTGCGAGTGCAATACAAACGGTTATTTAAGTATGACCCTCAATGCTGGATGCCCAGTGTTGAGGGTCATGTTATTTGCGGCCACACCGATTTCGTTACAAGTTTTCTCTACTTTGATACAAAATCGTGGACTTTGATTGCTTATTGTGCTTTGATGCTATCAATAGTTAATCTAAGAATTAAGGTGGACGTAACAATTTCGTGTCTTTTGTTTTTACATGAAAGGGTGATTCCAATGCAGAGTTGAAGAAACGTATAAACAATATATTATATCAAGTAACGGTATGCGATAATCAGTAAACTTCAAGGAGAATAAATATGAAAGAGATGACTCGCAAAGAATTTCTTAAACTCACGGGTGCAAGTACCGCATTGTTGGCAATGTCCCATATTATCCCCACTTCGGCATATGCAGACACGTCGAAGATAGATGCTCCATCGGCAGGAATGTATATAAGTGAAGTGGTTGATTTAAGCGGCTTGTCGCCTGTCGAACAGGAAAAAATCCTTACCGAACGTAACATCCCATATGATTCGACAATTACATATGAAAAAATTGTTGTCGAAAGACCTGCAGCGCGAGATTCTTATAAGGGAGTTCCATATCGTTTTCAGATAACGTACGGAAATAAACCTGTAAAAAATGAAAGGAGAAGTGTTGTGAGTCCTGCTGCAGCTGCGGTACTAGACAGAGGTGTTAATATTCTGATTGGATTAACAAAACCCTATATTTGGATTCCATTTACAGCTTCTGGGCTAACTCCCTCTCAGATTTTCATTTACAGTGATCCCAGTCAATACGCATCAACAAATATTTATACACATCTGAAAATTAGACAATGTGAATTTTATAAGGATTACTCATGGCAGCCAAATGCTTTTTTGGAAAGAGCAACCATTGAGGATACGACTGTAACTTATGCGCTGGTAAATCCTAAAACAAAAAGATTTACCTCACAAACTGCAAAGAAGACAGAATATAGAAAAGCTACTCACTATGACAACGATAGCTATATCTTGGAAAAAGCCTACTATTGCTTTGAGCATAATCTTCCGTCTTATAAGGAAAATGCTTGAAAGAAGAATAAAAAATGAAATTCCAAACAAAACTCACATTATGCAAAGCTGTATTCATCTTCATAGCAATAGTCGTATGCGCACTATGGGCATTTGAGTTTCGTATAGCAGCTGTTGTTGTACTTTTGATAGACTATATTTTTGATTTTATAACACGTCGTTGTCCTTTTTGTGGGAAGCACTTTTCAATTGTACTAACAGTGAAAGATCGTTGTCCATTTTGCGGAAAATTATTCGAGTAAATATTTTATGGAAGCAGTGGGTATTCCATGCAGAAATAAATGTGTGTGCTATAAAATGTCAGCCAATTATAGGAAGAGACCTATATTCTCTGTAATGGACAATGGTCAATTATGAAAACTATTGCAAAATGAAAATACGATAGCAATCGTACAAAAACAGAAATCCGGAAACTTTTTTGAGTTATTATGGTTCAAAAAAGTTTCCGGATTTTCTGTAATGCTTTTTGAAGAGCCATTCTGTAACAGCCAATCACATTTCTATGAAAAAAGGTCAATCTTCTAGTCTACCGTGATCGCAACCAAGTGAAAGATAATGTTCGATTTCTCCACTCAGCACAAGCTGGGTATATTCCAAGGGCTTGTTATATAAGTAGCCAGTCCAGTTCTGCCCGCTGCGCCGGAGTGTTGCTGTACTCGTCCTCTATGGCGATACAATCAATGGAAAGGGTGGTGCCATCTTCAAATCGGGCTTCCACCCGGTTGGTGTCCATGTTGTAGCGGCAGGAAAACACTTTTTGAGAGTGATTATGGTCGAAATTCTGATTTCGTTTCATTTGAATGACTCCTTTAATAATTTTCTGGTTGATTTTTGACGAAATGAGATTCATTTTTGCTTGAGCCGCCCAACCACACTACGATGTAGCTTTGTTCAGCTCTTGCGGTTGCATGATTGATACCAGCACAGCACTGGGATTCACCGTACAGAGCGAGTGAATCCCAGTGCTGTGCTTTTTTATTTGACACGAGGTGAAATTTTATGCGTCAGCCTGATCATGAGTACGAAGAACGGAGCTTTGGAGATATTCAACGTGCAATTGATTTTGAGAACAGTATGAATGACCTTGAATCGCAATTGTATTACCAGCATCTTTCCCCGAAAGAAGTTGCCCAGCAGGTGCTGAAAGCCACTTGCCAATTCTACGATGCTGACTGGTGCGGTTTAATTCAGGTCGATCTTGATTTGAATTTGTGGACGCCATTCTGGTGGTTCAACGCTGGCGCAACAGACAAGACGATGCTTTTAACCGAAGAATATGAATCCGCTGAATTTCTTGATCGGTGGGTACAAACTGTCCGCAAGGGAATTCCAATGGTCGTCCCGGACGCCGAAGCGACAAAAGAAGCCTATCCTGCGGAGTATAACCTGTACCAGCGGCTTGGCATCCGGTCTGTTATTGCCGTTTCCTTGGAGCCGCGCCCAGTCGCTCTGCTTGCCGTCCGGAATCCTAAGCGGTATATTCAGCAGACCAGTATGCTGCGGATTCTGGCCTATGTGCTGCTTGCATCGTACAACGAACAGAAAATGCTGAACCGGCTCCAAATGGCATATATCCCGACTTCCATCCAAAGCAGCAAGGATATCTATGTCAGTCTGTTTGGTGAACTGAGCATCAGCACATCCAAAGGTGTTCTGAAAGAAGCTGACTTTAGTTCTCCGAGAATCAGCCGACTGATTTCTTACCTGCTGATCTCCCGTAAAAATGCCATTTCTCCGCAGGAAATCACTCAAACACTCTGGCCGGATGATTTAGACAACCCAGCCAAAAACGTCAAGGGACTGATTTATCGCTTGCGCCAGAAGTTCAACCTTATTTCAGATGAGCCATTGATTTTATCCTCTGCATCCGGATATCAGCTCAACCCGGAACTTCACATTATGACGGATTATCAGCGTTTTGACGAACTTGTGTCTTCTGCTGTCAGGGCATCCTCTATAATCAACAAAGTGGACATTCTCAAAAATGCTCTTGACCTCTATCATGGGAAGGTCTTGTCCTCCGCAGATGGGGAGCATTGGCTCATTCAGTTTTCCACAAAATACCATCTTTCCTATATGGGTGCTGTCAGTGAACTGCTGAAGCAGCTGGATTCGCTGCATTCTTATGACTTGCTCAATCAGTACGCCATGAAGTCTCTGACCATCGCTCCGGATAATCCGAAAGCATACTGCTGGCTGATCCGCTCCCTGAAAGCACAGGGAATGAATGAACTTGCAACCAACGAGCTGGCCGCAGCAAAGGAACATCTGACCACGGAAGAATACGAGGAAATCCTTGCATTTGGAGCCAATTGGTAAGAATGATTCCTATAACACTTTCGCAACACCTTCATGTGACTTTCATAACACCTAAAAGTTTTCAGAAAGGGGCAAAAATGGCTCCATAACACTTTCATAACACCGCCAGATGACTTTCATAACACCGTCGTGTGATATGCTTACAGGGCACGAATCGATGCCCTGTAAGCTGATCGCACGGCGGTTTTCTTTTTTATAGGCTTCGATGCGTCGGAACAAAAACATATCGAAGCCTGAGATGCATTAAAGGCCGAGGATACTTATACCGCTTTCCATTCTCGGATGGAAAACAGTGTCGGTACCCTTTTCTTTAGTGCATCTCTTTTTTGTTGCCAAGAAAAGCCCGCAAGCTGTCATACAGTGAAGTGTCCTCAACCTCCGCATCCGGCGGAAAGGACACTTCATGTTTCTTTTTGCCCATTTTTCGTGGCTGGAACTGGCCGCACGGTATCCCTAGCAACTCCAAGTTTTCGATTTTTTACGATTTATCGAAAATTTGGAGGTTTGCGATGGCTTTTAATAAGGGCTATGAGTTAAAAAAGTTTGAAGCGCACTGGGAAAAGTTGCGAATCGAGTACGCAGCGGCAGGAATGGCTGAGGATGCCATTCAGAAGATGTACGACTATGACCGTCAGCAGTTCAATTCCGAACGCACCCGCATTGAGCGAACGCAGGAGTTCACTGCACCTGCGTATGAAAGCACCGAGGAAGAAGCCTCACCTCTAATGCTGCGCTATCAGGAAGCCATTACCACAACAGATACATACCACGAAACCAAGCGCAGCTTTGCATGGATTGGTGAAATCGAGGATGAGAATCTACTTGCTGCACTTGAGCAACTCTCGGATTCTGACTTAGAACTTATAACTTTGTACGCCTATGAAGAGTATGACACTGTTGAAATTTCTAAACTGTTTGGCACAACAAAGCAAAATATAAGTAAGAAAATCCGTAGAATTACTAATTTTATCAAGAACTTTCAAATCAGGGTTGTCTAAACGGCATTTTCGTCGGCTACCAAGTGAGGGGACAATTTCAAAAAGCGGCTCTTACCGCTGGCAAAACGTCCGCACTCACGAACCTTGAAAATTGAAGAGTTCAGTTGTTCGGTACTCAGATAATGATACTTCCGTAATTCGCGGCCCGGTCAGAATGTAGGCGGGGTGGCTGAGATGCCAATGAAGCGGTACAAATCCGCTGCCGAATGATTCCCCACTCGCAGGGAGCCGAGGGCGAATATGCGAGACCTGAACATATTTTATCAGGAGTGACCGGATGCTGTTTTCGGTCTCCGGTCACTCCTGTTCTTTTACATATTTATCCGCCATTCACTTTTCTAACACGGAGGACTGCTCAAATGGACGAGTTGAATCCTACGGTGCGCGAACAGGAGATCTACGAGGAGATGGAACTGACCCCGGAAATGATTAAGTCCATCCGAACCCTCTGTGCGACCTGTCTGCGGCATTTCGTAGAAGCCAAGGCTTTCAAAATCGCTCTCGTGCCGAGCGCAGACAGGAGTATGGACACCTGCACCGTCTGCCAGACCCGGCGCGGTCACGATTATGTTGTCATGCACCGCTGATGCCGGTGCTTCATTCCAATCATGGGAGGTGATGCTCGTACCGTATAAATAAAACAGCTTTCATATTTTAACAGAAGTCTGCTGCCTAGGAGGTACAGCGGGCTTCTTACATATCCAGATGGAGGTTTCGCAATTGGAATCCACTCTGAAATTCCAACGCGGAGACATCTACTTCGTCCGACTTGACAGCAGCACAGGTTCCGAACAAAACGGAACCCGCCCTGCGGTCATCCTGCAAAACGATGTAGGAAACACCCATTCACCGACTTTGATCGTTGCGACTTTGACAAGTAAGACAGAAAAGAAAGCTGCACAGCCGACTCATTGTCTGGTGGAACCGGAAAAGCTGGAGCCATCCATTGTTCAGGCCGAACAGATCTTCACCATCGACAAGAGCCGTGTCCAGAATTTTGTTGGGCACCTCACCCCGGAAGAAATGAGCCGGGTCGATGATGCCGTAAAGATCAGCCTTGCCCTGAACCCGATGGGGAGTATCCAGAAGCTCAAACCTATCATCCGCTCTGCAGCGGCTTACGCGCCGCCTGAAGTGGTTGACGGTAAGCCGCCCGTTTATCCCTATACGCCCATCAAATCCGATTTTGAGGACGCAGAGACGGTCGAAGAAATGATGTTATACACCGAACTGCAATCCGCTGTTCATGCCATGATCCAGCGGCTCGAATACAGCTTCACCTTTAATCCCAGCCTGCTCACCAGCCCGAAGCGTAAGAAGCAGGTGGCTGAGATTCTGACTGAAGCCGAAAAATACATTTGGCGAATCAAGGAGGAAATGCGATGCGCCTGAAAAACGACACGAACAATTTTGCCGCTTCTTTCAATATCACCCCGCCTTACCAGATGCTGGTGCTTCACAGCAAGATGCTGATTTATCCCCGTGAACTTTATCAGCGGGGCGTACAGCGCAAACGGGTGGAAATGATTGCTGCGGACTTCAACGAATATGTTGCGAACGAACCGAAGGTCAGTTTCCGCAACGGTAAGTATTATGTGGTGGACGGTCAGCACACTATCGAGGGGCGCATCCTCCGTAACGGCGGCAAAGACCTGCCGATTCTCTGTAAGGTCTACACCGGCCTGACGATGGAGCAGGAAGCCCTGTTCTTTGCTGAACAGAACGGTCACTCCGCACCGCTTACTGCTGGCATCAAGCTGCGCGCCAAGGTCGTGGGCGGCGATGCACCTTCCAAAGCATTTCTCGCAGCCACCAACCGGGTTGGTCTGGCGTTCAACTATGACAGCCTGCAGCTGAGCGACTACCGCATCAGCTGTGTGGGCACCGCTCTCAAGCTGTACAACCAGATGGGCGAAAAAATCTACTGCGAATCCCTGCGGCTGATCGTCGCCGCATGGGAGGGTAAGCCTGATTCATTCCGGGCATCTGTCCTGCGGGGCGTGATGCACTTCGTAGAACTGTATCACGGTGAGTTCAGCGAGGAACGGCTCATCCGTGCGCTGGGCAACGTCCATCCTATGGAGATCTACCGTGTCGGCAGGGATAATCCCGCCAAGCTGCCCGGATGGAAGAAATACGTTTTCCCCATCTACATGGCCTACAACGGCAAAGGTCGCAAGGACGCTCTGTCGATGAAGTTCTAAAACATATTCTCTCTGCCAAGGGGCATCTGCAAGCTGCGGATGTCCCTTGTTACATATTGAAAATTACAATATATAGGAGTGATGATACAATGGTCGATAAGTTTTCGCAGGTCGCTGGCAACGTTCCGGTGACCAATAACGACCCGAATCGCCGATATACCGTTATCAATGGCTATCCTGTCGTCCTCAATTTTGCAAAAGAACCCAATCCGGGTGTCTTTGAGCGTGTCCGTGACATCCTGCTCGCCACCAGCTATACCAAAAAGACCAGCTGACATCGTGGACGAGGACAAAAGAACGCGCTATACTGAGGATGGCAGTGGTATTCGGAGCAATCCATGAACCACGACCAACCGTTCTTTGATAACCGAATATCGTTCATCCTCGCTTTTATAGCGAAAGTGAGGAACCCCCTATGACTGAAAATAAAAACCGTGTCTGCTGCCTGTACCGTGTTTCCACCGATAAGCAGGTGGATTTCAACTCGAACCATGAAGCAGACCTTCCCATGCAGCGCAAGGCGTGTCACAAATTTGCCGAAGCAAAGGGCTGGGTCATCGTCCATGAAGAACAAGAAGAAGGCGTGTCTGGCCACAAAGTCCGCGCAGAAGCCCGTGACAAGCTGCAAATCATCAAGGAATACGCCCGAAAGGGCAAATTTGATATTCTGCTGGTGTTCATGTTCGACCGTATCGGACGCATCGCAGATGAAACGCCATTTGTCGTAGAATGGTTTGTACGAAACGGCATCCGGGTATGGAGTACCCAAGAGGGTGAGCAGCGATTCGACAACCACACTGACAAATTGCTGAACTATATCCGCTTCTGGCAGGCAGACGGCGAAAGCGAAAAAACTTCTGTCCGTACCCGTACCAGCCTGCGGCAGCTTGTGGAAGAAGGACACTTCAAGGGCGGCAGTGCGCCGTATGGTTATGACCTTGTGAAAAGTGGCCGCATCAACAAGCGCAAGCACGAACTCTACGAACTGCATATCAACGAGCAGGAAGCCGAAATCGTTCGGCTGATCTTCGATAAATATGTATACGAGGGTTACGGCGCACAGCGGATTGCCACCTATCTGAACAATGCTGGATACCGTGCCCGCTCTGGAAAGTGCTGGCATCCGGGCAGCTTGCGAGGAATGGTCGGCAACCTGACCTACATGGGCGTTCTCCGCTGCGGAGATGCCCGCTCCGAATTGATGCCCGAACTCCAGATCATCCCGCAGGAGGAGTTTGAAGCTGCACAGCGTATCCGGGAAGATCGCTCTGCCCACGCAGCGGAAGAAGCCGAACACCATGTTCCTCTTCGTACCCGTGGACAGGCATTGCTTTCCAATAACGTTTACTGCGGCCACTGTGGTGCAAGGCTCGCCCTGACGACCAGCCGGAAATGGCGTAAGCTCTCCGATGGTACTCTGGACGATACGCTCCGCATTCGCTACACCTGCTACGGAAAACTCCGCAAGCAGACGGATTGCACCGGGCAGACCGGCTACACTATGCACATTCTGGATGAGATCATCGACAAGATGGTTCGCCAGATTTTCTCCCGCTTGAGAGGTATCCCAAAAGAGCAGCTTATCACCAGCCGCTATGCGAAGGAAACTGCGGAGCGCAAGAACCATCTGCAAGCCCTTCAAGCAGAACGCGACAAGGCCGAAAAAGACTTGCTCGCCTTAAAAACTGAGATTCTGGCTGTAATCAAAGGGGAGAGTGCTTTTCCGAAAGACACTCTTGCCGAGATGATCGCAGCACAGGAAAAGAAGCACACGGAGTTGGACACTCTGTGTGAAGAAGCCAGTGCAGAACTGGAGCGAAACGCTGAATTGATGGCAAATGTATCGCAGCTGTACGAAGAATTGATCTCTTACGCAGACCTGTACGATAGTGCCAGCTTTGAAGCAAAAAAGATGATCGTCAGCCAGCTTATCCGCAGGGTAGAAGTTTATCGCGGATACCAAATCCATGTGGACTTCAACTTTGATCTTGCACAGTATTTGGAGAATAGCGATGAACTTGCTTGCTGACAAACACAAAAACACCGTTGACTTCGATTTGAAATCAACGGTGTTTGTAACTCTTATTTGAGCCAATGGTGGAGAATACCGGGATCGAACCGGTGACCTCTTGCATGCCATGCAAGCGCTCTCCCAGCTGAGCTAATCCCCCATAATTTTCCAGAAGTAGAAACCTCTGGAAAAGAGATACTCAAACAAGAAACGTTTTATGAAGTTCAGTCGTGGGGGTGCGTGAGCGCACTGCTTGGGCTCCCAGCTGAGCTAATCCCCCATAGCTGGCGTATCATTCCTGACGACGTGTATCATTATACCAGCCAAAAGGAGAGTTGTCAATAACTTTTTTATTTTTTGTGAGCGACGCTGCGGCGGGTGCTGCGCTTGTAGTAGAACAGGTACTGCTGTACGATGCCAGCCTGCTGACCATAGGAAGGAAAAGGGTCACGGCCGCCGAATTCCTCATCAATGAGTCGCTGTATCCAAACATCAATGGGAGCCATCGCGGTACGGCCATAGCCAAAGAGGCAGACGCAGTTTGCTACCTTTTTGCCGACGCCGTCCAGCTCGAGGAGGCGGGAAAAGAGAGCGTCGTCGGGCAGCGCCGCCAGAGCACCGAGGTCGAGTGTGCCGCTGGAAGCCTGTGCGGCAGCGTTCTGGATGTAACGGGTGCGGTAGCCCAGACCACAGCCCATCAGCTGCGCCCCAGAGAGGCCGCAGAGCTGCTGCGGGGTGGGGAAGAGGAAAACTTCATCGTCTTCGGCATTGAGCGGTTCGCCGCAGCACCGGGCAAGGCGTTCTACGGCGGTGCGGATGGCCGGAATGCTCTTGCGCTGGGAGATAAGAAAGGTGATGAGCATTTCCCATGGGTCCTGATGCAGGATTCGGATGCCCTGCCCGAAATCGAGCGATTTGTCCAGATAGCTGCTCTGTCCCGCCAAGCTGCACCGCAGCGCGGCATAGTTCCGGCCCAAATCAAAGTAGTTGGCCCAGTACTCCCGATTTGAGCCATGCCACGCGGCGTCGTATTGCCCATCGCCTAGCGGGGTCAGATAAAGGAGTGCACCGCCGGAAAGAAAACGGTATCGCCCGTCGGCCAGTTTCTGTGGCCGGAAGCACTGGCCGCTCTCGATGATCTTGTCGAGGTCAAAGTCGTCCTGGATGGTGACGAGCTGATGGGTAAGGGGAACGGTATGCATGGAAAACTCCTTTTTGGAAAAATTGTGGTGATGCCCGATTCGAGGTGAAAACTGGTTTCTATCCGTACCCTCTGTGGGGAGGGCAACCTTGATGCTGAAAAGACCGGCGTGGTTGTGACGATTTCTATCTACGCCCTCGGTGAAGAGGACGACTTGGTTACGCCTTTGAGAACCGCGATATGATTATTATGTTATTCTATCCACACCCCTCAAATAGAGCGACTTCAAGTCGAAGAATGCACCGGGGAACACAAACTGATTTCAACCAACGTCTTTAAGAGACGGAATTGTAGGTCAAAATACTCGGTTCCTTAGAGAGCGCATGGCAACAACTTATAGCAATTCAACTTTTTAATGCAATAGCAACAGCGTTGAATTGCATATCGCAAATATGCTGTTTTCATGTTGCACTAATTTCTTGCCTTACGATAATAAGAGTTTACCATATTTTTGTGTCGATTTCTACCTGCGCCCTCCGTGAGGAGGGCAACTTTTGCCGTCTTTGAGAAGCTGCGAAACCTGACGATTTCTATCCACGCCCTCCGCGAGGAGGGCGACCCAGCGGTATCGGCGGTTTTCTGCAAAATGCAGAATTTCTATCCACGCCCTCCGCGAGGAGGGCGACCTGCGGTGGCTGTTTCCGTCACCTCGATCTTCTTATTTCTATCCACGCCCTCCGCGAGGAGGGCGACGGCCGTGGACGGCATCTGCGGTCCTGCCAGCTGATTTCTATCCACGCCCTCCGCGAGGAGGGCGACGCACCTTGGGTGCGATTTCCTGAAGTTCCTGTTCTATTTCTATCCACGCCCTCCGCGAGGAGGGCGACCGATGGACTCAGAAGCAACTTGCAGACGCAACTGATTTCTATCCACGCCCTCCGCGAGGAGGGCGACCGGTGAGGCTGACTTTGTATGGGTTGCAGATTCCAATTTCTATCCACGCCCTCCGCGAGGAGGGCGACCCCCGGACACCCGCCGCATGGTGCGTACCCTTGACGATTTCTATCCACGCCCTCCGCGAGGAGGGCGACAGGACGCAGAGAAGTAACCAAACAACAGCTTGCGATTTCTATCCACGCCCTCCGCGAGGAGGCCGACTCATTGCGTTGCTGTCTCTGAGGATGGATTCATTAAATTTCTATCCACGCCCTCCGCGAGGAGGGCGACCCGGTGCCGCCGCACCAGTTCTTGTCGTCGTGGATTTCTATCCACGCCCTCCGCGAGGAGGGCGACTTCGTATGCCGGCCTTTCTTTTTGCAGTAACGGCATTTCTATCCACGCCCTCCGCGAGGAGGGCGACGCGCGATCCACGCCGCCGTTCCGGCGGCCCAGGTATTTCTATCCACGCCCTCCGCGAGGAGGGCGACAGCAGCTGGCAATGGAAGGGACGATGAAAAAATATTTCTATCCACGCCCTCCGCGAGGAGGGCGACCGCTTCATCGGCACTTTTGTCTGCGATGAAATCTACAATTTCTATCCACGCCCTCCGCGAGGAGGGCGACGTTGTCCTCTGCGCTGGGCAAGTACCCCCGGCAATTTCTATCCACGCCCTCCGCGAGGAGGGCGACAAACCCGCTACAAATCCGAGATCAACCAGTGGAGATTTCTATCCACGCCCTCCGCGAGGAGGGCGACGAGTGCAGCTGGCAGAGCCAGCTTCTCCCGGCGTATTTCTATCCACGCCCTCCGCGAGGAGGGCGACTCGACAAGCTGAGCGGCTTCGAGTCTGATTTGGAGATTTCTATCCACGCCCTCCGCGAGGAGGGCGACACTCCGTCTTGATGGCACAAGGATTTTGGATTCTATTTCTATCCACGCCCTCCGCGAGGAGGGCGACTCTATGAGATCACCGGTTCTTCCACCGACAGCGTATTTCTATCCACGCCCTCCGCGAGGAGGGCGACACAATGAGCAGGCCAAAGCCACCGGTGAGACGTCATTTCTATCCACGCCCTCCGCGAGGAGGGCGACCATCCATCTTCGCAAAGTATTTCCGATATGAACCATTTCTATCCACGCCCTCCGCGAGGAGGGCGACAGGATTTGCAAGTCGTGTTTCGGAATCGTATGCATTTCTATCCACGCCCTCCGCGAGGAGGGCGACGACAGCGCAGTTGCACCAATCTTTGCATCAAGCAATTTCTATCCACGCCCTCCGCGAGGAGGGCGACCACCGCCCGGTTCGATTCCGGGATTGCCCGCAGAATTTCTATCCACGCCCTCCGCGAGGAGGGCGACATGCGCTTCTTGGGGTAGTATTCATAAAATTGGTATTTCTATCCACGCCCTCCGCGAGGAGGGCGACACTGGCAGACATGGACGAACGCATCCGCTGGCTGATTTCTATCCACGCCCTCCGCGAGGAGGGCGACAAACAGCTTGGTCTTATTTACGAAGACCGAGATGATTTCTATCCACGCCCTCCGCGAGGAGGGCGACATTGCTGAGGAGCTGCCCCTGCAATTTTTCCCAATTTCTATCCACGCCCTCCGCGAGGAGGGCGACGATGACGTATTCTGAGCCGGGAGGGACGCAGCATATTTCTATCCACGCCCTCCGCGAGGAGGGCGACGTAACTGCATTCTCAGGATTTTGCAAAACCCTGAATTTCTATCCACGCCCTCCGCGAGGAGGGCGACAGCAAAAACAGAGACAAAATCTCTATTTTCAAACAAATTATACAACATTCTGCACGAATTTAGAAGAGCCTTGATTTACAACGGGTCAAAGAGCTATCCAAATCATGCAAAATGACACAAAAATCCGGTGCGAAGGTGCCGGAAAAATGCTGAGAACTCGCCCTTCGCACCGGGGCGGGAAACTCAGAACAACAGCAGGCCGTCCTGCTCGAAGGGCGGATGAACGCCGACATGCTCCACCTTGCTCTTATAGTTGTTGCCCAGCTGGTAGAAGCGCAGACTGTCCAGCGCAGGGTCGATGAGAGACGTCAGCTCCGCCTTGAGAACGGCATACTGCGCGGCATCCAGCAGACACTCGAACACGGAGTTCTGCACCCGCTGGCCGTGGTCCACACAGCGCTTGGCGACTTTGCGCAGACGTTTGCGCCCGGCAGGAGTTTCGGTATTGACGTCGTAGGTGATAAGGACCAGCATACGCATCCCTCACTTCCAGAAAAATGGCGGGTAAAGCTCCATATCGCCCCGCAGGGTGCGGGCCAGAAGCAGAGCCTGCACATAAGGCACGAGGCCCCACGGAAGCTTTTCGTTCAGGAACGGGTGGGTGATAGTCTCCTGCTTGCGGGTCTGCCACCCGCCCAGAAAGGCGCGGCGGCCCTCATCGGTGAGAAGGACGGCCCCGTTCTCCTGCTTCTGGAAATGCTTCGGCGTCATGATTTTCTGGTTGATGCAGGAGAGCACAAAGCGGTCGGCATAAACTGCACGCAGCTCTTCCATGAGGTCGAGGGCGAGGCTCCTGCGCCCGGGCCGGGCGCGGTGGAGAAAGCTGACGTAGGGGTCGAGGCCCACACTCTGAAGAGCCGCCGTGCAGTCGGAGGCCAGAAGCGAATAAGCGAAAGAGAGCAGGGCATTGGTATTGTCCAGCGGCGGGCGGCGGCTCCGGCCTGCGAAAGGAAAATCATCGTGCTGCTGCAGGATGAGTGAATCAAAGCAGTCGAAATACCGCTGTGCCGCCTCGCCCTCCAGACCGCGAAGCTGGTCGAGGTCGTCACACTGCTCGATGAGGGGCAGCGCCGCCGCCAGCTGGGCGCTGGTGCGCTTGAGCTGTTCCACCGGCACCCGCTGGGGGTGGTCGCGGGTGGCCCGTTCCAGCACCCAGCGGGCGTTATAGACTTTGCCCAGGATGAAATTGCGCGCATAGAGACAGCTCTCTGCCTCGCTGTCTGCGATGCGGTACTGGGTCTGCCGCAGCAGGACGTTGCCCCGCTCTTCGCCTACGGCCCGGGCCAGAAAGCGGCCCTGTGGGCTGAAAAAGCTCAAATCGACCCCGAGGCTGGTGCATTTACCCATCAAGGCAGGGCTTGCGCCAGGATAGCTGAAGCAGACGATGCCTTCCAGCGTGTGGAGCGGGACCCGGCCAATTTCAGCCTTGTTGCAGAGCAGGACAATGTTCTCCCCCTCGAGGGAAAGGTAGGCGTCCTTGTTGAGGACGTAGAGCGTGTTCAAAAACTTTCTCATGGCGCGGCCTCCTGCATCTCGTCCAGATGGGCGCGGAGATAGGCTTTCGGGTCGGCACGCTGATACAGCACAGGGAGGCAGAGCTCTTTGAGGGAGCAGGCGTTGCAGTGGGTGCCGGGCTTCGACTTGGGGGTATAGCCCCGGGCAAAATAGGCGTGCATCTCATCGGCCATCTTCTGGGTGGTCTGGCGGAGTTCTTCGGTCAGCGGCACGACCTCCCGCCGCCGCGTTTCCTCGTAGAAGAGCGCACCCTCCGGGATGCTGCACACCAGCATCTCTTCCAGCGCCATGGCCTGTGCGCAGAGCTGCAGCCGGTCAGCGTCGCTGGCCTTGGCGCGGCCATGCTTGTACTCGACAGGCATGGGCTTCCAGAGCCCTTCCGTGCTTTGCAGGGGGATGCCCTCCGGGTCGGCCCGGAACTCGACGATGCGTTCGCCCTGGGCATTATACAGGGTCGTCAGAATGCGGGTATCCTGATAGAACAGGGTGATGTCCAGTCCGGTATCCTCTTTGAACTGATCCAGAAGAGAATAGTCCCTGGTGATATCCGTCTCTCCTTTATACAGAAGATAAGCAACATCTCCCTCCAGGTGATAATCGCCGGGATAGGCAGCGTTCAGAAGTGTAGTGGCACTTTTCGTGGCATCATACAATTCACGTTCCACTTCCTGATACATAGTTTTTGTGAACCATTGGGAAGTGAAAAACAACATCGCAATTCCCAGCGCCAGTAAAGGAAGCAGTCCGATGATCTGCAGAGTATATGATATTTTACCGCTGCTTTTTTTCTGTGTATTTTCCATAGAATTCCCTGCCCCTTCCGATAAGATCGGTACACATTAAAGTATAAAAATATTATATGAAATAAATGTCGGAAAAGCAAGAAAGAAAAGCTTTATAAGCAAATCTCAACATCCGGCTTGACAACGCAAAAAAATGAGATATATAATAGCGGTATATCAAAAATGCATTGACGAAGAGAGTAACTTTTCCGCAGAAAGGCAAAGCGAACCGGTGATGGTGAGAGATCGGTGCGAGTAAGGGAATCGTGAAAATCACTTCTGAGCTGTCAGAACAAAAGCCCAGTCAGTAGTTCTGAACGGAATCCCGCCGTTACCGGGAAGCATATCACTCCTATATACTATATAATAGGAAGTATGTTGTAAGAGGTGGTTAACGAATGCATGAGCTTCGTCCTGTTACAGGACGGGGCTTTTTTTGATACTATTCAGGAAAGCATCGAAGATGCGATTTTGTGAATGAGGCGCTGAATAGTATGATGCTGTAATAAGAAAAGAAAGGAAGCACAGTATGTACAAGCAGGTACCCACAAGCCTGAATTTTGTAGACCGCGAGAAAGCAGTCGAGAAATTCTGGGAAGACAACGACATTTTCAAAAAAAGTATGGAGCATCGTAAGGAAGGCGAAACCTATACCTTCTACGACGGACCGCCTACCGCTAACGGTAAGCCTCACATCGGTCATGTAGAGACCCGTACCATCAAGGATATGATCCCCAGATACCGTACCATGAAGGGATATATGGTTCCCCGTAAGGCCGGCTGGGATACTCACGGACTTCCCGTAGAACTGGAAGTCGAGAAGATGCTGGGTCTGGACGGCAAGGAGCAGATCGAGGAATACGGTCTGGCACCTTTCATTGACAAATGTAAAGAGAGCGTCTGGAAATATAAGGGAATGTGGGAAGATTTCTCCCGTACCGTTGGTTTCTGGGCGGACATGGATAACCCTTATGTTACCTATGATGACAATTTCATCGAGTCCGAGTGGTGGGCACTGAAGACCATCTGGGACAAGGGTCTGTTGTACAAGGGCTTCAAGATTGTTCCCTACTGCCCTCGCTGCGGAACCCCGCTGTCCAGTCACGAAGTGGCACAGGGCTATAAGGCAGTCAAAGAGCGCTCCGCTATCGTACGTTTCAAGGTAAAGGGCGA
>ERZ773204.1642-NODE-1642-length-16974-cov-7.504403_pt1 | contig 16974 bp, 18 predicted proteins | sample MGYA00581007_ERZ773204 | MGnify/ENA primary metagenome ERZ773204 (study PRJEB29015, sample SAMEA2737757) | human gut metagenome | biome: human gut; feature: human-associated habitat; material: faeces | place: China | collected 2012 ... | reverse complement strand
TTAATATGTACCACCCCCTATCACAATTCAAAAAGCTTTTTCATGGTAGTAAACAATTCAAGTATATAAGGTAAAATCCAATATATGACAATAAGAAGCCCCGCCAATGCTGTAAGCGCTGCCTGGTCATCTCTTCCATTATGCTTTAGTATCTGGTTAAGTATTGAAACAACTATGCCTACCGCTGCAATCTTGAATATTATGCTTACCTCCATACTTCACCTCCGATTCATATAAGTACAATCACAAGTATAAGTCCTGCTGATATTCCTGTAACGATATAAGCCTTCATCTTTCCTGCCGCATTATTCTTAACCACATCAAGTTCCTCATTAAGTTCACACACAACAGACTGTATGTGTTTTAACTGACTGTCCTTGTCAATAAATGTGCTTATAGAGCCTGCCTCTTTTATAATCTCCAGCTGTCTTTTGCCAAGTATTCCTGCAAATGCTTTATCAGCAGCCTCATTCCATATCAATGCAAATGTATCAATGTCCGATTTATTCAATGCTTCGTATATGTATCCGGTAAAATCCCTGACATATGAACACATATCAAAATCTCCAAGACGTTCAAATATCTGCGTCATATCTATAAGTGAATATCCAATATGATTATTCATAACGGAAAGCATTCTTACCATGTCTTTCAATATTGTTATTCTGTTTTTTAATCTCTGGCTGTATGAAAGACCATACATAAAACATCCTGAAAGTATTAATATCCCGCCTATATATCCAGACATTTTCCTGCCTCCCCACATTTTTCCAAAATTACAGCTCTCTTAAATCCATTTTTTCCGAAAAGACCTGCAAGTCTTTCATCTGTATCATATATACCGCTTCCATGTGCAGTTCCTATTACAGCACATCCACTTTTAATGCAGTATTTTACAGCTTTAATATCATCTTCCCCACCAATCTCATCCATTGCTACAACCTGAGGACTAAGCGAGCGAACAGCCATATATACTCCTGTAAGTTTATTACAGCCGTCTAAAACATCTGTCCTGCAGCCAATATCATTACATGGAACTCCGTTCACACAGGCCGCTATTTCACATCGTTCGTCAATTAAAGCTACATTTTTTCTATATTTATCAGATAACTGTCTTATAATGTCTCTAAGCAGTGTTGTTTTTCCAAAACCCGGCGGGGATATTATAATGGTATGCTTTAACCCGTCTTTTAAAAGCTCATCCATTATATTATCAGCACAGCCCTTCATCTGTTTAGCAATTCTTATACACAGGAATGTCACATGTGAGAAATTCTTTACCCTGCCATTCTCCCATATAACCTGTCCGCCAAGTCCTATTCTGTGCCCGCCTTTGATTGTCAGAAATCCATTTGCCATGCAGGATTCATATGCATAAGATGAATATTTAGTTGCTATTGACAGTATTCTTGTTATCATATGTTCATCTACAGGTCTTGTTCCCATATGTTCGCCATTATCACATATGGCAGCAGGCAGTCTTCCTATACGCAGGCGTATTTCCCTGACATGCTGTAATCCTGCATATATTCCAATATCTTTAATTAATTCATCCGGAAGGATTTTATAGAGTGATTCGTCATACAAAAACCCTTCACTATTGTTTTTCACAATATATGAAAGGGCTGTCCGTTTTATTCTACTGACTTTAAAGATTCGACCATAGGAAGCTTCTTTAACTTTCCATACATGGCCAGATTAACTACAACTGAGAAAATCAGTGTTATAAGATATGAATATATATATGATACCGGCTTAATGGCATATCCAAACATTATTGCATCCATCTCTACAGTAAGCATTATGTATATATGAAGAAGTCTTCCTAAGAACAGTCCGAACACTCCACCGATTAGTGTCAGGAATATATTCTCACGGTACACATACATGCCTACCTCCGGGTCAAAGAAACCCAAAACCTTAATTGTTGCAATTTCTCTTCTTCTCTCTGATATATTAACATTAGTAAGATTATATAACACAACGAATGCCAGCAGACCTGCTGATATTATAAGCACCCATGTTACCAGATCAAGCGACTGAATCATATTCTCGAATCTTGTCACATTGGCATTAAGGAAGCTCACCCCCTTAATATAATCTCTTGAAAGATATTCATCGCCCATGTAGCTTTCTGTTTCGCTTACATCACCGCTAATCTTAATAAGAACTCTGTTATGTTCAGGAATATTCCCAAAAAGTTCATTGTAATATTCTGTACTTATATATACATAATGATTAACATACATTTCTGTAATGCCAGATACAACAGCCTCTGACTGCTTTCCAGCGGATGATGTTACTGTAATCTTATCACCTTTCTTTACTCCTAAATCTTTAGAGAGCTTTTCAGTAATAACAACGCCTGAATCACCAAGAGCCACATCATTATGCTTTCTTCTTGTTCTTAATGTCACATAATCTTTAAATGCATTCTTATCGTCAACTATGACATATTCTGCTGTCTCTGTATCTTCACTGCTCTTAACATCATCAGAATAACCACAGTTTAATATATAATCAGCAATGTGTCCGTCCGCTGACATATCACTTTCAAGCGTATCTATGTCCTCCTGTGTAATCCCATCTGTAAATGTGGCAACACTGTCATAATGTATAAGCTCACCGTACTGGTTATGTATAAGGCTTTCAATACTGTTCTTAATTCCAAAGCCTGCTGTCATAAGTGCCGTACAGCCTGCTATTCCTACAACAGTCATAAGAAATCTCTTCTTATACAGGAACAGATTACGCATAGTAACCTTCATTGTGAATGACATGTGTTTCCATATAAATGTAATATGTTCAAGAAGGATTTTCTTACCACTCTTAGGTGCTTTCGGTCGCATAAGCTCTGATGGAACCTCTTCTAACTCACTGTAGCATGAAAAAAGAGCTGCTATAACCGTTACTAAAATCATACTTGTAATGGCTATAATTGAAAGAAGAATGTGGCTGTCATACACTATTGACGGAAGTTGGTATATTATATTCCATGAATCATATATTACAAGCGGAAACAGTTTAAGACCTATGATACAGCCTGCTATTCCTCCAGTAACTGAAGCAATTAATGCATATGCTATGTATTTGAACGCTATCACCTTTTTACTGTATCCTAGTGCTTTATATGTTCCTATAAGTCCCCTATCCTCTGCTACCATTCTTGTCATTGTTGTAAGACAGACAAGAGCAGCTACAACTATAAAGAATATTGGAAATACCGTGGCAATGGCTTTCATCCTGTCTGCACTGGATTCATAATCTTTAAAAGAATACTGTTCCTGTCTTGTAAGCTCATACCATTTCCAGTCATCGCTGTCACCATATTTAGATTCAAAATCTTCCTTAGCCTGCGTCTCAATGCTGCTGAAATCATAATCAGCAAGTGCTTTCTCATATGCTGGCTGGATATATGGCTCAATAATAGCTGAAACATCCATTCCGACAAAATAATTACTGTACTGTTCTGTAAGTGATTCAACAACATGGTCGTATATAACTTTTTTGGCAGCCTCTTTTGCCTCATTTACTGAAGTTTCATATACATCCTGTATATCATCTTTTCTTGCATTAATTCTGCTTTGTGAAATATTATCTATTCTGTCTGCTGTTTTCTTAACGAGATCTTTATATTCAGTTCCATATGTATCAAGTTCTTTTGCTCCATCTACAGTAACAAACATCTCATTGAAATAATCGGACATAAATTCATCTTCTGTAATATACATAAGATAATTAATCCTGCCGCTGCCTACATTAGTAGTTCCAAGATCATACGACACATAATAAGGTGTGTAGACTGTTCCCACAACCGTATACTCTGAATCTTTAAGACTGTCATTAATATCATCCTGTGTTCCGGACGAAAGCTTAATTGTATCTCCTATAGAAAAGTTATCTCTGGTATCTTCATACCTTACAACACATTCTCCGTTCTTTTCAGGCAGCCGCCCTTCCTTGATTCGTAACTGGTTAATGTAATTCTCATTATTCATGTCTGTATTATCAGGTACTGACATTATATGTACAGCAGTCTCTATGCTGTCTTTCCTGATAACTGCATCCTGTGAATATGCAGGATACACTCCCTTAACACCATCAACTGCTCTTATAGCTTTAATATCATCTTCATTAAAACCTATTGATGATAAAAGTCTTAAATCACTCATATTATAATCATCATAATAGTGATCCGTTGAATTCTTCATATCATTAGAAGATGCTGTTATTCCTGCAAAAAATGCTACTCCAATAGCAACAATTGCAAATATAGCTATAAATCTTCCAAATGTTCTCTTAATCTCACGAAAGAGATCTTTCCACACTGATTTTCCCATATTGTACAAGCCTCCATAGTATTACCAGTCTATCTCGTCTACTGAAACAGGATTGTCATTAATAACAACACTGTCAACGATACCATTCTTTATCTTAATAACTTTATCTCCCATTGCTGAAATTGCCTGATTATGTGTTATAACAACAACAGTAATTCCATTCTTCCTACACATATCACTTAAAAGCTTAAGAATGTTTTTTCCTGTATTAATATCAAGTGCCCCTGTAGGTTCATCGCATAAAAGCATCTTAGGATTCTTTGCAAGTGCTCTTGCTATGGCAACTCTCTGCTGTTCACCACCTGATAACTCATTTGGATAAGACTTATACTTATCAAGAAGATTAACCATAGAGAGCATCTTTAAAACATTACTCTTGATTTTTTTAGTAGGTGCTTCTACAACCTTCTGTGCAAATGCTATATTCTCATATATATTTCTGTCTGGCAACAGACGGAAATCCTGAAATACAACACCTATATCTCTTCTAAGATATGGAAGCTTCTTTCTTGTAAGCTTATTTAGATATTTCTTGTTAACATATATTTTTCCTGATGTAGGATCAAGTTCCTTAAGAAGAAGCTTGATAAGCGTAGATTTACCCGAACCACTCTTACCTACTATGAATACGAATTCACCTTCCTGAATATGTAGATTAATTCCATTCAATGCAGGAACATCTGATCCAGATGAATACGTTTTCGTAACATCTTCCATAATTATCATTGTATATATTCCTCCAGACTGTATGTATAACTTTTCTATTTTATGATTTAAGTGTCAAATGTAAATTCTGACAATTACTAAATCAATAATTGCATATACTAATATGTATCTTTACTTTCCATATATTTCATATATTTAACAACCATAAGTGCAATCTTAAATGTTATTGCATCGTCAAATACTCTTAAATCCAGGCCTGTTGTCTTCTGAAGCTTATCAAGCCTATATACAAGAGTATTTCTATGAATGTATAACTGTCTTGATGTTTCCGATACATTAAGACTGTTATCAAAAAATTTATTAATAGTTGATAATGTTTCATCATCAAGATCATCAGGGGATTTACCGTCAAATATTTCCCTGATAAACATCTGACATAAAGGAAGTGGCAGCTGATATATAAGACGGCCTATTCCAAGTCTGTTATAAGCAACAACATTCTTGTCACTGTAGAATATCTTTCCTACATCAAGTGCCATATTAGCTTCCTTATATGATCTTGATACCTCTCTTATATCATTAACTATAGTGCCATAAGCTATATGTGCTGAACTCATAGCTTCAGTATTAAGCATATCTATAACAACCTCTGCTGTCTTATCAAGATCCTCATATGTCTCATTCGGCTTAACTTCTCTGACAAGTATTATACTCTTTTCGTCAACAGCTGTTATGAAATCCCTGGTTCTTGAGGCAAATAATGTTCTTATTGTCTCAAGTGCATTAGTATCCTTCTCATGCTTTGTCTCTATTATATATACAACTCTTTTGACATCCGTTTCAATATGAAGCTTTTCAGCTCTTGTATACATATCAACTCTTAACAGATTATCAAGAAGAAGATTCTTTATAAAGTTATCCTTATCAAATCTTTCTTTATATGCAACAAGAAGATTCTGTATCTGGAATGCTGCAAGCTTACCTAACATGAAGACATCATCACTTGTTCCTTTTGCCAATATTATATATTCAAGATTACCATCTTCAACAACCTTGAAAAACTGGTATCCATTAACTACCTGACTATCTGCTGGTGAATCTATAAATACAAGTGCATCAGCTGTACATTCTGCAACACTATCAAATGTTTTTGCGACAACCTTACCCTCTGCATCAATAACACATAAATCAACTCGTGATATTTCTTTTAATCCATCGACAGTTGTCTGTAAAATCTGATTTGAAATCATATCATACTCCTATTCCTATACCTGCGATTTACTTAAAGCTACATCCAACACTTAAGTTTAAAACCCATCATTAATCTTTTACTGTCATACCACTTAATATTGTAAAAAAACTTTCTTAAGCTTATGCCCCTATATTTCTTAAGATTAACATCATATTCCTTCCTAATGTTGGTTTAACTATAATTTGACACTTACTATAGTATTGTAAAGCAAAATCGCAAAAAAAAAAAGAGGAAATGTATAGAAATTATACACTTCCTCTAAATTTTATAAATTGATTATAATTAGAAACGGTAATTAGTGTGTAATTACATTCTCTGTTTCCTTATCAAATACATGAAGTCTTGTAACATCCATAGCAAATGTAACTTCATCACCAGGACGAGCTGTTGTTCTAGGATTAACCTTAGCTGTACATGTAACATCACCAATTTCATAGTGAAGGTTAACTTCAGCACCAAGTAATTCATATACTCTTATTGTAGATACGAACTTAGAATCTGCATGAGCTGCGATGAATTCTGGATCATCCTTAACATCTTCTGGACGGATACCAACTACAACTGTCTTTCCTACATAACCACCATCGATAAGCTTCTTGCTCTTCTCAGCTGGAAGCTTGATAACAACGTCATCACTCATCTTAAGAGCTACCTGTGAACCATCCTGAGCTACTGTAGCATCGATAAGGTTCATCTGAGGAGATCCGATGAAACCAGCAACGAAAATGTTGTTTGGTGTGTTGTAAAGGTTCTGAGGTGTATCTACCTGCTGGATAATACCATCCTTAAGAACTACGATTCTTGTACCAAGTGTCATAGCTTCTGTCTGGTCATGTGTAACGTAAATGATTGTTGTCTGTAATCTCTTATGTAACTTAGAAATCTCAACACGCATCTGAACTCTTAACTTAGCATCAAGGTTTGAAAGAGGCTCATCCATAAGGAATACCTTAGGACTACGAACGATAGCACGTCCCATAGCAACTCTCTGTCTCTGACCACCTGAAAGAGCCTTTGGCTTACGATCAAGTAAGTGCTCGATATCAAGAATCTTAGCAGCTTCATGAACTGACTTATCTATCTCTGCCTTTGGTACCTTTCTTAACTTAAGACCGAATGCCATGTTGTCATATACTGACATATGTGGATATAACGCATAGTTCTGGAATACCATAGCGATATCTCTATCCTTAGGCTCTACATCGTTAACGAGCTTGTCTCCAATCCATAACTCACCTGAGCTGATTTCCTCAAGACCTGCAATCATACGAAGTGTTGTAGACTTACCACAACCTGAAGGTCCTACGAAGATGATGAATTCCTGATCTGCGATTTCAAGGTTGAAATCCTTAACAGCTACGAATCCGTTTGGATATACTTTACAAACATTTTTAAGTGATAAACTTGCCATTGAAAACTTTCCTCCTAATATAAAAGAACGCATATGCGTTTCTGATATTTCATATTGTACACTAACAGGCATTTCTTGGCTATATGGTAATTAGCCAAATATAGTTAATGCTTTTTTATCACTTTTACCATAATTACTGCCACAATATATATTTTGCACAAAATTACAGCTGAAATCTTCACTAACATCAACAAAAAAATGCGTATTTATGCCATTTTCAAGACATACTTATAACAAATCCATCTGTATTTTTATCAGTATTTGTTATCACAATAGTGCAGCATAAATTATGTATTTACTATTTATCATATCCAACCTGTTATTTCAGCCTTGCTTTTTTTTAAACTACAGGCTACAATCTAATCAGAATATATCTTCTAACTGGTTTGTATCTATGCACACCTGATACAGAGCCATATGTTAAAAGTATGTGTGCAGAAATGAGGATTACTTATGGATATAATGGATGTAGCTGGTTTATCAATGGATCTTAGCTCTACACGTGTTATCAATGATGTACAGGTTGCTGTCCTTAAAAAATCTCTTGATACATTAGAATCTAACGGAGATGGTTTAACTAAGATGATGGAAGCATCTGTAACTCCTAATCTTGGTCAGAATATTGATATCAGAGTTTAATTTAAAAGGTTTAAGCACATTAAACAAAAAGATTGCCGTATTAAGAACTGTTTATACTATACGTTAATGGATAAGTTCATCTATCGTTTATAGTATATTTTCTTAATTACGGCAATCTTTTTTATCTTGTAATTTTCATTATATTATGGCAATCTTTTTATCTTGTAATTTCCATCATAACCATATATACTATGCAGGCAGCAATTGTTGCTATCAACGGTTCTGTTATAATACGCTTTTCTGCAGTTGCAGTGCCATCACTTTTTTCATTTCCGCTTTCATCTTTATCTGTTTTACAGCCTGGCTTGAAGCTGGCTTTTATAGAATCGAGTGTTCCATTGCGTTTTGCCATATTTTTTATGCACAATATTGCAAGGAGCATAAATATAGCTGCTATAACAAACATCATTACAAGGTTTAAAAGCATTGATGTCATAGGAATATCTGTACTCTGTACCGCTGTATTGTTTATTGCTCCATCGTACATTTTGCACAGCTTTAATATCTGTACAACTGTTATTGAATACGTGTTAACTGCAAAATGTGCACATACAGATGCCCATATGGATCCTGTTGCCTCAACCATATATGCAAGTACAATCCCTACTACAAAGGCATATGCAAACTGATTGATATTCATATGAAATATTCCAAATACAACTCCACTTACAAGTGCAGCTTTTAATATTCCGCACTTTCTATATGTCCCATAAAACATCCCTCTGAACACAAACTCTTCAACAAGTGGAGGAATAACCGCCACAAGAATAATCTGCACTATATATGGATATTCCATCATCCCCTGAACGGATGTATTCAGATAATTCTTAGAAAAAAGCATTGTAAGGCTGTTTAAAAACAACGTCATAGGAATAAGAAGATATCCTGTAAGTAGTGACATAATAATATCTTTCATGCCAATAAACTTATACTGCATATCTTTTCTTATGCTTATCTTCATAACAAATATATATATAAGTGCCAGCACAATCGTGATTGCCTCACCCAATATATATATAATCCATTGTGGAAATGCTATTCCAGCATCAGTAAGCATTCTTAGCTGTACTGCCGATAATGTACTAAGAACTATATATCCAGCCAGAAAAAACGGTAGAAACCAGTTGATTTTTTTTACTTCCATGCTATAGCTTCCACTTCAAGTAATACATCCTTTGGAAGTCTTGCAACTTCTACACATGAACGTGCTGGAAATGGTTCCTTAAAGTAATTCTTATATATTTCGTTAATCTTTCCAAAATCATTCATTTCCTTAATAAAAACTGTTGTCTTAACAATATTCTCAACCTTTGAACCTGATGCTTCAACAAGATTGCAAAGATTCTTAAACGCCTGGTCAGCCTGTGCTTCAACCCCGCCTTCTACTATTTCACCTGTTGCTGGTATTACTGGAATAACTCCTGATGTATATACCATTCCATTAACCTCAATAGCCTGTGAATATGGTCCAATCGCACTTGGTGCCTTGTCTGTACTAATAACCTTCTGCATATAATCCTCCATTCTTATACTTTCATATTATTTTAACAAACCATCGCAAATGTCTGACTATTGTTTTTTATGCAACACATACTCAGACAAAAACAACCAGTACTAATTGTATAACAATCAGCCTGGCTGTTCAAGAAATATCTATTTATTTTTCTCATTAATTATAATTGAATCTTCTGTTATTATAACTTTCCCCTGCTTTAAAAGTCTTCCTACAGCTCTCTTGAATGCATTCTTGCTCATATCAAAATGCTTCTTAATAATCTCCGGATCAGCTTTATCATTAAAACCAAGGCTTCCTCCGTTCTTAACAAGAGCATCATAGATTCTGACAGAATCTTCATCCATCTGAAGATATGCTTTCTGGTGGATACTTATAGTAAGCTTTCCATCCTCTCTTACCTTTATAACACGCCCGTAAACGACATCACCTATCTTTATATCATCGGACATTTCATTACGTGTTATAAAACCATAATATGCATCATCTATGGCAACATATATTCCATGATCTGGCTTTATTCCAATAACTGTGCCGCTTACAGCACTGTCCTTGACATACTTATCTGTTGTTGTAAGATATCTGCTCACCTTCATCGTTGCAGCAAGTCTGTTACTTCTGTCTATGTATAAAGCTACAAGATATTCCTCTCCCTGGTTGACATGTGTTGTCTGTTCTTTATATGGAAGCAGTATGTTCTTCTCCAGTCCCCAGTCAAGAAATGCACCTATATTACTTACCTCACACACCTTAAGCCTTGCAAGTCCGCCAAGTTGTACTTTAGGCTTGTTTGTTGTTGCTATAAGTCTGTCGCTTGAATCTTTGTATATAAATACGGTGAGTGCATCACCTATTTCTATATCTTCTGGCACCTGCTTTTTAGGAAGTAAAACTTTATCATCTTCTGTACCAAGATATACACCAAAATCTGTTTTCTTAATAACATTAAGACATTGTGTTTTTCCCAGCTGTATCATGTGAGTAGCTCCTTTCTATTCTATCTTTATATAGCTTCTTCGTTTATTATTTTACCGTTTAAGTATCTGTGCAAAAAAAATCCCTCGCTTAATAGCGAGGGTTAGCTGGGCTTGAGGGATTCGAACCCCCGAAATGCTGGAATCAGAATCCAGTGCCTTACCACTTGGCGAAAGCCCAATATCGTGACAACAAAATGGATTATATACTATGTTTTAAAATAATGCAAGTACTTTTTTTAATTTTTTTTAAATTTTTTCGATTTTTTTCAACATGGTATTTCATAAAAGGAAAATACTATCTTCTGACTATTCTTACTGTACCATCTTTATCAGTTCCAAGATTAGGGGAATCAACAAAAAACTTATATTTATCAAGCACGGTATCTTTCTTCATATCATAAAGTGCCTTATCTATATTAATATCCTCATAGTCCTTTGTTGCACCTTCAAGATTAAACCTGCTATCCTTCCTGAAATCAAATATAAAATCGGCTGGTTCTGAATGCTTAGGTGCCTGATTAGTAAATAAACTGCCCTGCTGTGATTCATTTGCTTCTAATTCTTTGTCTGCCTGCAATGTACCAGCAGTTCCTGTCATATCTGACACTGTATCATTATATGAATCATTGTATGTACTAACTTTGCTGACATCATATGTTCCATAACGGGCATATCCTGAAACTAACATATAACTGCACCCCTTTCATTACCTATACTGCTTTTCGCATACATGATATCGGTTTGGGTCATACATTACTTAACCATATTCCGACATATTTTTACATATATATTTCAAATTGCCAAATATATTACCATTGTCATCCAGAAACTGCCTAAAACATATAAAACATATAAAACTTATAAAATTATAAAATTATAAAATTATAAACATATAAACTTATAATAAAGAAATTTTAAGAAAGACTCTCACTTCTTATTACTGGAAATCCTTCTTTATAATCTTTTATTATAAATGGATGTCTTCTGGCATATTCATATATGCTGTCACCAAGTCTGCCACAAACCAGCTCTTTCAGCTCCACAGAAGGTTCTTTTCCAAGTGCAGCACACGTTGGTGTAAATGCAATAACCAGTTTATCATCCTTTTTCATAATTCTAAGAGGCCATATTTTACAGTCAAAAGGCTTGTCCTCATCAGATAATATGCAGCCTTTATGCACATCAAGATAATCACAGGCTGCTTCTTCCTCCTGATTATCTGTTTTATATTTATGTTCGAGCTTCATCTGTCCACAATCATCATACATTCTGAACTCTGATATAACATTATATTCATTGGCATGTGATAATTTTTCACACTCATCCTTTGGAAAAAGAGGTGTTTCCCATAGACTGCATCTTCTAAATGAACAACAGAATCTGCACTTTGCACATGACTCTTTTGATAGTACCTTTGAAAGCATTATAATCCTCCATTCTCGTGCACGCTGCATTTATAACCATATACGCTGCTATATTCAGTACTTTTTAGCTATATTCAGCACTTTTCAGCTATATTCAGCACTTTTCAGCTGCACTGTATTTTTTTAACATTATTTTAGGATGATACGATTCCTTTGCTTTCCGCAATCCAGGAATATTTATATCTTCCTCTCTGTTTATATACATTACATTTTTTAAAGCTTCCGCATGCATCTGGTTTATGGCCGCATAACCTCCAGTAGCAGCATATTCACCAATACATTTTTCAAAATGTATATCAACTGTATCATCATTTATATAGGAAGCTATCGTCATAGCTGCTGGAACATCATTGACATATAATATTCCACCCGTCAGTGCAAGGTCATCAAAAAGAAGTAATGCCTCTTTTATAGCTGAGTATTCCATATTTATTGAAGCATCCCCATCTTTGATATGTTCCTTATACCAGTTATCTTCTATTATAACAGCATCTTCTATATTACCTGCACCAATCTCACTATATCTTATGTTATTATAAGTTCTTTTAAACTTTGATAAGTGGTTTTTCTTTTTATGATAGGCTCTTCCTGACAATGCTGCCAGCTCCTGCTGTCCATATATATAATCGCTGTCGCCATCATCTTTTTTATATTCAAGTATATTCCCATACACAGCATCAAGCACTTCCTTTTGTTCTTCCGTCACAAAACAAAATTCAAGTTTTCTGTTATTTTCCAGTGCATCCTGTCTTATTGCTTCCAGTGCTTTATCTGCTTTTCCATGTCCAAGAGGAAATGTATAACCATGTCTGCTTCCATATCCCTCATAATATCTTATGAGAAAATCTTTATAAAATGACACTTTTGTATTATATTTTGATTTTAACAGATATATATTTGCAAATGATGCATCACTTCCCATATATCCAGATTCTTTTACACATTTACTTATCCAGTCACAATCCTTTAATTGTGGCTCACTAAATACCAGCATACACACCTCCCATTCCAACATATTTTGAAATAATACCACAGACTATTTCTTATCTCAACCTTCATTAAATAAACACATAATAAAATTTATCTAAAATCAGTTAATCATAGTTGATATATAATTATTATTATTCTAAAATATGATATAAATGTCTGATGTATAATAAGACATATATAACATCGAAAGGAGCGGCTTTATAAGGCCACCATATTATTATGAACAAAAAAAATATAATACTCATACTGATTGGGATTTTTCTTATTTCCCTCAGATTCAATGTAACATTTGGACATATCAATATTGATATAACTAACGATTGTGTAGGTTTTCTTCTGATTGTACTTGGTGCTGTACACATGATGCATCGTAACTCACTTTTCAAAAAAGCTGGTATCGTGTCAATCGCCGGACTTATCGCATCAATCGCTGCACAGGTTATAAACTTTATTAACTGGCAGGATGCCGCAGGCACTATGCTGTCCATATCTATGGGAATAACTGTTATATTTGCAATATACTATACTTACTATTTTACAGAAGCTCTCATTATGGAGGCAAATATCCAGGAAAAGTCTGCTGCCACACGTAACTTCCAGATGACATGGCTTATTCTTTCTGCTGCCATATTTGTACACTTTATGGCATTTGGAGCTTCTATTACATTATATTCAATACTTGTTGAAGCGGTAGTTGGAATATGCGCTATATATTATTGCTTTTCTGTTTACAGCTCAAGCAGACAGCTTTATGAAGATTAATATCAGACTAAGTATATGAAGTTTACCTGGTCATCAATACATAAAACAAGCTTCTTACTTACTTACTTTATTAACAGCATTTTTAAATATGCTTTAGAATATTCACTTTTTACACTCAGAGGTTGACTTTATCGTAACAAAATGTTTACAATAAGCTTGTCAATCGGAAAGGAAGGGGAATAAAGATCATGAAAAAACTGGAAATCATCATCAGACCGGAACGACTTGACGACTTAAAGAATATACTTAACAGCAATGGTGCCCATGGCCTTATGATTACCAATATAATGGGATATGGTAGTCAGAAGGGACATAAGCAGGTATATAACGGAGTGGATTTTGGTGGCAATCTGCTGCCTAAGGTAAAAGTTGAATCTATTGTATCAGATGAAACATATGAAAACATTATAGACCAGATCATAGAAGAGATTAATACTGGTGTATATGGCGACGGAAAGATTTTCGTATATGAGGTTTCTGATGCAATCCGTATCCGTACCGGCGAACGTGGTAACGATGCATTATAATTTTATCAGCATGAAAGCATCAATGGAGATGGCATTAATCGTATTTTAATTGTACGATTAGTGGCATCTTTTTTTGTATATAACTTATGCTATCTGTATCCCATAACCATACAGATATATAGCTGCTTTTTTGCAGCATTCATACGACAATCCCCATATACGTATGAACATACAGAATATCCCTAATTCAATATATTCTGTAAATGCTGTGCTTATACGCACAAAAAAGATTCACAGTTCCTTACCCAGACTGTGAATCTTTTATTATGCATTTATCTGTTTTTCACGCACCCATAAAGTCATGAATACTTCTAATCATAAGTCCTACTTTTACACGTTTTAATCCATCCCATTAGTTTTATCAGCAGAATCATCACCTGTAAAATCTGTGTCCTCAATTCCTGCTGTATTTTCTACTATATTTTCTGATATATTTTCTGTTGCATTTTTTTCCGCCAGCCCAGCCGCCGCTTTCTTCTCTTCTGCTGCTTCCTGGGCTCTCTGCTCGTTAGTATTCTCAAGTGATTTGAATATTCTTGTAAATATAAATGAGTCAATATACAAAACAAGTGGAATAGTTATAATATATGCTGTAAAGTACTGATATGAAAATATCATAAGTCCATATGTAGCAATCATCATAACTATCGTCTGTGGCAGATGATGGACACAAAGAATGAGTGAATTCTTTAATATTCTCAATGCTTTATCATCATATCTTGATAACATTGCAAATGCATAAAGTACTACACCAGCCCATACTATAGCACATCCAACTATAGCATACATAAATATAGTTCCTATCATAGAGCCGCTTCCTGTAAATGCCCAGTAAGCACACGCACGTATATCAAGAAACAATAATAAACCTGCAGCTGCAAGAATTATTTCTACTATAAGTCCCTGTAAAAAATTCTCTTTAAACGACTTTATAAAGTCTTTAAACACATAATTCTCTTCATCCTTAACAAGCTTCATTCCTGAGTAAAACGCTGCCGTAAGCGAGGCACCTATCGTTACAACAGGAATACAGAATATAAATGTAATAAGTGCAAGTATAAGAAAATCCCCCGCCTTTGTCAGTCCTTTAAACAACTTGCCATCTAATCCAAAACCTTTCATAATAATCCTCCATTCTTGCGCTGTTTCTTTGCGCATCTCAAGTTTGTGCGAAGCGCAAATCCTGCGTGTGAAAAATCTTATTTTTCACATTATATACCTTTCTTTAATTTTAATATAATGTAAATGGTCAGAAGAACAAAAGCCGTTTGTTCCTGTAGAATAAGACTTTTGAACCTGTGACATTGATGAGTGTCAGAATTCACTTTTGCACCCATATCTTAACATAAAACAAATAGACTATATCAGATTATACTTACATGTTGTATAAAAATCAAAGAAATTTTCATATATATTAATTAAATGTTTATAAAAGCTGTTTTTTTTAATGTTCTTGTATGATAAACTAACAAATGTTTACTTCATACCTCACTAAACAGGCAGGCATGAATATAAGCATATATTTACATCCTGAAATAATAATGGAGGACTTATGGCAAAAGGACATTCTATCAATGATGAAATAAAAGAACAAAAAAAGAAATTCAAGGAGCTTTCCTTATCCGAAAAGTTCCAGTACATATGGGAATATTACAGACTTATTATAGCCGCTGTAATTGCTGTAATTCTTGTTATAGCCTCATTCATACATGCATATATACGAAACAATTATGATACAGTGTGCGATATAGCCGTCTGTGATGGAAAACTTACAGGCTATGATACAGATGATGATCTTCTTACAACCGGCTTTACTAACTATCTTGGTATTGATGGAAAAAAAGAACGCATTCATATTGACTACAGCTACACACTTGAAGAAAAATTCATGGATCAGGATCCACAGATAAGCAAAGAAAAAATATATGTGCTTTCCCAGACTAATAACCTTGACGGATATATGTCTGAATACAAGGATATCGACCATTTCTGTTTTGATACAAGCTGTTTTTTCTATGATCTACGTGAATTGTTCTCAACAGATGAACTTGATGAGCTTTCTGAATACATTATATATCACACTCACAGTGATGGTGAAACTATTCCCGTTGCCATAGATTTATCAAATGCACTAGAAATCACCAAAACAGACCTCACCATGGATCAGCCATGTTACGGAATAGTACAATCTGCCAGACACCCGGAAAATGCTGCTGACTTCATAAGATATGTGTTTGATATGCATAAATAGTTGTTTAGCACACATTATTAATATACGGACGACAGCATATATGAGGAAAGCAGCTGTGCATACATCAACGATGCCAGAAGCTTCAATTGGATATTTCTAAGACTTTTCTTATAGGTTATGACTACTTCCGCTACCGTTCGATACGGGACATCCGTGTCCCATATCGAACTTCCACAGACATCCGTGTCTGTGGATAGCTGGGTAGTTAAGGAAAAGTCTAAG